>Ga0075163_10000020_pt1 | contig 165847 bp, 147 predicted proteins | sample JI1023141ADNA_FD_71478 | JGI IMG/M metagenome (GOLD analysis project Ga0075163, IMG submission 71478) | Wastewater effluent complex algal communities from Wisconsin, to seasonally profile nutrient transformation and Carbon sequestration -... | ecosystem: Engineered > WWTP > Effluent > Algae...
GAGAAGATAAACACAGCCGATGGCGTAAAAATAGATTTTGAGAAGAAGAGAGAGTGGGTGCATTTGCGCAAGTCCAACACGGAGCCGATCATTCGTATTTATGCAGAGTCGCAATCGGAGCAGAAAGCTGATGAACTGGCCTCTGCTATTATTAATGACATCAACGAGATAATCAAAAATTGAAAATTGTTAGTTGTATTCCACTAATTAAATCAGCATGAGAGTTTACCTTGATAATGCCGCCACTACTCCCCTCGACCCGGAAGTTTTTGAAGCTATGAAACCCTACCTGATGGAGGATTTTGGAAATCCTTCCTCTACTCATGCTCATGGGCGAAAAGTAAGAGCAGCGATAGAATCGGCAAGAAAAAAAGTTGCTGAGCTTATCAACTGCACTCCAGGCGAAATTATTTTTACTTCAGGAGGCACAGAAGCTGACAACGCGTTAATCATTAGTGGCATTCAAACGAATTCTATCAAGCATGCCATTTCAACACCTATCGAACACCATGCTGTAACACACACACTCGAGCTGTTAGAAAAACAAGGCGTGATCAAGCTTCACTTTGTACAGCTCGATGAAAAAGGTCATGTCAATCTGAATCATCTGGAAGATTTGTTAAAGGAATTCCCCGGATCACTGGTTTCATTAATGCATGCCAATAATGAAATCGGCAACTTGTTAGACATTAAACGTGTAGGTGAACTGACCGAACATTATAAGTCCTTCTTTCATTCTGATACAGTACAAACGATGGGGCATTATAAACATGACATGAAAGCGCTGCGGGTATGCGGTATGACGGCTGCTGCCCATAAATTTCATGGACCTAAGGGTGTTGGATTTATGTATATCCGGAAGGATAGAAAAATAGCGCAGTTCATTCATGGTGGTGCGCAGGAAAGAAACATGCGGGGAGGTACAGAAAACACCTACGGAATAATTGGATTGTCAAAAGCCCTCGAAGTCGCTTATCGCGAAATGGCCGAACATGAGACACACATCAAAAGCCTAAAGTCGCGTATGATTGCAAAACTGAAAGAAAGTATTCCTGGTGTTACATTCAATGGAGACTCTGCCAATCTTGATAGAAGTTTGTACACAGTACTTAATGTTAGCTTGCCTGAGTCAGAAGAGAATGAAATGGTTCTCTTCAACCTTGACATTCAAGGCATCTCCGCTTCAGGCGGCAGCGCGTGCTCGAGTGGCGCCAGCACAGGATCACATGTATTGGGGGCACTATACCCAGAGTCGAAGCGAGGCGCGGTTCGTTTCTCATTCAGTAAATACAACACGCCTGCCGAAATCGATTTTGTAGTGGACAAATTAAGTGAAGTAGTAGGCATCAAAATGACAAAAGCCTAGGCAACTGTATTTAATGTGAAGCTCTCGCTGCTCGTCCCAAATTTTTTATCGCGTTGATATCTTCAAATACTTTGTAGTAGGCGTTGACAGCCGGGGCACCGCCTAAATGCACATACAAGACTTTTGATTTTTTGTCGATTACACCTTTCCTACAAAGGTCAATAAGGCCTGCAATTGACTTGCCCTCATACACCGGATCGGTAATCATTGCTTCAAGCTCAGCGGCCATTCGAATACCCTCGATCGTTTGCTCATTAGGAATTCCATAGGCCGGATGACTGTAATCCGGATTGATGATGATGTCATTCACATTGAGTTCTTTCGCCTTACCGCCATTATCATTGATGACCTTAATCGTTTGCTGACAAATATTGGTCACCGCGCTCCGGGTCATTGCGGCATTATCTGCGGTATCTATGCCTATTATGGTGCGTGGCTTCGATTGATTTGCAAATCCAACAACCATTCCTGCCTGAGTTGACCCGGTACAGGTTGCTGTGATGACCGTATCAAAGAATTGACTGATTTGATTTTCCTGTTCAACCAGTTCGTCAGCGAAATGCGCATAGCCAAGTCCACCCAATCGGTGATTGGATGCTCCAGCTGGAATAGCATAAGGTTTCCCTCCTTGCATTCTCACTTCTTCCATTGCCTTTTCCCATGTGTCCTTTTCAGAAGTAGAGTAACCATAACCCGCCATGATCGGGTTGCCGCCCATCATTCTTGTAAGTAATATGTTGCCTACCTTATCATAAACAGGATCGTCCCACTCAGCCCATGTCTCCTGTACGGTATAGCATTTCATCCCCAAAACAGCCGCCACGGCAGTTACCTGTCTTGTATGATTGGACTGCACGCCACCGATAGAAACAAGGGTATCGCATCCTTGCTTAATGGCATCTGCTGCCAGCCATTCTAGTTTGCGCACTTTATTGCCACCAAACGCCAAACCACTCGAAACATCGTCTCTCTTGGCCCAAATTTCAATACCAAGCTCCTTCGAAAGGCGGTTTAGTCTGCTTAAAGGAGAAGGAAAAAATCCTAAACTGACACGCGGAAAATAGTTTGGCAGGTTCAACATACTATAAATCTAAAAAGATTTTACTAGCTCGCTGCAAACTGTCGACTTCCAAATCGTTTGATAATTTCTTTCTCCAGTTCATCGCGATGGTCAGGGTGCGCAATTTTCATTAACGCAAGGGCACGCTGGTGAAGATTTTTTCCATACAAGTAAGCAACACCGTATTCAGTAATCACATAATGAACATGCGCTCGTGTTGACACTACGCCAGCACCTTGTTTGAGGAATGGAACAATTTTAGACTCTCCTTTTTTGGTTGCCGAGGAAAGAGCAATGATAGGCTTGCCTCCATCCGAGAGAGAGGCTCCCCGTATAAAATCCATTTGCCCACCCACACCAGAAAATTGATAAGTACCAATGGAGTCCGCACACACCTGACCGGTAAGATCAATCTCAATAGCACTATTAATTGCAACTACTTTAGGGTTGGCCCTGATCACGCGCGTATCATTCACATAATCTGCTTCCAGAAAAGCAAAACCCGGATTATCGTCAATGAAGTGGTAGAGCTTATCGGTACCAATTGCAAAGGCAGAAACTACTTTACCACGATGCTTCTTTTTATAGGCATTGGTAATCACTCCACTCTTTACCAGGTCAATGACTCCGTCAGAAAACATTTCTGTATGTATACCGATGTCTTTACAATGGGTAAGTGATCTTAGCACGGCATCGGGTATGGTGCCAATACCCATCTGTAAGGTAGATCGGTCTTCAATTAATTCAGCAACCAATTTGCCAATAGCCTGATCAGCTTCCGAAATTCTTTCGCTATACTTCACTTGCGGCAAAAGATCATTCGTCTCAACCATCGCATGAAACTGGCTTACATGAACGAAGCCATCTCCCAGGGTGCGAGGCATGTTAGGGTTGACCTGAGCTATAATTTTTTTAGCATGCTTCACGGCCGACTTGGCCACATCAACAGACGTTCCTAAAGAACAAAAACCATGTTTATCAGGAAGTGAAACGTGAACCAACGCCACATCAATCGGCAAAATTCCTTTTTCAAAAAGTTTTGAGATTTCACTCAAGAAAATAGGCACGTATTCGCCATTATCACTATTCACGCAGGCGCGAATGTTATCCGATACAAAAAGTGAATTGAAATAGAATTGATCTGCAAATTCAGGTTTAGCAATATCAAGCTGGCCCAACGTACTCACGGCAATCAATTCTACATTCTTCAAATGTTCAGACTGCGTTGCCAGTGTTTTAAGTAAAAATGTTGGGGTTGCAGCGCTTCCGTGAATAAAAACACGGTCGCCCGATTTAATTAATCGTAAGGCCTCCCGGGCCGAAGTATACTGATTCATCATTTAAAAATTTCAGTCCGAAAGGTATAATGCCTTTCCTTGTTTTATACTGATTTTAATCAGGTATTTTGGTTAATTTTATTCGCATGGCATCTCCTTCGTTTGTTTCCTTCATCGGCTCAGGAAATCTAGCCTGGCATCTCGCGCCCGCACTTGACAATGCCGGATTTGTCGTCAAAGAAGTTTATAGTCAAAATCCAAAGCATGCCGAGGCGCTGACCGAGCGATTGTACCAGGCGGAAGTTAAGGCCTCGCTTGACTTTTCAACCAGTGCTTCAGGTTTGTTTATTATTGCCGTCCATGATGATGCTATCGAATCCATTGCTCAGGAAATCATATTGCCTGACGATGCCGTACTTGTGCATACTTCCGGCAGCCAGCCTCTTCAGGCTTTGCGATTCGCTGCTACGGCCAATACGGGAGTTTTTTATCCCCTTCAGACTTTCAGCAAATCAAAAAAAGTAAACTTCGAAGACATCCCTCTTTTTATCGAAAGCAATACAAGTGAAGCAGAAATTGCTTTGACGGCAGTTGCTAAGGCGATTAGTCATCGTGTAAAAAAAATTGGTTCCGAGGAGAGAAAAGCTCTTCATATCTCGGCCGTTTTCGCTTCCAATTTTACGAATCACATGCTCACCATTTCGCAGGAAATACTGCAACAGAATAGCCTCTCATTTGAGTTACTGAAACCACTTATTGAGGAAACCATTGCCAAAGCACTCTCTATTGGACCACAGCATGCCCAAACGGGCCCGGCCATGAGAGGCGACCTGAAAGTACTTGATAAGCACATGGAGTTTTTACATGACGATGAGGATTTGAATGAAATTTATAAAACAATAAGTCAACATATTCTTAATCATTATCAGCCCGATTAAAATCCGGAACGCGACATGTTCTCGTAGTTTATGGTTATGGAAGAGATAAGACGAATTTACAATCCCGTACAGAAAGACCACGTCACCTTTCTAAAAACAGCAAAGGAAACAAAAGGTCAGTGTACGCTGGTAGAAGTTGAACTTGCTCCACACGGAGGAGTTGGTTTGCATTATCATAAAACCTACTCTGAAAAATTTGATTGCGAAGAGGGTGAATTAAAAGTGCAGGCCGGAAAGGCAGTTCACACGCTGCTGGCTGGCCAGTCCGTCACCGCCATGCCAAATGTCAATCACCGATTCTTCAACGCCTCGGACAAAATATGTAGGTTCCGAGTAGAATTGAACCCTGCCAGTGAAGGATTTGAACAGTCTTTGCAAATCGGTTACGGATTAGCGAGAGACGGGCAAACCAATAGTAAAGGGTTTCCTAAAAATAGATTGGCCCTTGCCTGGCTTTTTGAAATAAGCGAAAGCAATCTTCCCGGTTGGATGAGTGTTTTTGAATTTATCTTGCGAAGGCAGGCGAAGAGAGCCAAAGCTATTGGTCTTGATCAGGAGTTGATTCGAAAATATGTCAGATTCTAAATTAAACACAACGCATATGAAATGGATTGCTATTTTTCTTCTTTGCCTCTTTAGTTCGCTGGCTATCGCACAGAGCAAATCACGCGAGTCGCTTGATCCAACTGTTTCTGAAATCTGGGATCTTAAACCTGTTAAAGTCACTCCCGGAAAAAATAATAATGAACCTCCTTCCGATGCGATTGTTCTTTTTGATGGCAAAGAACTTGGGCAATGGTCAACTGCTGATGGCGCTCCTGCTAAATGGGAGGTGAAAGATGGAGCTATCACCGTTGTAAAAGGCACAGGCGATATTAAATCCAAACGAACCTTTGGCGATATTCAATTGCATATTGAATGGAGAAGCCCCGCTGTCATTGAAGGAGAGGGTCAAGGTCGTGGTAATAGTGGAATTTTCTTTCAGGAGCGCTATGAGTTGCAGGTTCTGGACAGTTATGAAAGCGTTACTTATTCTAATGGTCAGGCCGGTTCAATCTATAAGCAGAGCATCCCTCTGGTAAATGCTGCGCGAAAGCCAGGCGAATGGCAATCTTACGATGCAATCTTCGTTGCTCCGCGCTTTAGTGAAAACGGGCGAGTGATTGCACCTGCCCGTATTACGGTTTTGCATAATGGAGTTCTTATTCAAAACAATGTTGAGATTTGGGGACCTACCGAGTATAAGGGATTACCGGTTTATCAGTCTCATGCCAAAGCTTCGCTAAAATTGCAGGATCATGGCAACCCGGTCAGCTATAGAAATATCTGGGTTAGGGAATTGTAAGCAATCTTTACTGATTGAGACAATAAAAAAGTCAGGCCGAATGGGCCTGACTTTTTTATTTAAGCGAAATGAATGATTAGTTGACTTCGGCAGAAACCTCGCCTTTGATAGACAACTGAATAAATCCAGGATCTATATTGGCTGTTACTGTAACGGTCTTATTAAAAGCACCGGCTGACGCAGCATTAAAAGTAGCTTTGATAAAACCTTCCTGACCTGGAGGAATAGGAGCCTTTGACCAATCAGGCGTAGTGCAGCCGCAAGAGGCCTGAACATTCGTAATTACCAAAGGCACCTTGCCCTTATTGCTGAACTTAAACTCGTGCGTTACCGGTACGCCTTGTTTGATTTTACCAAAATCATGGCTCTGGCTATCCCAGGCAAAAACTGCCATATCTGATTTCACAGCCTCTTTGGCTGCTTCTGCGGTTACTTGCTGGCTGTAGCCGATCGTTCCAATTGCTACAAAAACCAGTAGAAAGAGTAATTTTTTCATCTTCTTTTGAATTTTAGGTTAAACTTAGGTTGTTCACTCGAACAGTACAAACATCGCCATCAAAAACATGCCAGTCTGTTAACAAAGGCCCAATAAATGTTAAAGACTTGTTAATCCACCAGAACGTATTTTTAATACTTAGTACCTTTGAAAGGTGAGTCGTACTACTCTTAGAATTGTCATTATTCTGGCCACCCTGAGCATTGTGGGCATCACCATGACCCAAATCTATTGGGTAAGGCGCGCTTTTGATCTCCGGGAGAATCAATTTAACCACGATGTGAATGCAGCCCTCAGTAGTGTGGCCCGGCAAATTTTTCAAATCAACAAGACTCCCTCTCCTTCCAATACGCCCGTTGAGCAGATTTCTACCAATTACTTTGTAGTCAATATTAGTGGGCCTATAGACGCAGGACTGCTTGAATTTCTTTTGATAACCGAATTCGAGAAGAGCAACGTTACAGCAGGTTTTGAGTATGGAATTTATGACTGCATTGACAAATGCATGGTGGGTGGAAATTCTATTTCTCCAAAGAAAGTAAAGATGCAAGCACATGCTTCCACGTTGCCAGCCATGAATAACGATGGCTATTATTTCGGTGTCCAGTTTCCGGGGCTCAAAGCCAACCTGATTAGTCAAATGGGTATTTGGGGATTTTCTTCGGCTGTGATGTTGATTGTTATTTTCTTTTTTGTGTACACCTTGTTTGTCATCCTTCGTCAGAAACGACTTTCTGAAATACAGAAGGATTTTATCAATAACATGACACATGAATTCAAGACACCCATCTCAACGATTGCCATTTCTTCTGAGGTGTTGAGAGATCCAGGTATTGTTCATACGCCAGAACGTCTGCTTAACTATGCCACGATTATTCAAAATGAAAATAACAGGCTCAAGCAGCAAGTGGAGCGGGTGCTTCAGATGGCACGCTTTGAGAAAGAAGACATTGGGCTTAAAAAAGAAATCCTTAACGTTCACGACTTAATTCGTGAAGCCACAAAAAATAGTTCACTGTCTCTGGAGGAAAAGAACGGGAAAATCCAACTACAACTTGATGCCACTTCCTGTATGGCTATGTTAGATCGCCTTCATTTTACGAACGTGTTTTATAATTTACTTGACAATGCAATTAAGTACACCAGCAAAGCTCCCGAAATTTGCATCGTAACAAAAAATACTAATTCCACTTTGCTTATAGAGATCAAAGACAATGGTGTGGGTATTAGTGAAGAAAATCAAAAGAAAATATTCCATCGTTTTTACCGTGTTCCCACCGGCAACCTTCACGACATCAAAGGATTTGGTCTGGGATTAAATTATGTAAAGTCGATTGTTGAAGCACACAAAGGAAAAATCTCCGTAATAAGCGAGCCGGGGAAAGGCAGCACATTCAAAATTTCCATACCCGTTGTATGAGCGTTAAAATTTTATTAGTTGAAGATGATCCCAGTTTAGGGTTTGTCGTAAAAGACAATCTTAGTCATAAGGGTTATGAGCTTACGCTTTGCGCGAATGGCGAGGAAGGTCAAGCCGCATTTGAGAATGGTAATTTTGATCTCTGCGTTTTGGATGTGATGATGCCAAAAAAAGATGGATTCAGTTTGGCTAAATCGATTCGGGAGAAAAATGCTCATGTTCCTATCTTATTTATCACAGCCAAATCAATGCTCGAGGATAAAATTGCCGGCTTCCACTCGGGAGGTGATGATTATATTGTCAAACCTTTCAGCATTGAGGAATTATGCTTACGCATTGAGGTTTTTCTTCGCAGGTCAATGACCAGAAATACAAAGTCTGAATCAGTTTTCCCTCTGGGCAATTTTCAATTTGATTGTGCTAACTTAATCTTACAGCATTCTACCGGCAGCAAGACGCTTACGCAAAAAGAAGCTGACGTGCTAAAGTTGTTATGCGAAAATAAAGATCGCGTCCTCAAGCGTGAAGAAATTCTTAAGGCTGTCTGGGGTGATGATGACTATTTTATGGGCAGGAGTCTGGATGTTTTTATTTCGAAACTCCGAAAATACCTGAAAGAAGACCCTGATGTCGAAATTGTGAATTATCATGGTGTGGGCTTTCGTCTCGAGGTCCCTGTGGCTAAAGCGTAAGCACCTATTCCGTTACTGGTTTAACTGGCCGTGAGCCCGGCTCCCTTTTGCTTCCGGCATAGAGTTCATACTCCAGCAGTCGGCAATCCAACTTCGCGGTGTAAAATTCAATTCTACGACTTGCTTTCAATCCAATTTTTTTTGCAAGATCTAAATTGCCGGTAAAAATATAACCTGTATACCCCTTGCACTTCTTCTTCATAAAATCTCCTATTCGGGCGTACGTACCTTCGAGTTCGCTTACCTCGCCAAGCCGTTCTCCATATTCAGGGTTGAAGTAAATTACTCCCGGGGACTCGGGAATACTGGTTGCTTCAAAATCACATACAGCAAACTGAATGAGCTTTTCCACACCTGCGAGGCCAGCGTTTACTTTTGAAATTTCAATCGCATCTTCACTTATGTCTGTTGCAATAATGGTAAGGCCTGCTACTTCTTTAATCTGATCATCGAGTTTGCGGTACTCTGTATCATAAATTTCTTCAGCGTAATTTTTCAGATGCATAAATGCATAATTGTGCCGAAGCAGTCCCGGGCTTCTGTTTGTAGCAATTAATGCTGCTTCAATTGCCACCGTTGCTGATCCACACATTGGATTAACAAAGGGCGACTTTTTATCCCACTTCGTAGCCATGACTGTTCCCGCAGCCAGCGCCTCCAGCATCGGTGCCTTACCAGGTATCTTTCGATAACCGTGTTTGGCCAGGGTTTCACCCGATGTGTCAATAAATATTTCCGCACTCTCCTCTTTCCAGAATAAATGAAGGACGGTATTATTTAACTCAGGGCCAGAGTTGGGTCTCTTACCTGTCTTCTGCCGGATTCGATCAACAACCGCATCCTTCACCTTCGCATTGACAAATAAATTATTGTTGACGGTAAAATGATCAACGGTGCTCGTAACAGACAGATAGCCATCTTCCGGGATAATTTCTTCCCAGTTCATTTTAACTAAAGTAGAATAAACATCTTCAGGGCTATTGGCAAAAAAATCTTTGAGTGAGTATAGTATTTGACTGGCACAGCGCAAATTCAGATTCAACCGAATGCAATCATTCACGGTCCCCCTTAGCTCCACACCAGTAGAAAATGCCCGCTCTGGGGTAAAGCCCAGGTCAATCACCTCCCGCTGAAGATAAGGAGACAATCGCTTGTTGCAGGTAATGATTATACGACTTGCGGTAGTAAATACGTTCATCGGTGGTTAGTAAAAATCAAAGGTAGGCACTTTTGATTTCATCCCAGAACTTCGCGAAGCACCTGCACGGACTTTACTTCACCAAAATTCTCAATGTGTTGTTTATAGAATTGGAGAATGACGCTAAGCAGTGACCTGCGTTGATTGTTATTCATTGGAATTTGCTCTGAAAAATCTGTAGTCAGCAAACTTTTTAAAACCACTTCTTCTTCAGCGTCTATCAATCTTCCAACCAAAATCTCATCTACACTATGCGGGCCAAACCCCAAAAATCGACTGAGCTTTATTAGAAATACTAAGTGGAAGTTTTCATAACCTTGATTAAGTCGATCCAAAACTTCCAAAGAATCAAAAAGGAAGCTGCAGATTTCTGCAGCGTGACTTTGTTCGCGAATAGATTTGTTCAGCACCTCGTTGAGGAATAGGGCCAATGTAGATTTCCGTACGTCAGTGTGCAAGGTGGCAAAGGGGTGAGCACATTGAATCTCCTTTATCCGGGCAATGGCGACATTTTCCTTATGATAGACTACGAGGTTGAGCAGCGTCAATGGCTGGTACAAAGCAATTTGACTTTTGGCAGACTTTGTTCTAACAGCGTTTACAATGTAAGTCTGTAATCCAAAAAGCTCGGTAAATATATTGACGATAATGGAGGTGTCTCCATATTTTGTAAATCGAAAAACAATACCTCGGGTTTTATAAAGCATACTCCAGATTCCAGTTGCGATTGGTAATTAATGCCTGCGAATCTATTCTTGCGTATTCCTTACTTTCATTCCCTCTACAAACGACCTCCTGCTGCGAGCTTCATACTGATCTTTTTCTCCCAGCATTACCTGTGAGCTGTCCGCTGTAAGTCGAAAAGAGAAAGAGGCTAGTTCTCCACTCTCAGCACAAATGGCATGAACCTTAGTGACAAATTCTGCTACTGCCAGCAGCTGTGGCATAGGACCAAATGGCTTACCCTCGTAATCCATGTCCAGCCCCGCTACGATCACGCGTTTACCACTGTTGGCCAGCGTATTGCAAACATCAACAATGGCTTCGTCAAAAAATTGAGCTTCGTCAATGCCTACGACATCGCAGTCACCAGCAAGAAGTAAAATATCACTGGCAAAATTAATCGGGGTAGAACGTATGGCCCGTTCACTATGCGATACGATACGTTCCTCGTGATACCGCTTGTCAATCGATGGTTTGAATATTTCTACTTTTTGTTTTGCGATTAATGCCCGATTGAGTCTTCGGATAAGCTCTTCTGTTTTGCCTGAAAACATACAACCGCTGATCACTTCAATCCAGCCAGACTTTCCGGCCTTATCATTTCTACCAAGATGAGGTTCAATAAACATAGTGCAAGTTACAAGTCTGGATTACATCGTTACCTATTCACTGTACTTCATGTGAGGAAATTTGTTTTCGTCCGGAATGCGCACAACGATATCTCCCGATACCAGCGTTTGACAAGCAAGCCGCTCATTTTCACCAAGGGTTTGCTGGCGCCTATATTTCATTTCGGCCTCGGTGACGGCACTCAGGTTTTCGTTCCCCGCCACAATCATCATCTTGCAGGTTGTACATCGCCCTTTTCCGCCACAGGCATGCATCCAATCTACAAAATGATGATGCGCCTGCCACAATACCGATTGGGAGAGATCGTTTACTAAAAGCTCTTTTTTACCGAGGTTTTCTATTACTATCTTTACCATCGTCCTCCAACTTAAGGGAAGGGCCCGCGTTTTACAAGTATGGATGAAAAAATCAATCTAAAAGCAGTAGACCTCTATAGCGAAGCCTGCGCAGCGAAGATTGCAGCCAGCTTTTTCGTCAAAAAGGAGAAAATCTCCGGACCTGAAATTATCGGTCTTTGCGAGGTAAAGCAGGTTAATCTTTTCGTCATACGCGAGTTGTTAAAAGCCTGGAAAGTAGAAAGTCAGAAGCTGAAGAGTCCCTATTTTGATTACCAGGCAAAAGAAGTAACAGAAGCTCTTGCCCTTTTTCAAAATACGTTATCGAATCACATTCTCATTTCAAAAAATGATTTTCTTCCATTGCTGGTGAAAGCCATAAGCGAGACAATCTACCTCGTGTTGGATCCCTATGATTTCTACTCCGACATATTAACGACAAGCGGATCTGCACAAATTCACGTAGAAGAATTGAAAAGTGACATTAAATACCTCAGGATAAACAAACCTCCACTCGAACGATTGGTTCATAAACTTGAAGAGAAGAAATTGCGGACCATTTCCGGCAATGAAGCTTTTGCCTTGCTTGATAGCATTCTGGAGGAAGTAAATTTTACGCCCGAAGAAGTTGAGCTTTACTTACCCCACTTTTCGAAAGTACATCCGTTGGATTTAGAAAAACTTTATGATCGCAAGGAGGTCAATCCTGTAAAACCTGTTGAAGCAAAGCCAACTCCTCCAAAAAAACAGGAGGCTATAAATGCACCGAAGTCGGTTGCAAAAGAATCAAAAACTACGCTTGCTGATAATTTTCAAAAAATCGCTAGTCTCAAAGATAGCTTGACCATCAATCAGAAATTCATGTTCACCAAGATGCTATTCAATGGGGACTTTGAAATTTTCTCCCAGGCTATTGACCGACTGGATACCCTGGACAATCTCAATCAAGCCAATGTTTACCTGGAAAAATCCTACCCTGAATGGGACAAAGAGAGTGAGGAGTACGAGGAGTTCATTGAGATGGTAGAAAAGCGCTTCGCCTGATTATCGCAAAGACTCTAAGAAAATTTAAATTCTTTGGAGCACTTCACTACGGTGAGCATCCAGTTTTAAAAACACAAACAAGAAGATTGTAAATCCCCAAAGCGAAGATCCTCCGTAACTAAAGAACGGCAAGGGAATACCGATAACCGGAAATAAGCCCACCGTCATCCCGATATTAATAGCAAAATGAAAAAAGAGGATGCTTGCCACACTATAACCCACCACACGTGCGAAACGGTTTTTCTGACGCTCTGCCAGAAATGTAATACGGAGCAACAGCGTGACGAACAAGCCTACAACAATTACACTGCCTACCCAGCCATGCTCTTCACCGATAGTACAAAAAATAAAATCTGTACTTTGTTCTGGCACAAAATCAAACTTTGTTTGAGTGCCTTTTAGAAATCCTTTTCCGGAAAACCCTCCGCTCCCTATAGCGATTTTTGACTGCGTCACATTCCATCCATACCCCAATGGGTCCGCATCGGGATTGATCAGTGCCTTCACACGATTTTGCTGGTGCGGCTTTAAGACATCTTTGATCACGTAGTCCACACTTTCAATCACACCCATTATTATCACTGCACCAATTGTTAAAAAGGCAATTCGTTTCAGTTTCTTTTTACCAAAGGCAATCAGCAAAATCAATATCACGACAATAGCTCCGTGGAGATACCACTGATTAGGAATAAGGAGCGTTAAAACAAAAATGGTAGCCGCACAGAATCCAACGATGATCAGGAACGGTGACATGCCTTCACGGAAAAAAACCAGCACGAATGCAGTAAAGACTAAGGCTGTGCCCGTGTCCTTCTGTAACAGAATAAGTGCCATGGGAATTCCAATGACAACAAACAATGTTAGCTGACTCCGAAAATTATCCATCTTAAAGCCAACGGAACCAATGTACTTTGCAATCACCAATGCTGTTGCAAACTTTGCAAACTCCGATGGTTGTCCACCAAAGGAACCTATTCCGATCCAGGCTTTATTACCTCCCACTTCTTTTCCTATGATGGGCACTAAAATCAATAGGAATAAAATAATTCCGTAAATAAGGTAGGCGAATGTTTCATAAAACCGCATGTCAATGATAACGATGCCGATGATGATAAAAATAGTTGCGATTATAAATAGAAATTGCCTTCCCGAATTAAGGGACAAATCCCACATTGTCTGCTTGACTGTATCGTCATAGACCGCTGCAAAAATATTGGCCCAGCCAAGAATGACCAGTGCCAAGAAGAGTACAATTGTAACCCAGTCTAATTTTCCTGATATATCAAGATCCCTTCTCAATGTCTATTATATTAATCTAAAAACTTCCCGTTTAACACATACTGTTCAATGTGAGGGCGCTTTGTTTGTCCAATCAAATATTTCTCAATCATCAAACTTGCGATAGATGCAGCTGCTCGTGCTCCCTGGCCTGCATCCTCTACATACACTGAAATGGCAATCTTCGGATTATCCTTTGGAGCAAATGCAATGAATACTGCATGGGCCGGATGTGGATCATTTTCCACAGTACCTGTCTTTCCACAAACAATAATGTCTTGAAGCTTCGCTCTGTATTGACCGGTACCCTCCTGTACTACTTTTTCCATAGCATCTGCGGCTATCCGGAAGTGTGCAGAGTCAATGGTAGTATAATGCCGCTCCATGTAAATCGGCAGTGGCTTTTTATCCTTTCCAATGGCTTTGATTAAATGAGGCGTATAATAGAAACCCCGGTTGGCAATGGTTGCTGCAAAATTCGCCATCTGTATAGGCACCACAAGGTTTTCACCTTCTCCAATGGCAATCGAATAGATGTTTGAGAATTTCCAAGGTCGATTGTTGTATGCGCGATCATAATAACTCGGTGTAGGAATTAATCCTCCTTTTTCATTTGGCAGATCGATTCCAAGCTGACCACCAAAACCAAAGCTCATAATATGCTTGTTCCATTCAGCCAACCCAATTCGCGTATCTTGAAAAGGATCAGTTGAAATTCCCTTGTTGAGCATCCTACGAAGCACCCCATGAAAATAAGGATTACAGGAATTAGCAATGGCCCCTCTCAAATCTTCGTTCGAATGTGGTCCATGACAATCTATAATAGAGCGATCGCATCGAATACGCGTTTCCGGTGTGATTACTCCTTCTTGCAACGCTGTCATTGCCTGCGCAATTTTAAAGATTGACCCCGGGCGGTATTGAGCCATCAGCGGCCGGTTGAACAATGGCTTGTTGGTATCATTACTTATAAGAACAAAATTAGAACTGTATTTTTTGCCGGTAAGTAAAGTAGGATCATACGATGGGCCGGAGACAAGCGATAAAATTTCTCCGGAAGAGGGCTCAATGGCAACCACGCTTCCTGCTTTTCCTTTCATTAAAAATTCTCCGTATTGCTGAAGCTCAAGATCAATCCCGGTTATTAGATCCTGACCGGGAACAGAAAGTGTATCATACTCTCCATTCTTGAAAGAACCCTTCTCAATACCTTTTACATTCCGCAGTTTAAAACGAACACCTCGTTTCCCTCGCAGCTGCTCTTCATAAAATGCCTCGATTCCACTTTGGCCTACATAGTCACCTTGTTTGTAAATCTTTGACTCATCCTTATCAAGCCGACCCTTGCTGATTTCACTCACATAACCTAATGCATTGGCAAGTGCGGAAGTTGTGTAAGCCCGCGTTGTTCGTGCCTGAATATAGAAACCTGAGAACTCGTCCAGATTGTCTTGAATCTTTGCAAAATCGTAATTCGATAACTGATCAATGAATAAGGTTGGCTTGAAGGGTGAGTACTCTTTTCGCTTCTTTAGCTCTTTGAATTTCTCTCGAAGCTCCTCACGCGACATTTCAAAAACGACACAAAACCTCGCGGAATCAAAACTCTTTATTTCTCTTGTTATAACATTTAAATCAAATTCGGGCGTATTGTACACAATCAACTTACCTTTCCGATCTGTAATCAATCCCCGAAAGGGGTACTCCACTTCCCGCAGAATTGCATTGCTATCGGCTAGCTCTGCATAGCGGCTATCTAAAACCTGGATGAAGAATAGTTTTACGATAAAGACAATCCCGACTAATACAAAAACGATCTGCAGTATCTCTTTCCGCCCTTCGTTCATATTCTTCTGCGATCAGGTACTAAATATTGAAGTAGCACAATTACGGTCATGGTGAAAATAAGGCTGGTAGTTACTTTCTGCATGGTGTACCAAAACATAGAAAACCCCGAGGCTTCAACAAAAAACAATACAAAGTGGTGGACGAACACCAACGGTAGTGAATACACTAAAAACCATTGAAGTCCATTTACTGCCAAAGTAGGCCCCGTGCCCGAATCATAACCTCCCTGCGGGGTAATTACAGAAAGCCAGTAGTTTCTCAGGTACGCAATCAATACCAAGGTGGCAGCATGTAACCCTAAACTGTCGTAAAAAATATCAATCGAAAAACCAAGAAGAAAACCAATCAGCATCAAAACAAGTTCGTTGGTTTCAATAGGAAGTAAAAGAATAAAGACAACGTAAAGGAAACAAAATGAGGTATTGAACAAGACCAAATTCTTAAGCAACATTACCTGAACAACCAGGTAAATAAAGAATGAGAAAAATTGCAGAAGACCAGATCGCGTCATTTCGGAATCCCAATAGTTATTTGTTCCAGTGAATCTTTTTCATGCTTGAGATTGCTCTTCACAATTTCAACAAAAGCAAGTTTGCTAAAGTCCTGTGCGAGCTCAATTTTAATTTTGTGAAATAACGCTTCTTCACTCAAGCTCACCTCTTTTATAATACCAATCAATACACCTTCCGGAAAGACTGCATTATATCCTGATGTTACTACTGAATCACCAACAAGAGGTTTTACATGCCTGGGGACATACCGCAAATCAACAAGTCTGGGGTCGGTACCATCCCATTGTGCAGTGCCGAAATATCCCGTTCTCTTAATTACGCTCGAAACTTGTTCATCGATATTCAAAAGAGAAATAATGACAGCATAACGCTCAGAAACCGATTTTACTTTTCCTACTGCTCCAGCAGAACTAATCACTGCCATGCCGGGCGCAATGCCTGCATTGCGTCCTTTGTCAATGGTGATAAAATTTTTAAATAGTGCAGTGGAGTTGTTGGCCACTTTTGCGCTGACATAGTCAAAGCGATTAATAATAGCAGGGTCTTTAATTTCTCTGCGCTCAAGAGAATAAAGACTTTGGTTTCTCTGCTCCAGCTTCTTGCGAAGAACTGCGTTCTCATCCGCCAGCTCACGATTAATATCCCTGAGCGAGAAATACTCCCGAACGCCCTGAGAGAACCCAATAAGATTGGCCGCAATACGGTTTGAAGAATTAAAAAATTTTGTGCTCTGATATTGATTGTTTTCAATAATCATCCACGCACATAGTAATTCTAAAATGAGGAACGTAAAGAAAGCCCTATACTGATAAAAAAAGTAAAAGAGCCTCTCCATGAAATCACGTCATCAATACAGAACGGAAATGCTTAAGGTTTTTCAGTGCTGCTCCTGTGCCCCTCACCACTGCGCGCAATGGATCATCGGCAACATGAATTGGCAGCTTGGTTTTTAGCGCCAGTCGCTTGTCCAAACCCCTTAGCAAAGCACCACCACCCGTGAGATAAATCCCTCTTTCATAAATATCCGCAGAAAGTTCTGGAGGGGAAATCTCCAATGCTTTAAGGACTGCCTCTTCTAATTTGGAAATTGACTTGTCTAATGCAAAGGCAACTTCCGAGTAGGAAATCTTAATAACCTTAGGTATCCCCGTCATCAGATCTCTTCCACGAATTTCATAATCGTCCGGACCGTCATCTAATTCGGTGAGCGCAGAACCTACTTCTATTTTAACCCGCTCTGCAGAACGCTCTCCAATTAATAAATTGTGTTGCCTGCGCATGTAATCCAAAATATCACGATTGAAGGTGTCTCCCGCAATGCGAATGGACTGGTCACAAACAATGCCAGACAATGCAATAACTGCAATATCAGTAGTTCCTCCACCGATATCCACAATCATATTGCCGATGGGCTGCTCAATATCAATACCGATACCAATGGCTGCGGCAATCGGTTCATGAATCATATAGACTTCTTTTGCATTGGCGTGTTCCGCAGAGTCGCGTACGGCACGCTTCTCTACTTCCGTAATTCCTGAAGGAATACAAATCACCATTCGCAGAGAAGGTGGAAATAAGCGTCTGCCCGTGTCAATTAGTTTTATCATGCCACGGATCATCATTTCAGCTGCATGAAAGTCGGCAATTACTCCTTCTTTGAGTGGGCGTATTGTTTTTATATTGTCGTGTGTCTTTTCATGCATTTGCATGGCTTCACGACCGATAGCCAACACCTTATTTGAGTTTTTGTCAATTGCGATAATGGAGGGCTCATCCACTACAATCTTATCCTTATGGATGATGAGTGTATTAGCAGTACCGAGATCTATGGCAATATCGCTGGTGAAGAAATCAAAAAGTCCCATTAAGTTAGTCCTCCTCTAAGTTGAATTAATTGAAGGGTTAAAATTACATAAATATTGCCGTGTATTTTATGTGCGCTCACACGAAAAAACTCACACGAGGATTTCTTTTAATGCTTGAAGTGCCTGAACCCGGTAAACACCATCGCCATTCCTTGTTTATCGCAATAGTCAATAGAGTCCTGATCCTTTATGGAGCCCCCCGGCTGGATGACGGCCTGAATTCCTTGTTCGTGCGCAATTTCAACGCAGTCGGGGAAAGGGAAAAATGCGTCAGAAGCCATGACCGCACCCTTTAAGTCAAATCCAAAACTTTTGGCTTTTTCAATGGCTTGTTTCAACGAATCAACACGGGAAGTTTGACCTACTCCGCTCGCCAATAATTGTCCTTCTACCGCCAAGACAATGGTATTTGACTTAGTGTGCTTGGCTATTTTACCGGCAAATAACAACGCATGAACTTCACTGGCTGTGGGGGCTCTCTTCGTCATTACTTTCAAATCCTCTTTGCTATCGGTCTTATTGTCCTGATCCTGCTCAATGACTCCGTTCAATAGCGATTTAAATTGCTTCTTCGACTGAATCTCACTCTTCTGCTTAAGGAGAATTCGATTTTTCTTAGATTTCAAAAGATCAAGAGCCTCTTTGGAATAATCGGGAGCAATTAGAATTTCGAAAAAGAGCTTGTTGATTTCTTCAGCCGCAGCCTGATCAATAGTTTGATTAGTGGCCAGAACACCTCCAAAGGCAGAAATTGTATCGGCCTGAAATGCCTTTAGGTAAGCACTCTTCATAGAAGGAGCGGTGGCCACGCCACAGGCATTTGTATGCTTGATGATCACGAAAGCAGTTTCTCCTTTGAATTCACCAACTAGACTTACGGCCGCATCTACGTCTACCAGGTTGTTATAAGACAATTCCTTTCCATTCAGTTGATCAAAGATCGAGTGAAGGTCTCCATAGTAAACGCCCTGCTGATGAGGATTCTCACCATAGCGAAGCACCTCTCCTTTTTGAAAGCTTGCTTTTAGACTTGGGATGCGCTGCTCATGATTGAAGTACGAGAAGATGGCAGAGTCATAATGCGAGGTAACGTCAAAAGCAAGCGCAGCAAAACGTTTCCGTTCGGCTAGTGTTGAGGTGCAGTTACCTCTCTCCAGGAGCGCCAGCACTTCTGCATATTGATCGCGGGAAGAAACAATTAACACATCTGCGAAATTTTTTGCTGCACCACGGATCAAAGAAATTCCACCAATATCAATCTTCTCAACTATCTCCTCTTCAACGCCACCTCGTTTTACTGTTTCTTCAAAAGGATAGAGGTCTACTATGACAAGATCGATGGGGGCAATATTAAATTGGCGAGCCTGGTCAACGTCACCCGAATCGTCTCTGCGAAAAAGAATACCTCCAAAAACAGAAGGATGTAATGTCTTTACTCTCCCTCCAAAAATAGAAGGGTAACCCGTTAACTGTTCTACCGGAATAACTTTGTACCCTAGCTTTTCAATGAAGTCCTGAGTACCACCTGTGCTCACAAACTCAACCCCCTGAGCGGCAAGCGTTTTTATAATAGGCTCCAGATTGTCTTTGTAAAAGACTGAGATGAGTGCCCTGGTAATTTTTTTTTGTGACATAATTAATTATTCAACGAAAGGCAAAAATGCAAAACTTGCACGCAAAGACTTTCCAACCATGTCAATTAGCCCCGTGCAAGAAATCGCGCTCCTCAAAACTCTCGGCTTCAATTGAAAAATCATCTGCATCCATGAACGCAGGAAATTTATCGCGGTAAGCTTGAAGTGAGTTTGCACTAATGGTTGTAGTGCGGGTGGCCTCAATCCCTTCTACAGAAAAGATGGTATCTCCTTTTGGGCTAATGATTGAAGATTGACCGTTGTATTCTACATTGTTGCCATCATGCCCTACCCGATTGACACCCACTACATAACTAAGATTTTCAATCGCCCGCGCCCTTAATAACGTTTCCCACGCATCAATCCTTACCTTGGGCCAGTTGGCGACATAGAGTAGCAAATCGTACGAAGCTTTTTTCAAGGACGGGTTCCAACGGTTACGGCTCCAGACAGGGAAACGAAGGTCATAACAAATCAGAGGGCAAATCCTCCACCCCTTCCAGTGACCAATTAATAAACTTTCTCCCGGAGTATAAATATGATTTTCCTCGGCCATGCGGAAGAGGTGGCGCTTATCATATGTTTTGAAATTTCCCTCTGGCTCCATCCATAGAAGGCGGTTGTAGAAACGATCGTGGACATTGGCAATAAAACTTCCCAGAATCAGTGCCCCGGTCTGATCGGCCATCTGTTTCATCCACTTGAAGGTGCGCATGTTCATCATTTCAGCCAGTTTATTGGCTTTCATGGTAAATCCCGTAGTAAACATTTCCGGCAGCACAATCACATCGGTTTGCTGGCCTATTTGCCAGATTTTTTCCTCAAACATGGCCAAATTGGCTCCAATGTCCTCCCAATGAAGATCGGATTGAATGATGGTGATTTTTAAGTCCTGCATAGTGATTGAAAAGTTCCGCAAAGAAAACAATCAAAAGCGGAATAAAGGAGGGGTTTCCTAACAAATTGTGATTAAAGCTTTTTTAATATCTGTCCTGCCTTCTCCAGTGTCTCTTCTTTCTTGGCAAAACAAAAGCGAAGAAGACGATGATCAGTTTTATCCTTGTAGAAGGCAGACACAGGAATACTGGCCAGTTTGTGCTCCTTGGTTAGCCATTCTGCCATTTCGGTGTCCGGTTTGTCAGCTACTTTTTTGTAGGATAACAACTGAAAGTAGCTTCCAAAGCAAGGAAGGGGTTCAAATGAGGAGCCCTTGATCTGATCCAAAAAGAAATCGCGTTTCTGCTGATAGAATTCTCCAAGCTGCGTATAATTCCCTGGCTCGGTCATGTACTCAGCCAATGCCAGTTGGATAGGTGTGTTAACACTGAAGGTTATAAACTGATGCGCCTTGCGAATTTCTTTGGTCAGTGGCTCTGCAGCCACGGTATACCCTATCTTCCATCCTGTGGCATGAAAGGTCTTACCAAATGAAAACACAGCCACGCTATGTGATGCCAATGTTGGGTACTTCAATACACTCTGGTGAGTTAATTTTTCAAAGATAATCCGCTCATATACTTCATCGCTCAGTATAATAATTCCATGGGCGAAGGCAATCTCTTCAAGCATCTTCAAATCTGTCTCGTGCAACACGGCACCGCTGGGGTTGTGAGGCGTATTGACCATAATCATTCTTGTCCGCGAGGTAATTTTAGCCTTCACCTCTTCCCAATCAATGGCAAACACAGGGGGATTTAAATTGATATGAACCGGTATGCCACCGTTTAATCGAATTGCAGGATCATAAGAATCATAAGCCGGATCAAATACAATGACCTCATCACCCGGACCTACCAACGCGGTGATCACGGAGAAGAGCGCCTCCGTTCCACCGTCTGTAATTGTTATTTCTGTCTCAGGATCGGTGGATCGTTGATAGGTCTTTGAAATTACCTCCGCAATAATTTTTCTTAACGCAGGCACTCCCGGGCTGGGCGCATATTGGTTATGACCCTCCCTCATATTCCGATGAATCAATTCAATCAATTTTTCTGAGACAGGAAAATCAGGAAAGCCTTGCGAGAGATTAATTGCGTTATTCTCAAGTGCCAGTTTTGACATCACTGAGAAGATAGAACTACCAACTTCGGGGAGGCGTGAAACTAATTTCAAAGAAGTTATTTTTTAAGAGGAGCTAAAATTCTGTACTCGGTCTCCACATCTCCCTTGCTGATGTTATTGAGCTTACCTTTTAGCATTCTTTTCTTTAACGGAGCCAGGTAATCGATAAATAATTTCCCTTCTATGTGATCATACTCATGCTGAATGATCCTCGCTTTCATGCCGTTGTATTCCTCTTCGTGCAGCATCCAGTTTTCGTCAACATACCGGATTCTGAGTTTCTCTTTTCTGAAAACATCTTCTCGAATATTGGGGATGCTCAGGCAACCCTCTTCAAAAGCCCACTCCTCTCCTGTTTCATCCAGCAACTGAGGGTTGATGAATGCTTTTTTGAAATCCTGCAATTCAGGTTCGTCATCGATAGTGGTGCCATCTACCACAAACAAGCGGATACTCTTCCCAATCTGTGGTGCGGCCAGCCCGATGCCCTTCGCTCCATGCATCGTTTCAAACATATCCTGAATAAGTGTCTTGACGTCAAAATTTCTATCTATCTCGGATGCCTTCTTTCGAAGCACCGGATCGCCATACATAATAATCGGGTAAACCATGTTAGCTCGTTGAGCCAGTAAAGTTAGGCACGAATTACGATTTAGAAAAAAGAGATTTATCGCCTCGTTTCCAGGTAGGATTGTAAAATAAGAGTCGCACTGATCTTATCCACATTTCCTTTCACCTGACGATCTTTCTTCTTCATTCCGCCATCAATCATGGCCTGCTGCGCCATCGCGCTGGTAAATCGTTCGTCTGCCTGAAATATGGGCTTGGCAGCAAACGTAGTTTTAAATTGATCTATAAACTTTCTTACCTGTGGCGCTATTTCTGAATCTTCGTTATTCAATCGCTTGGGCATGCCTATGACAACCTCATCCACTTGCTCTTTTTGAAAATAGCTTGTAAGGAAGGTAATTAAATTGCTGGTTTCCACTGTTTCCAAACTTGTAGCAATGATTCTCAACGGATCAGTTACGGCCAGGCCGGTTCTCTTCAATCCATAATCAATGGCGAGGATTCTTCCCATCTGGTCAGCCTGATTTGGCTAGTTGAGTTTTACTTTTTCCAAAAACGATTTTTTCACGCTGTTCTCTAAAGCCAACGCCTTAGGAAAGAGTATCTCGTTCTCAATACGGGCATGGGTCTGCAGGTTTTTTTCAAACTGCATCAACTCAGTATAAATAACCTTTATATGAAGTGGTGCATCAGCAGAGAGGTAGTAGTCATGGGTTATTTTCCGAATTCCTTCCATCTCATCGTCATGGGCCTCATGTTCTATGGCAAAACGCTGCAGCGAATTCCGCTCCATCTTATAAAAAAGTTCGGCAGCATTGTATCGCCCGCGGGAAGCTCGCTCCAATAAATGAATATAGGTAAACAGGGTGTCCTCCTCTTCATAGATGTGGTGAATAAAATCCTCCACAAAAAGAGGTAGTAACACTTTTAAATCTTTTTCTACTAAATCGTAGCTCTTATGATTGGCCTTAAAACTTTCTACCAATTTTGAAATATAAGGCAGCTTATGTTTGACGAAAAGAAAATGAGTGTGCTTGAGGTATTCAATAATCAGATCGATGGGATAGGAAACGAGGGGGAGGTCAGCCTCTTTGAAATTTTCGGTGGGTGATTCAAGTTCCTTAACCAGCTGATCAACGTGCAAGTCCTTTTCCTTACAAACCTGCTCCAGTGTGTGCTCTGAATATTCGTAAAACTTAATCCCAAAATAATAGAGGACGTAGGCCCGAATGTTATTCTGATCCACCAGTTCACCTATCCTTCTATATTTCAGACCCGTTTGCGCCATGCTAGTCTGTAAAGATAAAAATCAATCCTCAATAGCCAATTAGGAAGTAATCCTTAATATTGGCCGACTTTAAGTTGAAAGAACCATTGCCTTTCGATCAAAATAGAAACTAACTTTAAGGCCCTGAAAAGCGTTAGAGTCCTAATTACCCTAAAGAAATGAGCGAGCCGAACAACACCAACTATCAGATTAGCCTACCCCTTGTACTGTGCATCGGATTAGCAGCCGGAGTGCTGATAGGGGCGAGTTTCGGTGGAAAGTCTGTAACCGGAGAGCCCGGCTCCGATATTCAAAAGCTTCGCGAGGTGCTAAGCCTTGTAAAAAATGAATATGTTGATGAAACGAAGACAGATGGCTTGGTTGATGATGCCATACAGCACATGCTCGCTAAACTTGATCCACATTCCGCCTATATCTCCGCTGCGGATCGGGAAGCGGCCAATGAGGACCTGCGCGGCAACTATGAAGGCATAGGTATTGAATTCAATATTTTTCATGATACGCTGGTGGTGGTAGCTCCACTGAGTGGAGGGCCTTCTGAAGCGGTGGGATTGCGGTCAGGCGATAAAATTATCAAAGTGGATACGACTGTCATAGCCGGAATTCATCTATCAAATACAGATGTCATGAAACATCTAAAAGGTCCTAAGGGTACCGAGGTAAAAATTGAAGTGCTTCGCAGAAGCGTGAAAAATCCTTTGACGTTCACCATCATCCGCGATAAAATTCCTCAATATTCGGTAGATGCCTCATACATGATCGATCACGAGATTGGCTATATCAAGGTGAGTCGTTTTGCGCAAACTACGTTTGAAGAATTTCAGGAGGCGCTTACCAAGTTGAAAAAAGAGGGCATGAAAAAATTGGTGCTGGATCTTCAAGGAAATCCGGGCGGCTACATGAATCAGGCGATTGATCTTGCCGATGAATTCCTTCCTGCCAATGAAAAAATCGTTTTCACCAAAGGCAAAGACACCAAATACAATTCTGATGCACTCTCTACTAACAAGGGTCAGTTTGAAAAAGGTGACCTAATTGTGCTGGTCAACGAAGGAAGTGCTTCTGCTTCTGAGATTCTTGCCGGTGCGCTTCAGGATAATGACAGAGGCTTAATCATTGGGAGAAGATCATTTGGTAAAGGCTTGGTTCAATCGCCCTTTGACCTCACTGACGGCTCAGAACTTCGCTTAACTATTTCGAGGTATTATACCCCCAGCGGGCGCTCCATTCAAAAGCCATACATCGATGAACAGGAGTACGCAAGAGATATCGTTAAACGCTACAAGCATGGCGAATTTTTTACAGCCGACAGTGTGAAGTTCAATGACTCATTAAAGTATAAAACTACAAGTGGCCGCACGGTATATGGTGGTGGCGGCATTATGCCCGATTACTTTGTGCCATTGGACACCGTCCTTAACAGCCGTTACTTAAATGAACTTTATAACACCAATTCGCTGCCCGAGTATGTATTCAATTATTTAGGCGAGCACAGATCGGCCCTGGAAAAAGATGGATACGAAAATTTTTACAAAAGCTTTGTCGTTACTGACTCTATGTTGGATGACCTGGTGGCCATCGGCAAACAAAATAAAGTTGAACCAGATTATAAGGACCTGGCCAAGAACAAAAAAGTATTTCAGGTTCACCTAAAGGCTCAGATTGCGCGCAAGATCTGGAACAACAATGGTTTCTATCCCATCTTTAACGAGACGAACGAGATTCTTCAGCAGGCCATCAAAATGTTTGACCGCATACCGGAAATCAACCGAAGAAAAATCTAGTCAACTAACCGATACGGGCGCTTTGTTTTTCTCTGGGAGAAGCCGCAGATATTTTCCCTAACTTTACCTCGAATGGAACTGATTTATTTATTGGTAGGTGCTGCATTGGGCCTCATCATCGGATGGCTAATGGCCCGTTCAAAATTTTTAGGTGACCAGCAAGGGTCTTCCTCTCTTGTCATCATTGAGCAGGAAAAAAATAAAACACTCACACTTCAACTTACCGAGCTAAAAAAGGAAATAGAACTTGAGCGTGCAAAAGTGTTGGATCTTACCAATAGTCTGGCTTCTACTGAGGCGGATTTTAGAAACCTGGAGGAGAAAGTAGACGAGCGCAAACTGGAAATGGCCGAGTTGCAAGAACGTTTTGCCTCTCAATTTAAAAATCTTGCGAATGATATATTTGAGGAGAAGAGTAAAAAATTTACCGACCAGAACAAGTCCAATATTTTTGATCTTCTAAAGCCACTAGGCGAAAAGATTGTAGATTTTGAGAAGCGCGTAGAGGAGACACATCGCGATACTATTTCCAGAAACTCCGCCCTGCGGGAGCAATTGGAAAATCTTCAGCGACTGAACGTGCAAATGACTCAGGAAGCGGAGAATCTCACACGTGCCCTGAAAGGAGACTCGCAAGCTCAAGGCGCATGGGGCGAATTTATCCTTGAGAGCATCCTCGAAAAATCCGGACTGGAAAAAGACCGCGAGTACACCGTTCAAGAATCGTTCACCACTGCTGAAGGTAGATTAAGGCCCGATGTTATAATTAGATTGCCTGAAAATCGCCACGTAGTTATAGATTCAAAGGTAAGTTTAAAAGCCTACAATAATTTTGTCAATAGCACTACAGAGGAAGAGAAGATGATTGCGTTGAAAGCCCATTTGCTTTCAATTCGCCAGCACATGAAGGGACTGAATGAAAAGAACTATCAGAATATTTCTGATCAGGGTCTCGATTTTGTGATCATGTTTATTCCCATTGAACCCGCCTATATCTTAGCCATTCAAAGTGAAAAGCGCTTATATGAAGAAGCGTTGGAAAAGAGAATTGTATTCGTCAGCCCAACATTATTGATTCCCTCTTTGCAATTGATAAAAAACGTTTGGAAGCAAGAGTATCAGAACCGAAACGTTATAGAAATTGCGAACAAAGCAGGAGATTTATATGATAAGTTTGTGGGCTTCACCGAAGATCTTTTAAATCTTGGGCGCCAACTGGATTCTTCTAAAAAGTTTTATACGGAATCGATGAATAAGCTTGCTGCTGGTAGCGGTAATCTGGTTCGAAGAGTGGAAGAACTAAAAAAGCTGGGAGCCAAAGCAAATAAGACCATCGATCAAAAACTTCTATCGCGGTCTGAAGATCAGACCGGCTTGTTTGAATGACCACTATTAAAAAATGAAAGTTACATCCGACAATAAATTAAAGAAACTAATTGTGGTGGGCGATCGCGTATTGATTCGCCCTGCAAAGCAAACGGACAAGACTGCCAGCGGGCTTTATCTTCCGCCAGGAGTTCAGGAAAAGGAAAGAATCCAAAGTGGATTTGTCATTAAAGTAGGCCCAGGCTATCCGTTGCCTATGCCAGCCGATGAAGACGATTTGTGGAAAGGCAAAGAAGATCAAATAAAGTACTTACCGCTGCAAGCACAGGAAGGTGACCTTGCCATCTTCCTTCAAAAAGGAGCTATTGAGGTAATGTACGAGGCCGAGAAATATTTTATTGTACCTCAGGCATCCATTCTCATGCTCGAACGAGAGGAGGAACTCTGATGGCCGGGCTTTCCTTTGATGTACTGCGCAATGGCAAAAAATACCGCTTGGTCAATCATGGTGAGCAACACGATTTTGTGATTGAGTATATTATGATTGACGGAGATTTTAAAGTAAAAGACCTGCACACCATGGAGCGATACTTGCTCAAGGATCTGATAAAATATGGCAAGGGAAAAGATTTCGAACTAAGAGATTTGGAGTAAGGTCAAATCTGCAGACATCGACAATTAAACACAATGACAGTTTTTGAAATTGGTTTGCTGATTGATAACTTCGATTACAATGGATCCGATACACCAGGAGGTTATTTAAAAACCGAACAAGAAAAAACTGATGACACTTTCATTAAAAAGTTGATTCAGGTAGAAATTGATTGCCTCAATTTTATACTCTCAAATGGTCAGATTCACTCAATGTATTCAACCACTGACCAGTCTGGTGTTTCGATTTTTGAGTACCCTTCCCTAAAAGACTTTGATGCCGAGTCACTTGCGTACTTGGTAAAGAGGCTTGCAAGTACCACCAACGAACGGATGAAAGCACGGTATGGTCAAATTTTATGGAATTCTAATCAGAATGGGAAGGGAGAGTATGTTAAATCTTCAGTTGATGCTTACTTCGGAATCATAGCGCAGGAAAGTGATCACTTTTACTTCGATGTAAACAATCTTCTATACATGTCCATATCAAGCAAATACAGGACAGATGAAATCAAATCCTTTATCGTTAAAAGAATAAGAGAGACTAGTTTACCGTATAATGACTTTACTTTTTTCGTTCCGAAAGTATTGGAATTTAGAAAACAATTTACTAGGGAACAAATTCAAGAAATAATTAGCAAGAGTGAATCAATTTGGTCAGCAGCTTCTGAGATGTCCTTGTATATCTACGAATCAATTGCAACAATCGCAATTAAGCTTCTTAAAGTACAAAAGAAGGATAGTAAAATATGGTTTGCGCGACTTGCCGAATTCTACGAAAAATCAATTGGTCTAAGAACGGATGACACTAGTGGAATGATGTCGATCGAATATTGTGAAAGAGCAATATTGAATTATAAGTTGGGTGGCAGAGCCGATAAAGCTAATGAGTTGCTTAAACAACTTACAAGGCTAAAGGCAAATCTAAAATTGGACACATATAAGGTAGAGTTCTCAAGCAAGGAGCTTACACGCTTGTATAGATACCAAGAAGATAGTGCTAATAAACTTACTGATAGAGACCCCGATTACATCATGGACTATCTAGTCAATGCACCAAATATCTTTCCTGACGTTGAATTCCTCAAAAAAACCATTGAAGCAAGAGCCAAATCATTTGAAGATTTTGCCAATGTCATTCGGTATGATATCAACAAGAATCCATCTCATAAAAAAAAAGGGAATTCATTTAAGGAAGACTTAATGAGAGAATATGATCAGTATGTCCAAATTGTTGCCATTCACTTCCTGAAAGAAGTCTTTAAATCCGGTTTACAAAAACAAAAACTAACATTTAAGACAATGGTGGAAAATCTCTATGCGAATTCTTGGTTAGGCAAAAACATTCGTTACAGAAATTCCGGTGGTGATCCATACGAACATAATTGGCTAGCCATGATTGCACCTTCACTATTAGACTTTTTTGTTCATTGGCAGGCTTTGCATCAGTCAGCCAACAAATTTCAAAACTTTATTCTTTGCATAGATTCTCTCACTCTTAAATTTGAAGGCATACTGAGAGACTTTGGAAGAATCGTTGGTGCAAATACGCTGACACATGTAAAAGGTAATCTACGTGAAGCTTATATTGAAGAGCTCTTGGCAAATGAGGATATTAGAAAGCACATTAATCAAGACGATTTAATGTTGTTTAAATTTCTCTTCACTTCTTCGGGGCGTAATATCAGAAATAATGTAGCACACGCATTCTATAAATTTCATCATTACAAACCAGACATGATGATCTTGCTAATAATGGCAATCTTGAGAATATCTAAGTATCAAGTTAATCTTGACAAGATAGAACTTTAAAATTTACGATTATTTAATTGAATTGAAGAACAGATTTCTCTATGATATCGCAGCACTCATGAAGTTGGTCTTCTGTGATTACCAACGGAGGCGCCAACCTGATAATATTGCCATGAGTTGGTTTGGCCAATAATCCATTCTCCGCAAACTTGAGGCAAATATTCCAGGCAATTTGGCTTTGTGGTGAATCATTGATAACAATGGCGTTCAGCAATCCTTTGCCCCTCACTAAAGAAATCAGTTCTGTTTTCTTCATCAATGATGTCATCCGCTCGCGGAAAATGATTCCCAGCTTATAGGCGTTATCGGCTAGTTTCTCATCTTTAATCACCTGAAGCGCTTCCATGACAACCACAGATGCCAACGGATTACCTCCAAACGTAGAGCCGTGTTCACCCGGCTTGATCACCAGCATAATTTCATCATCAGCAAGCACCAGCGAAATAGGTAACACGCCTCCCGAAAGGGCTTTGCCTAAAATCAAAAGATCTGGTCTTACATTTTCATAATCACAAGCGAGCATCTTTCCTGTGCGGGCAATGCCGGTTTGAATTTCATCCATCATCAAAAGCACGTTGTGCTTGCGACAAAGCTGTTCGGCTGCTTTAAGATAACCATCAGCCGGAACGTAAACGCCTGCTTCACCTTGAATTGGCTCAATCCATAGTCCACAAACATTAGGATTAGCCAGTGCTTTTTCCAACGCACTTATATTGTTATAGTCAACAATTTCAAAACCAGGCATAAAAGGTCCAAACCCTTTTTGTGCAGATGGGTCAGTGGAAGCCGATATGATAGTAGTCGTGCGGCCGTGAAAATTTTGTTTGACCGCCACAATCACAGCCTGATTGTCGGGGATGCCTTTTTTAGTGTAACCCCACTTACGCGCAAGTTTAATGGCTGTTTCATTGGCCTCTGCACCACTATTCATGAATAGCGCTTTGTCATAGCCAAACAGTTCACACACAAATTTTTCAGCCACGCCAAGCTTATCATTGTAAAACGCCCTTGACGTAAGCGTCAGTTCTTTCGCCTGGCTGATCAATGCATTAACTATGCGCGGATGACAATGGCCCTGATTGACGGCACTATAGGCAGAGAGGAAATCGTAATAATGTTTGCCCTCCACATCCCACACGTGTACACCTTCGCCTTTGCTAAGCACCACTTCCAGCGGATGATAGTTGTGGGCTCCAAATTTTTCTTCCAGCGAAATTGCCTCCTGGCTTGATGTGATTGTCTCTACCATAAAAGTTATGTTTTCAGGCTTTTCAAACGATTACAAAGATAGCCAATCGGCCCCAAAAGACGGGTAAGTTTTATAACTTTACTTCCACTAAAAAGCGCCAAAACAATGTATTATCATCGCCTCGGACAGATACCTCCCAAACGTCATACACAATTTCGTCAACCCGATGGAAGCCTGTACAAAGAAGAGTTGGTCAGCTCAGAAGGATTTTCAGGAATCTATTCCAACCTGTATCACATCAATGCCCCCACCCGCATCAAAGAGTTGAAAGATCCTGTGAAATATGGGCCAGCCATTATAAAAGATTACGCCTTACGGCAAACGCATTTAAATACTTCGAAAGTAACAACCACCGGTGAAGATTACCTGAGTGCGCGCAAAGTGTTGTTAATGAATAGTGATTGCTCTATTTCGATCTGTTCTCCAAAGCAGCGGAAGATGGATTATTTCTATAAGAACGCTGAAGGTGATGAAGTGCTGTTCATTCATGATGGCAAAGGATCACTGATCTCTCAATTTGGAAAGTTAGAATTGCGACCAGGCGATTACGTAGTGATTCCCCGTACGGTTATTTACAAACTTGAGTTTGAAGAAGGACCCTTGCGGCTATTGATCGTTGAAGCATCGTCACCGGTTGAGACAGTAAAGCGATATCGCAATGAATTAGGTCAACTGGGTGAGCACTCTCCCTATTGCGAACGGGATATTCGGCCTCCTCATGAGTTAATCACCGACCGCAGCAAAGGAGATTTTTTGATGAAGATAAAGAAGCAAGGCTACCTTCATCAATATATCTATGACTACAGTCCTCTTGATCTTATTGGCTGGGATGGTTTTCTATGGCCTTATGCATTTTCCATTCACGAGTTTGAACCAATTACGGGAAGAATTCATCAACCGCCTCCAGTGCATCAGACTTTTCAGGCACACAATTTTGTCATCTGTTCTTTCGTGCCCCGACTTTTCGATTATCATCCACTGGCTATACCTGCGCCCTATAACCATAGCAACATCGACAGCGATGAGGTACTGTATTATGCAGAGGGGAATTTCATGAGTCGCAGAGGAATAGAGCGTGGTTCATTTACACTTCATCCGGGCGGACTGCCGCATGGCCCACATCCTGGCACGGTGGAGAAGAGCATTGGAGCTAAAGAAACGCATGAACTAGCCGTGATGATTGATACCTTCCGACCATTATATCCAACCACCGATGCGCTGGATTTTATAGACTCAAAGTATCCAATGAGCTGGACGGACAATACAGAAGGATTTCATGAGGTGAATACACCTTGAGTTACTCGATGCATCCTTTAAGCAGAATGAAAGCACTATTTTGAACTAAGGTTTCGCTAGTCAAAAAATACTATCTTTAGTAGTAAAATCATTATAAATCATGAAAGAGACGGTTGCTCTACGGAAAGAGACAAAAAGGTATATCGATAAGGCAGATGTCAAAACGTTGAAAATGGTTCATGCCTTGTTAGAAGCAGAGCAAGAGAGTGACTGGTGGGACGAACTAGGCCCCGAAGCAAAAACGTCAATTGAAAAAGGCTTGAAAGATGCAGAAGAAGGGAAAACTATTTCTCACGAAGTGGTAATGAAAAAATATCGCAAATGGCGATTGAAATAAGGTGGTCAGAGGAAGCCGCGAAGACCTACGATCAAAATATCCAATACTTGTCAAAGGAATGGTCCTTTAAGGAAGTTGACCAATTTCTGAGACAGACTGATTACGTCCTCTCAAGACTACAAGAGCATCCTCAATCTTACAATCCGTCCGTAAAGAATAAAAAAGTGAGGAGGGCCAGGCTTAATAAATATATTACGCTGTATTATCGGTTCTACTCCCAAAAAAAACAGATAGTCCTACTTACTTTTTGGAATGTGAAGCAAAATCCGCTCGAGTCCAAGTATTGATCCAGTCAACATAAAAAAGGCAAGGCAAGAAATCCTTGCTACACCATCAACAACTTATCAATAATCCCATCCACCGTAACGCCTTCAGCTTCTGCCTTGAAGTTGCGTACAATGCGGTGACGCAATACAGGTCGAGCAAGGGCTTGCACATCTTCAATATCGGGTGAATATTTTCCGTTCAACAGTGCGTTGCATTTTGCTCCAAGCACTAAAAACTGAGAAGCGCGGGGGCCTGCACCCCATTCAAGAAATTGATTTGCATTGGCCGAGCCATTTACGCCTGGCCTGGTAAGATGGCTTAGCTTTACAGCATACTCTACCACATTGTCAGCAATCGGCACCCTTCTCACCAGATGTTGAAAGGCAACAATTTCTTCAGCGGTGAGTACCTTATTTACTTTCTTAATATCATCGGCTGTTGTATTCCTTACTATATCTACCTCTTGTTTATAAGATGGGTAGTCCAACAATATGTTGAACATAAAACGATCGAGCTGTGCTTCCGGAAGCGGATAGGTTCCTTCCTGCTCAATTGGATTTTGCGTAGCCAATACAAAGAATGGTTGTGGCAATGGGTAACGCTTTCCCGCAATGGTTACCGCATATTCCTGCATTGCTTCCAGTAAAGCTGCTTGTGTTTTGGGTGGAGTGCGGTTGATTTCATCTGCCAGCACGATGTTAGCAAACACAGGGCCCTTTACGAACTGGAAATTTCTTTCCTTATCCATTGTTTCTGCTCCTACAATGTCTGAGGGCATTAAATCCGGAGTGAACTGAACGCGCTTAAATTCAAGATCGAGTGAGGTGGCAATGGTCTGAACCAAAAGTGTTTTGGCTAAGCCGGGTACGCCTACCAACAATGAGTGCCCCTGACAAAAAATTCCGGTAAGCACCAAACGAACGACATCGTCCTGACCTACTACCACTTTGGCGATCTCTGTTCTTAGATCTTTATAAGACTGTGCGAGTCTATCCGCAGCTTCCACATCATTTGAAAAACTCTTTCCCATGCGCGTTTAAATTATTCCAAAATGTTACACCCCTTATAAAGCGGGTCAATGCTAATAAAAACATCCGTCCGTGCTTTCTTAAACCACTTCTCCAGCATCAAGTCTTTTTTTTCAGCCAGTGCTGCCGATTGAATTCGATGCCAATCGTCTTTCAAATTGGCCTGATGGGGCGGAAGCTTGGTCTTAAAATAAAGAATACGCACAGCATCTTTTCCATCATCCGTGCGATAGACCATCGGCCTTGACACGCGACCTGTTTTCATTGTATCAATGGCCAAATAGACAACAGGGTCAATTTCCCTGAGAGAAATTTTTGTGCCTCCGTCCGCATCCGTAAAAAATCCTCCCCTGCTCTTTGTAGTTGCATCGTCTGAATATTCTTTTGCTGCTTTCTCAAATTTGATACTGTCTTTCACTATTTTAATTCGTAAGCTGTCAAGGTACTTTTCAGCGCGGGCAAGATCCTCAGCAGAAGGTGTTGCTGAAATCAAAATGTGACGAGAGTTATATTCATTACCTCTGCGGTCGATTAATTGGAGAATATGAAATCCAAACGGAGATTTGAACGGCATGGATATTTCGCCTTCCTTAATTTTAAAAGCCATTCGTTCGAACTGAGGAACCATGGCGCCCCTGCCTACATATCCCATTTCGCCTCCGTTGTACTGAGCGCTTGGGTCTCCTGAATATTTCTTTGCGAGCTCATTAAAATTTCCACCGGCAAGTATTTGATCACGTAAATTATTTAGCTGAGCTTTTGCCGCAGCTTCCTGTGACTCGCTTACACTTGCAATTTTTACAATCTGCGCCACCTCTACATCTGAAGAATAGAAAGGCAAACTGTCGGCTGGTATTTTATTGAAAAACCTCCTGATCTCAGAAGGGATTATGGAAATGTCTTTTGTTATAGTCTGGCTCATCTCGCGGGCAAGAAGCTGCTCACGGATTTGATCACGCAATTCCAATGTTATTTGATCAAGCGTTTTTCCATACGCTTTTTCCAATTGCTCAGGCGAATTGCCAGAGCTTTGAAGAATCATCTGCATACGCTGCTGGGCTGAAGCATCCACTTCATCATCGCTTACCACAACGGAGTCAATCTCCGCCTTAGCCGCCAGCAGTTTGTTAACAACCAGACGATTCAAAAGGTCGCATTTGGCCGGCTCGGAGGGTGGATTGCCATCGGTAATGTAATTCTGATAGGCGCTTTCCAACTCGGACTTCAATACGATGTAGTTGTCTACTTTGGCGACAATCTTATCCACCACAAAACCGCCTTCCTGGGCAAAGGCCGGAACCACCATCAACGAGACAAACGCTCCGACAAAACTATTTGTCAAAAATCTCAAAAACCTTTTGCTGAGCCGCATTTTCATAAACTTGATCTTCTAATTTTCTTGCAAGTTCTACTTTTCTTTTGTTTAAAATGATGTTTTTAATATCCTCTTTTACAAATTCTAACGGAGATATATTATCAGACATCTTGTAGGCATCGATCTTGATGAAGTATAAAAAATCTGCATCGGTAGTTTCATAGTAGTTGTAACTCTTCAAAAACTGAACTTTGTTCGGAATTTCAGCCAGAGGAGAATTTACCGTCAGCTTGTCAAATTCGATCCACGATGAATCAGACAATTGATAAGCCGTGGAGAAACTGAGGCAATAAGACTTCAATTCATTTTCATCTTTCTCCTTACTTGAAAATATTAACTCTTTGATGCGCGTTGTACGGGGAGCTCCCTTAGGCACTTTAATAAATGTTCCCTTGATGATGTTTTGCTTGAGAATGAAGTTGTCAATATGCTCTTTGTAGTATCGTTCAATCTCGGCCTCGTCAATTTTGTCACTTAGGTTTTGTTTGATATAATAGTTTTGATACTCGTAGCCAATCAAACTATACCGATAGTCCAATACCTTCCGCTCCACCTCCGCCTCGTTGATATCAATTGACTTCATGGCTTCGTCAATCAGCAGTTGTTTCCGTATCCAACTGTTGATATAAGCTGTCACCCGATCCACACTGTCAGTTGCATTGGTACTATTCGCTACTATTCCGCCTAGCTCATCACGATACAAATAATTATTGTTTACACGTGCTACGGCCTTTCTTACGTCCGTAGCCGGTTCATCTTTTTTCATCCGGATGAGATCACACGACTGAAGTAATCCTAAAAGAAATCCAAAACACAGCACTACTGATGCTGTTCCGGCTATCTTAAACGAAAGGGGTAATATAATGTGATAGAATCTCATTTCCGGAGTTCTGTTATAACGAGTTTTTTACCTTTCTTATTGACCTTTACCGGATATTTTTGCCGAAGCTGAGTAACCCATGATTTTTCGAGCGAATCCTGATAATCTGAAATAATGCTGGCTCTTGCCTCTTCAAAACTTTTCCTTCCTGGCGGCAACAGTCTGCCAACCTCCACAAGATAATGTATTCCATCTGCTTCTATTTCCTGAACTCCCGTGATCCAGTTAATTTTATCGATCACTTTATTCTCTCCTTTTTCATAGGCTCGGCTGTTCTGAATGGACTTGAATTTTTTAAGATCGTCTTTCTTAAGGGTGTCACCCCTTTCAATCTTCATGCGCATTTCATTCAAAAAGGACTTGTCTGGAGTAGAGAAAATTCTCGCTTCAATCCGATCTCCAGCCATGTATTTATCCTGATGGCTGCTATAATAGTTGCGTTGACCAAGCGAATCTTCGGAGGCCTTATTCCAAACCTCCTTTTCCATGATTTCGAAGAGAAGAATCCCTTCTTTGTACTCATTGAGTAGTAAGCGATAGTCTGTATTCTCTGCCATTAGTTTTTGCTCTTCAATAGCATTCATGCTTTCGTTGATGAATTTGTCATAGATACTGCCGATGTAATTCTTTGGGCTCAATCCACTCACAGTCTGATTGGCAATGACATAACTTATAAACTCACTAAGTAATACATTCTTAGATTGCAAAGAGAAAAGTGGCTTCGTTTTTTCAATCTCTGTCCCTGTATAGCTCCACTTACCTTTTATTAAGCTTGAATCTGCCAATGAAAAAATGTAATCCTTAGCTGCGAGAATCTCTATGAAATTGAATTCCTTTTTCCGCTTAGCCATCAAAGCTGTTTGTGATATTTGCAAGCGTTCATCTCGGCTTACACGCCTTTTCAAAGACGCCTCCATTTCTTTAAACTCTGGTAATGGTATCTTTTTTTCTAATCGGACAATGTGCCAGCCAACACTTGATTGAAATGGGTCGGAGATTTCGCCAGGCTGCTGAAGTGAAAATGATACATCTTCAAATTCCGGAACAGACGCCAGTGCTCCTACGCCAAACGGACGAAGTCTGCCACCACTATTCTTTGTGTTGGTATCCTCGGAAAATTCTTTGCACAATTCATCCCAGTTTCTGCCTCCTTTCAATTGATCATATATTTCGAAGATACTATTCTTAACTTTTGAATCGTTGCCCGTCCCTGTTCGTAAGAGAATGTGAGAAACCTCTACCTCGCCCCTTGATTTTCTCCGATCATGAATTTTCAGAACATGGTAGCCAAATCTCGTTCTCACAAGAGGTGAAATTTCTCCTACGGTAGTTCCAAAAGCAGCCTGCTCAAAAGGATAAACCATTTGCATTGCTGTAAAGTACCCCAGGTCGCCACCATTAGATTTGGCCGATGGATCTTGCGAAAACTCTTTCGCCAAGGTTTGAAAATCGCTACCTGCCATTAACTTGTTTTTTATCCCAGAAATTTTCTGATAAGCCTCAAGGGTATCAGCAGGCGTTGGATCTTGTTTGATGTTGATGAGAATATGTGAAGCCTTTACTTCTTCGCTGAGACGCTCGTACGCTTCGTGCGTCAACCTATCAAGATCATCCTTGCCAGCCTGGAACGGTTTCTTAAGTTCTTCTTTATATGATCCAAATTCTTTTTTGAATGCTGCGGTTGTGTCGAATCCTCGGTGCTGAGCCTCTGCTACCTTTAATTTGAAATTGATAAATAAGTTAAAATACTCTTCAATTTTTTCATTTGTAAAATCTTCTTTTTTCTGATGGTTCTTGCGATAGAGATAAAGAAACTCATCGGTGGAAATTGTTTTATCACTTAGCGTGAAAAGAGTAAAGGATTTGCCTTGGATAGCTTTGGCGGACTGACCATAACAAGCCGCACTTATCAACATGAGCAGGAAGGTAACAAAGCGCATATGAATGAAGCCTAATAAATTTAAAGATTGCAAAATTAAGCTTTTTGAGGAGATGGGCCTTGGGGGATTTTAGGGGATTTTTTTGGTCAGCCGGCAGATATTTTTGTTGGACTCATGAATGTACTCGACTGAGTCCATAATTGACTTCACCAGCCGGATTCCAAGTCCTCCCTTTCTTTTTTCATGGACAAGATTGTCCAACTCAGGCTCTGCAAACTGATTGATATCAAACATTTTTCCGTCATCGATGATCTCAAAAACCAAGGTTTTCTTTTTAGGAATTTCGATATGCAACTCTAAGATGTGCTCAGGATTACAATGATGTGCATGAATCATCAGGTTAGAGCACATCTCATCCAGGGCCAATACTATTTCATTTACAGTCACATCAGACAGTCCTTGTCCTTCCAGTGAACCGCGTATGAAGTCACGTATGCCTTTAAGATTCTCGAGGCTACAACCGATGTTATACTGATAATTCATTTACCAAAATCTTCGCTTCCATCTTCGTATTACAAATGTGCAGCAGATCGGCCAACCCGAGGATACCGAATGTATTTGCTACTTTTTCTTTCATTCCAAAAATCACCATGTTGATTTTCTTATCCCTGAACTCTTCAATGTAAGACATAAAGACACCCAGTCCGGCTGAAGAGATGTATTCCAGAGCAGTGCAATCCACCACTATTTTTGTGAATTTTTCTCCCACACTTTTGGCAATGGTGAGGTCCAACTCTATCGAAGAACTGGCATCAATTTCACCGATAATGACAATATTATCGATTCCGTCTTCTTGTAATCTCTTTATATGAACCATAGGTGTTAAACGATTTTCTTTTTTTTATGTTCAATGTGCTAGCGAAACTTTACAATCATTGTCGTGTAGTCATCATTAATCTCTTCCGTGCCGGAGTATTCATAGAGCTTGTGAATCAAATAATCCTGTATCTCCTTTGGGCTTTTTCCTGTTGTTTCGCACAAGATTTTTGCCAGTCTTTCGTTACCAAACTCCTCTCCTTTTTGATCCTTTGCCTCTGTGATACCATCGGTATAGAGTACCATAATGTCTCCCGGGAGATAAGAAAGTACATTGGTTTCAATGTGATTACAATAGTCTTTGTTCTTAATCATCCCCAATGCCTTTCCTTTGTCTTTTAAATAACCGGATGAATTTGTTTCAGCTGAATAATAAAGCACCGGACAATGGCCAGCCCGGGCATAATGAATAGTCTTCGTTTTTGTATTGATTACAAAATAAGTAGCTGAAATAAAGGAGCCGCGTTCCAGACAAAAAATCAATGCCTGATTCGCACGAACCATAAATTCCTTAGGATCTAGTTCCTGCTGCGCAAGGCTGTGAAAGATTCCTTTCATCTGCGACATGTGAAATGCTGCTGTTGTTCCCTTCCCAGAAACGTCTGCAATAATCAATGCTACCTGATGGTCGTTGATGCGAATGGTGTCATAATAATCGCCACCTACTTCATCTGCAGATTCCGAGAAAGCAGAAATCTCAAAATCCGAGTCACTTTCAAGGCGATCCGGCAAAAGACTTTTCTGAACGTTCTTGGCAATCTTTAATTCCTCTTTGTAACGTTCGTTTTGAAACGCCTCCTCCATTAATCGGAAATTTTCAATGGATATTCCGGCTTGATTAGAAAACGTAGATACAATACGCGTCATCTCTTTGTTAAATCCCTCTGGCAATTCCTTGAGTAAAGCCAGTGTTCCAATAGTCTGACCTTTAACAATGATGGGGAATGCCAAAAGTGATCGATAGCGAGAACCCTTCAAGGACGCAAGATGGCTTGACAAGTTTCTTGTGCGGTCACTTCCCTGATCAAGAATACCTTTCACATTCTTATTCTTGAGATGATCACGAATGTCCGTTGCTTCTTTCTCAGTAATCTGATACGTAAACAAACGATGATCTTTATTTGTCCCATCAATTTCAAGCCAGGCCGCATCGGCAAAAACCGAACTTACCGAACTCTCCAATAAGATATTATAAACACTTTCCTCACTCTGTTCTGTTTGAATCGACTGGCTAATGCGCTGAAAGTTGACAACCTCTTCCAGTTTTTGTTCGAAGACAGAAGAAGTAGGGAGGTTGAATAATATCACCAGAAAAGAAAAAACGCTATAGGTAACAACAAACGCAAAAAGTGAAATATTAAAAATGTGTTCCCTGAAATCCAGAAATGCTCCTGACTGTGCACTTATAAAATCCGATTGACGTGACACCGTGTAGAAGAAATAGCCCAGGTAGAAAAAAGTGAGAAGCAATAACAACAGGCTCGTCCACTTCTGCTTGAAGTTCAGGTAGGCAACCCATTTCATATTGCCACAAAGAACCAATGCCAAAAGTGCCAGCGCAAAACTTAGTGAAGCCGAGAATGCTTCGCCTACGATAAAATTAACGCTGTCATAAACCAGCACCACCAGCAAGCTGAGTTCAAAAACAACCCACATGCGGATTAACCACTTCGACTTTTGGTAGAGTATCAGTCTTTTCCAGGAAGTATAAGCTGCCAAAAGAAAACTAATCAACAACGCCAGGTTTACCTGGTAAATAATGTCAACAAAAATGACATTGGATGGGAGTTTTGTATCGCCTAGTAAAAACAGAATCAAGCGTAACGCCAGCGAAACGACCGTTACCACCAATCCGGTTGCAAAAACTTTCCAAAGCAAGTCAGTAAAGTTCAGCCCTTCGTCCTTTTCAATCTTATACTTATAGTAATAGTACAAGCTGATCACAAAAAGGTCCAGCATGACCCGTGGCAACCACAGGGGCACATCGGGCTGGAGGCCTTTGATATCGCTGAAAAGGACGGTTACATCGGAAAAAACGAGCACAAACCAGGCTACTATAGAGCCTAAAAATGCAAGTCGTATGATGGCTTTAGTCCGCACAGGTATCAATTAAAGAAGCCAATCGCAGGATTGGCTTCACAATAATAACGAAAAGGAAAGGCCTCTGAAAAAATAAACCTCTAGGGTATGATAATCTTCTTTCTCAACCCTGTAGAACTCTTAACGACAACCAAGTATACCCCACTTGGTGAATCCCCAAGTTCAATGGTTGAAAGAATTTTTCCACTTGCGTCAGCCTTGAAGGTGGCACTATACACTGAAGCACCTTGAAGATTGATTACACTTACTGGTGCTTCCTGCCCAGGTTGAATCCCAATAATTTCAAGATTGAATTTGTTATCGACAATCGGATTGGGATATACACTCAAACGCGTTGATAATGCTGCATAGTCAACTTTTCTTAATTCTGAATAGGTAAACTTCCCATCAAAATCAGTTTGCTTCAGGCGGTAGTAAGAAATGCCTGGCAAGGGGTTTTCATCTACCTGCAAATAGTTGGTTTTTGTTTTTATGGTTCCTTGTCCTTTCGTGGTGATTATCTTTTCAAATTTTTCAATATTAGAAGCGCGCTCGATAGTGAAGAAGTCATTGTTGAGTTCGGAAGAAGTGGTCCAATTAAGCTCAACGATATCGGATTTAAGATTTGCATTGAAACTGAGAAGCTCAATGGGCAGAGGCGAGTTCACTGCATCTGTGGAAGCAACATGGAAACTATTCGCAAGACTGGCAAATGCCACGGCAGTGCGGTTTACTCTATAATCCGGACCTCCGGTTGCCGCCCCGTGAGTTCCTACTACCGTAGTTGATGTACTCATCCTTAAATCAGCCAAGCCCGCAGCCCCTGCTTCTATGGTACCAAAATTTGTTCCGCCTGCACTTAACGTAAAGGTTGCTCCAGCACTGATACCAGATGTCGACAAGGTCCAAAATGCATCATGCCTTCGAACTATAGATTCCGCAAAAGCAACAGTACTGGTAGTTGTCGAATTGGTGTGCGAGACAGTCATTGTTCCTGCCGTATTTGCATTGGATGTCTGCCCAACAAAAAACGGCCGCCAGTCTCCCGAACTTCCGAGTGGAAAAAGGCTACGTGCTGTTCCAACCGTAATAACAGTTGAGGCCGGTCTTGCCCTGACGATATTTCCACCATACATCCATCCGCTTGCAGAAGTAAGACCATGAACCAATGCTCCGTTTGCCGTACTGGAAATAGTAAGTGTCGTTCCGCTCAGATTCACGGTACCATCAGTCATGGTAAGAACAGCCGAAATGGTAACATTATTATTGAAGGTAATATCCGATACCGAGTTGTTGTTTAACGTCAAATTATTAAATGTCTCGCCTGAGGCGTTGGTGAGTGATTGACTGCCCGCTCCATTAAAAGTAACGGTCCCTGTTCCCTCCGTAAAAGTAGCGGTACCAGACACTACCCAATTTCCGGCTACACTAATTGCTCCGTTATTTGAATCTTTTGCACCTGAAACAGATAAGGTTAAATCATCATAGGAAGTAGGGATAATCCGCTGAGCGCCTGCCCCGCTGTAGGTAAACAGATTACCATCGGCTGTGCAATCAAGAACGGTACTCATGTCAGTATCAAATGTGGTATTGGGTGTTAATGTCCAATTCCAGATTCCGCCTGCCAGGTTATCAAAATTTGTATCTGCATTATTGATATTAGTGAAATTGCCCGATTGGTTGACAGTGCCTGAATTAAGGAGATCAAAATCAGCATCGTTGGGGTTGAATGCGCTGACGTTTAAAATTGCTCCTGTTGAATTCGTAACAACGTTGTCATCATTAGTATTAGCCGCAGAGGATATTTCTGACACAACGGTTAACGTTCGGTTATTGACGAATTGGCTTACGTCCTGACTAAAGATCAAATCATCTCCAATAGAAAAGGTCCCGCTAAGGTTGTTGTTAACAATATCATTGTCCTGCGTGATCAAAAAATCATCGGTTAGATTTATTGATCCACTTCCAGAAAGATTGATGGTGGCATCAGCTGCGGTAATCTCAATATCCTCAGCCGTAATCGCCCCATTGACGATAAACGTGCTAATGACACCTCTATCAAAGTCAATCTGCACATTCGTTTGTGCATTTCTATTAATCGTTCCCCCAAGATCTACCTGCAGAATACCGCGGTCAATATTTAAATCGATAGTGGATGCTGTCCATCGGAGAGTCCCTGTATTCCTAACCTCAATTCCACCCGCAGTAGCAGCTACGTTAATGTTAACTGTATTGCTGTTGCCAATAATTAGATAGTCTGTTGTAAGTGGTGTACAATCACAAGATACTCCGCCAAGGGCTATTGCAGACCATGTACCATTTCCCACAGTCGCATCATTCCAGTTACCAGTCTTTCTTGAATAAAGCGTATTTACTGCGGTAACCGTAATGTCATCCAAAGTGAAGAAATCGAAGGCACCATCGTTTGTAGAGCGGACTACAATCTCAAGTGAACTCCCAGTGACAATCGCAGTTCCTGAGAGAGTAAAGGATGCAATGGTTCCAAGCTGCTCAAAAAACAAAATCTCTGGTCCTCCATCCACCTTGTGGTAGCACCGAATGTAATCACCAGCTTCCACAAATACCCCACCGACCGTAGCTTCTATGATGGCTCGGCCAGTGCCAGAAATATTAATCGGACTGGTAGACCAAATACCCTCGGCATCCGTGTTGGTCACTTGAAAAAGTTCAATTCCAAGCGGGGACTGTTTGGAAAATGTCCCAGCCCCTCCATAGGTAGTCGACCAGTTACCTCCAATAGTTCCTCCAGCCGTGCCTGTTGTAGCCCCGTCTGCCTCTGCACTGAAGTCTTCTGTCCAGAGCTGTGCATTTGCTAAAAAGGGACTAGCCAGAAAGAAAATAAAAACCAACTTTTTCATATACCCACGACTGTAGTGTTCAAAGATACCAAATACAGATGGATTGTAACCCTATCTATTACTTTCTGCTATAATTAGGTGCCTCTCTGGTGATTGTCACATCGTGTGGATGGCTCTCGTGCACCCCGGCTGCGGTGATTTTTACAAATTTGGCAGATTTGAGTTTTTCCAGATTTTTGGCCCCACAGTAGCCCATGCCTGCCTTTAATCCACCTACGAGTTGATAGAGTACTTCAGCTACTGAGCCTTTAAATGGTACTCGCCCTGAAATGCCCTCGGGCACCAGTTTCTTTATGTCATCTTCCGCATCCTGAAAGTAGCGGTCTTTTGATCCATCGTCCATAGCCTCCAGCGAACCCATCCCTCTGTAGGATTTGAATTTCCTTCCTTCATAAATGATTACTTCCCCTGGCGCCTCCTCGGTTCCAGCCAGAAGCGAGCCTATCATTACACTGTCAGCCCCGGCTGCTAATGCTTTAACGATATCACCTGAAAAACGTACACCGCCATCGGCTATCACTTTTACATTGGATCCTTTCAATGCTTTTGCCGATTCATAAACTGCAGAGAGCTGCGGCAGTCCAATTCCGGCTACGATCCTTGTTGTGCAAATACTTCCAGGACCAACACCCACTTTCACCGTATCGGCTCCGGCTTTCGCCAACGCTTTGGCGGCTTCGCCCGTTGCAATGTTGCCCACAATAAGCTCAAGGTTCTGATATTTTTTCCGCACTCGCTTGGCCGCTTCAATTACTCCTTTGGAATGCCCGTGCGCTGTATCAATACTAATAACGTCTACTCCGGAATTTCTAAGCGCCTCAATTCGTTCGATAATATCGGGAGTAACACCTACCGCTGCCCCTACTCTCAGTCTGCCATACTCATCATGACAGGCGTTGGGTTTATTTTTCTTCTTTAGTATGTCTTTATAGGTTACCAATCCTGTCAGCTTTCCTTTTTTGCTTACGATTGGAAGTTTTTCAATCTTATAATTCTGAAGTAGTATCTCAGCCTTCGCAAGTGTAATACCTTCTGGCGCTGTGATCAGATTCTCCTTCGTCATAATCTGCTCGACAGGCATGGCCATATCTTTCTGAAACCGTAGATCGCGATTGGTAATAATACCCGCCAATTTTCCATTATCATCTACCACAGGAATACCTCCAATCTTATGTTCGCGCATAATTTTTTCAGCATCGCGTACGGTAGAATTAATACGGAGCGTGATCGGGTCCAGAATCATTCCACTTTGAGATCGTTTCACTTTGCGAACCTGTTCAGCCTGTTCGGCAATGGTCATGTTTTTATGAATAAATCCAAGTCCACCCTCCAATGCCATACTGATAGCGAGCTGCGCCTCCGTTACGGTATCCATAGCCGCGGAGATCAGAGGGATATTCAGTTTGATATTCTTGGTTAGGTAGCCAGCGGTGCTGGTTTCGCGAGGTAAAACGTCACTGTAGGCAGGAACCAGAAGCACGTCATCATAGGTGAGGGCTTCAAAAAGGAATTTGGAAGGATCGTGGGCCATGGCAAATAATATTACGATTGATTATTTGCCGGGTAAAATTAGATCAAAATCCGCACTAACCAATGCATCATCAAATTTATATACTCCCTATTCTGATTAACTTTGGGGCTTACCACTCAGTCCATGAAAAGATACTTTCTGCTCGGAATTTTTCAGTTATTTATCGCATTCTCAATTTGCGCTCAGGTGCAAACCGGAAAAGCTTCTTTTTACGCTGATAAGTTTGAGGGCAGCCCTACTGCCAGCGGAGAAAAATACAAGCATAGTAAGCTTACAGGTGCTCATCGTAGTCTTCCCTTCGGTACCAAAGTGCGTGTAACCAACCTTGCTAATAATGAAAGCGTGGAGGTCGTTATAAACGATCGGGGGCCTTTTGTTGAGAATAGGGTGATCGACTTATCAAAATCAGCTGCAGAGAAATTGGGCTTCATTAACCAAGGCCTGGCCGATGTGAAAGTAGAAGTGATTGATGCTGGTGACGGCAAGGGTAAGACGCAATCCGTAATGGTTGATCACGTGATCGTGGAAGAGAAGGAAATCTATGATTTTGAAGTGGCCCGGTTAAAAGCAACCGGATTTGGCGTGCAACTTGGAACCTATCAGGAGTTGGTTAACCTCATGCGTATGTCGGATAACTTGAAGAATTCCTACAAAAAGAAAGTTGCCGTTCAGGTAAAAGTTGTCAACGGAGTGAAGTATTACAGCCTCATCCTTGGTCAGACTTCCAATCGCTCTAAAGCAGAATCTTTATTAGCGGAAGTAAAGCCAAAATTTCTCGATGCATTTATTGTTGACTTTGAGAAATTGAAATAGGTAACTCCAGTTCGTCTATAGAATTTCATTTTTTGGAGATTCCCTGCTTTCTCGTCAATCATTCCTCTAGCTTCGCCATTTAATAATTAGGGCTACGCTCATGGAAGTATTTGGCTATATAGCTTCAGTCATTATTGGATTTGTACTTGGCTTGCTGGGTGGTGGAGGTTCCATCCTCTCGATTCCCATACTTGTTTATCTGTTTCATGTTGATGCTGTCACTGCCTCGGCTTACTCTCTTTTTATTGTGGGTGCCACCAGTCTTGCTGGTGCCGTGCCAAAATACCGTGATCATTTAGTCAACATCAAGACGGGCATTTTATTTGGCATTCCTTCTATCATTGCCATTTTTATTACGCGCAGGTGGATTGTTCCGGCTATCCCGGATGTTATTTTTCAAACTGAAGCGTTAACACTTACCAAGCGTCTCCTTGTACTTGGCATCTTCGCGGTGCTCATGATTCTTGCTTCGCTTTCCATGATCCGTGGCCGCAAAGAGATTAAGACATTGACAAGCGGTATGCGTATTCCCCTTACCATTATTGAAGGTATCCTTATTGGTTTCCTCACGGGATTGGTTGGTGCCGGTGGTGGATTCCTTATTATACCCGCCCTTATATTCCTTACCCGCTTGCCGATGAAGGCTGCCAGTGGTACCTCGCTATTTATTATCGCTATCAATTCACTTGTCGGTTTTTCCGGAGATCTATTTACCATGGAAATGGACTGGCCCTTCCTGCTAAAAGTTACGGCCCTTGCCATTGTGGGAGTTCACTTTGGAAATGTACTATCAAAAAGAGTTTCCAATACCCAACTACGCAAGGGTTTTGGGTGGTTTACCCTGGCCATGGGCTTTTATATTCTCGGTCGAGAGTCGCTTAAATTCTAAAAAAACATCGAAAATTCGCTGAAATTAGCCTTTTAAGCATTAAAGCTTGCATATGTGATAGTTATACTATTATATTTGTAACCTTAAATACTATTTGGGATGGCAATACTAACTTTTAAGTTGAATGAGCATCTTTACCTGAGAGATCCTCAACACACCAAACTAGGTCAGAATATCATCAGCAAAAGCGTAATGCTGATTGATCAATTGGGCTTTGAGCAATTCACTTTTAAAAAATTAGCCAAAGAGATTGACTCGACCGAAGCTTCCATCTACCGCTATTTTGAAAACAAACACCGCTTGCTTCACTACCTTATTTCCTGGTACTGGAGTTGGCTGGAGTATAAAGTCGAATTAGCCATTGTCAATCTGCAAAGCCCGGAAGAAAAACTTAAAGCTTGCCTGCGTACTATCACCGAAGAAAAGAAATTCGACACTTCTTTTGAGTTTGTTAATGAGGAAGCACTCTACCGGATTGTTGTAGATGAATTGGACAAGACCTATCTGACCAAATGGGTGGATGCAGATAATAAGGATGGCCTTTTCGGAAGTTTTAAATCGTTGTGTAAAAAAATCGCAAGTATCGTTCAGGAAATAAATCCGGATTATGAATTTCCTAATGCACTGATGAGTACGGTACTTCTTGCCTCGAAGCAACAGTACTTTTTTCTATCCCATTTACCTTCGCTCAGCAACATCAAACAAGATAAGCTCAAGCATTCAAAACTTTATCAGTTTCTAGAGACCCTGGTGTTCAACACGATCAAAAAATAATCATGCTATCAAACAATCAGATATACAGAACCCTGCGGGAAGTCTCTCTGGCTACCAAACATGATTTTAATCTGGAAGACATTCATCATGTTGAAACAAACCAACGGAGCTATGACGAATCTCAACTCAATGAATTTGAAAGAGATCTAACAGAAGCGGGAAATAAAATTCGCGTGCTGTTTATGGAGTACCATCTTACCGATGCGGCATTCAAGGATTTTATGCGAGGTGAAGCCAGTCCGGTGTTCTCTTTTACTAAAGTTGAGGGAAAGATCAAACCCGTTCTGCTTATCCCTAAAAAGAAGTTCTATCAGCAAATCGTCATTGATGAAAACGAAAATCGGTCGTCTGTTTTATCTATTGATGAGGTAAACCTAATGCATGACGAAAAAGGCCAAATCCATTTCTTTGCTGTCTTTAATTATCAAAGTCCTCTTAGTTCAAACAATAGTAACGAAGCACCAGTAAGTCCAGTAAAACGTTTATTTGGACTGCTTGGTACGGAGCGCAAAGAGATCATATACATTCTATTCTATGCCGTCATTATTGGTTTTGTAAGTCTTATCCTTCCATTAGGTATTCAAACCACCGTAGAACTTGTTTCTGGTGGAGTTGTTTTCAGTTCCGTTTACCTCATGATTGGGTTGGTGATTGTTGGTGTTCTACTTACAGGTGCGCTACAGATTATTCAAATCAGTTTGGTAGAGTTTCTACAGAGAAGAATTTTTTCTAAAGCTGCTTTTGAATTCGCTTATCGCATTCCACGCCTGCGCATGGAAGCCATTCTTAAAAGTTATGCCCCTGAATTGGTAAACCGATTTTTTGATGTGATGACCATACAGAAGGGGCTACCAAAATTATTAATTGATCTCTCCTCCTCTGCCATTCAGATTCTATTCGGTTTGCTATTGATTTCGCTGTATCACCCTTTCTTTGTTTTCTTCGGACTTATATTGCTGGCCAGTCTTGCCGTTATCTTTTATTCTACCGGACCGCGTGGCCTCCACTCTTCCATTCAGGAATCAAAGTATAAATACAAGGTCGCCCAATGGCTCGAAGAACTTGCACGCGCACTTCCCTCTTTTAAACTAGCGGGCAACACTGATTTACCAATCCGCAAGACAGATTACAGTGTGAACAATTATCTGAAATACCGAAAGACTCACTTCAGCACGTTGGTAACTCAGTTCTCTTTCATTGTATTGTTCAAAGCACTTATCACCGGTGGATTATTAATCATGGGTACACTGCTGGTGATTGATCGGAAAATAACATTGGGCCAGTTTGTTGCCGCTGAGATTGTTATTATCCTCATCTTAAATGCAGTAGAGAAAATTATTATGTACATGGATGTTGTTTACGATCTGCTAACCGCTGTAGACAAAGTTTCACATGTGACAGATATTCAAATTGAAAAAACGGGAGGAATGGATTTTGCAAAAACCGATCCTAAAGGCTTCGGTATTCGAACAAAAGGCCTGAGTTATCGCTATGCGGAAAGCAATAAGTTAGCCCTCCAAAATTTAGATATGGAGATTAATCCGGGTGAAATTGTGTGCATATCGGGTTCTGGTGATGCTGGTAAGACAACACTGACCAATATCCTCACGGGTTTCTATACCGACTTTGAAGGAGTAGCCACAATCAATCAATACTCACTGCGCGATCTGGACTTAACGCACCTTCGCGATCAGGTGGCAAAAAATATTTCACAGGAAGATCTATTTGATGGCACTCTCTTAGAAAATCTTACCGTTGGTAAGGCTAATACAACAGTTGAATATGTGATTGATGCTATCGAGCGTGTTGGCCTTAGTGACGACATCAATCGACTTCCCTTAGGACTAGAAACACCGATTGTCAGCGGTGGCAAGGGGCTGTCACATACGACTGTTCAGAAATTAATTCTGGCGCGCTGCCTTGCCAAGCGGCCAAAACTTATCGTTTTAAATGACTTCTTCACAACGCTGACAAAATCTGATAAGATGAAATTGTTAAGCTGCCTCATCAGGGAAGATCGCACATGGACATTGCTTGTTATTTCCAATGATCCGCTGATTATGAGTGCATCCGAGCATGTCATCATCATGGAAGAAGGTAAGATAAAAAGTGAAGGCACATTTGACGCTTTATTGAAGAAAGGTGAACTACAAGAATTTACACATTAATTAATCATGCTAAACTTATCTACCAATTCAGTTAAGAATAAACTTCCGCATGACAATTTGTATTCTTTGCGGTCGCTTAATACACCCATGGCCGGTAAAATTTTGGCACGATGGCTTTTGGGCATGGGCATCTTTTTTCTCATTATCCTATTTCTTCCATGGCAACAGAACATCCATGGCACGGGTCAGGTAACGGCACTTTCGCCAAGCAATCGTCCTCAGACTGTTCAAACAATAATTGCCGGGCGTATCCAGGATTGGAAAATAAAAGAAGGGCAAATGGTGGAGAAGGGTGACACAATTGCCATCATCAGTGAAGTGAAAGAAAAATACTTTGATCCAAAGATGTTGCTGCGCTTGCGCGAAGTAATTCAATCCAAAGAAAAAAGTCTAGGCTCCAAGGACCTAAAAGCCCGTGCGCTTAAGAGGCAGGTGAGTGCACTAGAAGAAGGAATGAAAATTAAAATGGAGCAGTCGCGCGCTAAGCTAGAAGCCGAGCGAGTGCGTTTTGCCAATGCTAAAAATCAATATGAGCGCAATAAGAAACTGTTTGAAGCCGGAAACATTCCATTGACGAAGTTTCAGGACATTGAATATAAATACCAGGGAAGTGAAGCTGATTTTATCAATGCCGAAATTGAAATCGATCGGGTTCAGGCAGAATTTTTGGATAAAATCAACAAGGCTGAGTCTGACCTCAACAATACACTCTCTGAGCAGTTTGAAACGCAGGCTGATCTTGCCAAACTTGGCAACGAATACGTGAACATGGAAATTCGAAGTCAACAATATTTTATACTCGCTCCGCAGGCAGGACAAGTTGTAAGAGCAACAAAAGCCGGTATTGGCGAAACTATTAAAGAGGGAGATCCTGTCTGTTCGATTATGCCACAGTCAACGGATGTTGCTGTTGAAATGTACGTAAAGGCAATGGATGTGCCGTTGATTAGTAAAGGGAGAAGGGTTCGTGTAGAGTTTGATGGCTTTCCCGCCTTGCAATTTTCCGGCTGGCCGAGTATATCGGTAGGATCATTCGGAGGTACGGTGGAGGTCATTGATGTAGTTAATACGCATCCGGGAGAGTTTAGAATTTTGGTTATACCCGATAGAATTGATACCGCATGGCCGAAGCAGATCAGGGTTGGATCTGGTACAAAAAGTTGGATTATGCTCGATGATGTTCCTGTCTGGTATGAACTCTGGCGACAACTCAATGGATTCCCTGCCAGCCTTTATGCTGAGCCAAAGCCGGATAAACCGGAAAAAGAAAAAGACAAGAAGGAATCTGAATCTTCTTCATCATAGCTATGAAAAAAGTTATTTCAATTTTTTGTTTCCTACTTGCCTTTGGTGCATCTGCACAAACACGGAGTACGCTTGATTCTATTTTCGTTTTGCCTGATAGTATTTCTGGTTTTACCATAGAATCATTTTATGCAACTATTCTCGAAGCGCATCCTATTGTAAAACAGACTCAACTATTAAATGAGGTTGCGAGGCAGGAGATAAGGCTGGCACGGGGTGCCTTTGACCCAAAACTTGAAACACGATTGAACACTAAAGAATTTAATGATAAGGATTATTACAACAAATGGATCGCTTCTTTCACAGTTCCCACTTGGTTTCCATTAGATCCTAAAATCGGAATTGAGCGAAATAGTGGAGCCTTCATTGATCCTGAAAATGCTGTGCCCGATGCTGATAATAATCGTCAGATTTTCACCGGAGTTTCCTTGCCTATAGGCCGAGGCTTATTTACCGATGACAGAAGAACTGCTTTAAAACAAGCGAAGCTTTTTACTCAAATGGCTGAAGCGGAGCAGATCAAGCTGATCAACAAAATTTTGCTCGAGGCCGCCAAGGATTATTGGCAATGGTATTTTGCTTTTTATAATTATAGACTGCTTTCACAAAATACAGTGATCGCCACTGAGATTTTCAGGCGTGTGAAGCTAAACGCCAATTTGGGTGAAGCCTCCGCCATTGATACCGTGCAGGCGAAGATCACCTTGCAATCAAGATTGGTGGAACGACAGGAGGCATACCTTGATTTTGTTAATGGAGGAATCAAGATTTCAAATTACCTGTGGGATGCGCAAGGAAACCCTCTTCAACTTTCTCCTTCGGTAGCTCCACTGCTAATTCGTGATGACGGGCAAATGCTTGAAACTTCTACTTTACAAGAACTTACCGTGCTGGCGAGAGAAAATCATCCCGAACTGGTAAAGCTGCGTGTGAAACTAGATCAGCTGGAAGTAGATCGGAAGCTGGCGGCTGAATATCTTAAGCCAAGACTTGATTTAAGTTATAATTTTCTAAATCAGCCAATTCAACCGAACGGAGATTTTCAATCTTTTACTTTTTTGAATGATTACAAATTTGGACTTGATTTCTCCATGCCCATACTAATCAGAAAAGAACGGGCGAAATTGGAACAAACAAAGATTAAGATACGCAGCACTGGTTTTGAGCGCACGCAAGCCGAGCGGGAAATTGTCAACCAGGTAAACTCAGTTTACAATCAGATTGTGAATACCAATATTATTCTGGACCAACAAAATAATATTGCACATAACTATGAACGATTGCTTAATGCCGAACTTTTCAATCTTGAAAATGGGGAAAGTGATCTGTTCAAAATCAACGTACAACAGGAAAAATTAATCCAGTCGCAAAGCAAATTACTTAAGCTCAAAGCGGAATACGAAAAACTAAAAGCTACTCTCTATTGGGCGGCAGGGGTAAGAAACTTGAAAGCAACGGAATAAAGTATCACTCCCCCGATAGCGATCGGGTCGCAATTGACGTATGGTTATTTGCGTAAGGCCAGCTATTAAACTCCAAGGATGGACTTGATTACTTCTTCCGTTACACGCTCTGCAGAATTCAACGCCCCATTGATTGTGCCAGCATCACCAATTACATCGGTAGCTTCACCTGCAAAAAATAGTTTGTCATTAATTGGCTTACCCAGATTCACACGGTCTTCATTTGTGGCGCTAGTCAACGGATAAGAAACACCTCCTTTGATATATTCTTCTTTACTCCAGTCTTGAACGATGGATAGTATCTGATTAGTGGCCAGGTCGCGTCTGATATAAAGTGTAGCCTGATTGGCATAGACCGAATCTAACTCAGCGATGAGCTTGGATACCATGTCAGCACCGAGTGCCGAAAGTTCTGCTGCTTTTGGGCCGTTGATAGTGATGGAAAGTGTACGGTAAAATTCACTCCTTCCTACACCCGCATTAAAATATTGTGGCCCATCTGTACCTCCCCAAATAAATCCGCTTGATTCGCCCCAGAAATTTTTCTTAAAATCGAGAATAACTCGAATCGATGAATCCATTCCAAATTTTCCAAAAGAAGAAGTCATCGTTCCGGGCAAGGCAGGGCTAAATGAAATACCTCCACTTTTCAGAACAGCCAGAGGAACGGTGACAATAACCTTATTTGCCTCAAACGTATTTCCGCTTTTGTCAGTAATGATGATTGGGTCTCCTCCGTAGTTAATGGATTTCACCGGAGTATCAAGCATAACATCCGGAACAACAAGGTTAAATCTTGAAAGCAACAAATCCTGCAATGGATTCGCCTTCATTGTCAACAGCTTATTGTCGTGCTTTAATAGACTAAGTCCCTCGGCAATGCCATTGGCGCCAACCTTATCGCTGGAAGAGCCATAGTAATTTCCTGTTTGAGAATTAAGCAATGCCTGAGCGCGTTCACTTACTCCCGCAGCGGATTTCATGGAAGCTCCTGCACCTGAAAAATTAGGAAGGGCTGAAACAAAATTCTTAACCGCGTTAAAATCTGCGTCACCTGCCCAATCGCTTTCCGATTTCGCCAGTTTATCGAGTATAAATTGATTGGTTGCTGATCCAAGGTCAACAGTAGGCACGCTAAGGTTCTTGATTACATTTCCCCAAATAGAATCAGAGCCCGATATAATTTCAGCACCAAGCTCAACGGGGAAATCGGCAATAGACTGGCTGGGAATATTGGTTTGATTGCGTAGAGATTTAATTCGGCCCCCTGCCTGACTACCTGCCTCCAACACAATTACTTTAACACCTTTCGCCCGAAGTATGTCAGCGGCATAAAGACCTGCCGCTCCTGCCCCAATGACCGCCACTGTACCGTCAAACGGAACCTCCGGCCCGGGGTCATCTTTTTTGCACGAAAGAAGAAATTGCGGCATAACCAACCCTGCCGAAAGGCCCAATCCAAGACGTTGTAGTGCTTTTCTACGCTTCACGCTATATTACTTTGCTCGAAAGATAAACAGATTGTCATAAGGCATCAAATCCGACCTCGATTCCTTATTTTGCACAAACTACGTTTATGATTGCTGCTGATTCGGCTTCCTCCTCTGTAAAAAAAGTTGTAGTCATCGGGCCGGAGTGTACTGGCAAGTCAGAACTATCCCAATTTTTAGCTGGTCATTTTAAAACCGATTGGGTTGCAGAGTATGCGCGCGCCTACCTTAACAAACTCATCAGAGCTTACGAACAATCTGATTTAACTAAAATTGTTCATGGGCAAGTAAGAATGGAAGAAGAGTGGATGCAGTCTGCTAACAAGGTATTGATTTGTGACACCAATGCTATCGTGGTAAAAGTCTGGAGTGAATTTAAATTCGGCAATTGCGAACCAGAAATTCTTAAGGTGATTCAGGAAAGGAAGTATGATTTATATTTGCTTACCAACATTGATATACCCTGGGAAGAAGACCCGCAGCGTGAACACCCGGATAAACGCGACTATTTCTTCCAGATTTTTAAGAAGGAAGTTGAAAAATCAGGATTACCTTTTGTGATCATTGATGGCGTGCGTGAGGAAAGAAGAAAGAAAGCCATTGACGCTATTGAAGCACTTCTTCATTCTTAGTTCAAAAAATGAAGGTTCAAAATTTCGCTCGAATAAGTATCCCTTGATTTGTCAGATTAAATTTGAATCTTGATTATTAAATGAACGGCCCTTACGCTTCCCTACAGATAAAAGATTTTCGGGTTTTTATAATCGCAAGACTTTGTATCACACTTGCCATTCAAATTCAAGGAACCGTGGTGGGTTGGCAAGTCTATGAACTAACCAAAGATCCACTTTCACTCGGTCTTATCGGATTGGCAGAGGCAATCCCCGCCATCAGTGTTTCTTTATATGCCGGTCATATTGCTGATATTATTGAGCGAAAAAAAATAATTCTCCTCACCATACTGGTTTTATTTTTTTGCTCCGCTGCACTTTTGTTTTTTACGCTTGAGCCGGGAAAATTTGCATTAGCCTATGGAGTGCTCCCCATCTACATGGTCATCTTTATGAGTGGTGTGGCACGTGGATTTTTATCTCCCGCCACTTTCTCATTCATGCCGCAGTTAGTTCCAAGAAATTTATATGGCAATGCCGTTTCGCTCAACAGTACATTTTGGGAAGTGGCAGCCATTGGTGGCCCCATGTTGGCAGGATTTCTCTACGGTTTTCTGGGTGTTACGATCGCATACCTGGCAGATGTTTTATTGGTTGCTGCCAGTTTAGGATTTTATCTTTCCATACCAAAAAAACCTTTGCCCCCTGTCAGTGCTGAACAGGGCATTGTAGAAAAAATTAAAGCGGGATTAAGGTTTGTGTTCAACAACCAGATTGTTCTCAGTGCCATCAGTCTTGACTTGTTTGCGGTGCTTTTTGGAGGGGCCGTTGCGCTGCTTCCCATTTTTGCTGGCGAAATTCTTAAAGTCGGGCCAGAAGGTCTGGGTTTTTTGCGTGCCGCTCCAGCAATCGGGGCGCTTTTGATGGCATTTTTTATAACTCACAATCCTATCCGAAAAAATATGGGAAAGATCTTACTCTGGTGCGTAGCCGGATTTGGATTAAGTATGATTGGGTTTGGTTTGTCTACCAACTTTTGGTTGTCCATGGGGCTCTTAATTATGAGCGGCATGTTTGACAGTGTAAGTGTCATTGTAAGAAGTACATTGATTCATACCCTTACACCGGAGAACATGAAGGGAAGGGTGTCTGCAGTGAATAGCATTTTTATTGGGTCTTCAAACGAGATTGGCGCTTTTGAGTCCGGGTTCGCAGCAAAACTAATGGGCGTAGTAACTTCAGTGGTTTTTGGCGGAATGATGACACTAGGTGTCGTTGGAATTACGGCTGTGAAAGCGGATAAGTTGAGGAAGCTGCATAACGTGGACTGAGCGAAAAATCTTCGCCTCTCATCACAATCTCTATTCTTGCCTTAGATATTTGACTTATCTTTTACTTCCTAAATCAAAATCCTATGAAGAAGCTGCTTGTCTTATTTTTTCTGTTTTCTGTCTCATGCTCCTTATTCGGTCAATCAAAAACACTCTCGGTTCCCGGATTGCAGCAGTCAGTTGAAGTGATTCGTGATGTCTACGGTATCAATCACATCTATGCACAAAATGAGCATGATCTCTTTTTTGCTCAAGGATATTGCGCTGCCAAAGACAGGCTTTTTCAATTTGAAATATGGAGAAGACAGGCAACAGGCACAGTGGCTGAAATTCTCGGGCCGCGCGAATTAAAGCGCGACATCGGTACCCGGCTGTTTAAGTTCAGGGGAAATATGAAACAAGAACTCAATCATTACCATCCGCATGGCGAACAAATTGTGACTGCCTATGTAGAGGGAGTCAATGCCTATGTTAGTGAAACTAAAGAGAACCCTAAACTATTGCCATTGGAGTTTCGGCTGCTCGGCATTCAGGCTGAGAAATGGACAACGGCAGTCGTCATCTCGCGGCATCAGGGATTGCTTGGTAACCTTAGCAATGAAATAGAAATAGCCAGGGCTGTAACAACACTAGGCCCTGATAAAGTAAACGACCTGATTCATTTCGAACCGGGCAAACCGGATCTTACCATTGATCCAACAATCAATCAACAACTTCTTTTTGATAATATCCTTGAATTGTATGACGCTTATCGTAAGCCTATCAATTTCACACCTAAAGATTTGGTTGCTTCCGCCAATCGTAATTTAAAAGACTTTGAAACCCTTGCCAGCAATGATGAGCAAGCACAAAAGGATTTTCTAGAGAAAGAAAAATTTTCTATCGGTAGCAACAACTGGATTGTTGACGGCAAGCATTCGCAAAGCAAGTTTCCATTACTGGCCAACGATCCTCATCGCGCCATTACAGCGCCTTCGCTACGATACATGGTGCACTTGAATGCGCCTGGGTGGAATGTACTGGGAGGTGGTGAACCAGAGATTCCTGGTATCTCCATCGGTCACAATGATCACGGTGCGTGGGGACTCACCATTTTTGGTATTGATGCAGAAGATCTTTACGTCTATGAGCTTAATCCAAAGAATCAAAATCAATATAACTATCAGGGACAATGGGAAGACATGCGCACGATCAAAGATACCATTCGGGTAAAGGGTGCACCCGATGTTTTTGTTGAGCACAAATACACTCGTCATGGCCCGGTAACTTATATCGATGTAAAAAACAACAAAGCCTATGCTGTGCGATGTGGTTGGCTTGAACCTGGTGGTGCCCCTTATCTGGCTAGCCTTAGAATGTGTCAGGCAACGACATGGGAAGAGTTTCGCGAAGCATGCGGCTATAGTCATATTCCGGCAGAAAATATGATCTGGGCCGATCGCAAAGGGAACATCGGATGGCAGGCCGTTGGCGTTGCTCCTATTCGCAAAAACTGGAGTGGCCTTGTGCCTGTGCCGGGAGATGGTCGTTATGAGTGGTCGGGCTACTTGCCTATTCAATCGCTTCCTCATGTTTACAATCCTGAAAAAGGATATTGGGCAACAGCGAACGAAAATTTAATTCCTGAAAATTATCCGCACCGAAATGCTGTAGGTTGGGAATGGGCCGATAGCTTCCGGGGAGACCGTGTTAATGAAGTATTGGGGTCTGGGAGAAAACATTCACTAGCCGATATGATGCGATTGCAATCTGATTATTTGTCTGTGCCCGCGCGGAATCTAATTCCTTTACTCAAAGACCTAAAATCGCCCGATCCAAAAGTTGAAGCAGCAAGAGGTATGCTGCTTAATTGGAATTTTATACTTGACAAAAGCTCAATAGAGGCATCCATCTATAGTGCCTGGGAAAAGAAATTATATGAAAACATGTTGGTGCTACTTGTACCAGAAAATGCAAGAAAACAAATTCGGTTTTTAGAGCTCACCAAAACCATCTCCTGGATTACAACACCTCGCCCGGAGTTTGGCTCCAATCCTGTTTTAGGCAGAGATCAATTTTTATTGACAAGCTTAAAACAGGCAGTTGAAGAACTGACGACCAAGCTTGGCGTTGATATGAAGAAATGGAATTATGGTCAGGAAAAATACCATCATTCACTAATCAAACATCCGCTGAGTAATGCGGTTGACGAAACTACGCGTAAAAAATTAGAGGCTGGTCCGCTACCACGGGGAGGCTATGGGTCTACACCGGGGATGACCACCAATGGAGATAATCAATTGGGTGGTGCTTCGTTCAGAATTGCCGTAGACACCGAAGATTGGGACAAAACTATGTTTACCAATACGCCAGGTCAAAGTGGTGATCCCGAAAGCCCGTTCTACAAAAATCTATTTGAGTTGTGGGCCAATGACAAACACTTCCCTGTATATTTTAGCAGGCCTCTTGTTGAAAAGGTAGCAGCGGAAAAGGTTATGTTAAAGCCATAAAAAAATCAGGTTCGGAGGAACACCTAAGGTGGTGAGAAGCCACCTTTTTTCCTCCTCCCCTGATTGTTGACTTAGTTATTTTATACTATCGTTGCGTTCATATCTTGCCATTGAATTCTTTGTGCTGTTCCGTTAAATGGCTCAGTCGCCTGTTTAACAGTGCTACATTTCTTTTCCTACGAATATCTAAAAACCGACCTTCGATACGCTCTTCTTTAATGAGTTGGTGCTGTGCATCGTAAAAGTGAACGATGGTATAATCAGGCTTATTAATATTTCCTTCCACTACCCAATAAGCTTCACTAGTCTGAGCATGAGCACCCAGGCCCCAACCTATCGCCACGATGGCGAGCATTTTATTAAGTTCCATAAAAATTCATATTTGGTTTGTACGAATAACGGAAATGTGGTTGCCTGAGAAAGTAATCTTTGCCTTAGAGTAGCAATCGATCTCCAGCGAGGATTCTTCAGATACCGAAACAGCTTCGTCCACGATTTTGCTGTTTTTGTCGATGGACGGAATAAAACACAAAACTTTATTTATGATTTGGAGTATTCTAACAGGATGGAGCAATTCTTTTCCAACTTGACTCTCTCCAACAAGTTTCCTTATAGGATAGGAAGACACGTTCTATTCTGGGCGATGTGTGTTGTTTTTTTTGGAACAATCTATGGGAGCTTTTGGAATTATGGCCCCACTGGGACAAATGCTTACATAGAGGCAGCAATGTATCTTCCACTGCATATGTTCATGAGCTATATGATCCTCTATTTCCTCTTCCCTCGCTATCTTTTCACTGGCAAGTATTTTTCATTGGCTATAGGAATCATTATTCTGATTCCGTTGACTGCGTTGTTCTCTTTCCTGGTGGCACAGTGGTGGATTACCCCCTATCGTGAGGCATCGGGGATTGAACCTCCTTCAAAAAATATTGTCCAGGGATTTATGGCAGGATTGCGTGGATCAAATACTGTAGCCGGCTTTGCGGCAGCGATCAAATTGGTAAAACATTGGTATTTCAAAAAAGAGGAAAATACATTGCTTGAAAAGGAAAAACTAAAAGCAGAACTCGAAGTATTGAAAGTTCAGCTTCAGCCTCATTTTCTTTTCAACACGCTCAATAACCTCTACTCCCTTATTTTGCAGCAATCCAAGCAAGCGCCTGAGGTAGTTCTCAAACTTTCCGAATTGCTGCGTTACATCCTGACCGAGAGCGCCAAGAGCAAGATACCCTTGACCCGAGAACTTTCGATTCTAAAAAACTATATCAACCTGGAGCAACTCCGATTTGGAAATCGCCTTGACATGAATCTCAATATCCAAGGAGATTTGGACAATAAGTTGATCGCACCTCTGCTTCTTTTGCCATTAATTGAAAATGCCTTTAAGCACGGTGCGAATGAAATAATTGAACAACCGTGGATGAGCCTGGATATTGTCGTAAATGAGAATAGGCTGAAATTTAAGTTGATCAACGGCAAGGCAACACAACTTGAAAAAAATCTGTTTTCATCAGGTATTGGATTACAAAACCTGGAGAAGCGTCTGTCTTTATTATATCCGGATAAATATGATCTACGAATTACAAATGAGGACGAAAGTTTTTTGGTAAGCTTACACCTTGCATTGGAAACAAGTGGATAATAAAATAAAATGCTTATTGATTGATGACGAGCCTCCAGCGCTGGAGGTATTGAAAACGTACATCCAGGCAGTGCCATCCCTTGTCATCGTTGGCGAGCATCATCATGCGTTGACCGCTTATGAATTCCTCAAAAAAAATCACGTTGATCTTATTTTTTTGGATGTAAACATGCCAAAACTTCGTGGAACAGATTTTATCAAATCATTGCCTCATCCGCCTCAAGTGATTATTACTACAGCTCACAGAGATTACGCCCTCGATGGATTTGAATTGGGCGCAGTAGATTATTTATTAAAACCATTTTCATTGGATCGTTTCCTGAAAGCTGTTTACAAAGTAACCCAGACCAATCAGTGGCTCTCTGACGAGAAACACCAAGTGGCTTCGGAACGATTCCTCTATTTTCGGGCCGACCGGAAAATGGTTAAAGTGATACTAAGTGATATCCTGTTTATAGAAAGTCTGAAAGATTATATTAAAATAGCCACGAGGAAGGGACAAGTCGTTACCAAGCAAAGCATTTCGTCTGTGGAAGCCATGCTACCTGAAGAAGAGTTTGTTCGCATTCATCGATCATTTATTGTTTCAATAAAAATGATTGACTCGTATACGTCCACTACTATCTGCATTGGCAAATCAGAGTTGCCGATAGGGCCGCTATACAAACATGAAATTGGGAAACGATTGCAGGTAAACCTATAATGCTACTGTTGTTAGCCCTCACAACCCGATTCTTTTCAAAGATTAGTTTTACAAAAAGTTTGATGGAGGTTAGCTCGCCAAACCTTAACCATTAAACCACTCGGGCACCCGCCAAACAAGCCAGCCGTAAGCTGAAAAACGAACTACTCGGGTTATACAAATAAGTAGGAAATTTTTAATGGGCAGGTTAACAGAACCTGCAAGCATGCACGTTGCAGAAAAAGGAACTGGTGTAACTGCTCCTACAAAGACAAGATAGCCACCGTATTTTTTTAGTTGCCCTTCATACTGTTTGAGATACTTTTCGCGAATGCGCTTATAAAGCGCAGTTTTAGAAAAATTCTTCCCAATGTAATAGCCTAGTACTCCGGCCGCATAAGAGATGACGGTAAGCAGGGCAAGGTTAAGTACAAAACCTGTCACCGAAATATTATCCAATATCCAAATCATCATGAAAAGTTCCGGAGGAAGGATACCAAATACAATTTCAGAAAGTGTGTAGGTACCATACAGGAGCAATGGATTTGCCTGGATCGTATCAATGTGCGATTTAAAGTTTGCCTGAATATATTCCTCCATCAAAATAAAGATGGTGATGATGACGACAAACCATAGCAATCCCCGAATGAGATTTTTTAATAAGAATCCTTCCTTGGTTTCTTCCTGCATTGGTCGGCTAGTTTATAATCGGCATTCGTTTAAACGGCTTGGTCTCGTCAAACAGCTTACGATAAGTGGCATGTCGTTTTACTACTGGTGCATTAATTTGCTCCACTACCCTTATCATTTTTGGGTTAAAATCTCCAATCCAATTCATTTCATAATGCTGATAGGCAAAGCTCCCGTTTTGAGCCAGCTGTCTGAAGGTTTCAATGATTGCTCCATCTACTCCCTTTCCATGATGCTCTGGCACAATACCGAAAAGGATTCCAAATGCTTTCTTATTTGTTCTCAACAATGTATGCCAAAGAAACTTGAGTTTGCCAATCCAATTGAGTTTGCCGTTCACAAACTTAAAAATCTGATTTACCTCTGGAAGAGACAAGAAAAAAGCAATAGGCTCTTCCTTGTAATAGCCGAACCACAAAAGTTTATCGTCCATGATCGGCTTCATCTGCGCTACGAGGTGTTTGGCTTGCTGTTCCGTCAATTCCGGAATCTCGCCTCGTTTTGCCCATGCCTTGTTATAAACGTATCTGATTTTTTCCGGAAGGGTTTTCCATTCTGATTTGGGTAAGTAGGCAAACCTGTAGTTGGGGTCACGCGCCACCAAGTCAGATTTTTCTTTTAGCCGTTCGTCTATTGCTCCCATAATGGGGCGGCCAAAAGTCAATTGATAAAAGTATACTTGAAAACCATAGGCTTCAAAAAAATCTTTGTAATAAGGGAAACTGTAATTGCACTGATAATTTGGCTCCAGATGATAGCCCTCAATCAATAGCCCCCACCAGCGGTCGCGGTTTCCAAAATTGATAGGACCGTCCATGGCTTCGACATTTCGGGCCTGAAGCCATTGCTTACATTGGTTAAAAAGCAAAAACGCTGCATTTCTATTATTTACGCATTCGAAGAAACCCATCCCTCCGGTTGGTTGATCATTTCCCTTGTTAAGTGTTTTTTGATCTACGAACGCTGCCACGCGACCAATTGTCTCGTTGGCATCATTTACCAACACCCACCGAATGCATTCGCCATGGCGGAATGTTTTGTTTTTTTCGTGATCAAAAACACTTTCAATATCTGCATCCAGGGGTCGTATCCACGAAGGCTCATTCTTATATAACCGCACGGGGAGATTTATAAATTCACGGACGTCCCGAGGAGTGATTACTTCTCTGATTTGCATAGCCAACGAAACTTCCAAATTACTGATTTATTCCGGAAACTGGTTGGGTAGGGTAATCATAAAAGTAGTGCCTTGCCCAAGTTGACTCTGCGCTGTAACTCGTCCACCGAGCTTATCAACGGCATTTTTTACAATATAGAGGCCAAGGCCCGATCCATCACTCTGTAAGCTGGCCCTGTAGAACATTTCAAAAATCTTCGAAAGGTTGGATGGATCAATGCCAATTCCATTATCACCAAAATTGATCTCTACGGCTTTCCGGGTGATCATAATGCTTATCGCTATTCTTGGAATGGTATCATCCAACTTCCTATACTTAATAGCATTGGAAACAAGGTTTCTAAAAATCTCTTCCAATCTCCAACTATCTCCATAAAAACCATCGCCTTGTATTACAATCTCTTTCTGAAGTTTCCCCGTGCCATCGAGATAGCTTAGGTCTGAAAATGTTTTTTCAATGATTCTCCTAAAGTCAACGATGTCTATTTTTAATTCCAACTTAAGATTCTTAGAATGGCTAAGTACATCGCCAATAAAATGATCCAGTTGTTCAATTTTTTGCCCTACTAATTTTAAGTAATCCTTGGGGTTGTCATTGTTACCCGGCAATTGGGCCAGGTTAACCAATCCTCGAATAGATGAAAGCGGAGCCCGTAAGTCGTGAGACACTTTATAAACAAAATTATCGAGCTCAGTATTTCTGATTTGCAACTCTTCCGCCAGGCGCTTCTGCCCGGTGATGTCAATGTACATTCCAAATATGCCAATGGTGGCATCATCCTGACGAATAGGCACGCCATAGATGATAACGGAAACATTGCCTCCATCTTTTCGAATGCGAATAGTTTCTAATCGAATTACCTGATAGCTTGTAATTAATGTGTTGATGTCATTACCCTCGGATTCCAGCGAGTCGGGAACAATAAATTGATTCAACTCTTTGCCCTCAAGTTCTTGCAACGAATAGCCAAACAGATCTTCGAATCCCTTATTGGTTTGCACTACCTTTCCTGTTTCATTGAGCATGACAATGGCCATGGGCGAACTTTGGAAGAGTTGGGTGAAGAGACTCTCTGTTTTCTTTATTGCTTTTTCTGCCTTTTTTCTACTGGTAATATCTTTCACAATGACCTGAACTGCAGGTTCATTTTCGAATACAAAGGGGTGAGAAGAAACTTCCACATTAATAATCTGTCCATCTAAACGAATATATTTCTCCTCTATGACAGAGGTAGATTCTCCACTCATTGCCTTGTTTACCCGCATGATTGCCAATTCCAAATCATCAGGATGGACAAAGTCCATTACATTTCGGCCCAACAGGTCGTCAATATGATTACCCCCTAATAATTTTACTGCATATGAATTCACATACACCAAAACTCCTCTTCTGTGAATTCCGATTGCCAGGGGAATCTGCTCTATCAAATCACGGTATCGCTTGTCTGCTTCATCCTGCTTTTGCTCCAATGCTTTCCGTTGAGAGATGTCGGTCATTATTCCGTTAAGAATGACACGACCATCTTCATGAGGTGTTGGAACTGCCAGCGCCTCTATCCAAATTGTTTTGCCCTTCACAAAAACACGGCCTTCCCATTTCCATTCCTTCTGATTTGAAACAATCTCTTTTGATACCTGCTGAAGCGAATTCCAGTCCTCCGGATGGATGAACTCTTTAATGGGGAAAACGTCTTGAAGTAAAACCTCCTGATCGAGCCCTAAAATTTCAAGCGAGCGTGGGCTGATGTAGGTGAATTCTCGTGATCCATCAGGAAAAAATGTATACTCAAAAATGACGGCAGGCAGCTTGTCGATAATGCTTTGCTGATGAGTAAGGGTCGATCGCATTTGATTTACCTGACGATGAATGACGAAGGTATAGGTTTGGAATGATACCTATTGCCTGACGTAAGAAAATGAGTAAAATCGGAAGTTTAATGATGGGTGCGGATGGATTTCACCTCACTCAATTTCCAATCAATAACCAATCCTTTGCCAATGCCTTCTGCGGCTGGCTTCCCATAAAGCAGTTCTACAAGGTACAGTGCAGGATCGTACGACTTTGCTCCCCCCGCAGAGGTGATCGCTTTCCGGTCATGTACAAAACTAATTCCCTCATGTACCTTTAGTGCAGGAAATGCTTTCTTGAATTTATCGATATCACCGGGAAAAGTGGTGCATTCATACGTATCAAGAAGGCCAGCTTTCGCCAATACAAATGCTCCATCGCAAAGTGACATTATGTAAGAAGCCTGCTTGCCCGTCTTTTGAACAAATTCAAGCAACTCCTTATTCTCTAAATCGCTACTCATGCTATTCTTTGCGCTTGGCACCACCAAAATATCAATGCGTGGCAATGTGTCGGTTAGAAAAGAATAATCGGGGATGATCTTTAATCCTTCAAATGAAGTGATGGTATCGTTGACGGGGGCCACCGTAAACACTTTAATGCCTTTTTCCGAGTGAAAGATTGTGTGATGAAGTACATCCATCGGAGCAATCAACTCTGAATTGTAAACACCATCGACAATTAGGAAGGCTGCATTCAACTGGGTCGGAGGCATTACCGGATTATCGATATCATTTGACGATTCAGATGACTTCTTTTCAGTACAACCTGCTAAAAAAAGAATCGTAACAACTGATAAAATCAATTTCATAATATCTATAGCAAGGCGTGAAACGAATTACAGAAAAATAAAGAAGCCTTAGTTTGATTTCAAGGCTTCAGCACCCGCAACGATCTCAAGAATTTCTTTAGTAATGGCTGCCTGACGAGTTCTATTGTAGGTAAGTTTCAAATCCTTCAACAACTCACCTGCATTTTCAGTTGCCTTATCCATGGCAGTCATCCTCGCACCATTCTCGGCCGCATTGGAATCAAGAACTGCTTTATAAAGTTGTGTTCTTAGCGATTTCGGTATAATCCCCGTAATGATTTCCTCGCGATCAGGTTGGTATAGATAATCTGTCTCGGTCACCTGTTCTGTCGAAGGGAGTATAGGAAGAAACTGCTCTACTCGTAAGATCTGAGTAGCTACATTTTTAAATTCATTATATACTATTTCCACCTTATCATACTCACCTTTTTGATAGGCTTCCATAACCTGGTCAGCAGCTGCGCCTACATTGGCAAAGGTGAGGTTTTGAAACACCGTGGAAAATTTCGCTATCAAGGGCATGTTTCGTTTGCCGAAAAATTCTAGTCCCTTTTTTCCGATAGGTAAAATTGTAACGTTACCACGGCTTTGTTGAGCAGAATAGTTTTCAGCGATCGTCTTCAGTGCTGCCTTTATCACCGTGCTGTTAAAAGAACCACACAGTCCGCGGTCAGAAGTGATCACAATGATTAATATTTTTTTCTCTTCCCGAACAGCACTATACCAATTTGGCCCATCGCTTCCTGCGCTAGAAAGGTTTTGAAGCACTCCGGCCAATTTCTGAGCATAGGGACGCATCTGGAAAATCCTATCCTGTGATTTACGCAACTTGGCTGCCGCCACCATTTTCATGGCTTTGGTAATCTGTTGCGTGGATATCACCGAAGTGATGCGAACCTTTACTTCTTTTAAACTTGCCATAATCGATTAGTCGATTTGTTTATCCGTTGATTCAATTTTACAATTCGCTATCAAACGAATCACCAGATTAATAATTAGAAGCTAACTCAATTGCTACTTTCTTTACCGTCTCTACATCAGCGTCTTCAAATTTACCAGCACGGAAATTATTCAAGACGTTTTTGTTTTGAGCGCGGAGCAAATCAATGAATTCCTTTTCAAAGTCTTTCACCTTTTGAACGGGCACTCTATCGATGTATCCTTTTGTTGAAGCAAGAATCATAGCGATCTGCTCTTCTACAGGAACGGGTGCATACTGAGGTTGCTTAAGTACTTCTGTGTTTCTACGACCACGCTCAATTGTCAATTTAGTTGATGCATCGAGGTCTGATCCGAATTTCGCAAAGGCTTCCAGTTCACGAAACTGGGCCTGATCCAACTTCAATGTTCCAGCCACTTTCTTCATTGACTTAATTTGTGCAGCACCCCCTACACGGGATACTGAAATACCTACGTTGATAGCGGGACGGATACCTGAGTTGAATAAATTGGTTTCCAAAAATATCTGTCCATCCGTAATAGAAATTACGTTGGTTGGAATATAAGCTGACACATCGTTTGCCTGTGTTTCAATAATGGGAAGCGCTGTTAATGAGCCGCCACCTTTTACCAGGTGTTTGATTGACGCGGGAAGGTCATTCATTTGCTTGGCCAATGAATCATCATTGATAATTTTTGCCGCACGCTCCAGCAAACGTGAGTGCAGATAGAATACGTCACCAGGATATGCCTCTCTTCCCGGGGGTCTTCTCAATAGCAGTGAAACCTCGCGATAAGAAACAGCTTGCTTAGACAAGTCATCGTAGATAACCAATGCCGGGCGACCGGTGTCTCTGAAAAATTCCCCAATGGCAGCGCCAGTAAAAGGAGCAAAGAATTGCATTGGAGCAGGATCTGAAGCAGATGCTGATACAATAACTGTATAGGCCATTGCACCCGCCTTCTCCAATGTATTTGCCACGGCAGCTACGGTAGATGCCTTCTGGCCAATCGCTACATAAATACAGAAAACAGGCTTGCCGTTTTCATAAAATTCTTTCTGGTTGATAATAGTATCAATCGCAACCGCAGTCTTACCTGTCTGGCGATCTCCAATAATTAACTCACGCTGGCCACGGCCAATAGGAATCATCGAATCGATAGCCTTAATTCCCGTCTGTAGTGGTTCATTAACCGGCTGACGGAAAATTACACCCGGTGCCTTGCGCTCCAATGGCATTTCATAGAGCTCACCTTTCAAGGGGCCTTTTCCATCAATAGGTTTTGCCAATGTATCAACCACGCGGCCCAATACACCATCTCCTACTTTTACCGATGCAATAAGTCCTGTACGCTTAACGACAGCGCCTTCCTTAATACCTGCAGCTTCCCCAAGCAATACAGCTCCTACGTTATCTTCTTCAAGGTTAAGAACAAGCGCTCTTAATCCGTTTTCAAACTGAAGCAACTCTCCTGCCTGCGCCTTGGTAAGACCATAGATACGGGCTACACCGTCACCTATAGTTAACACTGTTCCAACTTCTTCCAATTCTGCACTCGTGCGGGCTTGTGATAATTGTTCGCGTAATATTGCTGATACTTCTTCGGGTCTGATCTCTGCCATAGAGCCTGATGATTTATGTTGTTAAAATTCTTTTACAAAAGGGTTTTCACTGAATCTCACCTCCAGTGATTTCAATTTATTTTTAATGGATGCATCTATTTGCTGATCGCCCACATTAAGGACAAATCCGCCAATAAGATCCTTATCAATTTTAGTTTCAATTTCTACTTGCTTGGTTTTGCTTAATTTCTTCACGATCTCTTCAATCGCCTGCCGCAACTCATTGTCCATCGGCACGGTGGTGGTGATGTAGGCTTTGCCAATACCTTTGTAGGCATTGTAAGCATTGTGAAATTCACTGGCGATGGAAGGTAACAGTGGCTCACGATTCTTCTTGGTAAGAATATCCATGATAGCAAGTGTAAGCTTGTCTACCTTGCCGGAAAAAATCTTTTCCAGTATAGCTCTTTTCTTTTCGTGACGGATTACGGGGCTTTTAATCATTACGCTGAAATCCCGGTTTTCCTTTAATACTTTTGAAAAAAGGAGCATGTCCTTATGCACCGCCTCCAAAGCACCCTGCTCCACGGCAAGGCCAAGAAGTGATTTAACGTACCGCGATGCTACTCGTAAGTCGGCCATGGAACTAATTCAACTTTAAATCTTTAATAAACGTATCGGCAAGATCCTTTTGAGACTTATCGTCAGCTAGATTTTTCTTGATCAATTTCTCAGCAATCTCAAGGGAAAATGCTGCCACTTGTGCACGTACATCACGCATGGCGGCTTGCTTCTCAATACTTATTACTGCTTTTGCATCCTCTACAATCCGATCTGCATTTTTCTTTGCGTCAGCCTGAGCCTGATCATGAAGGCGGCTGGCAGCTTCGCGGGCATCTCTTAAAATTTTATCTCTTTCTTCCCGGGCTTCTTTCAGGAGCTTCTCATTGTCAGACTTCAGCGATGCCATTTCCAATTTTGCCTTTTCTGCAGAATCCAACGCGGTTTGAATTGAAGTTTCCCTTTCCTTTAGTGAAGCCAGAATAGGCTTCCATGCCATCTTTGACAATAAGAAAAACAAAGCGGCAAAAACAACAACTTGCCAGAAGAGAAGGCCTGTGCCGGGTGTTAGTAACTCCATGGGTTTATTCGTTAAATATCAAAAATCGTTTTGTTTCCACTTAGTTAAAAAAACCTGCCCGGGCCCATTGCCCAGGGCAAGTTTTCAATGCTTACGCTGTCTTGTTTGAAATCAAGAAACAAATAACAAGTGCGAAAAGCGCAGCCACTTCAACAAGGGCCGCAATGATCAACATAGAACCTTGCAATTTATTTGCAGATTCAGGCTGACGCGCCATAGCTTCCATAGCTGAGCCACCAATACGGCCTACTCCGATTCCTGCGCCAATTGCAGCAAGACCAGCGCCAATACCAGCACCCATGATTGCGTAGCTGATGTCTAGTAAAAGAGAAAATAACATAGCTTTTAAAAATTAAGTGAAACAAAATCCGGGCTTATCCCGGAGTATTTTTAGAGTAGTTGCCTACTTCAATTTCTTTTAATGATCGTGCTCGTGTTCTTCTACCGCCATCCCAATATAGAGCGATGAGAACAACGTAAACACGTAAGCCTGAATACCTGCCACCAGCAACTCAATCAGGCTTATGAACAAAACAAATATGGATGAACCAACCCCAACGAGCCAGCTATTAAAAATGAATGTTAAGCACACCAAACTTAACAACACGATGTGCCCCGCTGTAACAGCAGCGAACAAACGAATCATCAAGGAGAAGGGCTTTGTAAATATTCCAATGATTTCTACGGGAAGTATAATGATGCGCAATGGCAACGGCACACCAGGTGTCCACAAAATGTGCATCCAGTAATTTTTGTTACCACTGATATTGGTAATCAAAAATGTAAAGACTGCCAGTGTTGCGGTAACTGCAATGTTTCCCGTAAGGTTAGCTGCGCCTGGAAGCAACCCTAAAAGATTTCCGAAGAGGATAAAGAAGAAAAGCGTAAGCAAATAAGGAAGGTATTTCTCGTACTTCGGTCCGATATTAGGCTTTACAATTTCATCCTTTACAAAAAGTACAACCGGCTCGATAAAGGACTGTATTCCTTTTGGTGCGCCTCCACGATTTTTTTTGTACGCATTAGCCACGGTAACAAGAATGGCAATCATCAGAACGGCATTGATGAAAAGCATCAACACATTTTTTGTAATCGAAAAATCCAACACCGCCTTGCCACTGTCAACAAGATAGATATGATCGTGTTCCAGTTTGTATCCATTGTATTCTACTGGCTGATGATGTTCAAAGAAGTTACCAGAGGAGAAAAAATCCAATCCCTTCTCTTCAGAATAAACGATGACAGGGAGTGGTATAACCAGACCATCCGTCAAATGCCAAACGTGGTTATCAAGCACGTGCTCAATGATAACTTCGCTAACGTTAAGCTCTTTTTTTTCACCCTCGTGACCCTCTTCCACATTGGCTGTGGCGGTGCCAAAAAACCCTAAAGACAGAGCCACTAAAAGGGCTAAAAAAACTGATTTCTGGGTCGCAAAGTGGCTTTTCATCGGGGACGTACGCAGTCTTTATAAATCGACTGCAAAAGTATTGATTAATACCCCAAAACAAAATGTTTTAAAAACTTTCTGGAACAGAAAACAGCGTATTCAGCCGTTTTTACGCTTAAACAGAAATGCGACCTCCAAGGCAGTATAAAGCACATATGAAGTGATAAAAAAAGCGGTATTCAGAGAAGCTCCCTCCGAATCCATAAAAATCAAAATGAAGATAAAAGCTCCGTAGAAGAGGATCTTCAACGCAATGGAGAGCAGGTAGGATTGTGTAAAGGACTCGGCCCCATTTCTTTTTATCAGAATGTAAAAAATAAGCAACGTGGAGCTTGCCAAAAAAAACAAAATCTCTGTGGTGAACGAGGGGAATCGGTCTATCCACTGCTGAGCCCTTGCAAGGTACAGAGCAGCTATAACTGCTATTGTCAGCAAACCAGTCGCTAAGAAAAATCGAACCACGTTTTATTCTTTATTGATGGAACGATAGAGTTGAACCATCACACCCGTGAAGGCAAGAAAAACAAACGTCAACAGAAAAGTAGGAAAGGACAGCTTTAAATACTGATCAAGTTTGTTGCCGAGCCAAGCCGAAAATCCAATGACTCCAACCATCTGCAATCCCAGTCCTGCGTACTTAAGGTATGACGGACTATAAAGCTTTTGCTTCTTCGGGTCGGTGGATGCGGGCTCCATTCTCACCTAGTTTAATATCTTTTACGATAGCACCCATTTTACAGGTTCCATTAAACACAGCACCGGGCTCAACCACTAATTTTCCTGTAACGATATCTCCGTGAACCACGGCTGTTGATTTTAGCACAAGCATCTCCGCTATTTCTAATCTGCCTTTTACCTCACCTTCAATATCTGCATTCTGTGCTGTAATGTTTCCTTCCACGTGACTGCTGTGACCAAGGGCAATCTTGGACTTGGACTTTATATTACCAATTACTTTTCCTTCTATACGGATATTGCCGAAGGTTTCAATATTACCTTCCAGCATTGTTCCCTTTCCAATAACGTTACTGGAATTACTGATTTCTTCGGCAGCTCTTTTTTGCTCTTTTGACGTTAGCATAGTTTAAAAAATTTAAAATGTTACAAACTCTTCCGGATTAAGCGGATTGCCATTGTACCACAATTCAAAATGTAAGTGCGGGCCATCGGTCATTTCTCCACTGTTGCCAACTATAGAGATTATTTCACCAGCGTTCACAAAACTACCAACTTTTTTTAACAGTTCAGCATTGTGCTTGTAGAGGGAGATAATGTTGCCTCGATGCTGGACACCAATTACGTAGCCCGAATCCTGTGTCCAGGAAGCAATAATAACCGTTCCATCTGCAATACATTTTACCGGTTCATTTGCCTTAGCTACAATATCCAATCCGTAATGTCCTTTTTTTAAATCGTATTTATCTGAGACCAACCCGGTGATCGGTGAGAAGAAAAAAGTCTCTTGCAATTCCCTGTTCTTACTATTTGTAAGTGTAATAAGTGAAAGCTCCGTTTGCTCAAAATCTTTTCTGAACTGAGAATCTGATGGAGCAAGTTTTAAATTGCCAACTGCAGTTGCAGGCTTAACTTCTCCTTTTAATTCTGTGGCAGGATCAACAAATCCTGTGGACGTGTCTCCGCTGAGTATGCGTTGAAAATTCTGGATGAACCTATCTTTCCGATCTACCTCAACGGCTAATGAATCAACTTGCAATGCCAACTCATAAAGTTTCTTGTTAGCCTCCATCTGCGCATGCTTCGGATCAAACCATTTGGCAAGTAGCGTTTTGGACAAGAAAAGACTTAGAATAAAGAGTAAGAGAAATACGGAAATAGACAGCACCAGCACCTTAGCATAGGTAAAGGCAATCGTAGTCTTCTCCGCAAGGTTCTCCTCGTTGCGGATAACCAACTGATATTTTGTGCTGAGGCGCTCTGATAATGTCTTCTTGGGCTTCAAATCGTTATGAAATTTTGGTAAAATTAGATATTCTGCCTAATTATAATATTGAATAGCTGTTTTTTACGTTTGTACCTCAAATTGGTTAACTCGTTGCGCACAAAGATTCTTTTACTTTTTTTAGCCGCTGGGCTGCTGTGCATGATGCTATTGTCGGGCTGTTCCTCCAACCAAAACACAGTCACTGCCAATATCTATCATAACGCTACTGCGCATTACAACGGATACTTTTATGCTCTTGAAAAAACGCTGGAAGTAGAAAAGGTTGTTCTTAAGAGTCTCGATGATGACCCCAATCAGATTCTCCGGCTGTTTCCTAAGTTAGACACAACGCTGGCGAAGAGCTATGCAAAGGATACGGAGGAAATTATTAAGATGGCTTCTATCTCAATTCAAAGGCATCCTAATAGCCAATGGGTAGATGATAACTATATTCAAGTGGGGCTGGCACGACTCTATAGCTGCGACTATCAAAATGCTATTCAAACTTTCAAGTATGTCAATACTAAAAGCCCTGATCCTAACTCGCGTCATATCGCATTGCTTCACCTGCTAAGAACATTTATCGAGCAAGGTGATTATGAACGTGCGGAAGAAGTGTATCTATTTCTTGAAAAAGAAAGACTCAATAAATCCAATCGTAAAAATTTATACCTGGCGAAGGCCTACTTCTATCAGCTGCGCAATGACTATGACAATATGGTTCGTAATCTGACGAGCGCTGATTCGCTCCTTACCAAAAAGGATAGGAAAGGAAGAATTTATTTCATCGTTGGTCAGGTGTATCAAAAACTTGGCTTTGGTTCGGAGGCCTACAACTACTACAGAAAATGCCTGGGTACTAATCCGGATTACGAAATTGATTTCTATGCCCGATTAAACATGGCACAAGTGGCACGCCTCGATGACAAAGGAGATGTACGCACCATTCGCAAACAGTTTAACAAACTTCTTACCGATGCAAAGAATAGCGAGTTTAAGGATAAGATTTATTATGAGATGGGCGAGTTTGAGCGCAAGCAAGGTAATGTCAATGAAGCCATTGATAACTACAAACTCTCAGCGCATGCAGGAACTAACAAGCGCATTCAGGGAAGTTCGTTTCTTCGTGCAGGGCAACTGTACTTCGATTCATTAAAAAAATACAGTCTCGCCAAATCCTATTACGACAGCGCAATCAATTCTTTACCAAAAGAATTTGAAGGTTATTCCTCCATCAAGAAACGCCAAGAGGTTCTTGGAGATTTTGTTACCTATACCGAAACAATCGCATGGCAGGATAGTCTATTAATGATGGCGGCCATGGACTCGTCAACATTGAGAGCTCGCCTGGATTCTGTCTTTGCATCTCGTAAGCAAGCCGAAGAGTTGGCAAAAAAGAAAAAGAAAAAATTAGAAAGCAGGAGTGGTGGAAACTCAAGCAATAATCCTTTTTTCAATCAGGAATCAACCTCCACAACAGATTGGTATTTTGGAAATTTATCAGCCGTGGGTATCGGTCAAACTGAGTTCCAGCGCATTTGGGGCAACATCCCTCTTGAAGACAACTGGAGGCGATCCATAAAAACCGCAACAGTGACTGCTTCAACCGCAAAGACGGAGGTGGGAACAAATGGAAAAGAAACTGATGTGACAGATACAAAATCTGAAAAAGTAATCGATGAAGCCGGAAAGGTCTTTGCTCAGCTGCCTCAAACAGACAAACAAAAACAAAACGCGTTGACTAAAATTGAGGAAGCTTATTTCAAGTTGGGCGATTTGTATTACTTCCAGTTAGAGGAAAAAGAGAATGCCTCTCAATCTTATCAGAAACTCTTAACGCGTTTTCCTGAAAGTGATTATGAACCCGAAGTACTTTACAAACTGTATCTCATCAACAGAGAAAATGATGAGCTTGTTGCTCAGCAATTTGCTCAACGCCTAAAAGATGAGCATCCTAACTCTACTTTCACCCGCATTCTCTTAAACCCTGATTACCTAAAAGAGACAAGCGTAGCAGCCGAAAAACAAAAACTTATTTATAAAGACGCCTATACAGATTATGAATTGGGTAACCTCCGCGCTTCGCAGGAAAAAATAAAGCAGGCATTGCAAGTTGGAGAAACCGCGTTCACACCCCAACTACAGCTATTGCAGATTCTGATCACTGGAAAAACAGAAGACATTGCAAAATATCAATATGAATTGGGAGAGTTTATAAAAAAGTATCCTGACGTCACCATCAAGCCTTATGCAGAGCAATTGCTCACTGCCTCCAAGTCGCTGCAGGAAAAAATTGAAAAATCAAGAGGTATCCGGTTTGTTCTCGCGGATAATGACCCCCATTATTTTGTAACGGTTTATAAATTTGGAGATAAGATTGCTGCTCCTGTTTCGGATGCAATAGAAAAGTTTAACGAAGTGCGGTTTAAAGACAAAAAGTTGAAGAGCACAAACTTAATCTTCAACGAAGAGTACGCCATCACTTTTGTAATCGGGTTAGCAAATCGCGAAGAGGCTGTGAATTACTTCGATTCATTCAATTCACAGGCTGCTCTTTTAAAACCATTTTCGAGCTATAAATTCTATAACTTTGTAATAACAAAAGTCAACTTCGATCTCTTTTACCGAACAAAAGCGCTGGATGAGTACCTCACCTTCTTTGATAGAAACTATAAAAAGGAAAATCAGTAGCCTGCTAGCGATTAAAAGGCCCTGGCTTCAGAAGACCATCAAATATGTATGGATTGCATTTTTCTGTTTTCTAATTGGCTTTCCTTTGTACATCTATACTGTCAGCATTGATCTTTTTGGATTGTATGGACCGATGCCCAGCATCCGGGAAGTGGAAAATCCCAAAAATGATCTTTCCTCTGAATTGATTTCAGCAGATGGCGTTTCCCTGGGCAGGTACTTTCGATACAACCGCAGCCAGGTTTCGTTTGATGAACTCTCGGAAGATCTTAAGAACACCTTATTGATTTCGGAAGATCACCGTTTCTATGATCATTCGGGTTTAGATTTTCCTGCCTACCTGCGGGTAGTCTTTGGATTGCTGACATTAAACCCGCAAGGCGGAGGAAGTACGATTACCCAACAATTAGCAAAGAACCTCTACACAATGAATCCGGATAAGAGTCTGGATGGAGTCATACGGGGTAGGATTCCAAAACGGATCATTCAAAAAACAAAAGAGTGGATTATCTCCATCAACCTGGAAGAGAATTTCATGAAAGATGAAATCATGGCCATGTACCTGAATACAGCGGACTTCGGAAGCAATTCGTTTGGAATAAAGGTGGCCTCCGAAACCTATTTCAATAAAGAACCTGATAGTCTTAACTTACAGGAGTCTGCCGTGCTGGTTGGCTTACTTCAGGCTCCTTCTTATTTCAATCCAAAAAGGAATCCTAACAATGCGTTGGCAAAGCGCAATGAGGTTCTGTTTAAAGTGTATAAACATGGCTATAAATTAAAGACGAAAGAGCAGTACGATTCGATCAAAGCATTGCCGATTGAATTGGATTACAGTGTTCAAAATCAGAATCAGGGATTAGCAACTTATTTTAGAACAGTGGCCGGCAATTTTCTTATGGGCTATTGCAAGGATAAAGGCATTGATCTATGGAATTCCGGCTTGAAAATTTATACAACAATTGATAGTCGTATGCAGCGCTATGCTGAAGAAGCGGTAGCTGAGCATATGAAGAGTCTACAGGCCACCTTTTACGATGAGTGGTCGAAGCGTAATCGCAATCCCTGGGTTGATGAGAATGGGCAGGAGATCAAAGATTTTTTAGGAAAGCGTATTAAACAGACCGATGCTTACAAAGTATATGCAGAAAAATACGGAGAGAAATCAGACTCATTGAAAATAATGCTTCGCCTGAAAAAACCCATGACCATTTTTACCTGGGATGGCGAGAAGGATACACTCTTCAGCAGTTATGATTCACTAAATTACTATAAACGTTTTTTGCAAACGGGTATGATGTCTATGGATCCATCTACCGGATTTATAAAGGCATGGGTAGGTGGTATCAATCACAAGTACTTTAAGTACGATCACGTCAAACAAGGTACTCGCCAACCTGGATCAACATTTAAACCTTTCGTATACGGGCTGGCCATGGAGTCTGGCTACTCGCCTTGTCACCCGTTAAAAGATATCTCTCCAAGTTTTAAAGTACCTGGTGGTAACTGGTACCCGATGAATTCCAATGGTACGCGCGGAAATGGAGAAGAGATGACCATACGGCAGGCCATGGCCCGATCAGTAAATTCAATTACAGCTCAGATGCTGCAATCACTCGGTCCTGAAAACGTAGTTGAGTTTGCACACCGCGTTGGAATAGAAAGCCCCTTGGATGCTGTGCCCTCACTGTGTCTTGGCACTACGGATGTTTCTTTGTTTGAAATGGTTGGTGCCTACAGCACGTTCGTTAACAGTGGAGTTCACAATGACCCGATCTACATCACACGCATTGAAGATAAAAATGGAAATGTGATTGAGAATTTTATCCCTAAAACTAAAGAGGCCATTAATGAGCAAACCGCCTACAAAATGATTTATATGCTGATGGGAGGCGTGGAAGAAAGTGGCGGTACTTCAGCAGGGCTTGCGCGTGATTTAAAAATTGACAATGAAATTGGCGGTAAAACCGGAACGACTAACGATGCTTCCGATGGTTGGTATATGGGTGTAACACATGACCTGGTATCCGGAGTTTGGGTAGGTGGTGATGAGCGAGGTATTCATTTCCCTTCATGGGATTTTGGACAAGGAGGAAAAAGTGCAAGACCCATCTGGGCGCGTTATATGCAAAAAGTATATGCCGATCCTACCACAGGCATAACAAAGGGACAATTCAAACGACCTTCGTCAGGTCTGGATATTACGCTCGACTGCAATCGCTACAGCGAACACCCTGACTCCGTTCAGGTAGATGAGGAGCCCTGGGATATTAATAATTGAAATCATAAATTCAGAATTCAAAATTTACACTATTGAATTTTGAATTGTAATCTTGAATTTGAATGAGTTCTCAGCTAAAAGAGCAGGTTAGCTCCCTTCCCGATTCTCCAGGTGTATATCGTTTTTACAACGATGAAGATGTTCTCATTTATGTTGGCAAAGCCAAAAGCTTAAAAAAAAGAGTTGGCAGTTACTTCAATAAGCAATCTCAATACAATCGAAAAACAGAAAAACTTGTCTCTGAAATACGCAAGATTGAGTTTACGCTTGCTAATACCGAATTTGATGCGCTGCTATTGGAAAACAATTTTATCAAACAAACACAGCCGAAGTACAATATCTTATTGAAAGATGATAAAACGTTTCCTTACCTGTGCATTCTCAAGGAACGTTTTCCCAGAATCATTTCTACCCGTAAATACATTCCCCGTCAAGGAGAATACTTTGGCCCGTACTCCAGTGTCAGTTCGATGAATAGTGTTTTGGATTTGATCCGCCAACTCTACTCCATACGAACGTGCTCCCTGCTTCTCTCCGAAGAAAATATTCAGGAAAAGAAATTCAAGGTATGTCTGGAACATCACATAGGAAACTGCAAAGGTCCTTGTGAAGGATTACAATCCGAACAAGATTATTTGCAAGAGATAAGTTATGCCCGGAATATCTTAAAGGGCAACTTAAGCATTGTAGAAGACTACTTTAGTGATGAAATGAAAGCTGCCGCTTCAATGATGGAGTTTGAAAAAGCCGGCTTCTATAAATATAAGCTGGAGAAACTTGAGAAGTTCCAAAGTAAATCACTTGTAGTCAATAGAAAATTGACGGACATAGATGTTGTAACCATTACAAGCAGCACCACCAATGCTTTCATTAACTACCTTCAAATCAAAGAAGGAGCTATTATTTTCTCGAAGAATTTAGAGATCAAAAAGAAACTGGATGAGCCCGATGAGGATATCATTAGCATGGCCACGCAGGAGCTTCGCAGTAATTACTCAAGCAATAACCCCGAAGTTTTTACCAATATTCCCTTAGCCGTCAAGTCAGAGGATTTTGAAAACGTTGTTCCTCAAATTGGTGATAAGAAAAAACTGGTGGACCTGTCTCTCAAGAATGCGCTTTATCTGAAACGCGAACGTGAGATCAATAGTGAGGAGCGTAAGACCAAAAAAAATGAAGTGCTTCATATCCTTCAGGAGAATTTACGACTCGTTCAGTATCCCAAAATAATTGAATGCTTTGATAACTCTAACTTTCAAGGTACCAATCCGGTAGCCGCCATGGTTAGGTTTGTGGATGGCAAGCCGGATAAAAAGGGCTATCGCCATTTCAATATTAAAACAGTAGTCGGCCCCGATGACTTTGCTTCCATGAAAGAAATTGTAGGTAGACGATACAAGCGCATCATGGAGGAGCAGGGCGAGTATCCGCAGTTAATTATTGTTGACGGTGGCAAAGGTCAACTCAGCAGTGCTGTTGAAGCATTGCAGGAACTTGGTCTTTATGGCAAAATCCCAATTGTTGGCATTGCCAAAAGGCTGGAAGAAATCTATTATCCTGAAGATCCATTACCGCTGCTTATCAGTAAGAAGTCGCCCGGCCTGCTGCTCATTCAGCGAATACGTGACGAGGCCCATCGTTTTGGTATCACCTTTCACCGATTGAAGCGAAGCAATACAACATTCGTTACAGGGCTGGAGGATATTCCGGGTATCGGCAAGAAGACGGCTGACAAACTGCTTAAACACTTCAGGTCTTTTAAGAAAATCAAAGAAGCAACACTGGAAGAGTTAATTAGCCTCGTAGGCGAAAAGGCTGCCAGAGCGATAAAAGAAAAGGCACTTAAGACAACAGAGCAATAGCGGAGCCAATCGTCAAGTAAAGACCTATTAAAATTGCAACCATCGTTTCTCCCTTAAACATCAAGTGAAGCACTCCGGTACGGTTCCTGTTCTTTACTACTAACCAGATACCGCAAATAAGTATCAAAGTACCAAGGACAAGTTTCAAGTATTCCATTACGAAAGATAACGAATTCCTTTACAGCAAACCAATAATATCTGCCTCTATAGCCAATTTAAAATGAGCTAATTCGGGTGAGCTAGTGAAAATTCTTAACTTCACTTCTCTAATCACACCTTTATGAAGCACCTCTCCTTATTTGCTTTCTTGCTGGCTGCCATGGGTTGTTCTCAAAACAATTCTCCCCGAACCTGGAACAGTATTGAGAATGCACTGCAAACTCAATTGATCACGCTAAACGATGGTGACACCGTTAATTTGCCAGAAGGAAATTTCATGTTTACCAAGAGCCTGACGATGGATGGCAAAAATAACATCGTGATTAAAGGAAAGGGGATGGATAAGACTATTCTCTCCTGGAAAAATCAAACTGAAGGTGCCGAAGGACTGCATATCAGTAACGGAAAAAATATTTCGCTTGAAGACTTTTCTGTAGAAGATGCCAAAGGCGATAACCTGAAAGTAAATGACACACGCGGTATCACACTCAGGAGGGTTCGATCAGCGTGGGCTGCAGGTCCTAAAACAGAGAATGGAGCTTATGCACTTTACCCCGTGCTGTGCACGAATGTGTTGATAGAAGAGTGCATTGCCATGGGCTCTTCCGATGCCGGAATTTATGTGGGTCAATCCGATTCGGTTGTCATCCGGAACAATAAAGCTTTTTGGAATGTGGCTGGTATTGAATCAGAAAACTCCAAATGGGTAGAAATTTATGGCAATGAAGCATATGATAATACAGGCGGGCTGCTTGTCTTTGATCTTCCCGGCTTAAATAAGTACGGCCACTCCACGAAAGTGTATAAGAACAATCTCCATGATAACAATTATGAAAACTTTGCTCAGAAGGGAAATATTGTAGCAAGCATTCCCCCCGGCTCAGGCATGATGATTCTGGCCACGCATGATATTGAAATGTATGACAACGATATAAAAGACAATCGCACTGTAGGTGTGGCTGTAGTGAGTTATGAGTTAGTGGCAGCACTCAACAAAGAAGAAGTTGAACAGGCGAGTTCAATTGGTGGTGTACAAACGGTAGATAATCGCTACAAAGAGGATTCCGTTTATAATCCGTTTCCTTATAACGTATCTATTCACAATAACCGATTTGAAAATAGTCATTGGTTTCCCTCCTTAAAGAACGACATCGGTAAACTATTAGCGGCAAAATCTTTTTTTAGCCCACCTGATATATTGTATGATGGCATCGAAAATCCCGAACAGAAAGATCGTGGAATTTGCCTTGATGAAAACGGTGATATCACTTTCATCAACCTGGATGCAGCAAACGATTTTAAAGCCTTCTCCAAAGATCCTGGTTCCTTTGCTTGTCAGTCGCAAAAAGTAAGTATGAGATGAAGCCGCTTTGGATGCTGGCAGTAGCGGGGTTGGTATGGGCGAGTTGCCAGCAGCAAAAGCCCGATGTTGTAATGGCTGAGGAAGAATCAAACATCATTGACCTGACATCCTTCGGCAAGCCAACGCTCTCTGAATATCATTTTTTTAAGGGCGATCTTAAAAACCTTGATCCTGAAGACGATGTAATTAATTACTCTCTTAATTCACCACTCTTTAGCGACTATGCTTTCAAAAAAAGATTTGTAAGAATTCCAAAGGGCCAGAAGATCAAATACAACGGCTCGGAGGTTTTTGATTTTCCAGAAGGTTCAATATTGATTAAGCACTTCTATTATCCAGCAGATTTCCGCCAGCCGGAGAAGAATATACGTTTATTGGAAACAAGGTTATTAATTTTAGAAAAAGGTAATTGGAAGGCGTTGCCTTACATCTGGAATGACGAACAAACGGAAGCGTTTCTTTCTATAGCAGGAAAGAATATACAGGTTGAATGGATCCACTACAACGGAGAAAAACGTCAGCTTAGTTATTCAGTGCCCAATGCCAACCTCTGTAAGAGTTGTCATCTAAAGGGTGATAAGGTCATGCCAATCGGTCCGTCTGCCCGACAACTTAACGGAGCTCTTCAATCTCACGCAACAAATCAATTGATAGAATGGTCTGAGCTGGGTATACTAACAGAAATGCCATCACAAAGTGAGCTACCAAAATTGGTGGCATATGAAAATAAAGATGCTTCGTTGGATAAACGAGCACGCGCCTGGCTTGAAATAAATTGTGGGCACTGCCACCGACCTGATGGAGCTGCAAAAACTAGCGGCCTCCATTTAATGGCAGATGTAAGCGAATCAAATGTTTTAGGAGTAGGTAAAGCTCCCATTGCAGCAGGGAAAGGCTCCGGAGGCAGGTTGTTTGGTATTGTTCCGGGCAAACCGGATGAGTCTATTCTACAATATCGGATTGAATCAACACACCCCGGCATCATGATGCCGGAAGTGGGAAGAAAATTAGTTCACGAAGAGGGAGTTGAACTGATACGGGAATGGATTAGTAAGATGAGGTAGTCACATTATTTATATCGTAAGTTAAAGTCGAATACCATGAAGACCAATCAAATTCTAGTAACAGGTAATATCATTGCACTTACTAGTGTCCTTGCCGTTAATGCGTTGGCTAATATTTTACCGATTAATAGAATGAATACCGGAGAAATATCGGCTCTCTATCCTAATCTTTTTACGCCAGCTGGAATCACCTTTTCAATCTGGAGTATTATTTATCTTCTCTTGATTGGTTTTATCCTTTGCCAGGGATTCATTATTCATAAATCCTACTTTGTAGAACTATCCCTCTGGTTTATGCTCTCATGCATAGCCAACATTTCCTGGATCTTTGTTTGGCACTATTTGTTAACTGGGGCTTCGGTGGTAGTGATGATCGTTTTACTTTTTTCGCTGATAAAAATTTTCTTATTGCTACATACAGTACCGTTTCCAAGTCTAACCGAAAAACTATTCGTCAAACTTCCGTTCACATTTTATTTTTCCTGGATTTGTGTGGCCACCATTGCAAATGCCTCTGCCTTGTTAGTCTCTTTACATTGGAACGGAGGATTTCTTACACCTCAATCCTGGACCATCATCCTGATCAGCGTGGCTTTTGCTCTTGCCTGTTTCATTTCAAGTAAGTATAAAGAATCAGCTTATTTATTGGTATCAATATGGGCCTTTTTTGGTATTTATTACAAATGGACTGGAACTGAAAATAATCTCATAGCCCTGACGGCTTTGATCTACCTGCTCTTGCTCGGGACATTATTTCTAATCCTTCAATTTCAAAAGAAAAGCGGTGGTAATTTGAAGATCAAAAGTCTTGACTCATCTACTTCCGTCTACTAAGGCCAGTTATATGATCTCAAACCCAGTATAGGGCACAAGCACCTTGGGTATCTTTATTCCTTCTTTCGTTTGATTGTTCTCGAGAATTGCTGCGACTATCCTTGGTAATGCCAAAGCACTTCCATTCAATGTATGTAGCAGTTGTGTCTTCCCCTCTTTGTTTTTGTAACGCAACTTCAATCGGTTCGCCTGAAAGGTTTCGAAGTTGGACACTGAACTAACCTCCAGCCATCGCTGCTGAGCACCTGAATATACTTCCATATCAAAAGTCATGGCAGAATTAAATCCCATATCGCCACCACAGAGCAAAAGTTTCCGGTAGGGTAACTCCAATTTTTCCAGCAAACCCTGTACGTGAAGACACATGGCTTCCAAGATGTTATAAGAGTCTTCTGGTTTGCTTATCTGAACAATCTCCACTTTATCAAATTGATGAAGTCGGTTCAATCCCCGCACATGGGCACCCCAGCTACCTGCCTCTCGCCTGAAGCATGGCGTATAGCCAACATTTTTAACAGGCAAATCATCTTCATTGACCATCACATCGCGGTAGAGATTGGTGATGGGCACCTCGGCCGTAGGAATGAGATAAAGATTATCGGCAGTAGCATGATACATCTGTCCTTCCTTATCAGGAAGTTGACCCGTGCCATAGCCGGATGCTTCGTTGACAACAATGGGTGGTTGAATTTCTGTATAGCCTGCTTTCTCAGCCTCGCTAAGGAAAAAATTAATTAATGCACGTTGAAGTTTTGCTCCTTTGCCTTTGTAAACCGGGAAGCCTGCTCCGGCAATCTTGGTCCCTAATTCAAAATCTATGATGTCGTATTTTTTTATTAGCTCCCAATGAGGCAATGCATCCGCTGCTAAAACGGGTAACTTACCCCACTCATGAACAGTGACATTGTCATCAGCACCACCGCCCTCAGGAACCCGATCAGCGGGAACATTGGGAATTAAGTAAAGTAACTGCTGCAACTCTGCTTCTACAGTAGAAAGCTCTGCTGTTAAATCTCCCGAGGTTTTTTTTAGCAATGATGTTTTGATCTTGATCTCTTCCGCCTTTTCTTTTTCGCCCGCTTTCATCAAAGCACCAATTTCTTTGGCCAGATTATTCGCCTGAGATAACAGATCATCGTTATGCCGTTGTGTCTCTCTACGCTTTTGATCAAGGGCTATTGCTTTGTCAATTAAAACTTCAGCATCCTTCAACCTCCTTTTCTTCAGGCCCTGAATAATCTTCTCGCGATCTTCTCGCACCACATGAATCTGTAACATGAATACCGTTTTAGAAAATCAAAATTACTGAACCCACGGCACATTTTTCCTGCCCGTTGTTTGTTAATAATCAATTTTGGGCTATACTTGCATGGTCAATTCGGCCTTCCCAGGCCATCTGAATAGATAAACCCAAGGACTTTACACGTTTTCAAATTTTAGAAATCACTTATTTCATAGTTCAGACACAGTGCTGGAAGTTTTTTCCCTAACGACCTGATCTTAATTACTAATTATAATAACCAATCCTTTTATAAATCTGCATGCACACAATTGACGACCTGAATGTCAAACTATTGTCTGAATTAAAAGACATAGCCGAAGAAATGGGCGTAAAAAACGCGAAGAAACTCGGCAAACAAGAACTCATTTACAAGATACTGGATGAGCAAGCCCTTAAAGAAGAGGCTCCTAAAAAATCAGCAAGTCCTGATCCGGAACGCAAGATGCGCCCGCGCAGAAGAGAAAATGTTGCGCCTCCGGCAGCAGCCAAAGTAGATAAAGAGCAATCGTCAGACGAAATGTTGCAATCGCTGGATGTAGATATGGAAAGCGGCATGCCTCGTTTCGAAGAAACAACAGAGGTAACCGTACCGAGCTCAGCAGCGCCTGCGCGTGAAGTAACTGAAATGCGTGATGAAAATCAGGCAAGAGAAGAACGGCCCGAAATGCGCGATCCCGAAAACAATCGCGGTCAAATGCCGAGACGTGAAAATACTATTAAGGAATTTGATGGAGCGGTCACTAACGAAGGTGTTCTTGAGATCATGCAAGATGGCTACGGCTTTCTGCGCTCTTCCGATTATAATTACCTCGCCAGTCCGGATGATATTTATGTATCCCCATCACAGATTAAGTTATTCGGCTTAAGAACGGGTGACACCGTAAAAGGACAGATTCGTCCCCCTAAGGAAGGTGAGAAGTACTTCGCGCTGTTAAAGGTTGAAAGCGTCAATGGAAAAACTACGGAAGAAATACGAGATCGCGTTGCGTTCGAGTACCTGACACCGCTCTTCCCTGAGGAGAAATTAAAACTAAGCACCACTCCGGATAACATGTCTACCCGTATCCTTGATCTTTTTGCTCCGATAGGAAAGGGACAACGAGGAATGATAGTGGCGCAGCCCAAAACAGGTAAAACAGTTTTGTTAAAGCAGATTGCCAATGCCATCGCAGAAAATCATCCGGAGGTTTATTTAATTGTTTTACTTATTGACGAACGTCCTGAAGAGGTAACGGATATGGCGCGCAGTGTGAAGGCAGAAGTGATTGCCTCCACGTTTGATGAGCAAGCCGATCGTCATGTTAAAGTAGCTAGCATTGTACTGGAAAAAGCAAAGCGCATGGTGGAATGCGGGCATGATGTAGTGATCTTATTGGATTCTATCACCCGATTGGCCAGAGCTTATAATACAGTAGTTCCTTCTTCCGGAAAAATTCTTTCCGGTGGTGTGGATGCGAATGCTCTCCATAAACCCAAGCGTTTCTTTGGTGCTGCGCGTAATGTTGAAAACGGTGGCTCGCTGACTATCATCGCTACGGCACTGATTGATACTGGTTCTAAAATGGACGAGGTTATCTTCGAAGAATTTAAGGGAACCGGTAACATGGAACTCCAGCTCGATCGCAAGCTTTCGAATAAACGGGTTTACCCTGCCATTGACGTTCCAGCATCTGGAACAAGGCGCGAAGATCTATTGATGAAAGAGGACGAACTCGCACGTGTTTGGATCTTGCGCAAGTACATGAACGATATGAATTCAATTGAAGCAATGGAGTTCTTGCTCAGCAAGATGAAAGGAACGCGTAACAATCAGGAGTTCCTGAGTTCAATGAACGGATAAAAAGAATCTTCTCTCAATGATTTTAAAGCGCCTTGCAAGAGGCGTTTTTTTATTTTGCTTTACGTTGATGAAAGGCGCCTTTAAAGTCAGGGTCTTCAAATCTTTTCTGCCGATCAATCTCCATGGCCATGAGTTGAGATTCTTCAAAAGGAGTGTCTTCTATTGCCACCGCCTGAGGCAATGACTTCACCGGAATTTTCTCCCTGATCAGTTTCTCGATTTTTTCTACGTGATATTCCTCCGCACGTGTGACGAATGTTATGGCCTTCCCTTCCTGAAATGCCCTCCCCGTTCTTCCAATTCGGTGAATATAGTCTTCGTAAAAATTGGGCACATCAAAATTGATCACATGAGATACGTTAACAACATCAATGCCTCGTGACGAAACATCGGTGGACACAAGAATCCTGATCTTTCCCTCCTTAAATTCATTGATGGCATTAATCCTTGTATTCTGTCCCTTGTTTGAATGAATAACGCGCACTGGCCCATAGCCCTTTCGCTCCAGGTATTTAAACACATTGTTGGCCGACTCTTTTGTTCGGGTAAAGATCATTACACGACTAAATCGCTCAGCATCTTGAAGAAGGTATTCCAGAAAATTGATTTTTGTTTTTAGGTTAGGAACGTGATAAAGTTCTTGCTCAACCTGTTTGGCTGCCGTTGCCTGGGGAGTAACTTCAATCTTTATGGGGAACTCCAGAAAATCCTGAGAAAGCTTTTCCACCTTAGCTGAAAAAGTAGCTGAGAACAACAAGTTCTGGCGCTTGGAAGGAATTACTTCAAATATCTTTCTCAACTGATGCATGAACCCCATATCCATCAATCGATCTGCTTCGTCTAGCACCAGGGTTTTGATCTGCTTTACGGGAATCTCTTTCTTTAAATACAGCTCCATAAATCGCCCTGCTGTTGCAAACAGGATATCAACGCCCTGCTCAAGGTTATCGATCTGAGCTTTAGTTCCAACTCCTCCATAAATGCAGGCAATTCTAAGATCAGTGTATTTAGCCAGAATCTTTGCATGCTCAGCCAATTGCACTACCAACTCCTTTGTTGGGCCCAAAATCAATGCGCGCGGTTCTTTGCCTTGCGCAAATTTTACTTTCATAAGGATTGGAATAAGGTATGCGGCTGTCTTTCCTGTTCCCGTTTGCGCTATCCCAATTACTTCCTGGCCACCCATAATCAGTGGAATACTCTTCTGCTGAATTTCTGTTGGAGTTTCAAATCCGGCCTCCTTTATGGCACTGAGCAGCTGCTTGTTAAGCTTAAAAGCTTCCCAGGGGTTGAATGAATTTTCTGAGGACACGGAATTCTGTTTTATCTTTACTTCAATGAGTTCAATTCTGATTCTTAACGCGAAGATAGTAAACGAAGGTAAGGTCTTTGAAGGAGATGTTTTTGTAAAAGGTCAATACATCGAGAAAATAGGAAAGGGCCTGCAGTCGATGCCTGCAACCAAAGTACTTGATGCCAGAGGGAAATTCCTCTTTCCAGGTGCAATTGATGACCAGGTTCATTTCCGCGAGCCGGGTCTAACTCAAAAGGCAACCATCTTCACAGAATCAAGGGCAGCAGTTGCCGGTGGCGTTACCAGTTTTATGGAAATGCCAAACACATCTCCACCTGCTTTTACACAATCTCTTCTGGAAGATAAGTATCAAATAGCGGCCCGCACTTCGCTTGCCAATTACTCTTTCTTCATGGGGGCCTCTAATGATAACCTTGAAGAAGTTTTAAAAACCGACATTACCAAAATCTGCGGTCTTAAAATTTTTATGGGTTCGTCTACCGGAAATTTACTGGTTGATGATCCAAGGGTATTAGAAGGTTTCTATTCAAGATTCCCTGCTTTAATTGCTACTCATTGTGAAGATGAGCCGATCATAAGAAAGAATCTCATAGACTTTAAGGCAAAGTATGGTGAGGAAATGCCAATTCGGCTTCATCCATTGGTTCGCAGCGAAGAAGCGTGCTATAAATCTTCTTCTTTCGCTGTATCGTTGGCTAAAAAGCATGGCACGCGGCTTCATATTTTACACATATCAACGGCTAAAGAAACTGGACTTTTTGAAAATAAGCTTCCATTGCGCGAAAAGAAGATTACAGCTGAAGCCTGCATTCACCATCTCTGGTTTAATGATCAGGATTACAAACGACTCGGCACGATGATAAAATGGAATCCTGCCATTAAAACCAAGCAAGATCAGGAAGCTATTCTGGCGGCTGTACTTGATGACCGAATTGATGTGATTGCTACAGATCATGCTCCACATACGCTGGAAGAAAAGAAAGCAACCTATTTCAATGCTCCATCCGGAGGGCCGTTAGTTCAGCATAGCCTTGTGGCCATGCTGGAGTTTTATCATCAAAAGAAAATCAGTCTCGAAAAAATTGCTGAGAAGATGAGTCACAATCCGGCCATTCTGTTCAGGATTGCCGATCGCGGATTTATAAGAGAGGGCAATTTTGCTGACTTGGTTCTGGTTGATTTGAATAAGTCATGGAAAGTGGAGAAATCTAACATTTTGGCAAAATGCGGCTGGTCTCCATTTGAAGGAAATACCTTTCAATCTTCTGTTACCCATACGATAGTTTCAGGTCATTTGGCCTACGAAGAGGGCAAGTTCAATGAAGCAACTCTCGGGCAGCGTCTGTATTTCAACCTTTAAATGAATTCAAATCGCTTTTGCAAATTGAGCAGGGCTGTCTAACTTTGCAGTCCTCTAAAACGGTGGATGTAGTTCAGTTGGTTAGAATGCTAGATTGTGATTCTGGAGGTCGCGGGTTCGAGCCCCGTCATTCACCCCAAAAGCCCTCAAAAATTTGAGGGCTTTTTTCTTGCTATCACTAAGCCGTACAGCAATAACGATTTCATTTTTTCTTATCTTTAATTATGATCTCGTGGAAAACATTGAGCCGTTGTTCTGCTGCTGAAAAAATACAAACCCTCTATGAACACGGCACATTCATCATGGCAATCCGCTACTATAGATACAAGGTGAATCTTTATCTTCTGGGAGACTCTTATATTGAGGTCTTTGTAAACCATAAGCTATCGGCTATTGAAAAAATTGATTTGCTTGACGCCTCACATTCGAGAATGAAATTTTATTCCGATCAGATCAAACTCCCCCGGGAGCTGGTTTCGAAAAGAGCATAAAAAAAGGCCTCATCAGAGGCCTTCTCATTTACTTTAAATAAATCTTTAAGCTGCTGCGGTGGCAGACTCCTGAATTTTTGCAGACTGTTTCAACAGAACTGTCTTCTTCGCCTTATAGCCACAGTAACCGCACTGATAATGCTTCAACAATTCGCCTTCTTCCGTAGCAGTAGGCGCTTTGATAATTTCTTCCTTCACCACTTTAAAGGTCTGGTAGTTACACTCAGGGCACTGAATAGCATGTAAATGACCGGAGTATTTTTCAATCTTGATGTAGCCCGTCTCTTCGTCTTTCCAAACATCATAGTCAACGGAGAATACGTTTTCTTCTGCCTGCATACCTTCATCCAGGTAAGCATCTTCTTCCTCTTCGCTCAGCAACTTCATTGGCTTGCCGGTTTTGGGAGAAATCCGTGGCTTATAACGAAGAACTTTCAACCGCTTCTCGATAAAGAATGGATAGTAAAACTTTAATAGGTTTTGAATAATCAAGGCTACGATCATCCCCATCATCGAGGTGACAAAAAGCCTTACAAATATCCACAGTGCACTAAGTTCGATAATTGTTGAGTTGGCATAAAAACACCCGCCAACAATCAGAACAAGGGAGGCAATCCATAAGACCTTAATCTCATTCTTGTTGATAAAATCGTACTTGGCTTTTGCATCGGCTGTTGTAGACAACTTTACCAGATAGCCAAGAACAATAAGGATACCAGCTGCCCAACAAAGGTAGGCCATGTTAGCAGCAAGGCTGTTCCAGGAGTCATACTTGTGTGGGTCTAATATTTCGTCCTCCATGATGGTGTTATTTTTAGCGTTTTTTTAGGCTAACAAAGATAATAAACTACCTGACTATCCTTGTCAGGTAAATTCAAATATATGTAAAACTGTTACAATTACGCACTTTTCAGGCAATTTTTAGTGTATTGAAGCTTGATTCCGCACATTAATCCCAAAACGTTGAATGACCTTAAAGGCAGTCTCCGCATCCTCAAACATGCCCATGTGACCAGAATTCTCCAATATTTGAAACTCACTCCGCTGACTCAACCGCGCTTGATCCTCAATGACAGCACATGGAATCAGGGAATCATACCTGCCCGCAAGGAACAGACTTTCACCACCGTAGCTTGATAACAATGAGGTTTGCTCCGGCCTATCTCGCATAGCTAAGGTGTAAGCCAGCAATGTCTCTTTTTTTGTTTTCGAGGCGATTGAATGCACATGCCCGATTGATGAATTTTCCTTTTGCCAAAATAATCCCGGCACGAAGGTATCCACAAATGGAAGCGCTCCATTTTTGTCTACAAACTCAAAAACCTTGTTCCGGTTTAGCTTTTTTTCTTCCGAATCGGGAAAAGCGGTGGAGTGAAATAATCCAAAGCCTTTTATTAATTCCGGTTTCTGAGCCACCATGGAAAGCGTTACATACCCGCCCAATGAATGACCTATCACCACGCCATTGGAAATTCCAATCTGATGAAGCCAATCGTTAAGTAACGTTGCGATTCCGACTATTGAAATTTCTCCGCTCGGTAACGGACTATCTCCAAAGCCAGGCAGGTCTGGCGTTATCACTCTAAAGTCGTGTGAGAGCCTCTCGGCCAAAGCATCCCATATTTCACTCGTCTCGCAAAATCCATGAATAAGAATCAGGGGGAATCCCTTTCCTCTTTCTTTGAAATAAATTTCGCCCATGGCGGCTATTTCAAAACTGTTTCCAGCATGGCAAGTACTGCGCTCTCTATGCCTTCAACATCAAACCCAGATTCAGAATGGAGTTCTGATTGCTCACCGTGTTCGATAATCTTATCGGGTATGCCCAGTCTCTTTACAGCAGCGCTGTAGTGATGATCGGCCATAAATTCTAAAATAGCGCTTCCAAACCCGCCCTGAATGCAACCATCTTCCACTGTAATGATTTTTCTGTACTTCGAAAAAATCTTATGGAGTAATTGTGCATCTAAAGGCTTGACAAATCGCAGGTCGTAGTGCCCTATCGTGATTCCTTGTTTTACCAATTTTTCACAGACTTCAATTGCATAATTACCAATGTGTCCAATTGTCAGAATAGCAAGGTCCTCTCCTTCCGTTATTGTTCTTCCTGTGCCAATTTCAATTTCCTCAAAAGAAGTCTTCCAGTTGGTCATCACACCTTGCCCTCTTGGGTATCGAATTGAAAATGCCTGTTCCTTTCTTGGCAGCTGAGCTGTGTACATTAAATTCCTTAACTCCGATTCGTTCATAGGAGCTGCTACAATCATATTAGGCAAGCAACGGAAGTACGCAATGTCGTACGCTCCGTGATGTGTCGGGCCATCCGCGCCTGCAAACCCTGCTCTGTCAAGGCAAAAATTGACTGGTAAGTTTTGAATGCATACATCGTGCACGACCTGATCGTAAGCCCGCTGCATGAAGGAGCTGTAGATATTGCAAAACGGAATTAACCCTTGCGTTGCCAAGCCTGCCGAAAAAGTTACTGCGTGTTGTTCGGCTATTCCTACATCGAATGCCCGTGTTGGCATTTCCTTCATCATGATATTAAGTGATGATCCCGAAGGCATAGCGGGTGTTATCCCTATTATTTTATCATTGGCTTTTGCTAACTCTACAAGGGTATGACCGAAGACATCCTGATATTTTGGCGGCTGAGGCTTGTCGTATACTTTCTTATGGATTTCACCACTTATTTTGTCAAAGGTACCGGGGGCATGCCATGTAGTCGCATTTCCTTTTTCAGCCGGACCATATCCCTTGCCCTTGGTGGTAATGCAATGAAGGATTTTAGGTCCTTTAATATTTTTAAGATCATTTAATACTGCCACCAGGTGATCCACATCGTGACCATCCACCGGACCGAAGTAGCGAAGATTAAGCGATTCAAATAAATTACTTTGACTTAATAGTGTTGCCTTTATCCCATTCTCAACTTTGGATACAATCTCCTGAGCGCTCTTACCAAACATGGAAAGTTTGCCCAGTAAATTCCAAACATCGTCCTTGAACTTATTGTATGTCTTTGACGTGGTGATGTCCGTGAGGTAATCTTTCAACGCCCCCACATTGGGGTCAATAGACATGCAGTTGTCATTGAGGATGATCAGCAGATTGGTATCTGAAACGCCTGCATGATTTAAGCCTTCGAAGGCCATTCCACCAGTAAGTGCACCATCGCCAATCACAGCAATATGCTGCTTATCTTCCAGGCCAAGGTATTTTGATGCTACGGCCATACCCAAAGCGGCCGATACTGAAGTCGAAGAATGACCTACGCCAAATGCATCGTAAGGGCTTTCCTTCCTTTTGGGGAAACCTGAAAGACCTTTATAGACACGGTTTGTATAGAAATGATCCCTACGACCTGTGAGAATTTTATGCCCATAGGCCTGATGGCCAACATCCCAAACCAATTGATCCGTGGGCGTATTAAAGACGTAATGAAGCGCAACCGTAAGTTCAACCACGCCAAGACTGGCTCCAAAATGACCTCCGTAGACAGAAACATTATCAATGATAAAGTGCCTGAGTTCATCACACAATTGCACCAGCTGCGCCTGATCCAGTTTCTTCAAGTCGGCAGGACTCTCAATTTGCGATAAAATTTTTCCCGGGGTAATAAGCATTGCTCGGCTGATCGTTTCCTTTTAGTGCTAAACACTCAAAAAATGTAAGTGTTTTTACCTATAAATGATTGATTTACGCAAAAATAATGAATTTTGGATTTGAGGCTCAAATTGATGCCTTGGAGCCATAGTATATTATTGCACTTCCCTTCCTGAAATCCATAAATCGGAGTTAATTTCGCCCCTCAATTATGACACAGGAAAACTACGAGATTAAACTCCCCTTATTTGAAGGCCCTTTCGACCTTCTCTTGTTCTTTATCGAACGCGATGAGTTGGACATCTACGACATACCTATTTTCAAGATCACAACTGACTTCCTGAATTACATCCGTCATCTTGAAACACTTAATGTGGATGTTGCCAGTGAATTTATTTTGGTAGCCGCTACGCTCATGCGTATTAAGTCCAAGATGCTTTTACCACGACCCCAACTGGATGAGCAAGGCAATGAGATCGATCCTCGCGAAGAACTTATCCGTCACTTGCTCGAGTACAAAAAGTACAAGTCGGTAATCGATCAATTCCACAAGATGGAAGAAGTTGAATTACAAAAAGAAAAGCGCGGAAACATTTTAAAAGAACTAAGACAATTAGCAGAAAGCACCAACGTAGAGGCCGAACTTCAGGATGTGGATCTTTTTAAACTCCTCACGGTGTTCGAAAAAGTGCTGAGGCGTCAGGAGGAAGAAAAGAACCGCCCTGTACACCAGGTCATCCAATATCCCTATACGGTTGAGGGTCAGAAAGAATTTATTCTCAATGAGCTGGTAACAAAATCCCGCATTGCTTTTTCAGAACTATTGGAGAAGGCACCAACAAGAATAGGATTGATCTTTAACTTCCTTGCTATTCTCGAAATGCTGTCACTCGGCCAATTGAGCTTACAAGTTGGAGAAGGTTATAACAATTTTTGGGTAACGATGAGGGATGCTGTTGAGGCTTCTTCTAACTAAGGATCACCTTTCGCTGCGAAGTTTCTTTTTGTCGACCAATCCTCCGGTAAGACGAATCAAATCGACTTTACTGGCTATGCTGTTATAGATTGCCTGAAAGTTTTCAAGGGCTGAATTGCGATAATTTTCCTGAACGATCCGCAAATCAATTGCACTCAATGTTCCGTTTTTGTAGCGCTCATTCGCAAGCCTAATATTCAACTCTGCAGCACTTAGTTTGGTTTGTGAGATCTGTACCAGTTGTCTCCGAAGGTTATATAAATCGAAATTGTTCAACAGATCGTTTTCAACAGAAAGCTTAAGTTGATCCGTTGTTAACTGCCCGATCTTCTCCTGCACTTGTGCATTCTCTATAGAACGTTTGATTTGGCCTCCGTTAAAAAGAGTCCAGCGCATGCCCAAATTGGCATAACCTCCATACGAGTTTCCGAGTTTGGTACTGTACTCAGGGGCAAAGTTCGTGCTGATTACCGGCTGAGACTGATCATCATTTAAATAACCTGCTATACTCTTCACGGGTGTTCCGTTTTCAGTCGGTCGGAATTTTGCATTGAGCTGATCTAAGCTACCCGTTGCTCCAAGATTGAGTGTTAACGAAGGATAATTGTTCGACTGTTGATTACGGGTATTGTTTCTGAGGATTTCTTGATTAAGAAATTGGTTTTGCAGGTTCGTATTTGAACTCACCATTTTCACCCGCAGATCTTCGTAGTTGTAAGCTTCGCTCTCATACTGAAGCGAGTCGGTTAATTTATACTCTGTGGCAAGGGGTTCATTGAGCAAAAGGTTAAGGCTGCGAAATGCATTCTTTACACGAATCTGTTGTTGGAGAACATTCGCTGAATCCGTAAGGTAATTATTTTGCTCTTGCAGCACGTCAAACGTAATGGCGCTTCCGAGGTCTTTACGAAGCTTTACATAATCATATCTTTCTTTTGAGAAAGCTAAATTGATTTTTAAAATCTGAAGTCGCTTCTTCTCGAGGAGCGTGGTATAATAGCCCAACATTACACTTTGTACGGTGTTCTCCAAAACAAAAGCGGCATTGCCATAGCTCAGTTCTTCTAATTGCTCAAGGCGCTGCTTGTTTAGTCGCACAGAGAATCCATCAAATAGAACAAATTGAGCATCGAGCTGTCCAACTAAATTGTCGGATATGTTTCGGCCTGCTACGGCAAAGGGGTTGGCAGGCTTGCGCTGAACAACACTGTTATTAAATGCTGGAATAAGGTTAATGGTTGGCCATAGTCCTGCCTGTCCCCAGGTATTATTGTTGCGCGCTACTTCAATATTGAGCTGTCCTATCTGAACATTAAAATTATTGTTAAGCCCAATCGCTATCGCGTAGGCCAGGCTCAATGTATCTTGCGCTTTTGCAAAGAAAGAAGTGCCAACAAAAGCTATTATTACTAAAACCCGATTCATTACTAACAAGCGAAATTTCATTCTTTACAATATTTACCACTATTGGGTCACCTCGTGCTCACGACTGAAGTAGGTATAAATGGCCGGAATAACAAATAAGGTAAGGATGGTGGCGAACATCATCCCTCCGATAACACCAATCCCCATTGATACACGACTTTCAGAACCTGCTCCCAATGCCAAGGCAATAGGAAGGATACCAAGGCTGGTTGACAAGCTGGTCATGAGGATCGGGCGAAAACGGGATTCTGCAGCATCCATTACTGCATCCATCATTTTCTTTCCTTGTTCCTTGCGCTGATTGGCAAATTCCACAATCAAAATGCCATTCTTTGTTACCAGACCAATAAGCATGATGATTCCAATCTGACTAAAGACATTCAGTGTCTGATTGAAATACCAGAGTGAGATCAATGCACCAGCCAACGCCAACGGCACCGTGAACATAATAACTAAAGGATCTTTGAAGCTTTCAAACTGACCCGCAAGAACCAAATAGATGATAGCAAGTGCGATAAGAAAAGCATAGTAAATGCTGGAGGAACTTTCTGTAAACTCCCTCGATGCTCCATCCAGGCTGGTTGTATAACTCTCATCCAACACCTCTGCTCCAATTCGCTCCATTTCTTTTATTCCCTCACCTAACGCTACACCTTTTGCCAATTGGGCCTGCACTTTGGCTGACGAGTATCGGTTGAAACGATAGAGCTGCGGTGGGCTGCTCTGTTCTGCCATCGTTACAAGATTGTCAAGTTGAATTAATTCGCCACGCTTATTTTTAACGTAGAGTGTCTTTAAGTCGGTAGGTTCGTTTCTATCTCCACGCTCTACCTGACCTATGATCTGATACTGCTTGCCATCCATGATATAATTACCAAAACGAGTACCACTTAAGCCAAGCTGAAGAGTTTGAGCTATATCAAAAACATTGACACCAAGGTTGCGCGCCTTATCCCTATCAATCGAAATCTCTATTTCGGGTTTATTGAATTTCAAATCCAAATCCACAAACGCAAACTTCGGACTGGCTGCTGCTTTAACCATAAACTGTGGCAACACTTTCTTGAGCTTATCAATATCGGCTGCCTGTATGACAAACTGAACGGGGAATCCTCCTCTACGATCTCCAATGGTCTGAGCCTGAGAGATAAAAGTCCTTACCCCGCTGAATTTTTTGGATTTCATGGTAATGTCATCAACGATCTGTTGTTGATTTCGATCGCGCTGCGCGGGATCTTGAAGGATTACCCGAACAAAGCCTGAGTTGACTCCCGAACCACCAAAGCCGGGAGCCGTTACACTCACAAGCCCTGCCCTTTCCGGTACTTCCTGAGTAATAAATTCAGTTAACTCACGTACATAACCATCCATATACTCAAACGTTGCCCCTTCGGAGGCCTGAGCTTGTAAGCGGAATTCACTCCGATCTTCTAACGGAGCGAGTTCGGAAGGAAGGGTTGTTCCTAAAAAATAGATCAATACTCCCGATAAAATAATAATCACGAATGCCAGCCACCTTCTTTTCATAAAACCATGAAGTGCATTTGCATAACCTGCCGTGAGCCAGTTAAAGAAAGGCTCGGTTTTCCTGTAAAGCCAGGGTTGAACAGCTCTTCTTTTAAGAAGCTTGGAACTCATCATCGGTGTGAGTGTCAGCGACACAAACGCTGATATAGCAACAGCACTCGCCACTACAAGACCAAACTCACGAAACAATCTTCCTGTGAGGCCTTGTAAAAAAATGACAGGCAAAAAAACGGCAACCACAGAAACCGTGGTCGAGATAACGGCAAAGTAAATTTCTGAAGAGCCCTTCTTTGCCGCTTCCAAAGGTTCTTCGCCTTGCTCCACCTTTACATAAATATTTTCCAATACAACAATCGCATCGTCTACCACGATACCAATTGCCAACACAATACCCAGAAGCGTAAGTACATTGATGGTAAAGCCAAGCAAGTACATAACAAAGAATGCACCGATCAGTGATATGGGTATCGTTGCTACCGGAATTAATGTAGTTCTCCAATCTCTCAGAAAAATGAAAATAATGGAAAGTACCAGACAAAACGCGATGATGATAGTTTCCTGAACTTCCGCGATAGACGAACGAATATACCGTGTCGAGTCGTAACTCATTTGGTAGGAGACATCTGCGGGAAGGTCTCTCTGAATCTGGTCAAGTTTTTTATAAAGACGATCGGCTATATCAATGTTATTTGCACCAGGTTGTGCTACAATGGCGATGGCCGCCCCGGGAACACCATCTCTTCTGAGAATGGTTCGCTCATTCTCTGCCCCCAGTCTTGCATAACCAATGTCAGATAGCCTCACAACATTGTCTCCATCCTCTTTAACAATCAAACTATTGAAGTCATCTTCAGTATTCAGGCGCCCCATAGTGCGAACGGTCAGTTCCGTATTTTGTCCTTCTACTCTTCCGGAGGGAAGTTCTACGTTTTCACGATTGAGTGCCTGAAGCACATCCGATGGCGCTAATTTTAGAGACGCCATCTTTATCGGATCCATCCATAGCCGCATAGAATATCTTCGCTGTCCCCAGATTTGAACAGAGCTCACACCAGGGATTGTTTGTATTCTTTCCTTGAAATAAAGCTCAGCTATACGCGATATCTCAAGCAGGTTTCGCTTATCACTCTTCACCGTTAAAAAGATAATGGGGCTTGAGTCAGCATCAGCCTTTTCTACCACGGGCGGATCAACATCTTGCGGCAATCGATTGAGCGCACCCGAAACTTTATCGCGGACATCATTAGCCGCTGCTTCAATGTCTACGCCTAATTCAAATTCTACGGTGAGGTTACTTCTCCCTTCCCTGCTTACCGAAGTGAGCGTACGAATACCCGCGATTCCATTAACCGCATCTTCCAGTGGCTCCGTAATCTGAGACTCCATGACATCTGCATTGGCACCAACGTAATTGGTAGACACAGTAACAACTGGAGGATCAACGCTTGGAAACTCACGTACGCCCAAAAAAGAAAAACCGATGAACCCAAATAAGATGATCACCAGCGACATGACAATCGCCAAAACAGGTCTATTGATGCTAATCGTAGAAAGACTTGCCATAATTCATCTCGTTAGTTAACTCCTCATTTCACTTTATGGTATCTCTTTGTATAGCGCTGATCTCAATGTCCAGCCCGGGTCTCATTTGAAGTATTCCTGTTGTAATAAGGGTATCATTTGGTTTTAGTCCGGAAAGAACTTCCAGCGCGCGTTCTGTTCTCAGTCCTGTTTCAATCTTAACCTCCTTGGCCTTACCATTTTCAGCTATGAAAACCTTTTTGCCTCCCTGTTCGGGAATTACCGCCTCCGTTGGCACCAGAATAGCGTTATCTGTCGATTCGAGGATAACTTCTACCTTAACGAATTGGCCAGGCAACAATACGCCACTTGAGTTATCTGCCAGTGCTCTGATTTTTAATGTTCTCGTCTCCGGGTCGATGCGAGGCTCAATGGCATATACTTCGCCCTCATATACTTTAAGGTCATTCTCGATAGTGAAAAGGATTTTCTTTCCTACGGTAACCTGAGTGCTGTATCTCCCGGGCACAGCAAATTCGATCTTCGCTGGAGAGACGTTATAGAGAGTAGCAATCGAAGTATTGGGAGAGATATATGCGCCTTCGCTAATGTATCGCAGCCCGATGATTCCATCAAAAGGAGCTTTTACCTTTGTCTTTTCCAATTGCGCTTCAAGAACCCTTATGTCTGCCTGTGTTGTATTCAGGCGATTCAATGCATTGTCATATTCCTCCTGGCTGATTGCTTCTTTTTCCAGCAGTTTGCGCTGACGAAATTCATTGTCTTCGTTGAGCTTCTTATTGTATTTCTGTTTTTGCAATTGAGCGCGAATCTCTTCATCATTGATCTGAAGCAGCAACTCACTTTTTTTTACTTGTTTGCCCTCCTTGAAATACAGTCCGGTTATTTTGCCAGATCCTTCGCTTTTTAATTCCAAAGACTCGTTGGCTTGTACTGAACCCGTAACCGTGAGCTTATTGTCAAGCTTTGAAGACATAATGATAACAGCCTCCACTGATAACTTACCACCCCGCTGACCACCTGCAGCGCTAGCCGGTGCCTTTTCTTTTTCAGTGGTCTGCAACAGTTTAAGTTTTGGCAACGCCAATAAAAAAACGATGGCTGTAATTACGCTGCCGATAATAATGTTCCTTTTCATTCTACTCGTTAATAAAAAAAAGATGATTTTAGTTCAACGAAGAGAACCGTTCGTGTAACTCCAACACCTGCGGAACTACCAACCGGGTTTCGTCATTGATAATTACAAAGTCGGCACGTTTCAATTTTTCATTCTCGGGCAGTTGATTCCCAAAAATGTTTTCAACATCCTTTTCGGTACGATGTGTATCTCTTTGCAAAACACGCTTCATTCTAATTTGCTCTGATGCGGAAACAACAACAATTTTATCTAACCCTTTGTACGATCCTGACTCAAAAAGCAAAGCGGCTTCTTTGATTACGTAAGGGAAATGCTGATGTGTACTTACCCACTCCTCATAATCCTTCGCCACCCTTGGATGAACCAACTGGTTTAACTTTTCCAGTTTCAGTTTTTGGTCAAATGCTATCTGCCCCAGGTATTTTCTGTTGAGGCTTCCGTCCTCATTATAGCTCAACATTCCGAATTCTTTCTTGATTTGTTCGACTAGTATTCCGTCAGTGGTCATTAAAATTTTCGCTCGGCTATCTGCGTCATAAATCGGAATGCCCAGTGAATGAAAAATCTTACAAATCAGGGTTTTCCCCGATCCAATACCACCTGTTATACCAATTTGAAGAGGACCGCTCATGAACAGGAGTCTTAAAAAAGTGTAACAGCAATGGAGTCAGCGCGAAGTACCTGGGCATAGGGTGGTAAGCCCTTCCACACCGGACGGACGTTCATTGTCCCCTTCCTTGCTCCTCTTAGGTCTACTGAAGCTGTAATACCCTTCTCCTGAAAATCACTACTATGATCTTTGGGTATCTGAACCTGAATGGAGACGCTATCGCTGCTTAAGCTTGCTTGAACAAAGGAAGGTTTTGTAATTTCAAGTCTCACTTTACGACTGATTGTAATCACTTCACCCACTTCAAACATTACCTCTACTACGGGTGGATCTCGCTTAATCATTTCATTGTTGGTTACCACCTCAATAGATTCTCTAAAATTTCCACCTACTTTCTTCCCTGAATAGGTCAGTAATATTGAATCTGGCAGATCGTGAAGAAGGCTTCTGGGGCCTTCCAAATGAACAGAATCCGGAAGGATTACAACAGGGCTGATTCTCCCAAAACCTTCTTTGTATGAAATGGATTTTTCATCAACAACTGCTTTGAACTTATGAACATCTTTTGGCTCGATCTCAAGAAACAGGGTGTCCGTAACTACATAGTTGATTTGTAGCCTCCCCATCTGACTTGCCAAAACAGGTGGCAACGTACTGCATACGATTTTCTTGACTTCAGCCGGGCGCTCTATTGGTATCACCAGGCTCGGACGCTTAAGTCCATAACTGCTGCTGCGAAGCAAATCCCAACCGTTGCCTTTTACATTGAGGCTAATATCCTGAGGCAACATCTTCGCTTGAACAAACTTCTCATTGTTAAATTCAAACTGTATGGGGAAGCGCAGGTTGGTTGAATACTCTTTATTGATGGCATTAAAAAACCAAAAGACCGTTGCCGCTAAAAAGCAAAGGGCCACGGCCTTCCAGTTGGTGCGGTTAAATTTAAAAAGGTTGACGAAAACCCTAAAGAGGTTCACATTCTTATTAACTAGTTACTTCTTCCCGGCATCAATCGCTTTTGTCGAATCCATGGAGATGGATGATTTGGTCATCTTGATTCTCCCACCTCGCTCAACTTCCAGAATGAATGTATCTCCCTCTATTTCTGCAACACGACCATACATTCCACCAATGGTTACTACTTCATCTCCCTTTTTTACTTCATCAATAAATTTTTTCTGATCCTTAGCTTTCTTCTGCTGGGGGCGGATCATGAAGAAATAAAACACCACTACAATAGCTACCATGAAAATCATGGAGCTCCATCCACTCCCTTGCTGTGCTTGTAACAAAATAGAATACATATGTTTAGAAATTTAGGCCCGCAAGTTATTGTATTTAAAATAAACATCCCAAGCCAGCAGCTGGCTTGGGATGATACTGAATGATTAAGAAATTACTATTTCACGGGACCGTTGGCACCGTCTGGCTTAGGAGTAACCATCGCCTTGAAACGAAGGGTAGTTACTTTAGGCCAGGTGTTGGCTGTTACTGTAATCGTCTTATTCTGAATTCCGGTTTTGCCGTTTGTATCAAATTCTGCTTTTACAAAGCCAGATCCACCCACCGGAATGGGCTCTTTGCTCCAATCGGGAACTGTGCAACCACATGATGGTGCAGCGTTTTGTATAATAAGCGGAGCCTGACCATTGTTTTTTACTCTGTAGGTATAGCTTACTTTCTGGCCTTCATTAACGGTACCAAAATCATGGTCTGCATTTTCGAATTCAGCCACGGGAAGAGGCCCTTCCGGTTTCTCCTCGGCTACTGTTGGTGTAGCTGTGGGGCTGGCCGTTGTCGCTGCTGCTGCTGCAGCCGGCTTATTCGTTTCCATCTGTGCCAGACGGCTCTCCAACTCAGCAATTCTTTTTTCTGAAGCGCGGTCGCGGCAACTCATAATGGTCGCTACTAAGACTATGCTCAACGCGAATCGATATCCTGTTTTCATAAACTCTTTTGTTTTATTGACTTAATTCTTCGGTATAGGTAAAAGTAAATTCAAAATTAGAGGCCAAATCAGCTAAATGCAATCAGGCCTGTCTTTTTTAACATATTATTAACTCTTTTTGTCACCGCGCATCTGCGCCAACAGCTCATCCACATCTTCCAATAATCGCTCTGCTTTGTTCTTCGCTTCTGAAACCACTTTCTGTCCCTGCGATTTTGCCTCAGAAGTCAAGGGTGTTTCTTTGCCCGTCACCAGGTCATCAAGAAACTGCTCTAGCATTTTTTTGTATTTGTCAAGCCGAAAAGAAAGCTTCTCGCGTGTAACGGTACCTTTATCTGGCGCATACAAAATACCAAGGATTGCCCCTGCAGCGGCTCCTGCCAAAAAGATCATCAACGCATTGCTCCCCTTTTTGCTCATAGTCTATCGTTTAGGAAAAACAAAGATAAGACTTCTGTCACTTGTTATCAATTAGCCCTCTGCCGCTTTTTTTAAGTGCTCCAGAGGCCTTCAACTCTTTGGCGATTACGTCCAGAATACCATTAATGAACTGCCTGCTCTTGGGTGTGCTGTAGTGCTTGGCAAGTTCAATGTATTCATTGATGCTCACCTTTACAGGGATATTGGGAAATTGTATAAGTTCGGTAATCGCCATCGCCAAAATGACCCTATCGGTAAGTGGCAGACGATCTACCTCCCAATTTTTGGTATTCTGCGAAATGAGCTCCTGATGTTTTTTATCCAAGTCGGCAGCTCCTTGGAAAAGTATTTTCATGAATTCACTATCATCTTCCCAATCCAAAGAAAGTTTTTGTATTTCTACCTTCCCCTCTTCGCTTAATGATTTTATCGTTTTCTCCGCAAGGCTTTTAACAATCTCTTTGTCTTCTGCCCAGCGTATGTCTTCTTCTTCAAAATATTCATTAATAATGGTCTTGCCCAAAATCACTTTGCGGATAAGGTGCTTCAATATTGCTTTCTGATCCTCAAGCGATGGTGCCTTTGATGCATTGAATTTTACTAGTTCTTCATCATTCTTTACAATCTCGCGAAACCAATCTTTAACCAATTCCTGCCTTGAGCTCCAATTGCCATTGGACTTAAGAAGGGCCTTGGTCAGCTCCTGATTTTCTCTTAGAGATAAAATTCCTTTGTTCTGAATAAAGTTTTTAAAATCTGTTTTTTTATCAGTCAGCGCGCTATCAGCCAGAGAAATCAACAGTCCAAGAACTGACAAATAAATTTCATTCAATTTCTCTACTTCGAGCACCATATTCTTGCTGAAGAAAGTATTGTCCTTTTTTACACTTTTATTATAAACCGCAAGGCTTTCTTTTACAGCTGCATTCACTTTCGCATCGTCACTGTCAGGACTTTCCCCTTTGCTAAATTTCCTTTCTAAAAGTTGGCGGGCCATTTTGCGCTGGCCTTTCAAGAGCTCTTTGTCCTGAAATTCCATCGAGTTGAGATCAGGCTGAAAGTGCTCCTCAATCTGGTCGAGGGCAAGTTGATAGTTTGCTTCTTTACATTGCTCAAAAGCAAATAGGCTTTGCATGATTTTGATGCGGAGGGTGCGTCTATTGAGCATGGTCGTAAAAGAACGTATTAATGAAGCCGCAAATTACGAGGAATGATTAGAAAAACGAGAAGCTGCAAGGATTTTAACATTGGGTGATTACTTTTACAACTTGCGGCAATGAACCAAACCGGCTGGCTTTCGTTTTTACAGCGCTGCTCTCATTTTTAGATTTTCATGAAGGAACTCAAGTACCTCAATAAATACCTGATTAAGTACAAATGGCATTTGCTTTTGGGGCTGCTCTTTGTCATTATTTCGAACGTCTTTCAGATTGTTCCGGCTCCGCTGGTACGCTATTCCATCGACCTGGTTGTGGACAATATCCGGGTTTATCGTTCGCTTGAAAACGTAAAAGTGCAGCAAGACTTTTTTGACGTTTTCGCAAAGGGCATATTATTCTATGCGGTTCTTATTCTCGTGGCGGCCCTGCTGAGAGGCATCTTTCTATACTTTGTGCGCCAGACGCTTATTGTCATGAGTCGGCTTATTGAATATGATTTGAAGAATGAAATTTTTGAGCACTATCAAACGTTGCCCTTAAGTTTCTATCGCAAAAACAATACGGGAGATTTGATGAACAGAATCTCCGAAGATGTGGGGCGGGTGCGCATGTACATCGGTCCTTCGATAATGTACGGCTTGCAGCTGATTACTTTATTTTTAATGCTCATTCCCATCATGTTTAGCATTAGTACTAAGCTGACGTGGTTTTCGCTTATTCCACTGCCCTTTCTTTCTTTTAGTATTTATTATGTAAATAACATTATTGAAAGAAGGTCTGAAGAAATTCAGGAAAGCCAATCGCGGCTTAGCACGTTTGTTCAGGAGGCTTTTTCCGGAATTCGTGTTTTAAAATCCTTTAACCGCGAACGCGAATCCGTGAAAAGCTTTACAAAAGAGAGCGATATTTATAAACGGCATTCGCTGCGACTCACTCGTGTACAGTCGCTGTTTTTTCCTTTAATGACGGGGTTAATCGGGCTTAGTACTATTCTCACCGTTTATGCTGGAAGTGTAGAGGTCATCAATGGCAACCTTACTTTCGGGAACATAGCGGAGTTTATTATTTATGTGAATATGCTGACATGGCCTGTCGCTTCTCTCGGCTGGACGAGCAGCCAGGTACAACGTGCAGAGGCTTCACAAAAAAGGATCAACGAATTCCTGAAAACAAAAACAGATATTATTTCAGAAAAAAAATTATCGCGCCAACTTGAAGGAAAGATTGAGTTCAATAATGTTTCATTTACATACCCCGATACCGGAGTTAAAGCACTTAAAAACATTTCTTTTGAAATCAATCCCGGAGATTCGCTTGCTATCATTGGAACTACCGGATCCGGGAAAAGTACAGTTTCCAACCTGATCGGAAGATTATATGATGTAACCTCTGGTGAAATATTGATTGATGACATCTCCATTAAACACTACGACCTCGTAAACCTTCGCAGTCAGATTGGAGCGGTGCCGCAGGAAGTATTTCTGTTTAGCGATACTATCTATAATAACATTGCCTTCGGGCTAACCGAAGCTAAAGATGAATTAATCTGGCAAGCTGCAAAAGATGCCGATGTGTACGATAACATTATCGGCTTTCCTCATGGTTTTCAAACACGGGTGGGCGAGCGAGGCATTACCTTGTCGGGTGGTCAAAAGCAACGTGTATCAATAGCCCGCGCTATTATTCGTGCGCCAAAGATCTTAATGCTGGACGATGCCCTTTCGGCTGTGGACACCAAAACTGAAAACACCATTCTCAACAGCATGAAAAAAATCATGCAAGGCAGAACAAGTATAATTATCTCTCATCGGGTCTCCTCTGCAAAACTTGCCAACAAAATTATTGTACTGAATGATGGTGTCATTGTTGAAAAGGGCACACACGAAAGTTTACTGGCAAGTAAGGGCGTGTACTACGAGCTGTACGAAAAACAAATGCAAACTGATGAAGTGACTGATTGAACGTCAGAATCTTTAGAAAATATACCTGAGGCCTACGCCACCCTGAAATCTCTTGTACCCAGGATCTAAGAGTGCATCGGTAAACCACTCCACTTCAATAAATGCTGACAGTGGAAGCGTAAAATAAGAGTATTCAAATCCTACTACGACAACCGGCCCGTAGGTGAAACGATTTTCAGTAAACTTACCAAAATCGCCAAGGTTGTTTGGATCACTTATGTCGTCTACAAACAAGTAATCATACTGCAAAGAGGTGCTCCTCCATTGCCACCCTAGACCTGTATAAAATTGAAGTCCCTTTGAAATTTTTTCCGCATCCCATTGGTAAAGAAATTTTGCCTCCAAAAACCAATCCGAGAGTGCTTTATGGGCCAGGTACCTGATGCTTTGATCCTTGCTTAAGCTATCGGGAAGATATTGATTGAAGGCACCACGATAATACTTGTTGTAGAGTCCGCTGGCCGCTTTACCGGCATCGGCAGCAAAAGCCCAACTCTTGCTTGGGTAAAATTTATAGGAGAGGGCAAATGGGTCTCCAAACTTGAACCCTATTCCCTGGTACGGGTACTTACTCTCTACGAAGATTGGACACATGATAAGCGCTTTGCTCCGCGAAACATTGGGTACACGGTACCGTCCACTCACAACACTCTTTGTTTGAGCGTATGCATGCTGGACACCGAGCGTCAGTGCGAGCAATATGAGGAAGGGTTTTACCAAGCGCATTGAAGCAAATATAGCGCTTTTGGCCTTATCTCCGGACAAGTGGTCGAAATTGGAGGTCAATCGTCACACAACCTCTTTGTATTGCATTTTGTGGAGTTGAGCGTAGTGGCCTTCAGCGCCTAAAAGCTCTTCATGACGGCCAATTTCTTTGATCTCACCTTTATCCATAACGATAATCTTATCCGCCTTCTGGATAGTAGAAAGACGGTGGGCGATAACAATGCTGGTGCGATTGATCATCATTTTTTCAATGGCCTGTTGAATCATTTCCTCCGTTTCGCTATCCACGGAAGAAGTAGCTTCATCGAGAATTAATATCCTTGGATCGTAGACCATCGCGCGGATAAAGGACAATAACTGCCGCTGCCCTACCGAGAGTGTTGCTCCCCGCTCCATGACGTTATAGTTAAGTCCCCCCGGAAGTCGTTCAATAAATTTTGTAGCACCCACCAAATCAGCAGCGTGCATGATCATTTCATCAGTAACCTCCGGAGCACCCAATGAGATATTGTATTTTATTGTATCTGAAAAAAGAAAAACATCTTGCAAAACAACACCAATATTTTTGCGCAAGCTGATCAGGTCGTATTCCTTCACGTCTACACCATCAATTTTTATGGCGCCACGATTTATTTCATAAAACCGGTTGAGTAAATTAATGATCGATGACTTTCCCGCACCGGTAGCCCCTACCAATGCGATTGTTTCTCCGGATCTAATTTCAAGGTTGATGTCCTTTAAAACATAGGAAGCGTCATTGTAGGCAAACCAGACATGCTCAAAACTAACTTCTCCACGCACATTTTCGGGTTGATAATGGCCATTTGCGACCACATGCTCTTTGTCGTCCAACAAATTGATAATGCGGGATGAACTGACAATACCCATCTGCAGGGTATTGTAACGATCGGCTATCATGCGAATAGGCCTAAAGAACATCTGAATGTACATAATGAATGCCATCATCGTTCCCACGGTAATGCCGGTCTCTGCCTGATTAATTACTCCTTTGGCACCATACCACACAAGCAAACCAATACCCATGGCTGCAATGATCTCTGCCACCGGAAAGTAAATAGAATAGTAGAGTACTGATTTTAGATTGGAGTCCTTATGTTCTTGATTGATCGATCGAAACTTTTCAAATTCCCGCTTTTCACTCCCGAAAATTTGCACAATGTTCATTCCCGTAATATGCTCCTGAACAAATGAGTTAAGGTTGGAAACTGCATTGCGGACATCGTTGAAAGCCACTTTTATTTTTTCTTTGAAAATGTAGGTAGCCAGCAACATTAAGGGGATGGTTGATAGGCTCACGAGTGCCAGCCGCCAATCCGTAAAGAACATGAATACCAGAATAAATATGATTTGAAGGAGATCTCCTGCCATGGCAGCCAATCCTTCACTAAACACGTCTGCCAAGGTCTCAACATCTGAAATGGTACGTGTTACGAGTCGGCCAATCGGTGTCTTGTCAAAAAACTTCAGACGAAGATTAACCAAATGCTCATACAACCTGATGCGTATATCACGAATTACAAATTGCCCTATTCTTCCTGATATGTAAGTATGTATGTACTGAACTATCGAACCGATAACCAACAAAAACAGAATGAGTAAAATGATATTGACCATTCCCCAATAATTACCAACTGCTACATGCTTGTCGAGTGTGTACTGAATCAGCATGGGTCTTAACGGAGTCAATACGCCTAACAAGAACGTAAGGAAAATCAACAGGTAGAATCGACCTTTATAAGGCCTGACAAATTCAAGAATGCGCTTAACAACGCTTAAGTCAATAATATTACCGCTACTTACTTTCTCTTTTTCCATGACCTCACCGCTGTTCTTTTCTTAAGAAACTCAGACTACTTTTTTATGAATACCGATTTCGGATACATCACACTTTTTAAATATAACCCTTCTGGCGGAACATTCATGCCCGCTCTTTTTCTGTCCTTACTTTGGATAATTTTTTCAAAATCCTGAATCGTGATTTTTCCGGTTCCGACATCAAGGAGCGTTCCAACAATGGCGCGCACCATGCCGCGAAGAAAACGATTTGCGACAATGGAGAAAACCAACAAATCGTCTTTTTGATTCCACTGGGCTCGCTTAATATCGCAATCAAAATGATTTACATCTGTCTTTACTTTACTAAAACACTGAAAGTCATGCATTCCAATCAATAACGCAGCAGCCTTGTTCATGGTTGGGATATCCAGGTTGCGAAAGAAATAAAAAGCAAAGCCAACCAGAAATGGATCTTTGACTCGCGTTATCCGGTATTCGTACGCTCTTTCACGCGCATCATATCGGGCATGTGCTTCCGACTTCACCGATCGCACGTCCGCGATCGCTATGTCCTTTGGAAGAAAGGAATTCAGTCGAATGAGGAAAGGAACCTTGTCAAATTCCTTCTCCGTATCCACATGAAAAAATTGCTGAAGACAATGGACACCCGCATCTGTCCTTCCGCTGGCTACGATTTCAATTTTCTCGTGGAGCAATTTGCTTAACGCATCTTCAACAACGTGCTGCACCCCAACAGCATTCAATTGATTTTGCCAACCGTGATAGTTTGTTCCGTTATAACTGATTTCGAAAAAGAAGCGCATCCTAAAAAAATAACCAATTGACCGAGGTGAGTATGCTGTATCTTTTCATTGTCAATTATTGCTATTTTCATAAACCACCGCTGCTCCTTGCCCCACCCCAATACACATGGTTGCCAGGCCGTATTTTACTTTTCTTTTTTTCATTTCGTGAAGAAGTGTCGCGCTGATTCGCACACCGCTGCAGCCGAGTGGGTGGCCGATGGCAATTGCGCCCCCATTTACATTGACGAGGGTAGGATCAATTTCCAAATCACGAATACAGGCGATGGACTGCGATGCAAATGCTTCATTCAATTCGATCAACCCAATGTCCTTCATTTTCAATCCTGCACGTTTTAGTGCTTTCTGTGTAGCCATCACAGGACCCACTCCCATATAAGCAGGATCGACACCTGCTATCGCCATCGACACAATCCGAGCAATAGGTTTTATGTGAAGACGCTTCACTGTCTCATCACTGGCAATCAAGCTTGCCGCTGCACCGTCATTGATTCCTGACGAATTGCCAGCCGTTACAGTTCCGTTTTCCTTAAACGCAGGTTTTAGTGCGGCTAATTTATCAAGCGATGTCTCGCGCGGATATTCATCTTTATCAAATTGGATAACTTCCTTTCCCTTAACCACAGAAATAGAAACGATCTCTTCGTTAAATCTACCTGAAGCATTTGCCTGAGCATATTTTTGCTGTGAGTCAAGAGCAAACACGTCTTGGTCTTGACGACTAATCTTCCATTTCTCTGCGACATTCTCGGCAGTGCCACCCATTGAATACGGATGATATAGTTTTGAAAGCTTATCATTGATAAACCGCCAACCAATTGTGGTGTCAAAAATTTCGGCTTTGCGCGAAAAAGGTTCTTCGGCTTTGCCCATAACAAATGGCGCACGGCTCATGCTTTCAACACCACCCGCGATATAAACTTCGCCATCTCCGGCACTGATAGCTCTTGACGCATCCATGATAGCCTGGAGACCAGAAGCACACAGGCGGTTAACAGTTACTCCTCCTATTTCTGTTGGCAATCCTGCCAATAGCAGTGCCATTCGTGCCACATTTCGATTATCCTCTCCGGCCTGGTTGGCAGCACCGAACACAACATCTTCAATCAGGTTGGCGCTGATCTGCTGATTACGCTTCAGCAATTCTTTAATGACATGAGCGGCCAGGTCATCGGGACGAACAGAGGCCAGCGTTCCTCCAAATTTTCCAATAGGTGTTCGGAGGATATCTATGATGTAAGCAGATTTCATTTTCAACGTAAAGAGTCAAAGTTCGGGATTCGTGAGGAAGGATCAAATTTTGAATTTTGAATCTCGAGTTGGTACCTTGCCGCACATTAACGTAAGGATCTATGTGGCAACGAATTCAGTCAGTGTTTCTCAGTTTGGTCATTCTAAGCCTGGCAATTGCCATTTTTATGCCTATTTGGGTTCATGTGGATAGCACTAAGGACATATCCCACGAGCTCTATCCTCTTCATTATACCATCAAAGAAAATGGACAGCGCGTTTCTGCATACTTCCCATATTCTGCCACAGCCATATTAATGGTGGCCGCTATTACACTCGCGGTAATGGAAATTCAGCGTTATAAAGACCGGGTGGCGCAAGTAAAGCTGGGCACATTAAACTCGTTGATTTTGGCTGGCGTCATGATAAGTTCCGTAGTATTTGCCAATCAATTATCTAAAGAATTCACCTCAGACTGGAAATATAGCCTGGGCCTTTATCTGCCTTTTGTGGCGGTCACTTGTAATTGGCTCGCTATCCGGTTTATAAGGCGAGACGATAAACTGGTCAGGGATTCTGATCGATTGCGATAATGTTGAACTTATCGTGTCCTTTTCTGTTAATGAACTAAACGCTAACACTAACTACTATGGCTCAAACATTTCTCGGCCCCAATCCTGTAAATACCAATGGAGACCTTCCCAAAGTCGGCTCTTCAGCTGCTGATTTTACCCTGATCGCTAGCGATCTTAAGCCGATTCATTACAAAGATTATTTCGGCAAAAATATAGTTCTCAATATCTTCCCGAGTGTTGATACCGGAGTGTGCGCGACTTCAGTGCGTGAGTTTAACAAACGGGCTGCTTCTCTCACCGATACAGTGGTGCTTTGTGTATCCAAAGACCTTCCCTTTGCTTTGAAACGTTTCTGTGGAGCAGAGGGAATTGACAAAGTGGTAACGACTAGTGATTTCAGAAATGAAGGATTCTCTAAAAACTACGGTGTCGAATTAGTTGATGGAGGATTCAAAGGACTTTGCGCGAGGGCCATTGTGGTCATTGACAAACAAGGCAAAATAAAGCACACGGAACTCGTTCCTCAAATTGGGCAGGAACCAAATTATGAAGCTGCGCTAAAAGCATTATAGATCTTCACTTTTCAGGTCAAGAGTGACGCTAAACCCTTTCTTGTATAGAAAGGGTTTTTTTTTGATCCTATCTTGTCTAAATTCGACTTATAAAATACCGCGAACTGTTTCCGGTAATTGAGTTAATCAAATCCGTTTCAGGTTCATCACGTTTCAAAATCAGACTAACTAACAAAACTCCTAATGAAAAATCTTTACCTAACTATTCTTTGCGCTTGCTTTTTCTTTGGATTGACCAACGCCCAAACAACCACTTATTACATCACTGCCGATCGTGTATTTGATGGTGAGGCCATGCACGAAGGATGGGCCGTTATCGTTGAGAATACTAAAATTATTGCTGCGGGGCCAAAGGATAAATTAAAAGAACCTGCCGGTGCCGTTAAGATCAACAAGCCAAATTCAACTCTATTGCCTGGATTAATTGAAGGTCACTCTCACCTGTTGCTTTATCCCTACAACATCACCGACTGGGATACTCAGGTATTGAAAGAGACGGATTCATACAGAACAGCAAGAGCAACGGTTCATGCAAAGAATACATTGATGGCAGGCTTCACCACGGCCCGTGATCTTGGTACAGAAGGAGCAGGCTATTCCGATGTCGCTATAAAGCGAGCGATCAACGAAGGAATTATTCCTGGCCCAAGATTGATGGTCGCAGGTCGCGCTATTGTATCTACTGGTTCGTACGGCCCAAAGGGCTATGATCTCGATCAGGAGATTATGCTTGGTGCAGAGCCTGCCGATGGCAATGATCTTATTCGCGTAGTGCGCGATCAGATAGGTAAAGGTGCTGATTTCATTAAAATATATGCCGACTATCGTTGGGGTATTAATGGCGAAGACCAGCCTTCCTTTACGCTTGATGAATTAAAAATGATTAATGAGGTGACTCGCAGCAGCGGGCGCGACATGGTTTGCCATGCCAAATCTAAAGAAGCCATTAAGCGGGCAGTTCTTGGTGGAGCCGTAACGATAGAGCATGGCGATTTTATTGATATGGAGCTGGGTAAGCTTATGAAGGAGCATAATGTCACCTATATCCCAACGATCTCTGCAGTAGATGTGATTACGCAATACCGCGGCTGGAAGAAAGGCAAGGAAGCTGATCCCGCTAACGTGGCCAACAAGAAAAAAAGTTTTAAAGAAGCGATTGCTTCGGGTGTATCGATAGGTATGGGAGGTGATGTAGGTGTTTATCCTCATGGAGAAAATGCATTGGAGATGGAACTGATGGTGGAATATGGGATGAAGCCAATGGATGTTTTGAAATCTGCAACCAGCGTAAACTCACGCGCTTTTCACCTTGAGAATAAAGTTGGCTTTATCAAAGAAGGACTTACTGCGGATTTGGTAATTGTAACCGGGAATCCGTCAACAACAATTTCTGATGTGCGCAAGGTACAGTTTGTAATGAAAGAAGGAACTGTTTATAGAAATGAGAAATAAGCGTTAGTCATCCTGCAAAAGTGCAGGTAGATCAATTAGATCCTTATGAGAATTGAAATGAATAGAAAACAGGCTATAAAAAAAATGGCAGCAGGAACAGCTACCGTCTTCGCTTTACCTGAAATTGCACAGGCCATGACCACCCTTTCACCTGAATTAAAAAACAATATTAACCACTCCGTTTGCCAGTGGTGCTACGATGATGTTCCGCTGGAAAAATTATGTGAGGCGGCTAAAAGCATGGGCATCAAGTCCATTGACCTGCTGAATTCAAAGCAATGGGCCACTGCCTCAAAATATGGACTGACCTGCGCCATGGCATACGCAAACGATTGGGGATTGAAGAAAGGATTCAGCGATACCTCTCTTCATGATCAGTTGCTAAAAGATTACAGCGCAAATATTCCTAAAGCGGCTGATGCAGGGTTAAAGAATGTGATCTGTTTCAGTGGCAATGCAAATGGATTAAGCTACGCAAAGGGACTTGAAAATTGTGCCAAAGGTCTTGACCCGGTGTTGAAAGTAGCTGCGAAATACAGCATGACCGTAAGCATGGAATTGCTCAACAGCAAGGTGGATCATATAGACTATCAATGCGATCATACCGAATGGGGAGTGGAACTTTGCGAAAAGCTTGGATCGCCAAACTTCAAACTCCTTTATGATATTTATCACATGCAAATCATGGAAGGAGATGTAATTGCTACCATTCAAAAACATATTAAATACATTTCGCACTTTCACACAGGTGGTGTTCCAGGTCGCAATGAAATTGATGAAAGTCAGGAGCTCTACTATCCTGCCATCATGCAGGCTATCGTAAACACCGGCTTCAAAGGATTTGTAGCACAAGAGTTTATTCCCAAGCGCCCTGACAAGCTAGCTTCGTTGAAGCAAGCAGTTGGAATTTGTGACGTGTAATCGTAGACGTTAACCATTCTTACGATGCCTTGGCCAAGGTAGTTAAGGTGTCTAATAACTTCAGTTGTCTACCCTGCGGAACACAACATTGCATTTGAATTTAAATTTTATCAACTAACCAGTCTACCATGCTAGAAAAAGTAAATTGGAACCACGTTCCTTCCGAGGAGGTAAACCCATCTATGAAACGGAAAATTGTTTCGGGCGAGAAACTCATGATTGCACGCATGAATTTCAAAGATGGTTTTTTAGTGCCTTTGCATCATCATGTCCATGAACAAGTTACCCAAGTAGTCTCTGGTAAAATGCGATTTTGGTTTGGAGCTAATAAGGAGCATACCATGGACTTAAATCCTGGTGATGTCATTGTTATACCTTCCAACCTTCCGCACGAAGCATTAATGATCGGTGACGTTGAAGAGATTGATACGTGGGCTCCCCCTCGCCAGGATTGGCTGGATGGCTCTGATCATTATCTTCGAAAATAATGGAACTGGGATTAAAAAATAAAGTAGCCTTTGTTGCCGCGTCCAGCGAAGGTCTTGGAAAAAGTGTTGCTCTTGAGTTGGCCAGAGAAGGAGCACATTTGATTATCTGCGGAAGAAATCCGGAAACTCTAAAAATTACCGAAGCAGAGATCAAAGCACTTGGTGCTCGCGTTCTATCACTAACTGGTGATCTGTCAATAGCTAAAGAAAGAAACCGGTTAACAGAAGCTGCCCTAAAAGAATTTGAACGAGTGGATATTCTTGTCACGAACTCAGGTGGCCCACCCGCAGGAAAGTTTGAAGCCTTTGATGATGATGACTGGGATAAAGCTGTTCAGCAATTGCTTGGCAGTGCCGTAGGACTGATCAAAGGTTTTTTACCAGGGATGAAAGAACGGAGATGGGGACGTATCATTGCTATTACCTCTATTTCGGTTAAGCAGCCTGTCAATAACCTCATTCTCTCCAATGCAGTGCGAACTTCCGTAGTCGGGCTGATGAAAACGCTTGCCGCTGAAGTGGGTGAATACAATATCACCGTCAACAATGTGTTGCCGGGCTACACAAAAACGGCACGTCTCGCAAAACTCATTGAAGGCAATCCGGCAGTTGCTTCTGTTACGACTGAAATTCCCTTAGGTCGATTTGGTAAGCCCGAAGAATTTGCAGCCGCAGTAACTTTCCTGGCTAGCGAGAGAGCCGGTTACATTACCGGAGTATCCCTGCCAGTGGATGGTGGGTGGATCAAGGGAATGCTTTGAGAAGTATATTAATAAGTAGAAGATAAGGTTTCCTATATACAGATGTTAGCAGCAATGGCAATCAAAGATGAGAACAACTAATTTCCAACTGACGGACTCTTCAATCGAATTATTTAATAAAGACGGACAAGTAATCAGACTCAACTATTCTGACATAAACTCAATCATAATACTTGAGGACAAAAAATATAGTTTGAAAAATTATGCAATAGCCTACTGGACAATTTGGACCACATTTGTAATTGGACTTCTAACTTACATGTTGGGTGTTGACTTCTTCTCGGACATATTTAAAGAGTACAAAATTTGGGGACTTATTTTTACGCTTGGACTATTAGCATTTAGACCAGTTTATTCCATTTTTCCAAATAGGACAATCATGGAAATAAAGACATTGAACAAGACTAATAGGGTTTCAATTGACGACATAATTAAGGACGACAAAATACACGGACTAATTAACCATTTGAAACAGAAGGTGGATTTAGAAAAGATTAAGATTAAAAGATAGGTGGGGACAATGCCACAGGACAGTTTGGTATTTCATTCGCACAGCCAAGCACATTGCTAAACCGCACAAGCCGACACTCAAACCAAAGTTTGTCAAAGAGCTTGGCTCTCCCTCGCGCGACCCGGACGACAAAGTAACGACTGACAAAAAACGGACGACACCTTTACAAACCAAAATCACCTTGCTTGGACTGATTACTGACTATAATCTCATCGACTTTTAAGATTTCATAATGAGTATCGACTATTGTGTTATCATATCCATATCGGACAATTGTTCGGACTCTAGCACGAATTGCATCACCCGGTCTGACATCGATTTTCCGATTCTGAAAATCATTAACCCATTCCTCATGAAGAATTTTTGCTCTTATGACATGGTCGTAATGAAACTCCCACATTGAATCACCAAGATAATCCGGCTTTTTTACCTTCAGAATCATAGTTGACTCAGAAGATATTGTCTCTTTTGTAATTAGCTCCTCAAGTGTTTTTGGAGCTATGTTTAAATCAAGATTAAAATTTGCAGTACCGTTTTCTGATATAAATTCGGCCTTGTCCTTTTTATCAAGTTTTTTTAAAGCGGTGTTTATGTCATTGATTGACTGAACTAATAACTTGGGCTGAATTGGCGCATAAGAGTTCATTTGATTAATCTTTGTTTCCTTCGCTGCTTCCAGAATTTCGTATTGAACATCAATTATCTGCTGACTATCTGTTATTTCTGTTTTACCATCAAGCCATTTGATAACGATGTATTTGGACTTGACTAAGTAGTGACCGACAACTTGCTTCCAATCGAGGCTTTCAATTGCTCCATCGGGGACACGTTTTAATAGAGAGGACAACCAAGTTTTAAGAGAACCTGATTCAATGTCCTCCAACATTAAAATTGGTTCTATTTTGATATCGATTGTTCGTGTTAAGTGAGCATCAAACTCTTGAAACGCATTAATCATTTCAGTCATGGTCTGAAAGACACGCTCGGGGTTAGGTGACGACTTCTCGAAATCAATCCTAATACAAAAATCAGCGTTGACCGGTTTACTATCTGGCATGAGTAACAACATGGGACTTAGAAATTTAAGGAATAAATTTTCAAAATCCGCACACTTGCCCAGGCCGCACTTGCCGACCCTTGACCCAAGCCTGTGCAAGAGTGCTCAGAGTCGGTGAATGTGGCAACGTCAGCCAACGCAAACACCGAATGAACTACTTAGGCCTCTTACACAGATAAGAATAGTTTTATTGCCGCTCTCATTGGCGGACTGTGTTCATACTAACACTTTGACAGAAAGCAATTAACATACACCTTTGGTTACATACAGTTTGAATAGTTCTTTACTTCGAAATCCCGTTCAAATAGTCAAAACTCCTTCTCAACGCCACTTCAGGATTGGCTACCATGTCTTGCTCTACAAAAAAATGTTTTACTCCGGCTTTCTGTGCTGCTTCCACAATTCCTTTTAGGTCGATCACTCCGTCTCCGGCTGTTGTCATCATGGGGAACAATTCAATCCATTGTCTGGGGTCGCCTCCATCGCCTGAAAACTGTTTTTTCTCTTTCATGTCTTTCAGGTGCAGGAGATGGTAGCGGTGCGGATATGATTTCAGATAAGTTGCCGGATCTGCGCCTCCTGCCAACGTCCAGAAAATATCCATTTCAAAAAAGACCAATTTGGGATCGGTGCGCTCCAGCAACAAGTTGAGGGGAATCTGGCCTTCCATTTCTTTCAGTCCATAGCCATGGTTGTGATACGTGAATTTCAGGCCTTCCTTTTTTGTCTGCTCACCGATACGATTGAATTCATCGGCTAATTTCTTATAACCGTCCAGATTGGTTCGTAGCAGTGGAGGTATTGCAGGTAGTCCTACGTACTTGAAACCAAGAGCAGCTCCGGCTTCACCCAATTCAGGCACATGCTTTTGCAGCGTTGTCAGATCGGTATGGATTGATGGTACCGTGATTTTGTTTTCTTTCAAAATCTCCTTTACATTTTTCTCGCTCAATCCAAAATAGCCACTACCACTAAACCCAAGCTGAGCGGTGACTGCTTTCCAAGTTTCTTTTGCTTCGGTCGCGCTGAATGGATACGGGCCATATAATTCTATTTCGCGATAGCCAATTTGAGCAATTAATTTAATAGCCGATCTAAAATCCTTTTCCAGCAGGCGTGGGAATGAAAATAATTGAACTCCGATTTTTTTGATAGGCAGGTCTTTTGCCAGAAGAGACTTATGGCCGACCAGGCCTGCTGCCGTTAAGAGGGAAGCGGATTGTAGGAATTGACGTCTTTTCATATGCGAGGGTTTGCTGATAGGTAAATTAATCCTTTATCTTCAAATCTCCCAGCCGTCAAATCAAGAACATCTTAGCCTTGGTTCGTGCCCCAAGCCATCACTTCCTCATCAACCTCACCCTTGCATCATCAGCCCGAATGTCAACATTGGCCTCACCGGTTGCCAGTGTAAGGCGGGTGCGGTTCTCTGTATCCTCGACAGTATTAAAATCTCCCTCGGCAATCACTCGTGCATCGTCATGCCGAACATCAAACTTTCCGCCTCCTTTGGTGATGGCAAGAGATACCAGTCCATCTTGTGCATCAATGAAGTACGTGCCCTTATCGGATAGCGAAGTTTCAATGACGAAGTCACCATCATCGATATTGGCATTAACCGTGGTGAAGGTTGCATTCCTAATGTGCACATCGGCATCATCTGCATCCATGGCAAGGTCGCCACTGCCCTCATCCATCGAGATATCGCCATCATCTATTCTGAAATCAAACTTGTTGCCTGAACATTGTGTTAGTTCAGCATCTCCATCGTCTAAATCCAGCGAGATGGATCCATCAATGTTACTGATCCAATAATCTCCATCATCTCCCTTTACCAATAGACTCATTCCCTCGGGCGCTTCAATGTGGATGACATATTTCTCACTACGGTATCCGATCATCGCCACAGAGACGTTATTAGAACGCTCACGAATTTCAATGTCACCATTGTTCTCAGTGACATCTACGCTGAATTCTTCGTGCCCAAAGGTGAATCCTTTGGTTACCACCTCGCGATCAATTTTGACGTGGACATTATCGCGTTTTGATCCGGTGATGTATACTTTGCCATCAGAGGAGTTTAATTTAATTATGCCCGTGGGATTGATTTTATATTCCTGATTAAGGTGAAAATCACCTTCATTGCTTTGCGCAACTGCTGAAAAAGCTGCGGTAATGCACAAAATTGATAGTATGGATTTCATAAGCGTCTGATTTGTGAGGTTAGACGCCCAATATCTCTGAAAGGTTGCTTTGATTATAATTGACTAATCAGGCTGACATAAAGGTCAGTCAGTTTTGCCTCCGCTTTCCCTGCTATTTCAATGATTTCAGAAATTACTGCGGGCTTTAAATTATCAGGATCGCAATCGTCTGTTAATACAGAAATAGCGCAGCAGGGCAAGCCTGCATGGTTGGCAACAATTACTTCAGGTACGGTGCTCATGCCAACCGCATCGGCTCCTATTTGCCTAAGAAAACGATACTCGGCACGGGTCTCCAGGTTGGGCCCCATCACCCCAACGTATACACCCACATTCAGTTTTATCTTTTTCTTTTTGGCAATAGCAATTAACTTTTTGTTCAGCTTATTGGAATAGGGCTGACTCATATCCGGAAAGCGGGGGCCAAGTTTTTCGATGTTTTGTCCCCGCAATGGATTATCAGGTTGAAGGTTGATATGATCATCGATAAGCATCAACTGACCCTTCTTCCATTTCAAATTCATATTGCCAGCAGCATTGGAGATAAGAAGTTGCTTTACCCCCAACATTTTCATGACGCGCACAGGCAATGTGATTTGTTCCATGCTGTAGCCTTCATAATAGTGGAAGCGACCCTGCATGGCAAGTATTTTCTTTCCTTTGACGGTACCGTAAATCAGCTTGCCTTTATGAAATTCCACCGTGGAAATAGGAAAGTGCGGAATGGAGTTGTAGTTGATGACAATCGGATCTTTTATCTCTTCCACAAAACGATTTCCCAGGCCCGTTCCCAGGATCACTCCAATTTCAGGTGCTGTTACACCCTGCTTTTGAATGTAGTGGGCGGCTTCGTTGATTTGATTGAGCATAAAACTAATTTGAAGATTAGTGAACTGAGGAATGATGGACTGACCGACTAGTTAACAACATCCTCCTCCGTCATAGAAATAAGTAGACTTGGAAATAAAAATATCTTTTCTTCGTAAAGATTCCAAAGCGCCTGCGGTTTTGTCGCACACCGCTAGTGGTTGGTTTTGTAAAAGGGTATGTCCCTTTTTATCGTCAAAATATTCTTCGCTACCGAAAAAGATAGCGGCCTTACCTGTGAATACACACGGCCCATCTTTCGGCATCGGGTCTTTGATGGCGCAGACCTCTACACTTTCGATGTAGATTAATTTATCGGTATCGTAATGTGTCGGATCTAGCAAACGGTACGGTCGCTTGGCGCGAATTTCTACCGTGCCAAAGCCCACATCGGTAATCATTTTAATGTATTCCTTTAGCGGAAGAGCCCCGCTTAAGCACAACGCCCGTAGTCGTTCGTCTTTCTTCAACGACTCCGGCATCGCATCTTCACAGGTGGGGTCAGAAAGGACTAGCCGTCCATGAGGCTTCAAGACGCGGTACATTTCACCCAGCGCCAGTTTCAGGTCTTCGTGTGTAAAAATATTGAACAGGCAATTTTGTGCGGCTACATCAATAGAACTGTCAGGCACAGGTAAACTCAACGCATCTCCTTTGCGCAAATCCACAAACTCTGATTTAAACCAGGGATTTTGCTTTTCAGCTTCCGCAAAATTTGCCCTGCTTGCAGCAAGCATCTCATCCACCACATCAATACCTACCACACCTCCTTTTCTCCTGCTGAAATAAGAAAATTGAAGCAGTTCCATGCCACCACCAACACCTACATATAAAATGGACGGCTCGTTTACTAAGTCGCGTGGATTAACCGTGCTGCCACAACCATAATTCATGTCGAGCATTTTCTTAGGGATTTTCAATCCCGGCAATTGCCATACAGGTGTGGTGGTACAACACAATCCAACCTGAGGGTTTTCGGCTGCTTCTTTATAAACATTGCGGGTGGTTTCCAAATAGGTTTCCATGAAGTAAATGGGTAAGTGTAAAAATTTTAAATCTCCAATTTTGAATTTATGCAGTAGCGCCCTGGCAACTACTTCCTGCTCCGGCAGTGCAGGCAAAGCAATGCTGACTGATTGCAATGTCTCTACGTTCGAGTTTTGAAACATCAAAGGTACTGATGTGCTGCCCTGCGGTCTTGTCTGTTTTCAAACCAAGCATTTGATTGAAGTCACAATCAAATAAATTGCCCTGCCAGTCGATAGAAACTGTATTGCGGCACATAACTCCGCTCACCGCTCCGGGGTTGAAGGCATTGATCAGCTTCTCCATATAGTCTTCATAGTTTCCCGATTCAATTAAAAAATCAAGGAAGCGACTGATGGGAATGTTAGTAATAGTAAACAGATTATTAAAGTCAATATCAAAATGGGACTTCAGTTCTTTTTTGAAATCGCGCTCCAATTGCATTTGATCTCCGGGCAGGAAAGCTCCTGTTGGATTGTAAACCAAATCCAGAATCAATCCGCTTCCCTCCTTTCCATAGCCCACTTTATTCAGCATCTGCAATCCATTGATGGAGTCCTTGAACACTCCTTCGCCTCGCTGTCTATCTGTTTTATCAGCATTATAAAATGGCAATGAGGAGCATACCCGAACGTTATTTTCTTTAAAAAATTCAGGCAGGTCATTATACTTCGGATTGGCGGTAATGATAGTAAGATTAGAACGTACAATGATTTCTTTCACGCCTCGCTTGTGCGCTTCGCTTACAAACCAACGGAAGTCAGGATTCATCTCAGGAGCGCCACCCGTAATATCCAATGTCTTGATTTGCGTTCTCTCCAAAACATCGAGACAGACTTGCATCGTATCGCGTGTCATTATCTCTTTGCGATCAGGCCCTGCATCAACATGACAATGTTTGCACACCTGATTGCACATATAGCCTATATTCACCTGAAAGATTTCAATCTTACCCGGCCGCAGTGGAAAATGACCAAGAGGTTCAATTTTATTTTTGAATGTTGGCAACTTTCCATCTTTGAATATTCCATTGTTTAGGAACTCCACTTGCCGCTCTTGGTTGGCGAGCTGATGGTGACGTGCGTGTAGACTTTTAATCATGAAATAATTATTGGTTGGTAGTTGTTAGTTAATGGTCGCGGTAATAACAACCTACGGCCAACATCTATTCTACATGGAAAGTTTTTTCGCTTTATTCATCATCATTACGCCATGAACCAGAGACGCTCCTCCGCGAATGGCAGCCGCCACGTGAATGGCCTCCATCATGCCCCTTTCGGTAGCTCCCTTCTCCAGCGAATCCTGCGTGTAGGCGTCAATGCAATAAGGACATTGAACCGTATGAGCAACTGCAAGGGCAATCAATGATTTTTCACGGGCAGTAAGATCTCCTTCTTTGAATACATCCCCATAATAAGAGAAAAATTTATCGGCCAGGTTCTTATCCCATTCACCAATATTGCCAAATTTCTTAAGGTCTTCAGGATTGTAATACGAGTGCTCCATACGTTGTTGTTTTAAAGGGTCAAGATAGTAAAAGTGCCATTCCGGATTAGCCGCCATTGCGACAATATCTGCTATTTACGAATATTCTTTTCTCTTGGATTTCCTCAAGACAAGCAACCCTTTCGTCAATTTTAAAGTTCAAGTACGTATATCCAACACGTAACCATCCGCAATGCAATCTGTTATAAAAATCAGGACGTTGACATCAGAAGATTACCTCATGATCAGCAAAATTTATGAACTCGGGATCCAATCCGGTAATGCCACCTTCGAAACCAAGGCTCCTGCATGGGCTGAATGGGACCAAAGTCATCTCGCTACTTGTCGATTTATCGCAATCGATGAGATGGGCAATGGGCTTGGCTGGGCAGCCCTTACCCCTGTGTCCGGAAGGTGCGTCTACTCCGGTGTAGCCGAAGTAAGTGTTTATGTTCATCCTGATTCTCAAGGTAGGGGCATTGGGAAAATGCTTCTGAATGAATTGATTGAAGCAAGTGAAAAACAAAATATCTGGACATTGCAGGCCGGGATATTCCCCGAAAATACAGCCAGCCTAAAAATCCATGAGCAATGTGGCTTTCGCCAAATAGGATATCACGAGAAAATTGGCAAGATGAAAAATGTCTGGCGCGATACCGTCTTACTTGAGCGAAGAAGCAAAGTGGTGGGCACCAATTAACTTGCCGCTAGAAATTCGGTGACAATAAATACTTGGCGTAGAAGTCATCAATCACTTTCACTGCATCTTCCGGTGTGTCGACAATATTGAATAAGTCGAGGTCGCTTTCGCTAATCATAGCCTCAGACACAAGCACCTTCTTAATCCAATCAACCATCCCTGTCCAGAATTTCTTACCCACTAGTACTATGGGGAAGCGACCAATTTTTTTTGTTTGAATCAACGTTAAGGCCTCGCTCAATTCATCAATCGTTCCAAATCCACCCGGCATTACAATGAAGCCTTGGGAGTATTTTACAAACATTACCTTGCGAACAAAGAAATAATCAAACGTAATGAGTTTATCAGGATCAATGTAGGGGTTTCCTTTCTGTTCGTGAGGAAGATAAATATTTAGACCAACGGATTTCCCTCCTGCCCTTCTGGCTCCGCGATTGCCGGCCTCCATTATCCCCGGGCCTCCACCAGTAACCACACCATAACCATGCTGAACCAGCTGGTAGGCAATCTCATCCGCCATTTTATAGTAAGGATGATTCGATTTTACGCGGGCCGATCCGAAGATGGTGACACAAGGACCAATCTTGGCGAGCTTATCAAAGCCCTCGACAAACTCACTCATGACCTTGAAGATCACCCAAGAGTCAGAACTTTTGATTTCCGCCCAGTCCTTATCCTTAAACGCTTTGCGAATGCGATGCTCTTCTTCCATGGACTCTACCGTCTGGATTTCGTTTTCTTTTTTCTTCTTAGCCCCCATGATCTATTAAATTTTTAACCAATATATAAAATGCAAAGCAGAACATTGATAGATGCATCCGCATACTCATTTCTTCAGCAATTCACGCAAAGCAACTGAAAGGTCAGTGTACCTGAATTTAAAACCTAGCTTCTGAATTTTCTCCGAAGACACCTTGCTACCGTTGAGAACAATATCTGCCATTTCACCAATCATTATTTTCATGAAAAAAGCAGGCACGTTGGGCAGCCACAAAGGTTTGTTCAATGTGTGGGCAATTGACTTTGTCATGTCTTCATTAGTGACCCATCCTGACCCAACAGCATTGTAGGCTCTATTCATTGTCTCATTTTCCACTGCCATAAGAAACATGGCGCACAGGTCATCCAGATGAATCCACGATAAATATTGTTTGCCAGAGCCAAGTGGGGCACCAATTCCAAATCGAATTGGTTTTGCCATAGCAGGCAATGCACCACCTTTGTCGCTCAACACAATACCTATTCTCATTTTAACCGTACGAATTCCCAATGTGCTTATCGAATCAATCTCTTCCTCCCATTGCTTTGTTACCTGAGCGAGGAAATCGTTGCCAGGCTTTGTGGCCTCATCGAAAATCTCCTCTCCTGCGGTGAACCCGTAAAGACCAATCGCGGAGGCAGAAATAACAGACTTCACCTGGTGAGTTTGCTTACGTAAGGATTCAAAAAGCAATCGGGTAGATTTAACGCGGCTATCTAAAATTTCTTTTTTACGTGCTGCTGTCCAACCTTTATCTGCCACGCCTGCTCCTGCCAAATGGATAATTGTGTCTATGTCTTGTAAAATGTTGTTATCAATAGTTCCTTCTTCCACATTCCAGACATAGCTCGGTATTTGCCCCGAACGTTTAGCGCGACCGATGTGCGATACGTTATAGCCTTTTTGCATGAGAAGCTCCGTAAGCCGTGACCCCACAAGACCGGTTGCTCCGGTGATTAATATATTTTTAGCCATTTGGATAATTAGTAACTTTGATTGTCAATTAACATGACCTCTGATGAATAAGTTTAATGTATTCGTATTCTGTTTACTTGTTTCTGCCTCGCTTCAGGCACAAAAGGTAACGGTAACTTCTCAAACCGAAAAAGTTAAAGACGAATCCGTTGAAGGATATTCCACCGAGTTGGAAGGGAAAAAGAATGAAGTAAATGATGCCTGGATTAAATTCCTTAAAGATATTGGCAAGGTGAGGCAAAGTGTTGATCCCGTTACCGTCTCAGAACCCGTTTTTAATGGCTTGGTTTTCTCCAAAGGAATCATTTACGCTATCGTTAAGGGTACGGGCGAAAAAACAACGGTGTGGCTTGGCATTAAACCTTCAGAATGGGAAAAGAGCAATGTAAACCGAATTAACAACGAATTGGAAAAAGGTGTTTATCGCTTTGGCGTAAAATATTACAGGGATAAAATACAGGTGCAGATAGACGAAGCCCAGCAGGCACTAGACGCTGTGGATAAGCAAAAGCTTCGTTTCTCCAATCAACAAAAAGACATGACGATTCAACTGAGCAACAACGAGCAGGAAAAAATACAATTGGACAAATCGTTGGAGGCAAATAAACTTGAAAATAGCTTGCTCAAAGCCAAGTTGGTAAACAATAAAAAAGCCCAGGACTCTCTAGTCGAAGCGACTGCTCAAATCAAAAAAATAAAATTACTTCACCAGGAGCGGCAACGAAAAGTGAATTAGGTTACCTTACTTTCCAGGATCGGGAAGTTTTATCATAATAGGTTCGCTCATCGGGGAATTCAATGTATTCAACTCCGTTTGAGTTTTTGGTTTCGTAAGCAGTAAGAGACTCTCCCCTTACAAACTTATCAAACAACACAAGCTCTCGTTTGGCCAGCGTATCTGGCACCATTTTCCAAGTGCGAAATACTTCTTCGTATTCCGTTAGCTTATTCTTCTCATTTAAAATAAATCTCCCTCCAGTCGCTACACGTTTGTCCACTAAGCTTGGTGCTCTGCGACTTACCAAAAAATAATGCGTGTCTCCTTTTTTAAAGTAGGCATCAAACTTATGGAGCGCGGCCTGCTCGCGATAAATAGAATCATAAGGAGCATAAAAACGTTCTTCAAATGTAAGGCCTTCCGGAGCACGGCCTATATACCGAATAATTTTCCACATCATTTCCTCCTGCTCCTTTGAGGTTAGGTTCGCGTTGACCTGATAGTTATTTTTTGTACTGCACGCTCCCGCCATCAATGTGATCATAGCCATCAATACTATCTTTTTCATTTTACAAAATTAGAAAGGGCCCGTCTCAAAAGTCAAGTTTTTGAAAAATTAGCTTCGGATTTAAAATAAGAGCAAAAGAAAATGGAGAGGCTGTCTCAAAAAGGACAGCCTCTCCACTTAGAAATTAAACTCAACTTGACTTATTATCAATAAACCTTATTCAATGGTTGAAATTCAGCCCAGCCATCCGTCCAATCGGTAGTACCAAACGCACCACGGAAAGCACCAGCTGTATTAAAAAATGTATTGCCTGTGAATTTAGCATCTGCAAAGTTTGCCCCGGAATTAACGTTGTTGTTTCCTGCAACACCTGCTACCAGTGTAAAGCTTGGGTTAGATGGATAGTTGGAGGAAGTTTGTGCGCCCCAGAAAAGCGAACCGGTAACACCTAAATCCGTAAACGTACTTGTAGCTGTCACATTATTAAAAACGGTGTTATTATTGTTTGTCCAGTAGTCAGATATGGCTGTTGCATTTCCGGCAGGGTTGGGAGAAATAGTAAGGCCTGTTGCAAAGGCTGCATCGGATGCGGAAGTAGACGTGCCAATCAAGGTAGAACCTGGAACAGATAGCACATTATAGGCATGCTTACCGGCACCAGAGTTCAAATTATCTAGCGTTCCCTGATCATCAATACGAATACCTACCCGGAAGCCTGCGAAGAAAGAGTTGAAGATCGAGATGGCTGACCTTCTGCGAATATGAGCAAGGTTCTGGTAGTTACCAGAGATTGATCGGCTTTGAATTTCACGGGGGCCTAACACAGTAATATTGGAGAAGATTCCGCGAGTACAGCCTGTATTTGTTGTGCCATCACAGATTCCAGCAATCGTAGCTCCATTTCCCTGATTGTCGCTTTCAAACGCATTGGAACCAGACTGATCAGCAAAAAATGGATTTCGGACTACCAACCCAAACTGCACGTTTCCTCCCCACCCAAAGTCAGTGTCGAAATCATCGTCCCACGTTGAGTGAGATACTAAGTACTTACCATTAACCGTTCCGCCAAACCATTCAAAACCATCATCGCCACCGAAAGAAACCTGAACATATTCCACCGTAGTGCCACTACCAATGCCACCCATGGTTAAGCTATTGGTTTCGTTGTTAGGGGTAAGTTCAATACCTGCATATTCAATTCGCACATATTTAAGTGTGCCTGAATTTTCAGTTGCGTTAGTAGCTGGAGTAGCCGATTCTGCCAGTGAGCTGCCAAAACTTTGATCAGGTGTGATTCCTTCAATTTTAGGTTTTGCAGTTTGGTTTACGAACGCGTTGCCCAACATAACGATGCCGCCCCAATCGCCACGATCTCTTTCACCAATAGCTTGTGCTGATGTGAATACTACAGGGCTTGCCGCTGTTCCTTCAGCGATCAATTTTCCGCCTGGCTGCACGATCAGCGTAGCTTTTGTTGCCTTGTCACCTTTAACAACAGTTCCGGCAGGCAAGGTCAGAGTAACTCCTGTCGGAATAAACACTTGACCTTTTAATAAGTAAGGTTTCGATGCATCCAGCGTTTGTGTTGTAAGCACCCCCTGTAAGGTCGTAACAGGGTCGCCTACCGTAATTACAAAATTTGAAATAGCAGAAGGATAGTTCTTTGCATCAACCACCTGAAAAGAAACAACAATTTTTGACCCGATCACCGAACTAATCGGGATGGTGTAATCATAGTCAATAGGCGTAGCCAGATCAGTAGCTGATATGTCTCTTGTTTCAACCTCATCACCGGCAACATAGATTACTAAATCTTGAGCACCGTTGGGCGCAGTTATCGTTAACGCTGCAGAAACTGATCCACCAGGAATGTTTTGTGCTGCTGTGGGATCTACTGTTACAGTAGGTGCCGGGCTAATGTCATCACCTTTATCGCAGCTTTGAATCATCAATACAGATGAAACAGCCAGAAAAAATGCGAAGAACTTCATCGTTTTTTTCATGTCTTTTAGTTTAATGTTTGTGTGGCAAAAGTAGGCCGACCAATTCAGCAACTAATTAAAGGGTAGTTATCAATTTATTACCGCTGTGTTAACAACTTCATAGGCTGTTAACAAATAAAAATGAGGCCGCCTCCAAAGAATCTAATTATGTAAGCGCAAATGAGATGGCAGATTAGCGCCACCGATGACTTGATGACTTTTAACGCAGCCGTGCCAACTATTCAGTGCGCGAAGGTTACTCTGCCTTTTGAAATTTCCAGGCTAACCCTACTGAAAATTGAGTCCCAACCTGAAAGCGTTGTATCAACGCTTCTTCATCAATCTTAATTTCATTGTCGTTATTGTTATCCTGATAAATGCGATAGGTTGCATTCAAAAGATTTTGAATATTCACCTTGGTTTCAAAGCGCTTATTCCAGGTTTTGGCAATTTGAAAATCGACCGACTGGCGAGGTAGCTCCCACCATGATGGAAATATTTTATCGCCTACTGAAAAGATGCGCGGGCCGAAAATATTATAAGCTGCATTTACCGAAAATCCCGCTTCTTCATCATTATAATACAAACCCAGATTTACAATGTAGGGCGACTGACCTTGCAGCGGTCTGTTTTGAAACTGATTGGTGGCAACTGTACCAACATCTACATTACTTTCAATATACGCTGCATTTAAATTAACTGATGTGTTGCGCAAGAGTTTTGAAACTGCCAAACTGGCCAATGACTTTCTGAATTCAAACTCGATACCCCACGATGTTGCTTCTGGTGCATTGCCATAAAAAAGCTGCGGGTTTTCGGTAGTAATGGAAAGATAGGTTTCAATTGGGTCTTTGAATTTTTTATAAAATCCCCCAATGCTTACCAATTCACCCGGATTAGGATACATTTCCCAACGTAAATCAACATTGTCAATAAAAGCAGTCTTTAAATCGGGCGAACCGATGATCGCTGCCTCATATTCAAATTGATAGTATAAGAATGGTGCAAGTTCTCTAAACTCAGGTCTGTTTACGGTACGGCTATAAGCAGCCCGCACTAAGGAGCGATCGGTAAGATTGTAGCCCGCATTGATAGAAGGTAACGCGGCAAAAATAGGGTTATTGATGTCAATAGGTCCTGCATTCGTGCGGGCTTTCAAAGTTTGAACATTATATTCTCCACGGAAGCCAGCGGTTAAATCCAATTTACCAAACGGCATTGAACCACTTACATACCCAGCGCCTAATAGGTTCGTACCTTCATAGGAATCCTGTGGCTGAGTTCCTTCTTCTATTACAAAACCATCTTTGCGCTTAATGTTTTCTGGTGCAAAAATCTCTTCCAATGGCAAACGGCTTAACTTCTGACCAACAGCTTGTTCAAAGTCGGCCGTATTTGGGTATTGATAGTTAATATACCGAGCATCGAAATTACGGGTCTTATAATCCACGTAATAGCCAACTTTTAGCACCGGTGCTCTCTTTTCTATTGATGGAGCAAATTTCTTTTCTAGGTTTAATCCATTAGAATATCCAAGATCCTTTAAATCCGACCAAAAGCGACCCGTTTCAAAAACGTTTCCGGCAGCTGGCAATTGCATCGTATACGGTTCCTCGGTTCCGGCAAACGTTTTATCACGAAAGGTTCTGAATCTGCGATAGTCCGGCTCATTGCGCTTGATATAATTTAAGCCTACCAGCCAATTTAATTTTGAAGATCCGTCACCAAGTTCATGGGTACCTTCCATTTGGCCCGAATAAATTGAACGACTAAGAAAGTGATATGCATAGTTTGTACGGTCAAAATTGGGGTTCTGAATTTTATCGTCTCCTACACGGATGGTGGTTTCGTTCTCGCCTAATTGCACAAACAGGTTTTTGAAGTCAATCTTGGTGCGATCGCTGAGGTCAATTGACCAGTTGTGCATAAGGTTTACGCGTACATCGTTGCTGTAGAAATTGTCTTTATACTCAAATCTCTTTTCGGCTGTAGTGGCTGTAAAGTCATTGTATCGCAAAAAGTTAGACTGGTAAAATTGATAACTATTTGAATAGGAGAGAGAGGTTAGATTGTTAAACTTAACGTTGCCGATTTTAAAGTTACGCGCCAGCGCAAAATTAAAACCCATGTCAACAGGTGCCTGCCGGGTATTGACGGCAAAATTATTTGTTAAAGATTTTCCGGCACGCTCACGCACTACTGAATTTTTAGAAGATGCAACAAGCGTATTTATTGCCGGGAAGCTGTTGGGCAAAGCCCGGAATCCATCATCAAATCCTAAAAAATCTGTATTGCCACCATCCGATGATAAATGATCCTGAAAGGTTGTGTTGGTTCTGTATCCAAAGTTCAATCCAAAACTGGTAAAAGGCTCGTACGTGGGTTGTTTAGTTATCAATTGAATAACCCCTCCTGCAAAGTCGCCTGGAAGTTCTGGAGCACCTGATTTATAAATCAACATCTGGTCTATAGCTCCAGCTGGCACCATATCAAAAGAGAACGATCTTCTATCGATCTCGGTGCTGGGTGCAATTGCCCCATTAATCATTACCTGATTGTAGCGTTCTGGAACTCCGCGTACAATAACAAAGCGATTATCTACAATGGTTACGCCTGGCACACGTTGCGCTATTTGGGCAACATCGCGATCTGGCAATTTGGTAATCTGTTCAGAAGAAATCCCGCTCACCACGAGTTTGCTGTCTTTGATGGCCTGAATTAAATTCATATCTGTTGCAATCTCCTTCTTGGCGGTTACTACTACTTCCTGAAGTTCAGAAATATCTTCAGCCAAGGTTACTCCCAACGTAGTTTTACTTCCGCTTTCAACAGCAACATCGGGAATGGTTTGTGGCTTATAAGTAACAAAGGATACTACGATCGTATAAGAACCAGGTTTTACATTGTTAATTGTAAAATTGCCATCAAAATCGGTAGCAGCGCCCACAGTAGTGCCCTGAATTACTACGTTGGCACCGATGATTGCTTCTTTGGTTTTCAAATCTACTACTTGCCCTGCAATGGTGCCGTTCTGGGCATGAGAGCTAAGGGCAATTGCGATAAGCGCAGTGAACGTAAAAATGAGTCGTCTAAGCATACCTTTTTAATTTGCCACAAAGGTGCCTCTGGCATGTTACTCATGAAGGTTGCGATTGTTACGAAATTGTTAAGGTGAGGCATGGATTTGCCTCCGGAAAATCGAACACCAGGCAAAAATTATACTGCAGCAGGGGTTGATTAAAATGGAAATCAGACAGTTAGCGGCATGTAGCCAAATAACATTGCGGTGATTTGGTCTTAATGAAAGTAAAGTTTGGTTAACAACCCGTGTTAATTTATCCGCTATTTGTTGATGGGGATCTTGCCAAGAATTGTCTTGATAATATCAGCAGTCTTCACATTGTCTGCCTCCGCTTCATAATTGAGGAGTATTCGGTGGTTCATCACATCCAGTGCCACCTCTTTGATGTCTTCCGGCAGCACGTAATCACGTCCGTCAAAATAGGCCATTGCTTTAGAAGCCAGGTTCAGATTAATGCTGGCCCGTGGTGAAGCTCCAAACTGAATGTACTGTGCTTCATGATCGAGCTTATATTCCTTGGGCTTACGCGTAGAAGAAACCAGTTCGATAATATATTTTTCAAGCGACTCCGAAATTTTTACTTTGTTGACCTCGCCCCTGATTTCAAAAATATCTTCTTTGGTAAGCACGGTGTTGACATCAAAGTTGAATTGCATGTTGGAAATTCTACGCATGATCTCCAGCTCCTCATCCTTTGTCGGGTAATTCACAAATACTTTCATCATGAATCGATCTACCTGCGCTTCGGGCAGTGAATAGGTTCCTTCCTGATCGACTGGATTTTGTGTTGCCAACACGAGAAAAGGTTTATCAAGTGTAAACGTAGTTTCTCCGATGGTCACTTGTTTTTCCTGCATGGCCTCGAGCAGGGCAGATTGCACTTTGGCTGGAGAGCGGTTGATTTCATCCGCCAGAATAATGTTAGCAAAGATGGGACCCTTCTTCACTTCAAATTTTCCATCCTTTTGATTATAGATCATCGTACCTACCAAATCGGCTGGCAATAAATCGGGGGTGAACTGTATCCGTTGAAAATCAAGATGAAGCACCCTTGCCAGGGTACTTATGGTGAGCGTCTTTGCCAGACCGGGCACTCCTTCGAGCAGGATGTGGCCGTTGGTAAATAAGCCCGCCAGTAATCGGTTGACCATGTAATCCTGACCGACCACGACTTTCGCCACTTCACTAAAAACCTGACTAATCTTTCGCTTGTGCTCCTGATGTAATTCCGTTGTGCCTGCAAATGCCATAATTCGAAAACGTTAAAACTTCAATTAAAGCGCAATATTAAAGAAATCGGTTCAAAAATTGTGATGAGCGGATGCCTCTTCCAGAGTTAATTTCAAACTAGCTATGCTGACTGGAGCCCTTGCTTTGGACTTTCTGGGTAATCGGTAAAAAGCAGTCCATGGTCGGTCAAAAAATGACTAACCGAATCACCCTTTATGGGTAGACTATAAAACAACGACTTCTGCGCCCTTGGGATTGAGTAAATACGAGTTCACCAGGTTCTGCACGATCCTATTGTCTCTGGTTATTTTGATGTAATTCTTTGCCGACTCCAGATCGGCTATGCTTTCGCTCTTATCAAAGAAGCCGAAGCCGAGGTAATTTCCATTTTCAACCAGGACCAACGAGCTCTCATCTATTTTCCGGCCTTGTCCGATAATGGCTACCGAATTTCCTTTTTCAAAAAATGAATCTACTGCCTTCTGGATTTTCTTATTATACTTTTTCACTGATTCAATACCCATGCACGCACCCTTACACGTTCCCGACTGGTGGCTAAAGCAAAGACCTTTGGCCAACTGAAGCCCGCTTAGCTTCGGGCAGAGATCAAACTCCCGAACTTTTTCCCACATAAAACTCCACGCATCTCCTTTTGAACTAAATGTGATCAATGGCCGTGTGCCACGACTCACTTCATTAACACAAAATCTAAGATACCCGCTTCGATCTTCATAATCATAGATTCCCCACTCCTGTGCTTTGTACTTCTGCGCCAAATTATACTTGGGCCACAATCTCCTGATTTCCTGAGATTCTAATATGAGTGCGATGAGTTCATTACCAGTCAATTCATAATGGATGCTGTGAATTTCATTGCGAATATTGGATCGATTCCATTCACGTGCTTCTCCTGTAAAATGACCTGCGATACGTTTCTTAATATTATTTGCTTTACCAACATAGATTATGTTTCCCCTGGCATCGTGAAAATAATATACACCAGCCTTGGCAGGCAATTTTTCAAATTCTTCTTTAGGAAGATTAGGTGGTATGGACGTCTCTCCTGAGCTGCGCTTTAGCGCTTTGGCAATCACTCCTGTGTTGTCGCGCTTGAGCAGGATATCAAAAATCTTTGCTGTGGCGTGTGCGTCTCCACCTGCCCTGTGTCGGTCTGGAATTTTTACGCCCAGGCTTTCCGCCAATCTCCCCAAACTATAGGAGCGTAATCCGGGAATAATCTTCCGACTCAGCCTAACAGTACAAAGTTTCTTCGATTGCCAGTTTATTCCTTGCGTCTCAAACTCCTTTTTAAGAAAACTGTAATCGAAGTGGGCATTGTGTGCTACAAAAATATGCCCGTCCAGCCACGCAAAAATCTCTTTCGAAACTTCCTCAAAAGGAGGAGCGTCTTTGATCATGGTTGTGGTGATGCCGGTAAGGCCCGTGATAAAATGTGGAATGTTTCGTCCCGGATTGATCAGCGTTTGAAACTTATCTGTGATTCTAGTCCCATCATGATGATAAATCGCTATTTCGGTAATGCGGTGATAGTCTGCGTACCCTCCTGTGGTCTCTATGTCAACAATGGCATACATCGGGTCTCAAAATTAGAATTTGACTTTTGGAGTTAAAAGCAGAAATTGAACGAAATTATTTACAATGAACGGAATAATTCGTTTCCTGCTGACAGGTTTAGCTGTTTTATTAACGGCTTATCTCTTGCCTGGTGTTCATGTTGAAAATTACGGATATGCTTTATTGGTAGCCGTTGTGCTTTCCATAACCAACGTGATCGTAAAACCGATACTCGTTGTTTTCACTATCCCTTTGACAGTGGTTACGCTGGGGCTCTTTCTACTGGTCATTAATGCTGTTATTATACTCATCGTAGATTATTTTGTTCCAGGCTTTGCGGTAGATGGCTTTTGGTGGGCGCTGGCATTTAGCCTGATTCTATCCGTTTTCAACAGTATGTTTACGGATTTGAGCAAGGAAAAAACAGGTAAGCGGTGAGCGGTAATTGGTAATCAGGGTTACTTATGGAGTATGTAAAGAGTTTTCGGGAATTGGAAGTTTATAGACTCGCCAGGCAGTTGTCAAAAGAGATTTTTGAAATTTCAAAAACGTTCCCTAAAGAAGAAATGTATTCGCTGACAGATCAAGTAAGAAGGTCGTCTCGCTCCATTGGAGGGCAAATTGCCGAGGCGTGGGGTAAAAGAAGATATGAGAAACACTTTATAAGCAAACTAACTGACGCTGATGGAGAACAATTAGAAACACAACACTGGATTGAAACAGCATTGGATTGTTCATATTTATCGAAGGAAGTAGCAAATGGCCTGCTTGAGCAGTATGCATCTGTTGGAAAAATGTTGAACTCGATGATCAAAAAAGCTTCATCTTTTTGCAGTGGACTGATTACTGATAACTAAACACCGATTACTTCCTCCATGTCCGTAGATAATCTCAAGCTCAACTTCAATCAGGACTCGCTTTGGATCCTAAACATGATCCTCGCGCTGATCATGTTTGGCGTAGCGCTCGAACTAAAGGTGGAAGATTTTAAGCGGCTGCTGCAAACACCCAGGATTGCGGCCGTTGGAATTCTCTCTCAGTTCGTGGCCTTACCATTACTAACTTTTTTGTTGGTGTGGGTTATCGAACCTCAGCCCAGTGTTGCATTAGGTATGATGATGGTAGCGGCCTGTCCCGGAGGAAATATTTCCAACTTTATGACACATATGGCAAAAGGGAATACAGCTCTGTCGGTGAGCCTGACAGCCTTTGGAACAGTACTCGCTATTTTCATGACACCTTTAAACTTGCAACTATGGGGAAGTTTGTATCCGCCCACAGCCAATCTATTGAGGGAAGTGAGCCTCAATGCCTGGGACATGCTACAAACAATTATTCTTTTGGCCGGAATACCCCTTGTGCTCGGTATGCTTGCCGCTCATTATAAGCCGTCCTTTGCTTCCGTTGTATCTCGCTGGCTCAAGCCTGTCTCCATCATCGTTTTTGTTGCCTTCGTTCTTATTGCTTTGTCCAATAACCTTGACAATTTTATGAACCACATAGGGCTGGTGATAGGAATCGTTTTTCTACACAACCTTCTTGCGCTTTCATCAGGATTTTTTCTGGCTCGCTGGAGTGGACTTAGTTTTGCCGATCAAAAAACGATAGCTATTGAAACGGGTATTCAAAACTCAGGCCTCGGCTTATTTTTAATTTTTAGTTTTTTCGATGGCCTTGGAGGCATGGCTATCATCGCAGCGTGGTGGGGCATTTGGCACGTTATCTCTGGCCTTTCACTGGCTACCTATTGGTCTTATGCCACATCACCAATCGAGGCCCGCTAAATGATACAATGGATTTGGTATCACAGTCTGCGCCTTTATGTGTGGTGTGGACTGCATTACTATTTCAAGCAAATCATCATTCATGGCAAAGAGAATATTCCCAAAGGACCAGTAATTTTTGCGGTTAATCATCAGAATGCGCTCTTAGATGCACTGCTTATAGTCTGTCCTAATTCTTACTTCACACATTTCCTTACCAGAGCTGACATCTTTAAGAAGCCGTTTTTACGGTGGCTGCTCTCTACATTTAAAATGCTACCCATTTATCGTCTGCGCGATGGTTGGCAAGCTCTCGGGGAAAATCAAAACACGTTTGATACCTGTAGTGAAATTTTCAGGAAGCAAGGTACTGTTGGTGTTTTTCCGGAAGGGAATCATGGAGCACAGCGAAGAATACGTCCGCTGAGCAAAGGCTTCACGCGACTAGTGTTTGAAGCACTGCAAAAATATCCAACCCTAAAAATTAATATTGTTCCGGTAGGATTGAATTTCTCGGCTCATCAATCTTTCCGCAGCAGCGTTAGTATTTATTATGGAATGCCGATTTTGGCTAATGACTATTTCAATGATCCTTTGCCGACAGAGGCTATTCGCTTGCGCAACGACATAAGTGAGCGCCTAAAAAAATTAACTACTCATATTGAAGAGGTTAGTCGGTATGATGAGATTATTGAGAAACTTGAAGTAACCAGTCCCAACTACCTTGACCCGATTGAAACCAACCAGCGAATTGCCAAAATTGAAAAAGGCGAAGCGTTATCGATAAGTCAGTTTGGAAAATCAGGAAGTACATTTTCTGGTAAGTTGCTTCACCTCCTATCTACGATAATTAATTTTCCTCCATTGCTGCTGTGGAAGAAAATCAAGAAAGGAATTAAAGACCCTGTTTTTGTGGCGTCAGTAAAATTTGGTTACGGAGTTTTTGCTTTCCCTATTTATTATTTCCTGATATCAATTATAGTTTATCAGGTTTGGGGCATTCTGGGATCAGTAATTTGTTTATTGGTTTGTATTCCATCGTTGGCCCTGGGTCACATAAGATCTAACGGTTAAATCAGCCGCTCGTATAATTCGCAATTCCTGTCTTTCAGGATTACTTAGTTTTACCACTCTAAACAAAAATCATGAAAACCATTACCACAAGGATTAGTTTAATCTGCTTTTGCCTAAGTGCACTTACTGCTTGCAAAAAGCCAGAAACACTTTCGGAGACATTTCAACGAATCAATCAGGAGGTGCTTCAGAATTCGAAGGCTTATGCAACACTAAAGGAAGAAACATCAACCATAGGGCATCGCCTGACCGGATCTGAAAACGGCCGCAAAGCAGAAGAATATACATACAATAAATTCAAAGAATATGGCTTCGAAGATGTCAGCTATCAGGAGTTTGAAGTAGAGGCATGGTCAAGAGGAGAAATAAAAGTCACCATTGACGGAGTTCCTGTCAAGGCAGTAACCTTGGGACACTCACCCGTGTCAGCGGAAGTTACAGGAGGGGTAGTTGATTTCGGAAACGGCCTTGAGGAAGATTATGCTTCGCGACCTGACGCTGCAAAGGATAAGATTGCGCTCATCTACATTGATATTCTTGAAGGAAGTAAGCCAGGACTAAATAACCTTCACCGTAGTGAAAAGGCTGCCATTGCAATAAAATATGGCGCAAAAGGAGTTATCATTTTAAACCAGGTGGATGGCGGTGTGCTTCTTACCGGAACGGCTTCTGTGACCGGGGAATTAATTTCTATTCCAGCTGTCTGCATCGGGAAAGAAGATGGAATGGCTTTGAAAGAAAAATTGAAAACCAAAAAAGCGCAAGCCACCATTTCGATGACTAATCATAGTGATATGATCAAAGCACGAAATGTTATTGCTACGCTGAAAGGATCGGAATTACCTGATGAGAGAATCATTGTAGGTGGCCATCTTGACTCGTGGGATTTGGCAACAGGTGCTATTGACAATGGAATAGGTTCCTTTGCTATACTTGATATGGCGCGAGCGTTCAAAGCCAACAAGCTGACTCCGAAGCGCACTATTCAGTTTGTAATGTTTATGGGTGAAGAGCAAGGTCTACTGGGTTCGCGGCATATGGTGGACAAAGCCTCAAAGGATGGTTCTATTGAAAATGTAAAATACATGATGAACTGTGATATGACAGGCAATCCGGTAGGCATCAATGCAGGCGGTCAGTTGGAAGACACTACGTTCTTTAAATCATTAGGCGCGGAGGTTCAGAAAATCGATACATTATTTAAAAACTCCTTCAGTAACCGATCCGGATTACACAGTGATCACCAGCCTTTCATGTTGGAAGGTGTACCAGTTCTATCCATGCACAGCAATCTTGATCGTTCTATCTATCGTTGCTACCATTCAGATTGTGATGATTTTAACCTGGTAAATGAAGAGCATATCAGAAACACGGCTCGCTTTGGAACAATGGTGCTCTATGGACTAGCCAATTCTGAAAAATTGCCCGCTAAGAAAATGGATAGCGAGACAACCAAAAAATTCATGATAGACAATAACCTGAAAGAACCGCTGATTATTGCCGGAGATTGGAAATGGGAGAAATAGGTTAATATCAACCTATAAGTTAGTATTTATGATTCCCCGCTTATGTATAAGCGGGGAGTCTTTATGTGGTTCAAATAATAATCAGTGAGCCTTGATTGAGCGTCAAATCACTTTTTCAACGTGTTTTGATAAAACACGGCAACGTCTTTCTTCATCTGTTGCATAGAGGGTAGGTGAATGTACATCATATGCCCTGCTTCATAAAAAGTCTGAGAAATATTGTCTCTCAAGCTTGGATCGAGGTACATATGGTTTACCGTATAGTCTGTTGCAAAATAGGGAGTAGCCAGGTCATAGTAGCCATTGCAGATAAGCACCTTTAGATCCCTATTCTTGTGCATTGCCTGTCGCAAGGTTTCTGATGTATTCAGATACTGGTTCTGTACATTGCTGTAATTCCATGGCTGGACACGATTACCCAACACTTCATAAGGAATATCATTAGTATATTTTAGTGTTCTTCTTACATAGTCATTGATCGCCATGCTGAAGGGACCGGTGATGGCAATATTGCTGGGGTCAAACTCGTAGTTCTCTCCGGCATCGTCATAATCAATACCTGTAAAACGTCCATCAAGGCGCCCCACGGTTTTGCCGTCATCACGTCTTAGTTGTTTTACAAAGCGACCAATATCAATTCTAAGATTCGCCCGTTGTATGTAATCCTTATCTATCCCTGTAAACTTATTCAACTTATCAACAACTGATTGTGTTTCTGCTGCACTTAGTCTGTCACCTCTCATCAGCGCGCTGCTGTATTCGCCCATCACAAATTTTTCTACTTCTGCCAAAAAAGGTTTTATTTCTTTATAGTCAGTACCAGCTTCTTTATGATACCACGCAATAGCAGCATAGGTAGGTACAAAAAGCATATAAGGGAAGTCATTGCCCTTCGCGAAACGGGTAGTTTGAAAATTGAGCACCGAGGATATTAACACAATACCATTGAGGTACATTCCGTAGCGATCCTGTAAATGACCTGAGAGACCGGTAGCCCGTGTTGTACCATAACTTTCGCCTGCTAGAAACTTAGGTGAGTTCCACCGCTCAAAGCGCGAAGTGGCCAGGTAGATAAACTGTCCCACTGATTCAATGTCTTCCACAAAGCCAGTGAATTCTTTCTTCTCCACTCCGTCTGCAGGACGGCTATAGCCTGTCATTACGGGATCAATAAATATTAAATCAGTTTCATCTAACCACGAATATTCATTGTCAATAACCCGATAAGGCGGTTTAGTCGGGCCTCCAAACTCGGTCATCTCAATTCGTTTTGGGCCAAGGCCACCCATGTGAAGCCATACAGAGGCAGAGCCGGGGCCACCATTAAACGTGTAGGTTATCGGTCTGGTGGAAGGATCGACAACACCATCCTTTTGATAATAAGTAAAAAATATTTTACCTCTTGGCTTGCCGTTCTCTTCACGCAAAATCAAGTAGCCGGCCGTTGCGGAGTAGGTCACAAGCTTGCCACCAATCATTACTCGCCCGGTTGATTTAGATAATGGCGGATCAATCAGTTCTTCAGCCGTAGGCTTGTTATCCTTTTTTTCTTGTGAAAACAACGTTACAGAAAGAGATGTAACAAGAAGTACTATAAAGAGAAATTTAAAAAGTTTCATAACGTTTTATTTAAGGGTTGCCAATCACATTTTCTTTGGATCGCTTTTCACCATGACCATTTCAATGCCTTTATCTTTAATCATCCTATTGAGATGCTCAACATTGTTATCAATCAGGCTCCTCAATTTCAACAGCTCACCGTCAATTTTTCTGGTGAGATCAACACGCACTTCCTCCGCCTGTTTATTTGGCTTGAAATCTCCCAGACCCTGCTCCCCCATAAGGAAAGCCAACTGATTGTTTAATTTAATCCCATAGTTCAATGGATCCTGAACACTTTTGTTTTTAGTCTGGTGAATGTTGTTTTCTATGATCGTCAAATCTTCTTCAAACTTCTTCACTGCGTCATTCAGGTCTTTGTATTGAGGTTCTGTTCCTATTTTGTTTTTTACGTAGCCAAGGTCCTCTTTAATTTTTCTTATTTCAATAACACTTTGATTAGCCTCCGTAACTTTATCACGCACCTTGACCAAAAAATCAAATTGCATCTGCAATTCTTCTTGCGTAGTCTCTATCCGTGGATCTTTTAAGATTTCGAATTCATGTTCCTTGCTTTCTCCATTTACCGTAAGTCGTACTTTGTATTTTCCGGGAACTGCTTTAGGTCCTGAGTTTGGCGACCCATAATACACCATGCCAGGAAAGGTCCTATAGCCAGGGTGCCGCATATTCCAAACAAACCGATTGCCACCTGTCTTTGCTGTTACCTGATCTGCTTTTTCTTTTGCTTTATTGCTAAATGACTTAATGAGTGTTCCATTCATTTCAAGTATATCAATCTTCACATCACTCTCACTATTCTTAATAAAGTAATGGATCATTACACCACCGGGATGATTTGCCCCTTCTAATTTCCTGTTCACCCCTCGGTATCCTTCAGTAGAAGCCATGCGGTAGCTTGGCATTGGCTTAAACAGATCAAACTCTTTCCCAGCCATTTCTCTTGAAAGCTGATGCAATGGTGTCAAATCATCAATCATCCAAAAGCTCCGGCCATGGGTAGCCGCGATAAGATTATCATTTTTCACTGCCAAATCATGAATAGGAACAGGAGGCAGATTGAGTTGAAATTTATTCCAGCTCGCGCCATCATCGAAAGATATCCACATTCCTTTTTCCGTGCCCGCATACAATAAACCCTGACGTTTAGGATCAGCTCTTACGGTACGAACGAACTCTTCTTTTGGAATGCCTGTGGTAATCACTGACCAGGTCTTACCAAAGTCTGTAGTTTTATAAATGTAGGGTGTAGTATCACCAAACTTATAGGAAGTAGCAACCACATAAGCTCCTCCAGTAATAAATGGATTTACATCAATACAATTCATCATGTTGTACTTGGGCGACATGGGTGGAGTTACATTCTTCCAATTTTTTCCTGCATCGGTAGTTACATGAAGCAGACCATCATCAGATCCAACCCATATTTCATCCTTTGTGTAGGGTGACTCCATGATCACAAAAAGATTGGCGTAATACTCAGCACCGGTATTGTCTTGCGTAATAGGCCCGCCCGATGATTTTATTGTCTCTGGTTCGTTACGCGTGAGGTCAGGACTTATTTCCTCCCAACTTTCACCTCCATTGTAAGTAGCATGAAGGTGGTTGGATCCTGCGTACAATTTTTTTGGATTGTGAGGGCTATAACAAATTGGATAATTCCAATTGAATCGATATTTCATCACCTCTGCGCCTGAGCCGGCCGGCAAAAATGGCCATACGTTGGAAGAGCGTTCTTGCCCTGTGGCTAGATTCTGCATGGACATGTAGCCTTTGTAATCACTTCCGTAAATAATATCATTGTTGAGTGGATCCGGTGCCAGGTGTGCGCTCTCTCCGATAGATAATGCAAGCCAATCTTTTTCAGTGATAGAGTTGCCCGATGTGCGATGTTCTATTCGCACACTGGTATTGTCTTGTTGAGCTCCGTAAATGCGATATGGGAAGTGATTGTCTGTTGTAACTCGATAAAACTGAGCTGTAGGTTGATTGTGATACGTTGTCCAATTATTTCCACCATCGTTGGAAACCTGCGCGCCACCGTCATCGGCAATGATCATACGCTGGTTGTTATCCGGGTCAATCCATAAGTCATGATGATCACCATGGGGCGCATCTTTCAATACGAATGTCTTGCCTCCATCTTTGGATACGCCATAGCTTACGTTCATATTGTATATAATGTCTTCGTTTTGTGTGTCGGCATAAATGCGGCAATAATACCAGGCCCGCTGAAGCAACGCTCTGTCTTGATTGATTCGTGACCATGTTTTTCCTGCATCATCAGAACGGTACACTCCGCCCTCCTGATTTTCAATAGAAGCCCACACTCTATTTGAATTTTTTGGCGATACCGTCACGCCAATAATTCCATTAATTCCTTTAGGCATTCCGGGCTTATCAGATAGATTTTCCCATGTATCACCTCCGTCTACACTTTTCCAAAGTTTTGAATCGGGCCCTCCGCTATCCATGCGGTATCCATTTCTGCGAATGTTCCATGAGGTAGCATATAGTATGCGCGGATTATTTGGATCGAAAACGAGGTCACCGGCTCCTGCATCTTTGCTGGCAAACAAAACCCGTTCCCACGTTGCACCTCCGTCTTTGCTGCGATACACACCGCGCATATCTGATGATTTCCATAAATCACCCATAGCTGCAACGTAAACCAGATCAGGATTTTTTGGATGAATGCGAATACGGCTGATATGGCGGGAGTCGCGCAAGCCAACGTGTTTCCAGCTCTTTCCGGCATCGGTGGATTTCCATACACCCCAACCAGAAGAGACATTGCTCCTCACCGTCTGCTCTCCTTCGCCTACATACACTACGTTGGGGTCACTTTCAGCAACAGCTACTGCTCCGATCGTTCCTCCAAAATAATTGTCTGTAATGTTCTCCCATGTTTGTCCTGCATCATTACTTTTCCAAACACCACCACCAACACCACCGAAATAATACACATTGGGATTACCACGAACACCGGTAACAGTACAAGATCTTCCTCCACGAAATGGTCCTACCTCACGCCACTGAATGCCGGAGTACAAGGATTGATCGAAAGATAGGGCTGCCTGCTGGCTCGGCACGGATTTCTTCTGCGCGTTGGCACTGAATGCCAGTGTGATAAAGAGGACTGAAATTATTTTTCTCATGATTTGGATGGTAATAAACTGCATGATGTTATCAAATATTCAAGAGAGTTCAATAGATTTTTATACCAGCGGTCTCGCTTATTGACCACATGTTGGATCGCTTCCTTTAAAAGAAAAAGGGCAACCTGTGGCTGCCCTTCTTATTTGTCAAAACGATAGGTTAATTATTAATAGGCACTTCTTTCGTTTCCGTCATCAAAGCCGGCAATCCTTTTTCCTTGAACATTCTATTGTAGTTGCTCACGTCTTTCTGAATCAATTCGTTGTATTGAGATTTATACTTCTGCCAGTCAGCCTGTACATCCTGAAAACGATCACGAGCACCTTGCGTCAAGCGAGGATCATGAGTATCTGTAGTGGACCGTAACTGCAAGAACTCTGCGTTAAGTTTGTTTGGGAAGTTGATCACGTCCTGAAAATTTTTAGAGCGTGGTTCTATCAAATTAGACTCCCACTTCTCTATTTTTTTGATCAAGTCCTTGCCACTGTTCACAATATCCTTGGCATCCGCGTTGTTCTTCATCACGTCATTGTAGGTCTCTATTTGCTTCTTCACCTTGCGCATTTCGTTTACAGACTTGTGCACTTCCTGAAATCCGTTAGCGGTTTGATTTAAGAACTCCTGCTGCGCTGTCCAATCAGCAGCAGTAGCCGTTACTTTTGGATCTTGAACGATCTCAAACTCGGTTTCTGATGTCTGCCCTTTGTAGCTAATGGATGCTTTGTATTTCCCTGGCGCTACGCGATGACCGCTGTAATCCCCCATCACAAAAACTCCCTGCACCCCTGGCAGTGACTCCGTGCGGAAGTCCCAGGCAAAGCGATTGACGCCTGCTTCTGATGGAATGGCAGCAGGTGCAGAAGGTCCACCCGGATAAGGTTTAAAGGTCTCGTCTTTCTTATTGGTGTATTGGCGAATTGCCTTGCCATTCATATCGGAGATAACAAGTGTCACCTTATTTGTGTCGGCCTTTTCTTTCAGATAATAATCAAGGATTACTCCATTCATTGGATTGCGGCCAAGGCCGGGGATATCGCCAAGGTATTCTGGTATTGAAACCGAAGAATATCGCCAGGTGGGCTTTGGCTGAAAAATTTTTGCCGTAGCATTTCCAAAATCACCTTTTGATTGTTGAATGGCTCCCAGGTCATCTAATATCCAGAACGCACGACCGGCAGTGGAAGCCACAAGATCATTCTCTTTAATGATCAAATCCGTTATCGGCACAACCGGAAGGTTAAGTTGCAATTTGTTCCAGCTTGCCCCTCCATTGAAAGAAATATAAAAGGCACGCTCAGCTCCTGCATACAAAAGGTCTTTTATTTTTTTGTCTTCGCGAATAACTTTTATGAAATCATCAGTTTCAATTCCATTATTTGTCTTCGACCATGTCTTGCCATAGTCTGTGGACTTGTAGGCCATACTGGAATAGTCATTGAACTTGTAGCGTGATGCAGAAATATACACCGTGCCTTTGTCATGCGGAGAAACCTCAATGGAATGAATCAATGCTTCGGGCAATCCGGCCGGTGTGATGTTGCTCCATGTTTTACCTCCATCTTTCGTTAAATGAACCAAGCCGCAATCACTTCCGGTATAAATTACATCCCGTTCAAGAGGCGATTCTATGACGTAATAAATCGTATTGTAATTTTCTCCTCCGGCACCTTCATTGGTGATGGGGCCCCCACTGGTTCCTTGCTTGGTAGTATCGTTACGGGTAAGGTCAGGGCTTATCACTTGCCAACTCATTCCTCCGTTCGTTGTCTTAAATAACTTATTCGCAGCATGGTACATAATTTTTGCATCATGCGGTGAATTGACCAAAGGAGCATTCCAGTTAAAACGGTATTTCATTCTCTTCGGATCGAACGCCAGGTTGGTAGCAGGGTATTCCTGTATGTCTTTGGCTTCTCCTGTTCTCGTATCCAGTATTTCTATCTGACCTTGATAACATCCTCCATAAAGTAATTCAGGATTGGCCGGATCATTGAAGGCAATATAGGCGCTCTCACACCCCGGGCCGTTGAACCAATCTTTATCGGTAATTCCGAAACTACCATTGCGGCTGGCAATTGCTACAGAAGAATTGTCCTGCTGTCCGCCATACACCCAATACGGAAAACGATTGTCGACATTGACTCTGTAAAACTGAGCTGTCGCCTGATTGCCCAGCGGAGACCACGAACGCCCTGTGTTGAAACTGATCTCGCCACCGCCATCATCTGCCAATGCCATGTTAACATTACTTTTTGGATTGATCCATAAATCGTGCGTATCACCATGGCCCACGCGTAATACTGAAAAAGTCTTTCCTCCGTCAATAGATCGTGTCATGGGTGCATTGAGCACATACACCACGTCTTCATTGATTGGGTCGGCAAATACTTCCATGTAATACCAGGAGCGGGCTGAGATGGTATTATCACTAGACATCAAATTCCATTTCTTTCCACCATCATCGGAGCGATAAAGACCAGCCTTTGACTTTTCTGCCTCAACGATTGCATATACTTTATTAGGGTTAGCTCGCGAAACGGAGACTCCGACTTTTCCAATTTCTTTAGGAAGGCCTTCCATTATTTTATTCCATGTCTCTCCTCCGTCTGTCGATTTCCAGATAGCACAACCTGCTCCACCACTTTCAACTTTCCATGGATATCTTCTGTGTTGCCATGTGGCTGCATAAATAATCCGTGGATTGGTCATATCCATGCTTAATGCAGACACACCTGTATTCTCATCTACATACAATGTCTTTTTCCATGTAGCACCTCCATCAGTAGATTTATAAACACCGCGATCGGGACTTGGCCCATGAACAGGGCCTTGAGCTCCCACTAAAACAATATCAGAATTGCCTGGATGAATGGCGATCTCAGAAATATGGCGCGTCTTTTCCAAGCCGATATTCTTCCACGTTTTGCCTGCATCTGTTGATTTATAAACTCCGTCACCGTAAGAAGTCATTACACCACGCACTGCATGCTCGCCACTTCCTACATAAATAACGTTAGGATCTGATTCGCATATTGCTATTTCACCTATGGACCCAACTTTGAAAAATCCGTCTGAAATATTCTTCCAGGTGATACCCGCATCTTCTGTCTTAGCGAGTCCACCTCCGGTATAACCCACATAGTAGAGGTTATCATTTCCAATAACACCGGAAATTGCGTTGGCCCTGCCACCGCGGAACGGCCCAATGTTTCGCCATTTAAGCCCTTTATATTTTGCTGCATCAAAGCCAGAAGCTTGTGTCGTTACTTCTGGTTTGGCTTTATTTTTCTGTGCCGATGTGGTTAAAGAAAACACCAGCATCACACCAAGAGAAAGTAAAATTATTTTTCGCATACAGTTGAGTTTAGAGACTTGAAATATCTCTAAAACTCATCTCATTTCAAATGAAATTACGTGAATGGCAAATCGGCTATCAAAGGGAAATGAGCGCTAATTCGCGAGTTGGTAGCAATAGGGCCCGGACAAATTTGTGTTTCAAAAAATAGCGGACGACAATTTTCCTAACAAAGATTTCCCACTGAGACAAGTGAACGGCTCCGCAGAAAACTTGAGCTTGAAAAAATTAAAACGTGGGACAGACTAAAAAATAGTACATCTGTCCCTTCGCATTTTTTAAGAAAGATTGTGCTTCGAATTGTTCCACGCATTTGGCACATGCCATAGCCGCGTATCCCGATTGCTATCGGGACCACCGCGACACCAAAGCTATGGCAAGAGCCAATTCCAGCTACCTCCACAAAACATACCTTCCGCCCTCAGCAACATCTAATCTTTGAAAAAATATAGAATGGGCAATTAAATCTCAATAGAAGTATAAAGACGTGAAACTAATTAATTACTTTCACGTTTGTTAAGTAAATAGCATCAAATGACACAACAATCCCTTGGCGAATTCGAAGAGTTGGTACTGCTTATGGTGGCCGCCCAACATGATAAGGCATATGGTGTAGCCATTCTTGAAGGGCTTGAAGAAAAGCTAAAGAAGAAAATGAACATTAGTGCAGTTCATGTGGCACTCAAACGCATTGAAGACAAAGGCTTTGTGAAGTCGCATTTTGGTGGTATTACTGAAGATCGTGGTGGCAGGCGCAAAAAGTTTTATGTCATTACCGCATTAGGGAAGAGAATGCTCGATACCCAATATCAATTGAGGAGCAGTATTTACAAGCAGATTCCAAAAATATCGTTTGGTTGATGAAATTGACTCCCCCTAAACGCCTACTGCAATTCCTCCGTTGGTTTTGTCGTGAAGATTATCTCGATGAGATTGAAGGAGACTTGACGGAGCTTTTTATCAAACAAGCTGAAATATCTCCTCGCAAAGCCAAGTGGATATTTGGTTGGCGTGTGATCAAATATTTCAGGCCAGAATTTATAAAGTCGATTAAAAATTCTCATCAAATCAATACCTATGATATGTTAAACAATTATTTCAAAATAGCCTGGCGTGTATTATTACGAAAAAAGACTTATTCGGCAATCAATATCATTGGACTTGCTTTTGGCTTGACCTGCAGTCTATTGTTCTTACTCTGGTCTTATGACGAGATAAGAGTAGATTCCTTTCATCTTCATTCAGATCGGTTGTATAGTGTCTACGAGCGAGTTTACAATGATAACGAAATGAAAGCTGCATACTTCACTCAAGGACTTCTTGCCCAAGAGTTGAAGACCTCGATTCCAGAAATAGAATATGCCTGTAGCTTTCGTATGCTGGATCCTGTTACCTTCCAAGTAGAGGATAAGATCATTAAAATGGAGGGAGCTTGTGCTGGAGAGGATTTTTTTAAAATGTTTAGTTACAAGGTGCTTCATGGTAACATGGAGAAAGCACTAAGTGACCCTTCAAACATTGCCATCTCACAGAAGATGGCCACTACTTTTTTCGAAAGCCCGGAAAAGGCAATAGGTCAGGTTATACGATTTGAGAATAGAAAAAATTTTCGGGTAAGCGCAGTTTTTGAAAATATTCCTGATAATTCTTCACTGAAATTCGAATTTCTTTCAAGTTGGGAGTGGCATCTACAGGAAGTGCGCTGGCTTAATAGATGGATTTACCGAGCGCCATTAACTTTTATATTATTACGTTCGGATTCAAAGCCCATTGCACTCGAAAGCAAAATAAAGAATTTTGTAAAGCCATATCTGCAAGAATCGCACAGTGCTTTTTATATAGAGTTGGGTCTTCAACGTTTTGACAAGAAGTATCTCTATTCGACATTCAATAACGGTGTGCCGGATGGGGGACGAGTTGAATATGTGAGACTGTTCTCTTTCGCGGCTATTTTTATACTACTTATTGCCTGTATTAATTTTATGAACTTAGCGACAGCGCGCACGCTGAAACGTGCCAAAGAAATTGGCGTACGAAAGACAATCGGTGCCGCTAGATCATCCCTGACCACTCAATTTATGATGGAGGCCATGTTTCTGGTATTTCTTTCAGCCGTCATTTCAATCGTTCTAGTCATTCTTCTCTTGCCTACATTTAATGAAATTACTAACAAACACATTTCATTACCCTTTACTAACCTATGGTTTTGGCTAATTGCTTTCTTGGTTATACTATCCACTGGGCTTGTTGCAGGAAGCTACCCCGCGCTTTTTCTATCTTCTTTAAACCCTATAAAAGCACTAAAGGGTTCAGTTAAATTTGAGCAAAGAGTAATTTATTTTAGAAAGGCATTGGTGACTTTTCAGTTCATATTGGCAATTGTAATCATCAGTGCCGCAATAATTGTTTCAAGGCAAGTACAATACATTTACACAAAAGGCCTTGGTTACGATAAAGACAACCTGATATATATCCCATTGCAAGGCAACATGGCTGACAAGTTTCAGACGTTTAGGCAGCAAGCTATGAATATTGACGGGATCACAAATGTTACCCGAAGTGTGCAACGGCCTACACATACCTGGCGACACGTTTATGATCTTGATTGGCCAGGTAAAAATTCGGACAGCAGAGGCGTTGCGGTACATAATGGTATTGATTATAATTTTATAGAGTCACTGGATTTAAAAATCATCCACGGGCGTAATTTTTCTTTGGATAACCCATCTGACTCAACGGGTTACATAGTGAATGAAGCCGCCCTAAAAATGATTGGAAGTAAAGACCCGATAGGTCTTCCTCTTTCCTTCTTCAGTAACAGAGGCGAAATAATAGGAGTTGTAAAAGATTTTCATCTTACGTCATTTTATTCCCCAATCGAGCCGTTGGTTCTTTTTCTTTTTGAAGATGGCACTAACGAGGGGTATATATTGGTGAAAGTGAATCCCACTAAAACTAATTTTGTACTATCCGCTTTAGAGAAAATTTATAAGGAAATGGAACCTGGGTTTCTCTTTACTTATGAGTTTGCAGAAGATCATCATTTTCAACTCTATAAAGATGAGCAGGTAGCAAGTACTTTTTCAAATTATTTTGCCGCCATAGCCATTGTTATTTCAGCTTTGGGATTGTTTGGGTTAAGCATGTTTACGGCTGAGCAACGAGCAAAAGAAATTGGTGTAAGAAAGGTTTTAGGAGCTTCTTTTTCAAATATTTTTTTCGTATTAAGTAAAGATTTTACGATTTTGATCTCTATTGCAGTTACAATTGCGATACCCTGCTCCTACTTTATTGCACAGAATTGGTTATCGAAATATGCATATAAGATAGCATTAGATTGGCTACTCCTATTTCTTCCGGTGGTTATTCTCGTTGTCGTAACCTTTATTACAATTGCTTATCAACTTATAAAGGCTGCACTCGTCAATCCTGTCAACAGTCTGAAGTCAGAGTAGTTTGACAGTACACTCTGCCACACTCATTATAAACAATCCTATGCCAACGATTGATGATACCCAAGCAAAGAGTGGCCACTCAGTGCGCACACACATTGCCAGGCCACACATGCCACGCACATCCAAAGCCAGTCAATAAATGTGGACGAAAGACAAGGCATCACGTGGACTGTGCGCAACTGGTCGGTCTTGGCATTCCGCTTCGCTTGATTGCCAAGCCCTCCTATTCCGGCCACTGCACAAGCACCAACGGTAGATGTACCAGCTATTGTTATCGGTCACCTGTTCTTAAGTTCCTTCATCGCTTTCGCAAAATCATCTTTCAGTTTTCTTCCGTTGATGTGATGTTGATTTTTTACAACCCATTGTCCATTAACAATTGTGCCTAGGTTGCGACTGGAGTCAGATGTAAAGAGAATGGTGGCAAGTCTGTTTTTTTCGGAAGTATCGGCAAGCAGATGTGACTGGGCATTATAGACAATGGCATCGAGGGGCAGGCCAATTGCGAAATGATCACTAAACCTATCGCCCATCGCTTTTCTTCCCGATGCAATTTCTTCGTTCACCAAATACCTGGCCGCATCGCCTTCAAATGTATTTCTGAAATTACTTACCAGGCGCTGGCGATAATCAATCATCCTAAACTCTTCAAGTGGATTAATACCTATGTGACTGTCGGTGCCAATGGACCAATGTCCACCGAGCTTCACATATTCCCGCATTCTGAAAATCCCATCGCCAAGATTTCCTTCAGTAGATGGGCATAAAACAACATTGGCTTTTGAAACCGCCAGCTTACTCAGTTCATCATCATCCAAATGCGTTGAATGAACAAGGTGAAACCGATCATCCAATGGAAGGTTTTCCAGCATCCATTGCATGGGCCTCTTACCGCAGTGATTGAGGCAATCGCTAACCTCCTTCTTTTGCTCTGCTACATGAATATGAAACGGTATATCTTTTGGTCCTTGATGAAAGGTTTCTATAACATCCCTTAAATTAACAGCACGCAACGAATGCACAGAAAATCCGATCTTGGCATGTTCCTGATTTTTTATAACCACACCGGAAGCTTCAAAGAGTTTGAAATAGTCGTCAACAGTTTTTGAAATAAATCTTTTTTGCCTCGGTTGAGGATCTAAGCCAAACCCTCCCTTTTGGTAAAATACGGGAACGAGGGTGATTTTAATTCCAGCATTTTTTGCTGCCGACACCATTCTTGCGCCCATCTCTGCGAGGTTGCCGTAAGGTCTACCATCTTTATCATGATGGAGATAATGAAACTCAGTTACATGTGTATATCCGTGCCGCAACATTTCACCATACAAGATGCCTGCAATAGCTTCTGCCTGATCCGGATCAACCGTGAGAGCGCATTGATACATGGCTTCGCGCCAACTCCAAAAATTATCATCAATTCCGGCAGGATGATTTTCTGCTAGCCCTGCCATAGCATATTGAAAAGCGTGTGAATGCGAATTCTGAAAGCCAGGTAACGCAAGACCCTGGACCGCTTCAAGTGCTATCCCCGTTTCCGGAGCATTGTCCGATAAATAGGTAATGATTCCTTTTTCATCAACTCCTACATAAGCCGGAGTAAGCCATGTGTCCTTTTGAAGAAGGGAGTTGAATTTGAAGTATTTCATAGCTAAAAAAGTAAAAGCACTAAATGGAAATCAGATTACTAGCTGTCCTATCAATCGCTCAAAAACCTTCTCCAAAATCATTCGCATCTTTTCCGCTTTGGCATTACTATAAGTCAGCTCAAGATCATCCATGTAATTCACCTTCGTCATCTCAAGCTGCAAAGCGTGGACGTAATCCCCCGGCCTTCCGTTGTTCCGGGTAATGTAGCCTCCTTTAAATGGGTAGTTGTGACTGATGTTATAACCTGATTCTTCAAGCGTTTTAAGCGTGGTCTCAATCAAGCCGGGAGAGGCTGACGTTCCATCGGCATCGCCAAGAATTAAATCGGGAAATTTTTCTTTGTGAATAGTAGGTACGTGTTGGCGAATGGAATGACAATCCCAAAGCAGCACGTTGCCAAACTTACTTTTAGCCGCTTTCAGCAGTTCGCTGATTTTTTGGTGATAGGGCGTGTAGTACTGATCAACTCTTCGCTTGATCTCCTTTGCATCAACTTCGTTGCGATTGTCGCGATAAATAGATTCTCCTAAAAAATTAGTAGTAGGACACAGTCCGGTAATGATTCGTCCATCGGTATAGAGTGGTTTACTTTCCGGGTCGCGGTTAAGATCAATCACCCAGCGGCTGTGGTTAGCCGTGATCATGGTAATGCCCATGGATGGAGCAAAATCATAAAGTTGATGGACAAACCAATCGGTGTCATCAGGTGCCTTAATGAGTTCTTCCTTGTATTGCTCTTTTAGTTCTGGCGGAAATTGTACCCCGCAATGAGGCACACTTACAATGATGGGAACTTGTTCCTGCTGCGCAGGGATAATGTTATACGCGGCAATCATTTTATTTTTTCGACTTCTGCTTATTCAATTCTTTTAATGCCAGTTGTAACTGATTATTCACAACATCGACCGCGAGCTTTTGAGCAAACGCCTCCTCAGCACTTTTACTGGCGAGTGCCATTTGCTCATTTGCCCTTTTCTCTAACTCAGCAAGTTGAATGCGGAGTTTCAACACTTCTTCCTGGCGTGCATTAGCCAAACTCTCCTGACGCCTTGCTTCGGTCTGCTGAACCAAAGCGTAAGTCATACTAATCAGGGTAAGGCAAATACAGATGCCCAAGATGATAGTCATCCTTCGCGCCCGTCTTCGATCGTCATTGGCGTTAACCTTATCCACGATATTTTCCATAATCAATTATTTCTTATCCCTCTTTCTCTTCTTGTTTTTACTCTTATCCAATTCCTCGGTCAATCTCTTTATCTCTGCCTCATGTAGAGCAACGGTTTTCTTATATCCTAAATTTTCCTCGTGGGCTTTGTTCAACTCCGCTGTATAGTCACTCGTGGTAAAATTCAATTGCTTTTTCAATTTCATAATACGCGCGAACGATTCATCAATGCGTGCCCTCGAAATCTGCCCGCTCTCTACAAAACTTCTTATAGTTGCATGTACTTTGTCAACTGTTCGTTGCTCGCTACCCTGAATGTTGTTAGAGAAACAAAGGATATCGACCCCGGCATTTATAGCCAAACGAATTGACTCCTCCATTCCATATTGTTTGGTAATAGCATGCATCTGCATATCATCTGAAAAGACTACTCCTGAAAATCCCAACTTTCTACGAAGAACTCCGTCAATGATTTCTTTTGACAAGGTTCCGGGTAGCCCCTCCTTGTCCAGGTTCTTATTCACAATATGGGAGGTCATCACGGCATCAACATCTCCCGAACCCAGCAACGATTGATAGGGTCTAAGTTCGCGCTCAGTCCAGGTAGTGGTAACATCGGCCACACCGAAGTGAGTATCTTCTTTTGAGCTGCCGTGACCAGGAAAATGTTTCAAGGAAGTAATTACCCCTGCCTTACGATGTTCACGAACATATTCCCGCGCCATCATTGTTACGGTATCTTCATTAGCAGAAAATGATCGCTCTACTTTTACAATCACGGTATTGTCGGGGTTAACAGCTACGTCCACGCAAGGAGCAAAGTTTACATTGATGCCAAGGCCAGCCAATGTTGTAGCCGTGGAGCCGGCATAAAATCGCACCGAATCCAGGGTTTTCGCTTTCCCACTCGCTGTGGCTGTGATCGAGCGGGGAAATCCATATTTTTCCTTCAGTCGATTTACTTTGCCTCCCTCCTGATCAATGGTAACGAACAGCGGAAGTGGTGCAGCCTTTTGATAAGTCCAAATCATTTTCTTGAGACCGGCATAAGAATTTGTCTTAGGAATATTTTTCTCGAAGAGAATAATAGAGCCCGCTTTGCCGCTTGCTACTTCATGGAGAACTGAAGAATCTACTTCTGCTTTCGGCATGCCAATCAAAATCATTTGCCCGATTTTTATCTCCAGGCTGTCAACAGACTGCCCATGTAAATCGGCAAAGGCGATTGCCAACATGAAAATTCCGGCCGCTTTATTTAAACATTTGTTTGTCATGGTCAGTAGCGGTCTCGGATGATGATTAAAATTCGTTGCATGGCTTCTCTCACTTCACTTACAGAAGCCATAAAGTTATTATTCATAAAACTAAAAATTAAAATCTTACCAGAACGAGTAACTATGAATCCGCTGAGGTTATGATTATTGGTCAAGGTACCTGTCTTTGCATAAACATAGGGAATATCAGCTTTGTACCAGTTGGTTAATGTGCCACTCTTCCCACCCACGGCCAAAACGTTAAAAAGTCGTTCCTTGGGGATTTTTGTTTGAATCCTTCGCCATAGATCAACCAATGACCTGGGGGTAGCCAAATTATAGCGTGAAAGCCCCGAGCCGTCTACCCAACTTATTTTATCGGAAAGGTTGGAAAGAAAATTTTTCTTCATGTAGCGAATAGCGATCTCGGGCTTGAGTGTATCGCTGACTACACCCGCACACATCAACAAGAGTTGTTCGGCAATCAGGTTGTCACTCTCCTGCATCATCACTTTATATAAACTGTCAGCCGGTACACTATATACAATTCTTGAATTGATCATTCGCCCTTCCTCATATACTTCCACCGATTTGGACAAGGTGTCGGATAACAGCTCTACCAATAAATCATCACTATAGCGGAATGGTATTTCCCATTTCTGCGAAGAGATTAGTTTCTTCCCCGGAAAAAAAGTTACTCTGTCCGAATCCAGTTCCCGTTCGGCCCTTGCCTTCTGCAAAGAATCTCCTTTCACCACATTCGATGAGAAGTAACGCGGTATGGTAGATACGTCATTGTTGCGAACGAAAAGCTTCATGCAATTTCCAAACATTGGAAAAGGAGAACGCTCAGGCGAGAATGCATAATTGTAATCATCCCATGGCCAGCCCGGTCCGAAGCGATCAGTTTTGAAATTCGAAGACGAAAAGAACAACTTGTAAGGTTGCTCTTTCAAAAAATTAAATACTCGATCATTTCCCTTAACATTTGAATACAAAAACGAAGGATCTCCCAAGCCTTGAAAAAAGAGTGAGTCATTTCGAACGCTGTATTTCAACGCTGGAATAGAGTCACCCAAAATTTCAAGTGCTGTATAGAATGTAAGGATTTTAGTGTTCGATGCCGGTGTAAAATACTTGTCAGAATGATATTCCAGCAATGATTTTTGAGCGCGGGGATCGAAAAGTATAAAGCCAGTATGACTTTTCTGTTTTTTTTCAGTTGCAATCAACTCCTTTTGGATGGCTGTACGCGGTGAGCAGGAGTAGAGAAAAAAACCAGCAATGACCAGCGCAGCGATAGAATCTCTCATTTCATTTTGCGCTGAGATAGCGCTCCATCAAAATTTTGCGATGGTGGGTTTCATGACCAGCTATGATAAATCCAATAGCGACTACCGAGAGCTCGCTATAATTGCCCGTTCCTTTGTGAACAAGCATCTCGGGTGTAAAGCTGTTAAACAAGTCAATCGTAGAAACTCTCAAGTGAGCCATTTCATCGGCAATCTTTTTCAGGGTTCTGCCTGAGGCATTTGCCTGACCTGCATATTCGTTTTCATCAAAAGGAGCCAGTATAGATTTGTCATTGCGGGCAAAGCGCATGGCGCGGTAGGCAAAAATTCGCTCCGCATCAATTATATGACAAAGCACCTCACGCACCGTCCACTTGCCTTCGGCATAGCGATAGTCGGCTTTCTCCTCTTTGATAAAATGCACCAACTCCAACATGCGGTGCCCCGAAATGCGCAGCGCCTGAATAAGATCCGTTTCCTCAATCTGCTTTACATAGTTTTTATAGTGGTGCGGAACAGATTCAAGGTTCAGGAGCATGGGATGTGTTTTTTATTTATAAACTAAAATTTTGTAAACACCGAGTCAGGCAGGGTTTCACTCACCTTCACACCCCACGGTCCTTTGCCGTCACTGCGGTCGGCCGACAGCAAGATGTCTCCATACTTCTGATAAGTATCCCAAGGTCGCACCCAGCGTGGCTGTTCCTGTGAGGCATCGATAAAGTAAGCCCACAACATCACAAGTTTAGTGTTGATGTCCACATAAAGCCTGTATTTATTCTGTGGCGTATCACCCACCTCTTTGAAGGTTACTTCCAGTACGTTGTATTTTTTTGTTCCTGTTACTGTGTCGGCTCCCAGATATTTCAGTGTAACACCTTTGTCTTTCAATTTAAACGGCATCACCAGCCAGTACGAATCATTGATCCAGATACTCTTTCCAAATCCTACGTATTTTTTTACTGTATCCGGATTAGATATTTCACCATCATATCGCTTTACCCTGCCTGTATCCGTATTCACATTGATCAGATACGTTCTGTTATCGGCATAGCTATCGATACGCACACGGCCAGTGAATTTATCCCACACCAAATGCCGGACATCAAAGAAATCCCAACTGATGAATCGTGTTTTATCCCAGTTTTCCCGTCCACCCATCGCAACCATGATACTGTCGGCCAACTCAATGGCTGCGGGGTCTGAACCTTCCCAGTCAAATCCCTCCATGGCGGGGTTTGCTCCAAGCTTATCTTTTTTCTGCAGTTTCGATTCGCATCCAAAAAGGCACACTCCACACAGAAATAATACGGCAATTTGTTTCATTGTTTTAGACATTGAGCAAGTGAAATTAATCAAAAAATATATGGTACTGGCAATTGAAGCTATTCAAATTTTCTTTCGGCTGTTCGAAGCATGAATTTTCTTAAATAACTTTCAATCGGCAAGATAAGCAGCGCAATAAATACCTGAACAAAAAATTCAATTACGGGTGAACTCTGGAGTGTAATAAGCGAAGCAACTACTGTTTGAATAAACTGAATTAAGAGAATGACGGTCAGTAATGAGAGTAGGCTACTCAGGTATCGATACCTTGAATTGGCCGCGCCAAGTCTTATTGATAAAAATACCAATACACTGAAGAAGATAAACTCGCTTGCGTAAAACCAAGGCTGCTTCCAGTAAGGCGGAGTAACTTCCAGTGTAACAAGTTCGACTTCCGAAATTTTCCCCATCAGATTTTTTGACTGAATCTCCAACTGATAATCTCCGGGTGGCAAATAAGAAAAATTTACTTTGTTGTTGCTGGGTGACCAGGCCGACCAATTTTGCGTGAGTCCTTTTACCTGATACCGATACTCCAATGCCTGTACACTTACATAGTCAGGTTGTATGAATTCAAAATTGAGTGAGCTCTCCAGTTGACTCACCTGAATCGCTTTGGTGGGAGCTAGTTTTGTTTGCTCTCCCCTCACTTCGCGCAAAAACAATGGATAGTCTTTATTTTCAGCGAGTATGTTGCCACTCGAAAATTTGTACAATTCATTGGCCGCTGTGATAACCCATAAGTCACCTTTTTCTGCCGGGGCTAAAAAACGGATATCAGAAAATAAACTCAGCCACTCGAGCTTGAGTGCAGCTTGTAGTCTTGGGTCAACGGTGCGCCAGCGATGTTCATCATAAAACCAAAAATTCCCTGCTGATGCGAAATATTTTTTAGGACTTGGCAACGAATCATATCGGACCAATTTATTTTGACGACCATCATATCGATTAAAAACTCCTGAAGTGGCGATATAAACTTCTGTTCCATACGCAATGCCGACTGTTTCATCCATGGATGGGTTTGAAAAGGGAACATCAACAATGTCAGATATTTGATTGTCTACCGTCTCAACCTTATGAATTTTGTCGCGCCCGCAAAGCCAAAGGTTCTGAAGTTTATCTTCAAACATATGGCTGATAAAATCATTGATGGTATCGAGTTGGTGCGTTTCAGCCCATTTGTTTCCAGAAAAAGAAAATGTCCTGATATCTTCACTGAGCGTTCCTACAATCAGTCTATTCAGCGATGGAGAAAGAAAAATGGATCTAACTGGTTCATTAATAATTGATGTCGCTTTTAATCCCTCCACCTCATACACTCCCCCCAATCCACTGACGATAAGTTTTCCTTCAGCTTGCTGCATTTGAAAAACCTTCCCTTCAATTCCATCAATTTTTTTATAAACGTGGTTGAGCGCTATGAGCGTGCGCCTTGTTTTCTTTTGAGGCGAGGTGGTCTTGCCTTTCTTTTGAAGTGCAGCCGATTCTGCGTCTTCTGTTTTTTTCCGCTTCTTCTTAAGCAACGAAAAAATGCGCCCTTTGCTTCGCTTTGATTCTATTGTTGGTTCTTCACTATTTGCATCTGTGTTTTGTTGGATGTCAAAAATGGCTTCATCACGATAGACCTCTTCCTTTGTCAGGCGAAACAGGCCCAGCGTGGTTCCAACATACACCTGATCCTGAAAAGATTGAGTACAAAGTAAATTTCCCTGAAGGCCAGGATAGTGATCAAAACTGCGGAAAGGAAGGAAAGGCGCAACACGCGTAAATCCATAGTTGTGGGCAACCCACACTCCCAGATTGGAATCGGTATGCAAGGCAAATACCTCATTGTCGGGCAGACCTGTGTAGTAGTTTGTAATTTCTTCAGTAGCTCCTGTTTCGGGATTGAAAAAAAATACACCTCCTCGCAATGTGCCAATGGCAATCAAAGATTCATTTACCCAAGTGCCATTTACAATAACATTGTTATTGATATATGACTTATCCTTCAGTTGAATTTCCCGTGCTGCACTTTCGCCATAGATTAAAAATAATCGCCCCGACTCATCTCCAATCAATACTTTATTGGTGTTGGGTAAGTTGGATGTGAATAAAACATCCCCCTTCGTGGGTAATGTAAAGGAAGGCGCAATAAATTTGTTTTGATCCAGCTTTGCGAGCGCAGCTCCTTCTGTTTCAACGTAAACGCTTCCTCCTATTTGAAATAATCCGGTAAATGCTTTTTGACTTGGAGTAACCTTTATACTGGCATCAATTTTACCAGAGGCAATGTCTACCGAGAATAAATAATCTTCATTGATGAGAAAGGCTTTGTCTTTACTTATTTGGGAAGAGAAAACGTTCGCAGCTTCAGGGTGCTGGTCAGAAAGGGATTGGTATGCCCGTTGATTATTTTCATTCCACTTTAGCCAGCCAAATCCATTAACTCCTCCGATAAACACATCACTCTTGGCCGTGGCGATGGTAAATACAGCACCCGGTGTGGGGGCTACACTCCAATTGCGTCCATCAAATTCAACGACTCCTGTTTTATTCGCAAAATATAAAACCCCCTTCTCATCCTGAGCTATCTGAAAGCTGAGGTAGTTGATTTTCTCGCTTGAAGGTGAGTAATGTGAAAGAAAATAATTACCGCTTTGTGCGTGAGCCTCGCAAAAAAAAGCCAACAGATAAATAAGAACCAGCCTCAATTTCATACCATCTCAAAAGAAATACCCAACACAGATTATTTATATGATTAAGCCCCAACGTCAAATCATGCTATAGAAATTCTTTCGCATGATTGCGGTTCAAGATATAAAATTCCGAGTGATTCCTGTGCATAGAAAATGGGATTGACATACAATAAGATTGGAGATAAATCCAACGCAGTTGTCAGCTAATCCTACTCCAGTTGACAGTCGAATTTTTAGCGGCTTCTACTTGTCTTTTAATAACCACGTTTTCACCTGATTTCAATTCAGGATCTTTATCAAGTATTTCAATGGCTGCTTCTCGTGCCTTTTTTAGTAATTCTCCGTCTTTGCCCAGGTCTGCAATTAAGAGATCCAAGGCTCCGCTCTGCTGTGTACCCATGAGATCCCCAGGGCCACGCAAGGTTAAATCCGTCTCCGCTATTTCAAACCCATTGTTCGTACGCACCATTGTATCTAGTCGCACTTTGGATTCTGCACTGAGTTTAAAACTGCTAATGAGTATGCAATACGACTGCTCAGCACCTCTTCCCACACGGCCTCTTAATTGATGCAATTGTGATAAGCCGAAACGTTCTGCACTTTCAATCACCATGACAGAAGCATTGGGGACATCAACGCCTACTTCAATTACGGTGGTGGCCACCATGATTTTCGTTTCTCCTTTTGCAAAACGCGCCATTTCAAAATCCTTTGCCTCGGCTTTCATCTTACCATGAAGTATGCTTACGGGTACATCCGGAAAAGCACGGGCAATACTTTCATAGCCATCCATTAAATGTTTGAGATCGAGTTTTTCTGACTCATCAATGAGGGGATAAACAATATAAACCTGTCTTCCCTCCGCAATCTGTGTCTTGATAAATCCGTTTACCACCAGTCGATGGGAGTCAAAACGATGGGTAGTCTTTATCGGCTTTCTTCCCTTTGGCAATTCATCAATAACAGAAATTTCAAGATCGCCATAAAGGGTCATTGCCAATGTTCGGGGGATGGGCGTAGCCGTCATTACCAACACATGAGGAGGCAGGTCTTTATTCTTTAACCACAATTGTGAACGCTGAGCCACGCCAAAGCGATGTTGTTCATCAATGATAGCAAGTCCGAGCTTATGAAATTTTACACCCTCTTCCAGCAAAGCATGGGTGCCTATTAATAATTTTAAATCACCATTCTCCAACGCCTCGTGTAACAGCTTGCGATCTTTCTTTTTGGTAGATCCTGTTAGTAAAGCAATGCTGACATTCATTTTATCAGCGTATTTTTTTAAGTTGGCATAATGCTGCTGTGCAAGTATTTCCGTAGGGGCCATCAGGGCTGCTTGTGTGCCGCTTCCAATACAAATCAAGATGCAGATAAAGGCAACGATTGTCTTACCACTACCTACATCACCTTGTAACAGGCGGTTCATTTGTTTGCCCGATTTCAAGTCAGCATAAATTTCGCGTACAACTTTTTTCTGCGCTTCCGTAAGAGAGAATGGCAAGTGTTCATTGTAGAATTGCGTAAGGATTGATGTATCATTAAACACTTGTCCCTTGAATTTCTCCTGGCGCACCAATTTCATCTTGAGCAATCGGAGTTGTATGTAAAACAATTCTTCAAACTTCAATCGATGTTGGGCAGAAGCCAGCGCTGCATGACTTTGTGGAAAATGAATCTGATACAATGCCTCCCTCTTTGATATCAGTTTATGGTTGCGAAGCAATGTCTCGGGCAATGTTTCACGAATGTGACTTTGCGCTGCTTTTAAAATTTCTTGTTGGAGTTTGGCGATAAACTTGCTGTCCAAGTGGCGCGCGCGCAACTTTTCTGTGATGGGATACACCGGTTGCAAAAATCCGCCCCGCTCGCTTTTCTCACTGAGGAGGTCGACCTCCGGATGTGCTATTGATATCTTTTTGCCATAGCGATTTGGCTTCCCAAAAATCACGTACTCGATCCCCGGCTTCACTTTGTCAAGTGTCCACGTGATGCCTTGAAACCACACCAATTCCAATTCACCAGTTTCATCTTTGAATTGCGCCACGAGGCGTTTTTTGAAACCCGCACCTATGAGTTCCATTTTAGTAATCTTGCCTTTTACCTGCACTCCGATGGTTATCGGTGGGATGAGCTCATTTACGTCCTTTATTTTATAAAATTGGGTACGGTCTTCATGGCGAAAGGGAAAATGCTGGATGAGATCGCCAAACGTAAAGAGCTTTAGCTCCTTTTGAAGCAGAGCCGCCCGCTGAGGGCCTACGCCTTTTAAAAATTCAAGAGAAGTGTCAAAAAAATTAGCCAATCAAAATCAATTTGAAGATTTGACAATTTGAAGATTCAAACTTATCCATAGCATTTTCAAATTACCAAATTTTCAAATCAACTAATTAACTCTCCACTCAAGCGTATTGATCAGATGCATGGCATCTTTCTTCATGAAATCAATAGCAGGTTTAAGAGAGTCATTCTGAACGCGTGTATTAAAATAGAGTGCTCCGCGCAAAAAATTCCGTGTAGAGTCAGTCATGGTAAATTGAAACTGACTTGGTACTTCACCGTCAATCTCAGCAATCACTGCTGTCTTACCGCTGGCAGTTTTTGTAATCATCTCATCAATGGCGTAGGCTTTGATCTGATGTTTTGCAGTCAGATTATAGGCATCGTCCATGAATTCTTTAAGCAACGAGTTCTTATTTTGAATCCGCTTATAGGTAAGATGAATGTTAGCCTTTAGTTCAGGATAATAAATTTCTATCCAATGCCGCTCGTGAATCCATGACGTGTCTCTCAATATTTTAGCATGAGTGGAGTATTCAAACCGATAGGGCAATGAATCTGGTGTAATCTGATATTCGGCTGGGGGCAAAATGAGGCGATTGTATCCCTTAGGCTTGGGCTGAAAATCAGGGGTGCAGCTTGCAAAAAAAATCAGCGACAAGCTGAAAAAAGAAATTTTACTAATCATCTTCTTCTTCTTCCGCTTCTTCCAACAGGGTGACTTTTACTTTTTTTATTCGTTTTTGATCTACCGCCAAAATGGTAAACACAAAATGATCATGCGTGATTTGTTCCTCCACCACCGGCAAGGCACCATGCAATTCAAGAATCAAGCCTCCCAAAGATTCGCTCTCTCCACGCACCTCATCAAACACTGACGCATCCACATTCAAGGCCTTGCACAGATCATGAAGTGATGTCTTGCCTTCAAATACAAAATTACGATCATCGACCTTCTGATAATTTTGATTTACCTCATCAAATTCATCATTAATCTCTCCGATGATTTCTTCTATAAGGTCTTCTAACGTGATGACACCGGAAGTTCCTCCGTACTCATCAACTACCACGGCCATATGTACTCGTTTACTTTGGAAATCCTTTAGTAACGAATCCAATCGTTTTGTTTCAGGAACAAAAAGGCCTTTGCGCAACAATTTCTGCCACTTGAACTGCTCTCCTTCATCCAGGTAAGGAAGCAGGTCCTTGGTATACAAAACACCTTCAATAGTGTCGAGCGACTCCCGATAGACTGGAATTCTGGAAAACCCGGATTTGTTTACCTGCTCCATCAGTTCTTTAAAATTCAGTTCCACATCCACCGCGGAGACATCGGTTCTGGATTTCATTACCTGGCGAACGGTAAGTGTACCGAAGTTTACAATCCCTTTAAGAATGTCTTTTTCTTCAGCCGTTGTTTCGTTATTACCGGTGGTTAATTCCAACGCATGGTTCAATTCCTCCACCGTAGAGCTATAGCCTTTTTTCTTAAACCTCCGCTCAATAAGATTACTCATATTTAGCAATGGCCATGAAATCGGTTTACAAATATTTTCGAGGAATTTCCAAACACCACCCATAAGGCGCGCAATAACCATGTTGCGCTGTGTGGCGTAGACTTTAGGAATAATCTCACCAAAAAAAGTAATGGCGAAAGTGGCTCCGAAGGTTACAACCCCAACGATAATCTCAGCAGGTTTATGAGTTCCTGCCATGTCCCACATCAAAAAAGTAGAAATGGTAACAACTCCAACATTCACAAAATTATTCATGATGAGAATGGTGGCTAGCAATTGCCTTGGATGCCGCAGTAAGTCGACAATATTTTTTGCACTCGAATCATCCGATTCGCGACATTCTTCAAGATCATCAGCTCTTAGAGAAAAGAATGCCACTTCCGATGCAGAAATCATTCCGGACATAAATAATAGGACCGCTATGGCTACGAAACTAAAAATGTAGAAATAGTTCGGCCCTGTCGAAATGATTTCGGCTAATAAAAACTGACTGGGAGGTTCTTCCAAAGAAGCTAGGAGGTCCACAGATTAAAAAGGCAAGTCGTCTGATGTATGATCTGCCATTGGCCGCGGAGCACCGGCACTCATATCAGCACTATTTGTATTCTTTGAATAATCACCACCGCCCCCGCCACCCGGTTTGGTGCTAAGCATGGTCATGTTATCGCCAATAATTTCTGTTGTGTAGCGGGTTACACCCTCTTTCTCCCAGGAACGCGTACGCAGTTTTCCTTCTATGTAAACCATGTCGCCCTTGTGAAGGTACTTTGCTGCTATGTCGGCAAGGCCTCTCCACAGTACGATGTTGTGCCATTCAGTAACTTCTTTGCGATCACCTGTAGTTTTGTCCTTATAACTTTCTGAAGTAGCCATGGTAAAATTGGCTACCGATGCCCCATTCTCGAGATTTCTCACTTCCGGGTCTTTGCCTAAACGGCCTACCAAAATGACTTTATTTACTCCTGACATATACCTTGATGATTAAGTTGATTTCGTTTTTGATACCCACGCGTACCGACACTTTTCCCTCAGATAGAATTAAGTGGGTCACAAAAATACCAAATTTTCGGGTCTCTTATAAAATGCCTGAATCCTGCAAATAACGGTTGATCAGAATTGGTTTTGGAAGTTTATGAATCGATGGCTTGGTATAAAACCTGCCTTCATCTTTTTTTAACTTGATATACTCTGACTGCTTTTGTGAAAGCTGCATAAAAATAAATCTTGCGTGCAGGATTTGATGCGAAAGCACGTGGCGATAAGTGGGAGAGCTGTCATCAATTTTCAATTTCTTACTCAAGCTTAGAAGTTCTTCTGCCTGCCGTATTATCATTTCCGTTTTTTGCGGTCGGCTCATTTCAATTAATGGAAAATCATAAAGTCCTTTCCAGATATCTTTTCCCTCACGTTTTCGCATCATTATTTTTTTGTTCTGCTCAATGACCAGATAATAAAAATATCTTTTTCGAACCTTGATCTTCTTGCTTTTCACAGGCAAGTGATCCTGCCATCCTCTTGTCTTGGCAACGCACGACTTTTTAAAAATACATTCATCACATCTTGGATTCTTTGGCAGGCATTGCAATGCGCCAAACTCCATAATCGCTTGATTAAACAAATCAGGTTGATCTTTTGAAATCAGCTCATTCGCTTTCTTCGAAAAAAAATCTTTCCCTTCGGCTGAACCAATGTCATGGTCAATTCCAAAAACTCTGGATAAAACCCGAAACACATTGCCATCCACCACCGCCACAGGTTCGAGAAACGCAAAAGATGCCATCGCGGCAGCAGTGTATACGCCAATGCCTGGTAGCTTTTGAAGATCAATGAAATTAGTGGGAAAACTTCCGTTGCGCTCTTCTGCAATTACTTTTGCACAGCGATGAAGGTTGCGCGCACGTGTATAATATCCTAATCCCTGCCAAAGTCGTAGCACGTCTTTTTCTTTAGCAGCTGCCAGGCTAAAAATTGTTGGAAAGTTTTCAATGAATCGCTCGAAATAAGGAAGTCCTTGTGCCACCCGGGTTTGCTGAAGAATAATTTCGGAGAGCCAGATGGAATAAGGGTCTTTTGTATCTCTCCAGGGAAGATCTCTCTTGTTTTCTTTATACCACTCAATTATTTTTTTACTGAAATCAGATTTATTCATTTTGGGAAAGAACCGCTTAAATTCTGTTCGTGAAGGTCTAAAAATTGAATTAATATCAAATACACTTAGATCAGTTCATCGGTTTTCCGCACTCATCATCGTGATTATCAAAGAATTCATTTTGCGTTTGAATATTCTGCGTTTAAATTTGCCCTCCTGAAAAATCAAGACATTTAAAAATAATCACCGTGACGAAGGCAGACGTAATCAATCAAATCGCTGAAAAAACAGGTATCGATAAAGCAGATGTTTCTGCATCGGTAGAAGCTTTTTTCAGCATTGTAAAAACATCCATGTCCAGTGGGCAGAACATTTATATCCGCGGATTCGGAAGTTTTATTAACAAAAAGAGAAAAAAGAAAATCGCCCGCAATATTTCCCGCAACACGGCCATCGTTATTGATGAACATTACATTCCGAGCTTCAAGCCTGCCAAAATCTTTGTCAACAAGATTAAGAACAGTGATAAAGTAAAGCAGATGGCAGAAAAATAGTTTAGAAGTTGTTGGTTTTTAGTTGTTAGACTGCGCTGATTGCTAACAACCAACAACTACCAACCATCCTCATGCTAAGAACCCGGGTCATTTTAGTTATCGTCTGCATTGCTGCCATTGCACTGCTGTTCATGCTGCCCAAAGCCGTTGTAGAAAACGATAGTCAATTGGGGACAGCTGTTGATTCTACGGCTGGCAACATCAAAAAGGCTTCCGATCCTCATGCCACCTCCAGTGAGGAAGTTATCACAAAGATTAACAAGTTGAAGGCCCGCTACTTATCGGGCCCGCGAAATGAAAAAAATGCTATCTTTGCCGACTCTTTAGTGAACCTGTACCGTGAAACTGGAAAGTTTGATAGTGCCGCGTGGTTTGCTGAAGAGGCAGCAACGTTCTTTAACACAAAGGAAGCTTTCCTGAAAGCAGGTACAAATTACTATGAAGCTTTCACTTTTGCGATGGACCCCGCGAAACAGAATGCACTTGCCGAAAAGACGAGAAGTTTTTTCACCAAAGTGCTTGAAGTTGAGCCCAAGAATCTCGAAGTGAAAACAAAAATGGCAATGACGTATGTTAGTTCTTCGTCACCCATGCAAGGTATCATGATGCTGCGCGAAGTCTTGACGGAAGATCCTAAAAACGAATTGGCGCTCTTTAACATGGGCATGCTCTCCATTCAATCCCGACAATTTGATCGGGCTATTGAACGATTGGAGCAACTTATTGTAGTAAACCCCCGGCACATTCAGGGGCAGTTGCTATTGGGTGTTGCTTACATGAACAAAGGAGACAACGCAAAAGCCAAAGCGCAATTTGAAAAGGTAAAACAATTGGATAATGATCCGGCTGTTCAGGCAACAGCAGATTCGTATCTGAACGATTTAAAAAAATAAAGGAAGTTAACCCCGAAGAATTTTTAAGTATTTAACGTAACGTATTATGCCAAGCGGTAAGAAAAGAAAGAAACACAAAATGGCCACACACAAGCGCAAAAAACGCTTGAGAAAAAATCGCCATAAGAAGAAGTAATCCACGGTTATTACCGTAAGGGTTACTCCTTCATTTTAGTCCTAGTTATTATTTTTTTGACATCCTATCAATCTTGAGTAACGAACTCATCATTAGCGCAACACAGCAAGGATGTCGCATAGCTCTTCTCA
>Ga0075163_10000021_pt1 | contig 159580 bp, 166 predicted proteins | sample JI1023141ADNA_FD_71478 | JGI IMG/M metagenome (GOLD analysis project Ga0075163, IMG submission 71478) | Wastewater effluent complex algal communities from Wisconsin, to seasonally profile nutrient transformation and Carbon sequestration -... | ecosystem: Engineered > WWTP > Effluent > Algae...
GCCGACGTGAAGAAGCAGCTCACCGCCGTCGCCACCATCAAGGGCGCCGCCGAAGCCGCCGAGCGTGACGTCAAGGCCGCCGAGGCTCTCGTCGTCAAGCTCACCGGCGACTTCAAGATGGCTGTCGAAGCCAAGGCTTCCGACGCCGCCATCGACGCTGTCGCCGAGAAGGTCGCCAAGGCCAAGGCCGACGTCGTGAAGAAGCAGCAGGCTGCCGCCACCGCCCACACCCTCTCGGTCAAGGCCGTCAAGGCTCTCGACACCGCGCGTGAGGCCCTGAGCCAGTTCGCCGACAAGATCGACGAGACCGAGCGCACCGAAGAGATGACCGCGGTCCTCAACACCGCCGCCGACACCTCGCTGGCGCTCAAGGACCTCAACGACCGCATCTCCGGCGCCGGCGCTGCTGCCAGCCAGGCCCAGAAGGACCTCGACACCGCCCAGGCTCGCCTGGACCTGTCCCAGGGCTCCGACACCGACCGCGAGATCGCCGAGATCTCCCAGGCGGCTGCCCGCAAGGCTGCTCGCGAGCAGCTCGAAGCCGAGCTCGGCATGACCAAGCCGGCCGCTGCTCCCACCGAGCAGAAGTAAGCCTCAATCGGCTAGCACTGCTGGTACCACCGGCAGTGCTCTACCCGAGCACATGAACACCTGGGGTAATCGCTCCGGCGCTTACCCCTCTGTCCCCAGTCCATCTTCAGTCCACGCCGGTTGCAAGAGCAACTGGCACAACCGGTGCAGCATCCCGCTGCACTAACCATCCAACTCACCTGAAGGATATGACCATGTCTCTCAACCTCACCTACATCATTGGCGGTCTCTTCGCTCTCGGCGTCGTTCTCTACTTCGCCTGGCCCGCCTTCAAGCAGATGATCAACATCAAGGCCGGCAACGCTGTCTCGGGCGCCACCAAGGCCTCCGAGAAGATGCGCGCCGAACAGCTCGCCCTCACCGCCGACGTCAAGAAGCAGCTCACCGCCGTCGCCACCGTCAAGGGCTCGGCCGAAGCCGCCGACCGCGAAGTCACCGCCGCCCAGGCGCTGATCGCCAAGCTCACCGGCGACTTCAAGATGGCCTCCGAGATGAAGGCCTCCGACGCCGCCATCGACGCTCTCGCCGAGAAGGTCGCCAAGGCCAAGGCCGACCTGGCCAAGAAGCAGCAGGCTGCCGCCACCGCCCACGCCCTCTCCGTCAAGGCCGTCAAGGCTCTCGACATGGCGCGTGAAGCCCTGAGCGACTTCTCGTCCAAGATCGACGAGACCGAGCGCACCGAAGAGATGACCACGGTCCTCAATACCGCCGCCGACACCTCGCTGGCCCTCAAGGACCTCAACGACCGCATCTCCGGCGCCGGCTCCGCTGCCGCCAAGGCCCAGAAGGACCTCGACACCGCCCAGGCTCGCCTCGACCTGTCGCAGGGCTCCGACACCGACCAGGAAATCGCCGAGATCTCCAAGGCCGCTGCTCGCAAGTCCGCTCGCGCCCAGCTCGAAGCCGAACTCGGCATCACGCCGGCCACGCCCGCTGCTCCTTCCGCTCCCACCGAGCAGAAGTAAGCCTCGGGCACTGAGCCTGCTTGAGTAACAAGAACTGACGCAAAGTCAGTCGTCCACAAGCAAATAATCCCGAGAGGTGGTGGGCTCTGCCTGCCACCTCTCTTCTTTTGCTTTTTTAGCTTTAACCCCAACCAAACAGAACAAGTCCAAAGGAAACAACATAATGTGCAGCAAATACCACCAGCTTATCGACGCCGCAGTCCGAGAACAGCTCAATCTCATGCATGCTGACAGGCAAAGTGAAGCGGTCAAGCGCAAAAAAGCTGAAATCGAAGAATTCGGTTTTGCCTGGGACGGTACCTCCCGTCGCGATCCGGCACCCTACAGGCAGGATTACGAAGAGTAATCACTATCAGTACCCGCCTATCCAAAAGCACACTCACAAAACTGTCCTTTTGAATGCGCGTAGTCACTGAGCATCCACTCGCTGGAGAGGACAACTAGTCCTCTCGCAATAGGCTCTTGCAAGCTTGAGCAAGCAAACAAAAACCAGTTTTTTAAAAAAGCCAGTGTTTACTGTATCACCTAGTAACAATAACAATCACTCATTATTCACGGAGTGATACCAGAGGAAACCAACTCTTACCACTATATGTTTTAATAGAAATGTCTCAAAAAAAGGACGCAGGTTCTATCTGTTTAAAACAGAACACTGCATCCCGAGTTTGACCCTTGAGAAATTGCCCGGTTAGAGCTTAAAAACCCGACGAATCATGGCGGGAATGACGATACCGAAGAAGATACCGGCCATGATGTTGAGGGTGACCACAGTGGCAAACCACAGACCAGCGACCATCAAAACCAACACGAGAAACGCAGAGAGGCGCTCGATCTTGTTGGCTTCAGGCACCTCGTAGAAGAAGCGCACCTGAATCAGGAAGGCGGTGGCGAGGGCTGCACCGATGGCGCAAACCGGGGTGGTACCAGCCGAAGCAAAGACGCCAGCCACAAGAGCGGCAACGGCGATGCTGGCAAGGCTGGGGACGTTCAAAAAATTCAAACGCATAGGACTGTCTCCTCAGGTAGGCTTGCACAAAGACAGGCAGGTGCAAATGCACCCACCTGCTTTGCTGCGTTAACAAGCGCTACTGTTGTTGTGAATGTTAATCAGCCGTGATGAGCTTACGGCTGACGGTGGCTTAGGACTTGCCGCCTTCCTGGTTGGTGACACACTCAGCGTTTTCACAGCCGGCGATGGGGTCGTCGATGACACCATTGCAGCTCGGGCAGCGAGGCACGTTGAGAATCAGCTGAGGCGGCCGGGCGTCACGGGTGAAGACCGGCTTGGGTGCCTCTGGAGCGCGCTGATTGAGGTAGCCCGCCAGGCGCTGCGCGTAATCTTCGTTGGGCAGCATGCGGAAGTTGTAGGTGCCTTCGATGGCGCCGTCGGGACCGCCCAGACGCACTTCCACCGTGAAGACCGAGGGCAGTGGCTCGCGGTTTTGCTCGGCGGGCGTCTGACCGACCAGGTGAGAGCGACCAAAGATGGCGCGGAAGCCAGCGGAGGCAAGAGCCCGACGCTGCTTGCGCAGGATTTGACTGAGCGCCAGCTCATAGCGCTGGTTGGGCGCGATGAGACTGGAGTAGGTTTCTTCGCCGTCGACAGTGACAGCAATATGACACGGCTCCTCGGCGAAGACGATAAGCTGGGCCGCTTCTGTGTTGCAGACGCGAGCCTGGATTACGGTGCCTTCGCTGAACTGGTCAGCGGTGTTGCCGTCGCATCCGCTGGTGATGTTAAGGGTCGTCATATGTTTGTTTGCTCCGTTTGGTGTAGGCCCTGACCTGCACTCCGAACAATCGGTACTGTGCAATTTGGCCAGAGCCGGAATTGGCAGTCTGCAGCCGGAGCTGCAGAAGTAACATTGCTGCGACTAAAGAGAAGCAATCGCAGGGTGACCGTCAGTGTTCATCGTCCTTTGACAAAAGCTGCCTTTAGACGATGCCAACCGATACTGAGCAGGAGCAGCGTCACAAAGACGCAGATCACTGCCAGAAACGATCCCACTACAGCCAGACCGGCAGCCAGAGTGAAGCTCACTCCTTCGCTAGACTGGTTAACCAACTGCAAAATCCAGGGCATCAGAGTCGAAGCCGTATAGTCCTGTGAGACATCCCATGCCCCCCAGACGAACAACGGCCAGACCACGATGAACAGGAAGAAGTGCATGATCGTGTTGGTAAGTTTCATTGACTTTTACCAGATGCGGAGTGCAGTGCAAGCTCGGCCCCTTCTAAGGCAGATGTCGCACCCGTGCTCCTTTGTTTGCGGAAGAGCAGTCAATGTCTCGATGGTTACTTATCATCACCGCTTCACCAGTGATAACACCAAAGCAAGACTCACACTGCCGCTAATTTGCAGGCACAAAGTCCATCACATAAGCTTGTTCAAAGCTCACTGACAGAGGGCTATCGCACATCTCGAAGACTCACCAGTCCTGCAAAACTCCCGCCAATCCAAACTCTATGTGCACCCCGCTCCACAAAGGAGTAAGAGAAAAACACATAAGAGAGTGAGCTGATGAGTGTTTAGAGAAGTAAGACCGGTAAAAGAGATATAAAGTAGCGAATCTAGACTAGATCTAGAGCTTATGCCAGGGCAAGCAACTATAGAAATAGTTTACAAGCGGGACGCAATCGTAAGGTTTCCTTCAGTTTCAACAAAACCAAGCAACAGTGAGGCATACGACCCTTTTGAACACCCCTTGACAGCGTTAGCCGCGATAGCCCGCTCAACAGTTTGCAACACTGGATATGTAACCGGTTACATCAAGGATACCGGCACTGATAGCGCTTCTGCCCGGCCAAGTTGTCTCTAAAAACCCGACTAAATCTCGTTCAGAGTGCGGCGAAATAGCTGATCAAGACGGCGCGAAGCAGCTTTAGATGCTTCCAGTACCTCTTCGTGTCCGCCCATCACTTCATCTGGCTTCCAGACATTGGTGATTACAGAAACAGCTGCGGCAGTGGTACCGGTGCCCAGACAAGTCAAAAGTTCGGGCACAGTGGACATACCGACAGCATCGCATTTGAGGCGGCGCAGCATATCGACTTCAGCCATAGTCTCATAGCTTGGTCCAAGCAAACCAGCATAGACACCCTTTTGCAGCGGTTTAAAGCGACTATCATCACTGCTTAGTTTGGCGCCTGTGGCCAGTAACTTGGCAGTGAGATCATTGCTGCAATCGGTCGGCTCCACCATGACAGCGGGCAAAAGACCGCGCTCTTGCCACTGTGGGCTGAGATGATCGCGGTAGCCGTTTAGGACCATCAAGTCGCCGACGTTAAATTGCAAATTGAGTCCACCAGCGGCATTGGTGACAAGCAAATTGGGCACGCCCCATTCGATTAAAACACGCGTGGCCAATGTCACTGTTTCCCAGTCATAGCCCTCATAGAGGTGAAACCTACCGCGCAAGACAGCCACCAGCGGATCATCAGCGCCCTGACCAAGACGACCTATGGTGAGAGTGCCGGAATGCCCAGCCACAGACGGTGCCAGTCCAAACAAGTCAGCGTACTTAACGACAATGGGGTTAAGCAAACCTTCCAGGACATTGACACCAGAGCCCAGAATCACAGCAGCCCGAGGCACTGCTGGATAAAGTTTGCGCAGGTTAGCAACTGCTTCGCTTGCTGAAACTGTCAGCTTTTGTTTTGTATTATTGCCCATCTCCACTACCTCAAAAGCGTTGCTAAAATGTCTGGACGCAGGCTGGCACCTTCGGGCAGAGCCACACCGACCACTTTAAGACCGGCATGAGCAGCCACTATCATTGTGGGCACCAGGTTGTAGCAATATAGTTTGGCACCAAGTTTATGGATAAATTCCAACTCGGCATCTGTCGGTGTAACACCAGGATGTAAGCCAGCAGCTATTGCGTATTGCATCTTGCCCAGCGGGTTACCGAGACTCCAGGTCTCTTCCTGGTCCATGGTGTCATTGGCATCAAGATAGATGTTATTGACCACCGGAAATCTCTGCCCGATGGCATCGTTTGGTCCGACGAGCGGATTATTGCCACTTAAATTGAGATGGTCACTAATGAGATAGGGCGTATCATCTTTGAGTCCGTAAGCGCGGTCTATTACAATCGCCACTTCGGCTTTGCCTTTGTCACGCAGCATTTTGATTACTGACTCGCCAAAAGCAGCTTCCTGAGCAAACTCTTTTACTTGCCCTGTAAAATCAATACGCTTAGCGTATCTCAGTTTCATTTTGCACCTCCAACCAGTACAGAGCTGCCCGCTCCTGACCAGGACAGCCCCAGCCAATCATTAAGTGTGCCAGCTATATCGGCAAAACCATCGCGCACACCGATATTGTGAGCTAGTTGTTTTTGCTCTTCACTGAGATCCCGCTCAGCCTCACTTGCTTCAAGCGAAGGACTGTAAGCTATTAGTGGCACAAATTCGCGGGTGTGGTCTGTGCCGGGGGCGGTGGGGTCATTGCCATGATCTGAAGAGATCAAAAGCAAATCTTCCGGTCTCATGCTTTTCATGATTTCACCAAGCCACTGGTCGATTTCGACAAGTGCTGAGCCGTAACCTTTAGCATCGCGGCGGTGTCCATAAAGCGAGTCAGTGTCCACCAGATTGGTAAAAATAAGACCCATACGGTCAGTCTTGTTTTTATCCATTTCAATTTTGCTCAGATCCAGGCTGTTTCTTACTGCCTGCAAAGTCAGGTCGAGACCTTCTTTGTTAGTGCCAGTATGTTTGGCATGACTAAGGCCATGACCAACAAAGATATCTTCAATTTTGCCTACACCAAAGACACCAAGCCCACTCTCTAATGTATGGTCGAGAAAAGTTTTGCCTGGCGGTGGCACGGCATAGTCATGACGATCGCCTGAGATGCGCTTGTAGTTGCCCTTAGTGCCGTTAAATGGTCTGGCTATGACTCTACCGACACGGTAAGGACCATCCAGTATTTTGCGAGCGATTTCGCTCCACCGGTAAAGAGTAGCCAGTGGCACTACATCCACATGACAGGCAATCTGAAAAACACTATCGCCGCTAGTGTAGACAATGGGATAGCCAGTACGTTCGTGCTCCTCGCCCAGTTCTTCCAGCACAGTGGTACCGGAGGCTGGCTTATTGCAAAGTATGCCCTTACAGCCAGTTTCGGCAATAAATTTGTCAATTACTTCAGGCGGAAAACCATTGGGAAACATAGGAAAAGCTTCTTTGGAGATGATGCCCATCATCTCCCAGTGCCCTGTCTGAGTATCTTTGCCGTTGCTCGCTTCGGCCAGTTTGCCATAAAACCCGCGTGCTTTTGCAGTCTTACTCACTCCCGCAATGTCGCAGATATTGCCCAAACCGAGACTGGCCATATTAGGCAGAGCCAGTCCACCCACAGCGCTTGCCGTATTGGCAATGGTATTGCACTGAGCCGAATCGCCAAAGACGTCATGATCCGGTGAAGCGCCAATACCACAGCCATCTATGACCACAACTATCGCTCGTCTGCTTGATTTATCCATTGCTTTTTCCACAGTGTTTGTTGCTTTATTATTTTGCTCAGTGCGCTAGTTGCGCCAGCCGACAGAGGCTTTATCCACCAGAGGCTAAAAAGCCAGGCGGTAGTGATCAGCATCGCGCTTAATCAGACCGTATATTCTAAGGCCCAAATTGTATTTATAAGGTGCCAGGCCAATTGTAAAGAGGCAAAATCGTACCAATTACCATGCATTTAATAATGCATGGTCACTCCTGAAATACTTCTACTTGAGACTAAAAGCTGGCTTTTGCTAGGGTGCAAATGTCTTTATTTCACCCCCCAATAACTAAAAGCTCCACCCAAGCACTTAATCACCAGATAGACCGCTTTTCCATGCACTTTGGGCCAACTACACATTGGCTTTTGAGAGCACGCGGTAATTTGGAGTGTTTGGTATGGGCTGGTGATAAAGACTCAAACGAGGTTAAACAGGTTAGCCTCCGGCGATTTCACCCATAACCTGAAACTTATCCTACTCAACCTGCCTTTCTGCCTATAGCCAAAAGGTAACTGAGCAGTGCTAGAGAGGAAAGCAAGGAGTCATATCATGAGAAAAGGTCTTTTTGCTGCACTCGCTGTTGCAGCCATCGCTGTTACCTCTTTTGCCGCCCCGGCAGCTCACGCCCATGACGGCGTTAGCATCGGTATCGGCCCCTGGGGCCCGTCGCTCTCAATCGACATCGGCGGCCACGGTCACCGCGGACATCGCGACTGGGACCGCCGCGACCACCGCGATTACCGGGACTACCGCGACTACGACCGCTGCTACAACGGCTGCGGCTACCGCTACCGTCCGCCGGTTTCTTCGCCGCCTCCGGTCATCTACCCGCAGACCTACATCGACCAGTGGGGCTACGAGTACTACATCGACCGCCACGGCTATCAGCGCTACACTGGCCGTCGCTACTAGGCACAGTCCTGGTTTAAAAACCTGATGGTTTTTGGAGGTTGTGGGTCAGCTGACCCACAACCTCTTTTTTCTTCTGTCTCGTTTATTTCTGTCTCGTTTTCTCCCGACTCGATTTTCATCTCAAAGCCAGCATCTGATTCTGTAAGTTCGTTTTTTGACGATTTTTACTATGCATCATAGTAAATAATGACACCCAAAAGCCAACAATATTCAGCAAATGGGCATTACACTCAAAAATTTAAATGAAGAAGCTAGCCCAGCTCCGCTAGAGGTGCTAACCTAGTATATGGTTACTTGCGGAGGCGCCCATGACAACACCAGACCTTCTCTCAATCAACAATGTGGCCGAAAAGCTTGAGCTTTCGGTGCACCAGTTACGCCGGTGGGAGCTGATGTTTGGTCTGGAGATCAAGCGTGGACGCGGTCAGCAGAGACAGTACAGAGCAGAGGATATGTCTGTTCTAGAGCGCATCAAAGAGCTGGTCGATCAAGGTTGGCCCACAAGTCAGATTCGTCCCCAGTTAGAAGCGGAAGGTCTGCTCACCCCCAAATTAATTGGTATGCCAGTGGCTCCGGGCAATCCAGAAGTATTGCAAGAGTCCATAATTGGTCTGCGCAACTTTACAGAACGTCGATTTATAGAGCTTTCCAAGCAAGTCGATGAATTGAGACAGCTGCTCATTTCAATCACGCTCAAACAAGAACTTTCCACAGACAAGACTTCGCCATGGCAGCCGATGGCACCAGAATACGTGCCCACACCAAAAGTACAACCAGCACAAGAAATAACTATTGGACCACAAATCTCGATAGATCCGCCAGGCAAGCCTTCAACACAACAGCCCTATACGCCCAGGCCGATCATCGGCGCACCATCGCAGAACAGCTCATATGGTGCACCTGGTAGCACTAGCTACGGCTCCGGCAGTCAGGGCGGCACCATCATTGGAGCCATCACCAGTACTGATTCGATATACACCAGTCGCTCCAGTGACCCAGATATGGCTACCAGAGGCGAGACTGGTAGTGCCAGCGACAGTGCCATATCAATGTCCTCTATGGTCAGACACAGCACCATTCCACCTCTACCGGCAAAAGTCCAAGACCAAGAATCACTGCCCGCGCAAGAAGTTGCCATGGCGGAAGACACTACCGCACCGGTCCTGACAAGCCCAGCTACTAGCAATGACGACCAGCCAGTGGCTAATGTTAGCGCCGGTGAATTGGACGCAGTTTTTGATGCGCCACAGGCCGCCACTAGCGCCACTGAGAGCTTTGCTCCGATGCAGCTTAGCGCTAGTGCTCCAACCTCTGCAGAGCCATCGGTATCGCCTTCCAGCTTTACTTCAGGCTTTGAGAGCGGTACACCGGCACCAATACCAGTGCCAGCACCGCAAACAACTCCCTTGACTCAGCCTGGTGCATCGGCTTTTGCCGTAGCGCGTGGGCTGAATGACAATCTGGCAGCCAGCGAGGCAGTCAGTCGAGCCAATCAACCAGAACCAGCCCTTGACCTCGAGCAACCCGTGCTGGCACCGGCACAGCCAGTAGCCTCCAGCAGCCTCGATACAACCATCAGTCCAGTGACCGAACTGGACGAAGAAGAAAACGAACCAGAACCACAAGTATTACCGGCTATCGCTGAGGACTTTAGCGATGCACCACCACCGGCACTACCAGTGACAGCCGGACCGCAAGTCAACTTTGGTCCTAATGTCTCAGCCCCTCAGGTGACAGCCCAAAAAGTCGATGACAACTTTGGTCTCGGCGAAGTCACTGATCAAAACTACCTGACTGTGCTGGGCCGTGCTCTGGATCTGATTGGTTGGACCGATGAGCAAGCAGACTCCTACAGTCTCAAAGCATTTAGCGTGCCTCACTGGGATGAGCTTGGTCGCAGCCAAGCCGAAAAACTGGTATCGCATCTCGTTGGCATTCTCAAAGAACAGCTAGGCAACTGAGCGATAAAGGCCAGAAGCGAATACGACAGAGACTCAAAAGCAAAAATCTGGCACCTCCAGATGCTTTTATGCTGAAAAAAAGTAACTAAGACCGGAAAATTTGCTTAAATCTGCTAGAAATAGCGGGTTTTGGGCAGATTTAATGCAGAATACGTATTTACCCCACTGACTTTGCAGGGAACTAACGCTAATATACTGACATCTTCAGTAAAGCAGAGATGCACTACCGAAAACATATCGCAGGTTCTCCAGCGAGAGAGACCAGGGATGGTCACAACCGAGGGCAGCACCGGTCCTGCGAGCAATTCAAAAAGAGGCTTAACAAGCCTCTTTTTTTTCGCTGGCACAACTGAGCGAGCCATTGAGCAGTTATGTGAGAAAAGCTTTCACTCAAACTGCCAAGATCAACCTGTAGAAAACCCCGCTAAGCGCCACAGGCTCTTGATATCTACCGGGGTCTAATGATAGCTATTGGTAATACCCATTTTCACAAATGAACCAAGGAGCCCCAATCACATTTAAGACCAGCATCTAACTCTAGTTTTGAATCCCTGATTGGTTTCCTGGAAAGCAAAGGGTAGACCCACCTGTTTTAACTGTAACGCGCCACCGAAGAAGGCACCTGTTGGTACTTCTCGGTTTTGGCCCGAGCTTATAGGAGCGCTATGACTCAGAATACCCAAACGATTTCCCTCGAGGAAATGGTCGCGGCAACGCTTGCCATGACACAAGACCCGAAGCTTCTCGACCTCTACGACCAGGGCGACAAAGTTTCATCCTCTCAGACCAAGCACGATGTGGCTCATGCTTACAGCGTGCTCAACACCGCCAACTACCTCAAGCGCGAAGTGATCAGCCGTTTCCCCGAGTTGCTCTCGCGTGAAGCTAGCGAAGTGATCATTCCGGCTGGCGCTTTCTTGCACGACATCGGTCGAGCAGTGAGCGTGAATGATCATGCCGGGGCCGGCAAGAAGATTGCGCTGGAATACTGTCGCGAGAAGAACTTCCCCAACAAGACTGCGGCGCGCATCGCTGCGGTTGTGGCTTGCCACCGTTCGGACGACTTCCTCAAGATTTCCATCTCAGCGCTCAAGAACTTCCCCGAACTGGCCATCGTCGTCATCGCCGACAAGTGCGTCGGAGACGAAGACCGTGTCCGCCCCGGACGCGCCATGATGCTCAAGGCCTTCCGCCTGCTCGGACTGGCACGACGCAACTGGTGGCATAACGCCGAGCACGACCGGGTCAACTTTGCCATCAAGCAATGCGACCTGATTGTCGATTCCGACGATGCCCCTACCAAGGAGCATGCCGGCGCCATCGTTCTCAAGCTCCTGCTCGACGAAAAGGTCGCGCCGGCTTCCGAACTGCTCAGCCTCTATGCCCGCCGCTTCCACTCCTGTGGTCGCGGAGCCAAGGCTCTCGGTTTTGTCTTCCGCATCGAAGTGAATGGCACTCGCTATTGCTTCCATGACGACTCGAGCACCTGGGTGCCCCTCAAGCATCACAGCATCTCGCTGGCTTGATTGACTGACTGGTAGCGATACCATATGTCTTGAACGGATGAAGGAGAATTGGACCCCCGGGTCCTTTTCTTCTTCATTTTGAAAACTTTCACTATACTCTATCGTAATAACACTGTCACACAATTTCAGTGTTTTAGATCAAATATGCGCAATTAACCCAATGACTTTGGCATAATTATTGCCAGGATAGCGATATCAAGACCCGCGAAGCTCTAGAATAGGAGTATCATTTCCCACTTGGGGCAATGCACCAAAGCCAAGAGCGCAACAAGGCTAATAAGAGCTAAATGGCTATAGTCAACGACATCTGGAAAATTTACCGTTCTTCCGCAGAGCATTGCGTCAAGTCCGGTCAACACGTTGAAGCCGAAAAATTATGGCTGGCAGCACTGGAAGTAGCTGAAGACTACGGTCCAGATAACGCCATGCTCACCACCTCGCTGGAAGGTCTTGCCGAAGTATTCTGGTACCAGGGCAAGCATGAATTTGCCGCTCCCATTTGCCGCAGACTATTGCGCATGTATGAGCACAAGCTGGGCCACAACCATCCCGATGTCGGCACCATGTCATACAACCTGGCTTTGCTTTATCACTCCTGGGGCAAATATGTTGAGGCTGAGCCATTTTATAAGCTGGCCATGTCTATTAAGACCAAAGTACTTGGTGGTCGCCACCCCGAAGTTGTCAGTCTACTGGGCAACTATGCCGATTTGCTTTTGATGCTCGACCGTGTCGAAGAAGCTCGTGAGCTTAAAGCACTAGCCGAAAAAGTCAAAGCTTCGAGCTGGCGCAAAACTGGCAACTGGCAAGCGATGCCAAATCCTGAAAGTAACGAAACTCTCTCCTCGCAAAAGTAATTAAGAGGGCGAAAGGAGAGCTGTTGCTATGACCTTTGGACTTACCGGATGGCTCAAATCGCGCCATAGAGAGCTTGACTATGAAATTCCCGTCTGGTTTCCCAGCCGCGAAAAGCGGGACAACCGCGAGTGGCTGGTAGTCAACGGATTGGGTGGTTATGCCATGGGTACTGTTTGCGGTGCCAGCCGCAGACGCTATCACTGTGTTCTGGCTTCAGCCCTGACTCCACCAGTATCGCGCTCGATAGTCCTGTCACGCGTAGAAGAACAAATTAGCATTGACGGTGTCGAGTATGAGCTAGCCACAAACGCCTGGGCCAGCGGCGTAGTCTCGCCCACCGGCTACAAGCATCTCGAATGTTTTACGACCATGCCCACACCTACCTGGGTCTATGAGCTCAATGGTCACTACTTGATCAAACGGCTGGTCATGCCCCATGGCAAAAACGAAGTCTATCTGGGCTATACCTTTGTGCCAGATCCCGACAAGCCAGAGCCTGAAGTCAAATTATCAGCTCGCTTTCTCATTGGTTTCAGAGATTTTCATAGCGAAGTAAAAGGCTCATCGGATGACCGCTATCCGCAATTTGTTTCGCCTAATCAAACAATGATTATCTTAAACGAATCAGGCGCAAGGCTTTGCCTCGCCTGGAAAGAAGGCGAATACGAAGCCCAGAAGCAATGGTGGTGGGGCTACAAATGGATTGAAGAAAGCAGCCGTGGCGAGCCAGATACCGAAGATTTGTTTTTTGTCGGCTGTGTCTCAATGAAAATGCAGGGCGACAAAGAATACTCCATCGGTGCCAGTTTTGAAAATGCAATAAGCATGCCTGATTGCCAGACGGCTGTGGAAGAAGTAATCGCCAGACAGTCGTTTTTGACCAGAAGAGCCAGTCTACCGCGCTCTACTAAGACAGACATGCTGGTTTTGACCTGCGATCAGTTTTTGGTACCAGCCTTTGAGACAGCAGTGCCCAGTATCGGCCGCCGTCATCGCGAAAAGCTAATTGACCCCAACTTGCCACCGTCAAGACTCTCTGTTATAGAGGGCTATCCCTGGTTTAACGACTCTGGTAGAGCCGCTCTTACAGCCTTGCCTGGTCTTACATTAGCAACCAGACGCTTTGCCGAAGCAGCAGCGATTTTGCGCACTTTTGCCGACCGCTATAAAGACGGACTGATCGCTAATCGTACATTAGATCCGCTCCCACCAGTCACCAGTCTATCCAGGCCCGGACTGGAGTTTCGCTCACTAGACACAGGACTCTGGCTGGCCTGGTCGCTTTACCAGTACTATCGCATCACCCGCGACAAAGCGCTTTTAATCGAGCTTTTGCCCAGGCTATTAGCAATTTACCGCGATCTCACAGACGCCACCATCTATGGTATCACAGTTGATAGTGACGGCTTAATCAGCACCAATTTGAGTGGCGAAGAATTTAGCTGGATGGATGCCCGCGTTGCTGACATACCAATCACACCAAGACCAGGCAAAGCCGTCGAGCTTAACGCTCTCTGGTACAACTTCCTGGAGACTACTGTATTTTTGTCTGGCGAAATTAAAGACGATGCGGCAATTGACACCGCTCAAATAGATAAAATCAAAGAAACCGGCAAAAACGTACTGTCCTCAATGTCCAAATTTTGGGATAGTGAGCGCAACTGTCTCTTTGACATTATCGAAGTACCACCAGGTCCGGGCGAAAAAGGTCGCAAGAAAGACGAAAGCGTCAGACCCAACCAGCTTCTGGCTGTATCTTTGCCGTTTCGCACTTTCAGCCGCGAACAAGAAAAGTCCATTTTGCACTGTGTTGAAACTCAGCTTTTGACCCCGATGGGTGTACGCACTTTATCGATGGAAGACAGTCAGTATCAAAGTAGTTACGGTTGTGGCTTTGACCATGCCGACCAGTATCACCGCGACCTCAGTTATCACCAGGGCACAGCCTGGACCTGGTTACTCGGTAGTTATATCGAGGCCTTAATAAATGTCTACGGTCCAGTACCGGACACAATTAATCGAGTCAGACTTTTACTCAATCCTCTACTTGAGCATTTTACAGAAGAGTCCTTACTCGGCGGAATCTCCGAAATTTTTGACGGAGGCAGGCCGCATCTGCCTCGCGGCTGCCCAAACCACGCCCAGGCTGTAGCTGAGTGCATGCGCTGGCAAAATTGGCTTTTAAAACAATAAGACAAGACAGTTATTTAGTGTCTTAAACCTTTCACGTCGGGTATGAAAAAAACAACGGTGCAAGAAATACAGAATTTCTTGCCATTTGGATCAGCCTAGATTTTGGAATTCATGTTTAAACCTAACCTCAATCGCGGACAGCAATCAAATCAACCAGCCAGGGAAGCCAATAGCGGTCCGCTCAAGCTGCCACAGCTCTGGAATGCTCCTGAGCTAGACGATATGATGAATCTATTGTCGCAAGCCCAGAGACGAGCAGGCAGTCCAGTTGAGTTACCGTTTAGTGTCAGTGGTATCGACAAACTTTTTCAAATTAGAGTCCTGGTAACGCGCGAAGGCGATCCTGAGTGGACTTTTAGTAGCGGTACGTTAAGTGGTCTGTCCACCAACTGGAGTCTGCCCACTATCGACGTCCACCTGGTGCACAACCTGCTTTTATCAGAATGCACTGGTCAACAGTCAGCTGATTTAATTTCCGACCATTCAAGTTTTCAGCGCCCCACCACTGGCTCTTACAACATGCCGCCCCAGGTGGAAGAAGCGCAGTACACCACCCAACAAATGGCTGGTGTGGCCGAAGCAATGCGCAATCTTTCACCGCAAAGAGCCACTGAAGCCGCCCCTGGTCCACAAGCCGCGCTTGAAGGCGACCTCGAAAAGCTGGCTCTCCCAGCCATTTTGCAGTCTCTAAACCTCGGCAAAAAGACCGGCAAACTGGTGATAGCAGGCACCGATGGCTCCAGCGAAATCTATTTTTTAGATGGCAACCCAAACCACGCCACAACCGGTGAGCTGGCAGGTGATTTTGCCATGATCGAAATGCTCACCTGGCAAACTGGTAAATTCAAATTTTTTGAATCTGAGAGAGCCAGTGTAGAGACCATTCAAAGAAGACTGGATAGCTTGATCATAGAGGGCATGACTTTCTTGGATCAGGTCAACCATCTCAAGACCATTGGTCTGACTATGGAATCTTTTCTAAAGCAAGGCTATCCCAATTTATCCGAGACTCAATTTGAACAAGTGGTCAGCCGTGGCACTGGTTTTAACATGCAAGCTCAAAAGGATTTCTTCCTGGAGGTCGACGACCAGACCAGTCTCTACGATATTTTACTGAGAGTACCGATGTCACGTATCGAATGGGTGCCAATCATTTACAACCTGCTCCAGGTTGGACTGGTGGTCCTGGCTCAAAATGCTGCCCCCAGTGTAATACCACAAGTAATAGAGCCCACTTATCAGCTCGACGAAAACGCCATTCAAATGGCTCTCAAACCACTACAAAGAGTCGATACCGAGGTCTTTACCTATCCGGTACTGCAATACTTTGTCAAACAAGAACATCACAGATATGAGCGTGACGGCAAGGCATTTAGCTTGATAGTCTTTGATTTGATGCTTGAAAAAGATGGGGGTCATGAGTTTTTGCCTGTGGGTCTATCCAAAGTCATTCTCAATCGCATCCATGGTGTCAAAAGAGATATTGACGTCCTCGGTCATTTTGAGACTTTCGATTTTGGTTTGCTTTTGCCACAAACTGGCGGCAAAGGTGCAATAGTCGTAGTCCAACGCATCCAGGAGAGGCTCAAATCTTCACCCCTGCCAGGTCTTGATTACAGCGCCTTAAGTGCCTGCTTTGGCGTGGCCTCTATCCCACAAGACTGCAAATCGATTGGTGGACTTTTAGTCTCAGCCTCGGAAGCAAAAAAATATGCCAGGAGAAACAACCTGACAATCTCGGAGTTTAAACCAATGTCTGGATAATCGGGATGTAAAGCACAAACTTGGCGTAAACTTACACGGACAGATCAGGCTTAAAGACCAAATGGCTCTAGTTAACTACGGTACCAAAGAAATTACTTTCAAACTGGTGTATTACGGCACCGGCTTGGGCGGCAAAACCACCAACCTCAAAGTAATTCACAGCCAATTATCACCTCAAACTAGAGGTGAACTTATCAGTCTGGCCACCGAAACAGAAAGAACTCTGTTTTTTGACTTTATGCCGCTGGACCTGGGCAGCATCAATGGCTTTAAGGCGCGGATTTCGATGTACACAGTACCTGGTCAGGAAGAGTACAACAAAAGTCGCAAGCTAATTTTGCGCGATGTCGATGGCATTGTTTTTGTAGCCGACAGCAACGTCACTCGCTCTGAAGAAAATCAAGCTTCACTGCAAAATATGATGGATAACCTCAAAGAATATCGCATCACACTTGATGATATCCCCTGGGTCTTACAGTACAACAAGCGCGACTTGACCACAGCGATGGAAGTGGAGCGCATGGAAAATGAGCTTAATCACTTGAGAGTGCCTGCTTTTGAAGCAGTGGCTATGGATGGCAAAGGTGTTTTTAGTACACTCAAGTCCATCACAAAGCTCATGCTTAACCGCGCCAAAGGCTCTGAATAAGCGTTTATAAAATCTACAAATAAAAGGAGAAGTAATTCTTATGTCACTTCTCCTTTTGTTAGTCATAAAAACAAGTCAAACTAGTTGACTCGGATGCCGATATCAGCGCGCTTACCATTGATGTAAGCAACGTCTTTAGCCATACGAGTATTGATAGCATCGAGTTTAGATACCAGCGTGCGCATGCGACTATCGCTCAGTGAGCCATTTTTAGAGTAGCGCGCCTTCCACGAAGAAGCTTCGTTGATTCTCTGCTTCAAGTCAGAGACCTGACTGGTGGACAATCTACCAGCTTTGTACTCATCATCGATACTGCGCTCCATAACCATAATTTTGTAGTCAGTCTCATCCAGATAAGTCCAGACGCCGTTGCGTAAAACCACATGAGAACCAGTAAGTGTGGGCATAGAAGTCACTTCTACAAGACGTCCATTGTCGACCATAGCCACCACTCTATTGGTAGAGCGTTCTGCTAGCACCACACCCGATGGCAGTGTTGTGGTCACACCGGTAGCAGGATTGTAAATGCCTCTTTGAACGCCGGTCAGCGGATCGACCATGACATAAGTGGTTGTGGCAGGCAAAACAACATCACGTCTTACGATCACTGGCATCGATGTTGTTGTGCTCAACACCTGGCTGCCATCAGTAACGATTGTAGCGCTAGCTGGCACGACAACAGTTGTAGGCTGAGACGGTGTCACGATTGTGCGCTTGGTGTAAGTCGTACTACCAGCGAGAGGATCGAGAGTCGATGTAGTTGTTGTTGTGCGAGTCTCCACCGACTCAAATTGAGCAAAAGCAGGCACAAAGGCAAACAGTGCTGTGCCTACCACTAATGATGTGGCTACTAGTGATCTGGTATTCATAAAAAAACTCCCCAACACGCGGTTGATGAAAAAATAAGACACTCACACCGGGCGGTAAGACAGTGCTTATCATGTGTTGCCCAGCAGTCACTGGTTGAGACTAATGCTGTGCTTGCTAGTTCCCACAATGTCTTACACTGACTATGCTGGGGGGGTCGCAAAGCTGATTAACGACAATCAGCTGACGCCGAATAGAAGACGTGGTCCACCTCATGTCCTCTTTACAGGACAAAACACTACACAATACAGTATGTTTAAGATCAAGAAATATTAGGATGCTGCGCCGTCTTGTGACCAAGAAATCAAAAAAATACGCCTGGCTGAAGAAAGAGAGGCAGCAAGTCCCTCTTCCTTCTGCCACGCATACCAGGCTAGAATCCAACTCAGGATTCAGCTACTTCTTCATTTCGTCTCGGTAGATTTCGCTGAGCAACTTGGCACTCCTCGATACATCTTGCAGCACGCTCCAGCTGGCGAGGTCCAGCGACTTCGGCGCATGTTTCAGGGCATTTTTCAAAAGCGCTTTTGCTGTTTCACGATCACCCAGGTCGATTTTGGCCTTGGCGACACCATAGTCGATCATGTACAGCTTGAAGTTCAGCAGGTCGCCTGCCAGAGGCTTGCCAAGCATCTCGAGCATCTCTCCAGCTTTGTACAAAAAGTCCAGGCCTTCGAGAGTGCGACCTTCGGTGGTGACGAAGTCGATGCCCAGATTGTAAGCATCAAAAACAACGCTAAGCGTGGGAGGACCGATGCGCAAATCGATACCGACCGAAAGAGCTTCCAGCGTAAAGGCTGCCTTGTACAAATCAACTCGCACGGCTTTGCGCTTGGACCGGGAAGCCATTTTACGCAACACCTGCTGGTGCAAGCGCAACGCCTCAGCATGATGTTTGGAATCGGGCTCGGATGAAGCGATAGTGGCTACGAGGCGACCAACCTGCTTCTCGAGCCGACGCAAGTCGGTGAAGCTGCCAGTTGCAGGAAAGTTGGCAACTTCTGAAAGCAGCCCCTGGATGGCACTGAGGGTGGACGATCCCGTGCCAGGATCGGAATTGGGAATGGTCTTGTTTGTCATGAGATTTTCCTCTGACAGCAAGAGTTCTATAAGGACATCATGTCCAGACAGTCGTTTCTCTCATTTCAATTACTTCAATAACGAACAGTTCAGCAATTATGGACTTCAGCGAATACGCCGCACCCTGATATCGATGCCGAAGCCTGAGACACCATAGACTTCGGGGGCATAAATAGGGGGAGCGTAATAGGGGGGACGGTTTCTGAGCGCTTCCGCTTGCTCAGCATAGGCCGCCAACTCATCTGGCGTAAAAGTGAACTCACGCACTTCGGTCTCGAGATCTGCACCAGTGATCATACGGATGGCCATGGCATTGCTCCATTGGTTCAAAGGCTGCGAATATTCGAACGGGCGATAGAAACTTGAAGAGTCAGTTATTTCAAACCAGCCTGATAGACTGCAACTAGATTGCAAAGGCGACAGGCTAAATCAGGCAGTAAGTGCGGATGTGGTGGTGAATCTCTAAAGATTGGTTGAAATAACTAATGCCTAAAGATAACACTTGAATGTAGCCAAACAAATAAAACACACGAGCATTTGCCCTTTACACGACCTCATTACAAATCGCCACAGCCAGCTTGCGTAGCTGTTCTACGTCATCTTTTACAAATCAATTGCAAGCGCCAGGACAGGGCTATTTAAGACCTGTGACAGCATCTGCCTTGTCGCATCTAGCGCTACATATTATCGATTTGTAAATTGAATAAAACGCCAAACCCCGCTATTAGCGCCTTAAAGTGCAAAAAGGTTTGGGCAATACATATGGCAAAAAGTACAAAAAGTGCCAAAAAGTACAAAAAGCAAAAAAGATGGTGCACCTGCTCGATGATTCTTGCGAATCAAAAGCAGGTGCACCATAAATCAAAACACTAGCACTTTCTTATTGGCTTACTTGCCGGTGAAGCGCTCCAGCACTGCCTTGACCGAAGCCCAGGCCGATTGCACTGCCGCCACCACCGGTGCCAGGAAGATCATCAGGAACTTGGTCAGCCAGGCAAACTGACGACCAATCACCGACCAGATGGCGGCGTAGGCTTCCCAGATGCTGTCGAAGACCTTGTCAGCGAGCGTGCCGAGCCAGGGCGTCAGGATCAGGTTGGCCGGCGCCCGCACGATCAGATAGGCAATCGGAGCGACGATACCACCCACGACCGATCCAGCCACCAGAGCCACGACAACCGTCGAGACCCAGTTGCCGGTGGCAGCGAGCACGGCATGACCGGCGACAAACATGGCAGTGCCACCAGTGACCAGAGCCAGCGTCTCGGCACCATAGCGCGAGAAGAAGCGGTCGAGCAGCACGAAGACGTTGATGCCGACAACAGCCATGATGCCCACGTTGAGCCAGAAGGAGCTGGGCAGGTAAGGCTGCGCCATGGGCAGGACCTGCACCACAGCGATGTAGGCCACTGCCATGTTGAGCAGGTGACCGAAGAGCGAGCCAAAGCCCGACCTGTCGTCAAACGCCTTGCGCTGCACGTAACGCACGCCTTCCGAGACCTTCTTGAAGGCATTGGCGAAGCCCTGATGGATGCTCTCGAGCAGTCCGCCCAGTGTCGGCGCAGCCCAGCCAGTCAACGCCCGCACCAGCAGGTAGGCGAAGGGATAGGCGAGCAGAGCCGTACCAACCAGCGCCACCACAGTGCCGACAACGAGCCAGGCACCAGTCAAGGGCAGCGCGATGTAAGCCCAGTAGGCAGTCAGGCCAGAGGCGAAAATGCCGATCAGAGCATTGCCACCGGAGCGGTTGAGGACATCACGGCTGCCAGTCGAGTAGCAGTAGACGCCGACGAGCACAGCCACGACCCAGTTGGCGATAGCCGGCAGAGCGACCATGGCGATTGCCGACTTGATGACCACGGCGATGGCGACAGCCACAACAATGTTCATCACATGGTGATAGAAGCGGCGGAAGTCCTTGTTCTCGTCGTCGGAGTAGACTGCTTCCAAAAGCTTGCCCCAGGCCTTGAGCACCTGCTCCATCAGACCACCCTGGAGGACGGCGATAAAGGCAGGCAACACATAGGTGATGCCGACGATAAACGAAACAACCGCGGTAGCAGCCATGGGCACGGCACCACTGACGATACCAGCCTTGGCAACGAGCAAGTAGCTTGTGACACCGCTGTAGACCATGGCGGTCGCGGCGGCTTCACCTTCATCGACCAGAGCAAAGAGGACTGCTCCGGTGAAGTAGAAAGCGGTGAAGGCGACAGCAAAGGCAATCACTTCTTGCAGATGCAGGAAGGCCAGAGCCGGAATGGTAGCCACACCAGCGCAAGCCTGGAAGGTCAGGTAACCGACCAGAGCGGAGAGAGCGGCGACCTTGACCAGAAGCAGCACCTGGAGCAGCTTGATGCCCCAGCTCTTGCCACCAGTCGTGCCTTCCACGCGGCTCCAGAGATAGTCAGAGCCTGGCGCCTTGCGCACCACGCTGACGACACCACTGACGAAAGGCTTGAAGATCTCCTTGGCAAAAACCTTGGACTTCTTCAAGAACCAGTCGCCGAAGTTCCAGATGTGGCGAATGATCAGCCAGTAGATGGCCGGCCAGACGTGAGTCATGGTCAGGATGAAGACCACGACCGAGGAAGCAAACCACGAGAAAGCGCCCCAGCCCTGGGTGTTGGCCAGGTAGTCGGCTGTGGAGAAGGCAGACACGCCGGCGACGCCGACACCGAGAAGGCCGATCATGATGCTGCGCAGCATGCCACCAGAATAGGCCTTCTTGCAGATCCACTTGCCGCTCTCACGCAGCGCCATGTAGATAACGCCGGGGATGAACAGCAAGATGTTGAGGAGGACGTTGCCGCCTCGCTTGTTTTGACTTGTCATAATGGAAATTCTCCTTGCGGATGAATCAGAGGAGAAGCAAACACTTGGTGGTTGCCTCCAGCGAAGTAACTTGCAAACAAAATCAGCCAGCATCCTGTCTATCCGATTCAGGATGTGCCAATCCCAGTCCCGTGGGACCTGGAGATTGTGGGTTGAAATGGTTTTGCTGCTTAAGTTTGGAAGTTACGGGTGAATTGGTGGTGGATAGATGTCAACAACCTAATCAATTGCTGTGCTCTATACGAGAGGCTATGGGTTACTTAAAAGTCATAAGCTCATAGATTCAGGATAAGTAAGTTAGAAGTAGCTGATCTCGGGCGCGCGGATCCTAGCGCAGCTAGCAAAGTCACTACTTAAAGCTTTGTTGTGCACTTGAGCCCAATCAGCCCTGCTACTAAAAGGACAAAACTAATAAGCCGCCCCGCTGTTACTGTCTCGGCAAAACAAACTACGCCCACGACAAAAGCACCAACAGCACCAATTCCGGTCCAGACAGCATAGGCAGTGCCCAGTGGTATCTGTTTCATAGCTTGCGACAAAAGCCAGATGCTCGCCACCATGGTCAAAATGGTAACGCTGCCAACTGTCCAGCTTTGTTTTGTTGCTGCCACCTTGAGCAAGGCCGCCCAGACGATTTCAAAAAGACCAGCCAAAAGCAATATTGACCATGACATAAGCACCTCCAGACGGGCCGTCCCGGTTGATGCTCAGGTCAGGTCGTCCTGACATGCTCATTCTAGCCAATTTGAGCAAAAAAGAACCCTTCCCGGTGGGAAGGGTTCAAAAAATGTGAAAATCACTAGCGAATCGAACGAATTATCAACCGGTTTTCAAAACATCGCTCTTCAGTTCGACTGCAATGCCCGGCTTGCTCGGCTTCCAGCTGGAAATCTCGCAAACTCCGTTTTGGCAAGAGCCGGAGTCGTTGATTTGAAATTCTTCTATTTCTTGCGGTCCTCCTACATGGGCAGTTTGTGCCTTTGCTTGGCGGAAGAAATGACCGAGGGACTCCGAATTCATTGCTTGTTCCTACTTGCTAGCCTCAATAAAGAGGACTGAGATTCCAGGTTGTAATGTTCCACGACGCGAAGCTTCGTAAACACTGCCAGGCATGTTACCAGGAGCAGATAGCATACGCATAGAATATTCAACTTTTATCAGTCTTCCAGCACAAAAGATATTTCTGGCGGAGCGCCTGTAGTGTCATTTTTATCAAAATGGAGCGCCAATAGCTGATAAAATTCTAGTCTTGGGATGGGCTGCCAGCCTGAGATCCTTAAGGAAATCGGTAGAAATATCGATCAGATACTACGCTTGTCATCCGTTATTGTGAGCCACATTGAAAAGCTGTCCGCTCTGCACCACTACCTTAACCATCATCGAGATTGGAGGCAAAGGCCGCCTCGCTTGTCAAATTTGCGAATTTGTCCACTGGGACAATCCCAAACCGGTGACAGCGACACTGGTCCCGCTAGACGGTGGACTGGTACTGGTCGAGCGCCGCTTTGAGCCTTTTATTGGCGACTGGTGCCTGCCTGGTGGCTTCATCGAAAACTGCGAAGATCCCCAGGAATCAGCCGCTCGCGAAGTCCAAGAAGAAACTGGTCTGGAAGTAGAAATTGTTGAGCTATTGGGAGCAAACACGCCAGGACACGGCATCAACGTTGTCATACTGTTTTATTTAGCCAGACCAATTGGTGGTTCATTAATTGCTGGTGATGACGCCAGTGATGTTGGAACTTTCGCTCAAGATGCCCTACCTAACAACATTGCGTTCCCTTTGCACCGCAAAATGATCGCTCAATTTTTTGATCGCGCAGCAAGTCTCAACTTGCTCGGCAAGTAACGCTCAGGTATCCCGCGCACACACACAATTTGGAGAGAGTAATGTCTGACAAAGTTAAGGCCATTCCCACCGGCTATCACACAGTAACACCATATATGGTGATGTGCGACGCCACAAAGGCTATTGAGTTTTATCAAAAGGCTTTTGGAGCCGAACAAGTAGTGTTAATGCACACACCCGACGGTAAAGTGATGCATGCCGAAATCAAAATCGGTGATTCAATGATCATGATGGGCGAAGAATGCCAGGAAAGAGGCTGCGTTAGCCCCAAAACAGCAGGTCATGTGACCAGCTCATTGATGCTTTATTTTGAGGACGTTGATAGCGCCTTCCAAAAAGCAGTTAAAGCTGGCGCCACAGTCAAAATGCCTTTGATGAATATGTTCTGGGGCGATCGTTACGGTCAAATAACCGATCCATTTGGTCACATGTGGTCTCTGGCTCAACACATAGAAGACGTGCCTGAAGCGGAAATGCCCAAGCGCGCAGCAGAAGCCTTTAAACAAATGGCCGGCGCCAACAAATAAAATCAGATTGCTCTGTAGATCACAAAGGGCGCTCAGGGACCAGTTCTCTGAGCGCTTTTTCTAGTTCGTCAGCACTATCCATTCCCGTTCCAATCAAAAAACTACCTTTAGTTGTCTTTATTACAAAACCCTCTGGCAAAAGGGGCAGTGGCGCATGCAAAGCATTGAGCTGATCCAGAGCCACTATACGCTTATAAAAATACGTGGCGATTTCGATTTGGTCCTGACTGAGTTTGACCGCATGAGGCATCAATAGCACTACATAGGCACGGTAAAACAACACAGCCGAGGCAGCCGCAGCAAAAGTGACGAGCATGGCAAAATCACTTTGACCACTGGTTGTAGCAGCTTTAGCACCGCCGCTGGCAGACAGAGTAAAGACCCAAACAACTCCAATAAAAATCAAACTGAGCACCACCTGTGCTACCTGCACACAGGCTGTCATCGGGTCCTGGACAAAAGTCCGTCCCATATAGCGCTTTACTCCGCCACTATTCAGATAAGCGGGCAGATTGGCCCTGACTAGCGCCACCAGATCATCGCAATGCTTGAGCCAGACAGGGAAGCTGAATTCGCCGCCATCAAAACTGACCACATAGCGCACCCAGTTAAAGCTACTGCGACGGCTCAAACTGGTTATCTGAGAGAGTTTGCATGTTGTCCGTTTAAAGAGACTGTAAGAAGTAAGCTCATCCCCTAGAAAACGCACCTGAAAAGTAATAAAGCCATAAATCGGCAAAACGCAGGCAGCTACCAGTGCCACACCAGCAAAGACAAGCTTTACTACAGCCGAAAAGGCAAAAAGTTTGCCGAAGGCGAGTAGCAAAAGCGGTAGCAAAAGCATTATTGCCAGTGCTGTAAACTCGGCCAAGACTCGCGCCATGACCATTGGCTTGAGTCTAAAAAAACGCGCTTTTGGCGCAATGGCAACCGCACTTTCATCGGTCTTAGCTGGCCCAACAATTGGCTCACCAAGATTGGTCGATACAGGATCCTGAGCGTCCTGGGACTGTTCCACGGATAGAGAGTCTGGCTGTGCCAACTCACTTTTGCTTTTGCCCTTAGGCTTTTTTTTGCGTCCACTGCTGGCACCGCCAGACGCTTTGCTCTGTTTGTCTGGCTTGCCGCGCTTTGAAGCTTGAGGGGCTGGCTCTAATGGGTCGTCATTATCCATGTTTCGATTGTCTCAAATACTTGGCTTTGACGCCATCAAAAACTTCAAAACAAGAGCCACAGACAAGCCGTATATGACAACCACCTGTCAAGGAGCACTAGCGGTGCGAGGTTTAGATCTAATTAGTGAGCAGAGCTTGAATCTTTGACATTAAAGCTAATAGGTTCAGAGAGTTATTACTGCCAAAAACACACTTATTTATTTACGGGTCAAAAACCCTCTAAAAATCCCCTCTAACAGTCATATATCAAGCGAGGCCTTTATGAAGAGCAAAAACAGCTCTGTTAATACTGGTGTACGTACTGAGCGGGATTCGATGGGAGAAATGTCTGTGCCTGAAGGTGCCCTATGGGGCGCTAGCACACAGCGAGCTGCGCTCAACTTTCCCATCGGACAGCTGCGCTTCGAACACCGCTTTATCCGCACACTTGCTCTGGTCAAACTGGCATGCGCCAGGGCCAACCATGAGCTAGGTGACCTGGACAAAGAGAGATACGAAGCCATAACCCAGGCTTGTCGGCATATTGCCACTGGGCAGTTTGATCAACACTTTGTCGTGAGCATCTTTCAGACCGGCTCTGGTACGTCAACCAACATGAACGCTAACGAAGTCATTGCCAGCCTGGCCAGGGCTTCAATAAGCGTCCACCCCAACGATCACGTCAACATGGGACAGTCGTCCAACGATGTGATTCCCACAACCATCCACGTCACGCTTGCCTGCGCCATCCAAAATGAGCTTTTGCCAGCACTGCGCAAACTGTCTCGCTCCCTGGGCACACGAGCGCGTCGCTTTCATTCTGTCCTCAAGACTGGCCGCACCCATTTGCAAGATGCCACACCAGTCACATTCGGGCAGGTATTCAGCGGCTACAAAGCACAGGTCGACACCCAGATAAAGCGGCTGCAAAAGCTCGTCAAAAGCTTGAGCAAAGTAGCCCTGGGCGGCACCGCTGTCGGCACTGGTATCAATACCAGAATAGCTTTTGCTGGCACCGCCCTGGGATATCTCTCAAACGAGCTGGGCATGACATTTGCCTGTGCCGACAACCACTTTGCTGCACAGGGCTCCATCGATGCCCTGGTCGAAGCCGCCGGTTGCCTGCAAACACTGGCTTGTGCTCTGCACAAAATCGCTAACGATATCCGCTGGATGGCTAGTGGCCCACGGGCAGGCTTGTCCGAGCTAACTCTGCCTGCCATCCAACCCGGCAGCTCAATCATGCCCGGCAAAGTCAATCCCGTTATCCTGGAAGCGGTCATGCAAGTCACCTACCGCGTCCAGGGCAACAGTCACACGGTAGTTTGCGCCTCACAAGCCAGCAACTTTGAGCTCAACGTCGCACTGCCTGTAGTGGCGCACTCGATGCTCGAATCTGTCGAGCTGTTGAGTGATGCCTGCCATGTTTTTGTCGACAAATGTCTGAGCGGAGTAGCCCCGACCTCAGTCGGACCAGATTTGGTCGAGCGCGGACTGGCTCTGTGCACGGCTCTGGCTCCGGTAATCGGTTACGAAAAGGCAGCACTGATTGCCAAAGAAGCATCCCGGTCAGGAGAAACAATCCTGGCTGTGGCGCAACGTCTTACCGACTTGAGCGAGGCTGAGCTAAAGCGCATCCTCGATCCGGCCAGTATGACTACGCCCAATCTCAACTAAAGGAAATCACATGGATACAAAAGCCATTCTCGCAAACCCCGTCGTCATCGCCACCGGCTGGACAACTTCGCCCATTCCGGTCTTCGTCATGTTCGGCGCCGACTGGTGCAGCTATTGTGTCAAGCAAAAGCCCATCGTGCTCGAGCTGAAGCAGGAGTACGGCGACAAGGTTCGCTTCGAAATTTTGAACACCGACGACAACGCCGAACTGAAAGCGGCCTTCGGCGTCAAGGGCATTCCTGCCATGTTTATTCTCGGTCAGTCGCTGGCTGAGATCGATCACTGCAAAGGACTGCAGACCAAACGCACCCTCAAGCGCCGCATCGACAAGGCTCTGGCTGGGTGATTTGCCTGCAGTCCCCTAAAAAGGACTACCAAAATGAAACCGACTAAAAAGAATCGGTATAAAAATCGGCACAAAAAGCCGATCTCACCTCACGACAACCTCGGCAAAACGATAGCCAATCAGCACAAGCGGGCTCGCAAAAAGCTGACTGCCGCCGATGTCGAGTTTGGTGTGGCCTTCCTGGGCTCCGCACGCACAAAGAGTGGTGATATCTTTTACGACAAAAACGTAGAAGCTGCAGCCGCCGTGGCCAGCCTGGGCTACCCCATCATCCACGGCAATGGTCCAGGCAATATGGAAGCCTCCGCCCGCGGTGCCAGAAAAGCTGGTGGCAAATCGATTGGACTGAGACTTAAACTGGGACGCGTCGAGACAGTCAACGAGCTGGCTGACGTGTCCATTACCTTCGACGACTTCTCGCCTCGCATCGATACTTTCCGCCACCTCGGGCGCATCGCCATGGTGTTCTTTCCTGGCGGTGTGGGCACTCTGCATGAAGCCACGTCAATCATGGATCACATCATGCAAGGCAAAGCCGACAACCGTCCTGTGATTTTCTTTGAACCCGACCCAAACCGTCCCTACTGGGCAGGCTTCTTTACCTGGCTGAGAGAGACAGTGATGGCTTGCGGTTTGCTCAAAGAGTCGGAAATAAGCTTTGTCCAATTCGCCCACGATAAAGAAGAGCTTGTGGCAATAATCCAAGCCCAAGCGGCTCTGGCTCGGCGTTAGTGCTTCTGACAAAGACGCAATGAGCAAATGATGACCGAAGCCTGAGACTTCGGCATCCATTCCACTAGAGAAGCGCTGTAGATAACTACAGCGCTTCTCACTCTATTTTTTTACCACTAGCTACTATGCGTTATCGTTGCCTGAGCAAAAAAGAAAAATTTGCACCGCAAAACTGCGGCGGTGGACAAGCAATGCAAGTCCACCGCCATATTTCAGTGCAGCAAAGAGAGATCCGGGCTGGCAAAAATCGGGTTAGGCACGATTACCATAGCACCATCCACCCGATGCACCAGCAAAAGACCTTGCGCCACCCGCGAGCCCACCTGAGCGGGAGCCAGAGCCGTGAGCGGCAAGCTCAGGTCGTATTTACCCGAGTACTGCCGCCGCAGCACGTCCACCGCCTTGACGACCTCGTCCATGCCAATTCGACGGGGCAACACGGCGGCATTCCCTTGCTTATCCGCGGCAGGCACGGTTGCACCCAGCACCACTTGCCAAAACCAGTAATAGCTCGGCAGGGAGAGCAGATATTCGACCACGTCGGGCTCAAACAACTGGCCCAGAGCCGTACCGGCAGGCAGACTCTGGTTAGCATCGCCACGATTGTCAACTCCGTAGCGAGCGGCAAGTCGCTTGATGTCAGCGCTGAGACTCGACTCCTGCACCCGGACGTAGTTATTGACCAGGATGTTGATGTCAAACAAAAGCGCCTGGACAGCGATATCATGCAGCTTGCTGCGCATTTTCAAAGCATCCATGGATTTCCTTTCAGGACAAAGCTGACATTGCTGCCTCAGCGGCAAAACAAACGATTCAAGCGCAACTGATCACGCTCACCCACACCGTACTGCACCAGCAGCAAACCCAGCTCGACGCGCGAGGCCAGCTCTGCTTGAGTCATTTCCAGCGGAGCCAGGCTCAGATCGTGACCCGAGCAAAAGGACTGATGCAGGTAATCAGCTGCTGCCTCTACTTCCACCAGAGCGATTGGTCCGGTATCACCTTGCTGCGTGCGGTGCAGCTCACAGCAAACACGCCAGAACCAATAGGTACTGGGCAACGCCAGGAGCAACCGGATGCTCTCCTGGCTGAAGAGCACTGACAGAGGAGAGCTACAGCCGATGCCGCTGCCCGTGACGCTGCAAGCAAGAGTTCTTAACCCATGCTCCACATCGCCACGCTCAAAAGGCTTGTAGACCGAGCGGCTTACCGGGTGATGAAGCAGCTCCCGAGAGGCGGACCAGGCGAGGCTGCTGCGCAAGTTTTGGTAGTTCATATTCTTCCCAACGTTTGATTTAATGCAGATATCGCCTTTTTGCTCAGCGCAGAGGGGGCCTCTCACTCCAGCTTGCCAGCTGGCCGAGCAAGACTGCGAGCTGGGTGTAAGCCTCATCACAAATCGGTGAGGGGTGGAAGAACTTGGAGCGGCAGGCGTCGAAGCCATGCTCAAAGGGCGTGCCGACAAGCTCGGGGCGCAAAAGCCTGAGGGTGGAACTGAGCGAGGAGCGCAATTCGCGTTCGGCATCTCTGGCGGCGTCCTCGATCAGCTGCTGCTCGTACTCGGTGATGTGGGGGCCAAGAAGCTGAGCGTAGTGCCCGTCTCGGGCCATCTGACGATGACTGTGTACGGTGGTAAGAGCCTGCAGAAAAAATGTGAGAGCATCAATGCCAGCTTGATTGATCATGACGTATCCTTCAGTTGCAATGTCAGTCCAGACAGCTAGAAGCTGCTGAAAAATTGGCGAAGTGGTTGCGGGATATTGAGTGGCTAGGTGCTGGTGCTTAATTGAGGAGTAGTTAAATAGACCCTCTAAATAACACATCATCACTGCCAATTTTAAGCACACACGGATATACGGGTGGTAAAACCACCACAGCAAGAGAGACATTTGCCTCGTTTACAATTAGCACAAGCAGCTTCCAGAGCCAGTATCTAGCCCACGCAGCACAAGCAATGCACAAAAGCGACCACACCATATCTGGTGCGATCGCTCAAATAATTTCAAGAGCCAATTATGACGACTCTATGTTTTTGATTGCCCTCATACTGCCAGATAAAACTGGCACTTGTGTGACAGAAAGTGCCTTATTTTTGGCGATAGCTGGGAAGTAAAAATTGAATCAGGCATAATAACAGTTATCGCAATGATGGTATCCAAAACTAACCGGGGCAACTCAAGCAAATGTATAGCGGTGGTCCTCCAGTATTTTTGATGTGGTCCGGTATGTTTAATCCGGACAAAACAAAGCTCAAAACCAGGGCAGACCTGCGCCGCATCCGCCGTCTTTTTGCCAGTTATCGCCAACAAGAGATATACATCCTCGCTTGCCTGGCACTAAATAGTGTGCTGGGCCTGGTGCCACCTTTGATGGTTGCCTGGATTGTGGACAAAGCTCTGCCTCACAAAAACACTAGTGAGTTATTACTCTATTTTGGCTTGATGGTGGTCAGTGCCGTTTTGACAGGCGCCATTGGTGTATTTCAGGGCTTGCAAAACCACACCATGGGCGAAGGCATTATGCGCGATTTGCGCACCAGTCTGGTGACACATTTACACCGGCTGCCCCTGGAATTTTTTGCCAGTACTAAAACAGGTGAGATTGTCAACCGCGTCTCCACCGATGTAGATTCGGTCGATGACCTGGTCTCGGGCACTCTAGTGACCATTGTCAGCAATGCCTTTGTCATGATCACCACTTTGATTGCTATGTTTTGTCTTGACTGGCGCCTGACCTTGCTTTCCATTTCAGTTTTGCCCTTTATGATTTTGCCTTTGTGGCCAGTCGGTCGCAAAATGTATGCCACCCGCAAAGCCAATCGCAAAAAGCGCGACGAAGTAGCCAGCATTATCCAGGAGACCCTTTCTTTATCTGGCATTACACTGCTCAAGTTGTTTGGACGAGAAGAGACTGAGCGCAATAAATTTTTTGGTGTAGCCAGTCAACTGATGAAAATGGAAATTGACCTGGCCATGATTGGTCGTTGGTTTTTTATGATCATCATTACCATGGCTGTGGTTGGTCCATCACTAATCTGGCTTTGTGGCGGTTATTTTGTCATCCAGGGAGCACTCCAGCTCGGCACTGTTACAGCTTTTGTGGCGCTATTATCCAGACTGTACACACCAGTCAGTTCGCTTTCTGGTGTACAGGTGCAGATTGCTTCGGCACTGGCAGTATTTGAGCGCATTTTTGAATATCTAGATTTGGCAGAAGAATCGAACGATCCAGGCGCCGATGTAGAACTAAATGTAGTGGCTGGTGAACTAGTTTTCGAGGATGTTTCATTTGCTTATCGCCCCGACAGACCGACTCTAGAACACATCAACTTCACCATAAAACCTTCGCAAGTGCTAGCTCTGGTGGGCTCATCGGGAGCAGGCAAATCTACAATTGCCTCGCTCATACCACGCTTTTATGAGGTAAGTGCCGGCAAAATTCTCTTGGACGGCATTGATACTCGCACAATTAAGCTGACTTCACTGCGCTCACACATTGGTCTTGTTACTCAGGAGACCTATCTCTTTCACGACACTATCGAAGCCAATTTACGCTACGCCAAGCCCGATGCAACAGAAGCAGAAATCAAGGAAGCGGCCAGACTGGCCAATATTGCCGATGTTATCGAAGCCCTGCCGGAAGGCTATCAAACTACAGTGGGCGAACGCGGTTATAAACTATCTGGCGGCGAAAGACAGAGACTTTCGATTGCTCGGGTTGTCCTAAAAAATCCCCGCATCCTCATTCTCGATGAAGCAACAAGCGCTCTTGATAGTGTCAACGAGCAGGCCATTCAAGACGCTCTAGCCCGCTTGATGAAAGGACGCACCAGTCTTGTTATCGCCCACAGGTTGAGCACTGTAGAGCGAGCTGACAGCATTCTGGTGATTGACAAGGGAGTTATTGTGGAGCAAGGTACACATCAACAGCTACTAAAAAAAGCGGGCAAATATGCTGAGCTTGCCTCTCGTCAATTTGCAGAATCTGCTCCAGACTCAATTGTTGAGCTTAAAGGCTCCTCCCTGTAAGTGCGCTAGGTTTCGCTAATGTTTCATTTACCAGTCCTCTAAATAAAAGTGGTTTGACCAACCACATTGCCACAATCTGTCTGCCAATAAAAATATTCTAGCCACAGGACGCCTCGTGAGCTTGCCCGTAGATAGCGCTATTGATTAGCCTTAAGGTCCCCCGAACTCCCCAATATTTTATAAGTCAAAACACCAAACATCTCAGTGCACCACCTTTTACACCATCAGGCACGACCTAGACGTGCTGGTGATGCTCATTTGTCTGGCTATCAAAGCAATAACAAAACAAACAGATTGAGCACAAAAGGTGGCCACAAAAATATTGGGAAGATTGGCGAAGTACAAGTCATTGCAGGCAATCCGGTCTCTCTGACTAATCCATGTCTATCACAGGACAAAAACAATGACACACAGTTCATTATCAACTTCCACTCCCCGGATTCTCGTTGAGAGACTCGGCGTCATCGCCTCTCCCAAAGGTCACTTCCAACAAGAGGGCGTACTCAATCCAGCCATCTTTCAGGACCGTGCTGGCAACCTCGTCATGATCATGCGCTCGGTTGCCCCCGGCAATCAATCTCGCCTCGAAACCCTGCGGCAACGCTGGATTGACGGTCGCCCGGCAGTTGACGCCAATGGCAACGAATTGCCTTTTGAGCGCGTCGGCTTTGCCCTCGTGCCTCAGGCACGTTACGAACGCCGCCGCCGCGCCACTACCAGTGGTAGCTTCGAGCTAGTGGGCGGCGAAGGCTGCGAAGACCCTCGGGTCACCTTTATCGCAGCCTTGGACTGCTTTGTTCTCTGCTATACCGCCTTTGGCTTTGATGGCCCGCGCATTGCGCTTGCCACTTCCCAGGACGGTTACAAGTGGCACAGGCTTGGTCTCGTCAAGTTTCCCGAGAGCTTTGCTCTTGCCGCCGATGACAAAGACGCCGCCTTCTTCCCGGAGCCAGTGCTCTCACCTGATGGTGTGCTCTCGCTCGCCATGTATCACCGTCCCATGGTCAACATACCGGCTAGCGGCGGGCTCGACCAAATCCAATCCACTTTTGCCGCTGCCCCCGAGAGCCGTCAGTGTGTGCGCATAGCCTATATGCCACTCGACGCCGTACTTAGCGATATGAGCAATCTGCTCGATGTCAAAGAGTCGGCTCTGGTACTGGCACCACAGGACAGCTGGGGTACTTTTAAGGTCGGCGCCGGCACAGCTCCACTCAAGATCAAAGAAGGCTGGCTGTCAATTTATCACGGTGTCGATCAAGTCATTGACCCGCGCACAAACCGCTACCACAGCTGCTACAGTGCCGGACTTTTGATCCACGACCGGCAAGCGCCCCACAAGCTCTCCTACACCTCGCCCAGAGCCATCCTCAAGCCCGAAACACCTGAGGAACTCTCTGGCACAGTCAACAATGTCGTTTTTCCCACCGGCATTGTCGCTCGTCAGGATCTCAGCACAAGCTCCATTCAAGTCTTCGATGTCTATTACGGCATGGCTGACCGACTGATTGGCAGGTTTCGCCTGACTATCACTTTTAACAAGTAGCGGGCATTCAAACTGACTATCCGATGATTTTTAGCAATCTTAAATGGTTGCTAGAACTCATCGGATAGGCATTTTTAAAAATTGAAGATGTTTTACTATGGCATATACTATGCCGACAAGATCTGTCTTGATTGCTGCAATAGATGGCGCGCCTTTTGTGCCTGGGCATGCCGTGCGTAAATCATTGCCAGCCTGTTGAGGAGCGGCTTAAGCTCGGGACAGAGCTCACCACACTGACTGGCAATAGCGCGCTTTGCCACCTTTAGTAGTGGCAGTGCTTTGTCATCGGCACCGTCCATGCTGTAGAGGTCAGCCAGCACACAGGCTGTGGCAGCCATGCCGCGTGGCTCGATAGGAGTAAAGAGTGAATAGAGACGTACAGCCCGGCGCAAAAGCCGCTTGGCCTCTTCGTTGTGTCCAGTTTTAACGAGGACAAGCGCCAGTCCGTGGCAAGCAGCAGCCTCCTCATGGGAGAGACCAAAACTGCCAGCGTCTTGCATTGCTGCTTCAAACATATGCCTGGCTGTAGGCAAATTGCCGGTCTCAAAGGCAGTGCTAGCGACAGTAAAATAATTTTGCCAGATTAGTGTTGCAGACATTTGCTCACCTCCACTTTGTCCGAGGAGCTTAGCTATTAATCCAGACAAAAGCCCTGTGCAATTGCACAGACTAGCGAGCGAGGAGTAACTTGGTGGCAGCGAGCAATAGGACCACCGCCAAGAGCCGGCGCAGAGCATCGCTATTAAAGCGCCTTGCGCCTAGATAAGCACCCAATAAAGCGGCGGCAATGGCAAAGGGTAATAACTGCACAACTGGCTCAAAATCGAGCTTATTATCAATAAATCGACCAATCAAACCGCTCAAACTATTAGCCACAATAAAAAGCGCCGAAGTCGCTGCCGTTTGCTTGAGATTGCCATAGCGGCAAAGTACGATCAAGGGGCTTAAAAACACACCACCACCGATACCAATGATACCGGACAAAAGACCAAGCACAGCGCCACTTACAATGCCTATAGCTAGTGGCACGGGACGCAAGGCATCAGGACTATCCACCAGAGTGGGCTTAAACAAAAATCGCAGTGCCGCCAGATATAAACTGATAGACAAAATAATGACAAAAATCTGCTTATCCACAACCAGACGAGCGCCAAGATAAGCCATGGGCATGGACAAGAGCAAAAACGGCCAGGTCAGCTTAAGCGACAACTGCCCGGCTCTGGCATACATGGTGAGGGCAATCGTCGCCACTACACAATTGAGCACCAGTGCTGTACTGGCAATAGCCTCATGAGGCATATCAAATAGCGCAAGAGAGGCAATATAACCAGTGGCACCGCCATGACCCACTGCCGCATACAAAAATGCGACTAATGAGACTAGAATGATTTTGCTTATCTGGGTACAGGCGTCAGACACCGAGCAATTTTAGCATTAGCGCCAACTGCCTGAGCACGACATCCCAAAGCCAATGTAGAGCGCCTGTGTAGAGCGCCCTTGTAGACAGCCTGTGTAAGGAGCAAGTCTACAAGCCCTATTTAATAATGCAGATTGCCCCAAACTGCTTCCAATGAAGCCATCAGATTGGTCAGATGCTGGCGCTCCTTGGCCCGCGGTGAGCAATAAGACTGCCAGTAAAGTCGCCAGTAATCCTGATAGGCGCGCTCCCGTCCATTTTTGGCTTCGGCTGTCAGCACATCTGCCCCAACGATAAAAGTATTGGGCTTCATTGTGCAGACTCCGCCTTCACAGCTGCCCGATTCTTCTCTGGCGCTGACAAAGTCCTCGCGCCTTGTGGATGGTCCCCGCTCGCGCCAGACACGCTCAAGACGCTCTCTGGTAACCGGATGGAGGGCTTCTATGGCGCACTCAAACACGTCATCAGTGCGGCGCAAGCCCTCAGGGTACAGCTCAAGGATGCAATCATCAGGTAGGCAGTCGCGATTGGTAAGCACTCGTCCGTCAGGTGCAATAGCCACGACGTGGGCGCTAAACTGAGTCAATAAGTTATCAAAAAGAGCCTGTCTGATTTTTTGCCAGAGCCGTAAAGTCAAATCCATATGCCCGTTTTGAGCAGCATCGAGAGCATTGTCCACAGTCTTGAGCGAATTGACCAGCCTGTGTAAATCGTGGGTTGAGCCGTCCTGGACAAGTTCACGATAAAAGTCATAAGCCTGATCGAGTGCGATAAGCTCTCTTCTATCAGTTTTTTCCATAGTGATACCTCCGGGATGCCAGCACCTTTCTTTTTATACCCAGGATTGTTTAGCTGTCTTCACCAAATACCTAACTGCAAACAAATTACCGCTAAAATTTATCCAGCCAACTGGAGTAAATAAATGCCCGCAAGAAAGCACACCTTTAGCCTCACCACCACCTGGGTAGGGGACAAAGGCACCGGCACCGACAGCTACACAAGTTACAGTCGCGACTTTGAGGCATCGGGTGGTACCAGTCCGGACAAAGACGGCAAAGTACCAGTGGCAAAATACAAAGCAATGCTCGGCTCCTCTGATCCCGCCTTTAGAGGTGATGCCAGCCGCTACAATCCAGAAGAAATGCTAATTGGTGCTCTTTCATCCTGCCATATGCTCTGGATGCTGCATCTATGCGCTGACAGCGGCATCATTTTAAAAGAATATGTGGACGAAGCCACCGGCTATATGGACGAAGTAGATGGCGGCGGCGGACAATTTACATCAGTAGTGCTGAGACCAAAAATGAAAATCACCGACGCCTCACGCATCGAAGACGCCCTGGCCTTGCATGCAAAAGCGCATCAGAAGTGCTTTATTGCCCGCTCGGTCAACTTTACGGTGAGTTGCGAGCCTACTTGTACAGCTCTTTAGTAATTGATCTTAGCTACTAACGATTGGGTGATCTTGAAGACTCTGGCTTACTTGCGCCACTATCAAATAAAGTCAGGTTTGGCAGACAACTCATACTGCTATTGCCATTGCTATCGCTCAGGATTTTAGCGCCGTTCTTGCAGTTGCGCGCATCGTCCAGTAGTTGGTTATGAGCTTGATTGCGATGATCAAACATATCGCCGGTACTGTCGTTTGGCACATGCTTTGGTCTGTCCATAATGTACTCCGATATGACAACTTTGGGCTAATAACAGCAATGTAATGGGTCAACCTGACACCAACTTGACACGAGCAGATCAAGTTTTTCGTTCCTACTACATTTTATAATACGACCACGCATAGCAAAAGCGAACAAAAAAACGAAAAAGCAGAAGGCCAATTAGCGACTCGACTCTGTCAACTCGGAGATAGCGTACCAGTGCCATATCTGAGACAAACAGAGTCGAGTTTCTAATCAAATACGATTAAGCACTCAGGGCTTGAGCAACTCGCGCGACATCTTGTAGCCAGCGATAAGCGTATAAAGCGCATCGGGGACATCGCTTGCACGCTCTCGGATTTCTACCGTCCACTGCTTTGTGGCAGGGTCTCGAGTGAGGGACGCCAGCATCTTCAGTTCAAAGCCCCAGAAGGCGATGGTATCACCACCGGTGCTGAAGGCTACAGCGAGGACATCGCCGTTGCTTTTGTTTATTGTCCAGACACCGAGGCCCACTCCGTTTTCGGCGGCGGCATTGTAGTGCAGCTTGTAGACGCTCTGTCCGTCATAGTTGACCACATCAAAGACAATATCGCCGATGGCACTGGGGGCAGCGATATTGGCCTTGAGCAGGGCGACGCCGTTGAGCAAGTCGACTTCCACAGTCTTGCCGTCGCGACTGGCGCCGACAGACTTATAGACCTTATCGTCATGCACTGCCCAGAGCGAGATACGATCGCGAGACGACCAGGTCTTGTCCTGCAGAGTCACCTTGTTGGGCATGTCCAGGCTACGCGGGTCACGTGCAATCTGGCCTATCTGGTATTCACCATAGAAAAACAGGGCGACGACAGCGGCTACGAGAGTAGCCATGACGATGGCGAGGCGATGATTCTTGAGCATTGGCATTTTGCCTTTGGGTTTGAGCAAGCTAGCTAACAGCCAGCAATTCAGGTGCATATGAGTGAGGGGTGCACCGACACCAGATGGTTGTACGGCACACCCCCACACAAAAACTACTTCACTTCTCGACAAAAGCGATAGACCTCTTCTTCGAGCAGGAAGCAGATGACACCGTTCTTGTAACACAGGGTGCCATGATCGTATTCACGATCGATGTCGAGTATGTCTCCGGCAGTGCAGGTGACATGGAAAGAGCGCTCGGCGGATTTGGGGAAGAAATCCTTGAGCACCTCGAGTTTGCGCCCGGTCATGAGCTTCTCCTTGCGACAGTGTCGCTGTAAAACCGTACCAACCCATAAGCCTCTACTCCTTCAACCAGATCGATGGTCAAAGGCTAGAAGTGCCAGAGAGAATGGATAGATACAGCTCGGGTTTGAAACTAATGATTGAAAGGAAAAGAAAGAACACCTTTAACTAGCACCATCGCTGCATCTAAAGCACTTGAGATTTTACTTATCGACAGTTCGCTAGCAGTCACCCCTTGACAATTTGCGGCGTAGAACACTGCCCAGGCAAGGGTTTTCAGGTGAGACTGAAAACCGAGCACAAAAATAACCAGCTCGCCAAGCCGCAGCTTAAGCCGATTTCCAAATTATCGCAAACCGCGCCAACTACTTAACGAGCATATTCGCTCTTTAAAAAATTCCGCACTCGCGCGTGTATGTATAAGAGCTAATCAAGTTACCTTGAAGCACTATAGCTATAGCAGTTAGAGTGCGGTGTATTTTTCCCGCCCCTTTTCTCCAACCGAGCTATCAACCCCAAATCGTTTTCTATTACGACAGATTCCCATCTAAAGCAGGCAGTTATGCTGTTTCGATGGAGGTCTCCCTGCAACTATCACTGGAGAGCACTAGTATGTCTCTGGGTACAATCATCATCCTCCTCATCGTTGTGTTCGGTCTCTATCACGTAGTCACAGCTCCTCAGCGTCGTGTCTCACGTGACAGCAACATAGCCGACGATAATCTGGCACTGGGTGGACAAGCCTTGCTCGTCAACGACCTGGCACGCGCAGAGCGGCATTTCTACACCGCCTTGAGCGCCGCCCGCAGCGCCAATCACCCACTCTGGTTTGCAGAGGCCAATTATGGTCTTGCACAGGTGGCAGCAAAACGCGGCGACTACGCCAATGCCGTCTCCTACATCGACCAGGCACTGAGCAAAGAGCATGAGCTGGGCGACGGCTTCGACAATTATGTGAGCCTGCTCAAGCGCATCAAAGAAGAGTATCAAGACAAGCTCTGACTGACGCCAGTTGAGCTAGCTACCGAGCCACTACCTGAGTTCAAGTTAAGCCTTTGCAGCGCTTTTTCTGAACTCAGTTTCATTCCGCCCTTAGTGCAACAAAGTCAAAAGTTCACCAAGCTTAAACGAGGAACAAATGAGCAAGGTCGACGAAACTGTCTTAACACCTCAACTTCGCATCTTCGTCCTGGGCGAGCGAGACTCGACCAAAATTCTTGTCACCGGTCTTCATGGCGATCAGGATTTTGAACCCACCGACAACTGCTATTTCCGCACTGCTGATTCGCAGCGCTGGGAGGTCAATCGTGTGATCAAGGAGCAGGCCATGAACCTCGGCCTCGGTCACCAGATCCTCAACACCGACAAGTATATCGGCACCACCGGATGGACCATCTACGGCGCCAGACACGCAAACAGTGTGCGGGCAATCGCTCAACATCTGGCCAATTGCTACGGCATCGCGATACAGAACTGAAAAGGAGCATCTGATGAGATGTTTTGTTTCTGACGGGCAGACAATCTCGCCCGGCTTTCCTTTCAACGATCTGAACGGCATCGATATCGCCGGACAGAGAGTCCCTTTTGACGAGAGCCTGATCCATTCGCCCATCGGGCACATGGGTCATCACATCGTCAACTGCGACGTCCAGAAGGTCGGCGAACGCCAGACCCTCACCCTCATCGCCGCCAAACACAACATGTGGTGCGGCGACAACAACGATGTGTTGCTCCACATCCAGCAACCGATTGTTGATGGCACGCAGATCAAGATGGAGACCAAAAACAACGTTTGGCGCCATCTCGAAAATCGTGCGCACTACTTCGTTGGCAGTATTGAAGACAGCGGACACGCCGTCTATTGGGAGGCTCTTGTGCAATTGCGCTGGGGCAGCTCCATTACTGTCGAAGAGAAGTTCTCTTACGCAGAAACGCCACGTCGCAGTCGCTCTCGCCGTCAGCCGGCAAGCAACATCGACGTGGTCATCGAGACTACCTACGCCTTCGATGGCAAGCGCATCACCATCACCAGGAAGCGCTTCCAGAACGGCATCGCTGTCGAATGAAGTAGACAGCAAAGCATTTATTCAACAATCACCGCAACTCAAGACAGCGCTACACACAGTAGCCGGAGGTATCACATGAAATGTTTTGAAATCCAGGGCGCATCGATCACGCCCTACATCATGGTCGGTCGTCTGCACTTTGTCCGAGTGGGCAAAACCAATGTGCCGCTCGACCAGTCGCTCATCGACTCCATTCCCTTCTTCGGTTGTCTCAAGCTGAAAGACGCCCGACTGGAGAGCGTCGGCGACAAACCCACGCGCATCCTGCCCGCCGACAGTATCCGTACCGAAGGTGAAGCAGCCCTGGTGCGCTTCTCGCTGGGTCTCAACGAGCGCAGCAAGATGTCGGTAACCAGCGACTGCAATATCTGGCACGGCGAAAAGGGCGAAGAAGTGGTCGTCTTGGGCGGTCCGGGCCCCATGGGCGGTGGTATGGGCGGCATCGTGCGCTTCCCCAACTACCAGGCCCTTTTGACCATGCTGCCGGGTCAGTCCATCACCCTGGAAGAGACCTACGAGGTCCAGGACTTCCCGGGATTCTTCGACTTCCTCAAGGGTGTCAAACCGACGACCAGACAGGTCACCCGTCGCTTCACTGCAACCTATGACGGCACGACCGTCAGGACCAGCCAGAGCGACGACTAACCCGGCCTCAACAGGCTGTAACGCCACCACAGGAAATGTCAATGCAAGTACTGTCATCTGTAAGTCAGTTCCTCTCCGGCTGCGGCGAGTTCATCATGTGGCTACTGTCACTTGGTCAACACATGCTGATCTTCGCCCTGCTCCTTCTGGCGGTGATGATCGCCTTTGCCTTACTGGGCCTTCTGTCGCGCAAAAACGCACAGGCTCGTGGCAACAAGCAGGCAGCCGCCCACAATCTGACCAAGGTCCATCCGGACCTGGTCTACAACTTGCGCGCAGCACTGGCAAACCAGCCTGCACGCAATAAGCTCTCGCGGGCTCGCCCGGCTAGCGGCAAAGTCACAGCCGTGCTGAGGTTTGAAGGCGATACCATGGCCACTGGGCGGCAAGATTTTGCCCGCATGGTGGACGAAGTGTTGCATAACAAAGAGCGCATTCAGCGCGTCATCGTGGTGGTCAACTCACCCGGCGGCGGCGTCTCGGTCTACGGTCAAATGTTTGCCGAGATGGAGCGTATGCGCAACGCCGGTGTCGATGTCACCGCCTGCGTGGACACCTACGCAGCGTCCGGGGGCTACCTCATGAGCGTGCCAGCTCAACGCATCATCGCTGCCCCCTTCGCAATGGTGGGCTCGATTGGCGTGGTCAGCGAGTTCATGAACTTCAACAAGCTCTTGCGCAGGCTCGGCGTTGAACCGATGACCATCACCGCAGGTGAGCTCAAGCGCACTGTCACCCCTCTTTCGGAAGTAACCGAAGAGAATAAGGCGGCGTACAAAGCTCAGCTCGAAGCAATTCACCGGCAGTTTATCGCCGTGGTCAAGAAATACCGCGATGTTGACGCCGACCGTGTCTGCACCGGCAATCACTGGACAGCGGCCGAGAGCGTCGAGCTGAAGCTCAATCTGGTCGATGGTCTGGCCACTTCGCAAGAGTATCTCTTCGAAGCCAATCAGACCGAAGACCTGGTCACGATCAGCAAGCTCCAGAACCCCTACGAGAAGAGCGTGCTTGGTCTTGCTCGTCGCTTCATCCACCTGGTGGCAGACGAAGTATCCGAACGCTTCAGCGGGCGGCTCTAATGCAGGAAGAGCGGGGTGCATAACTCCGCTCTTCTATCCCTAAAACGCAAAACGGGAAATGAGCAAAAACATGCCTGAGCTAATCAACACCATCAAAGCCGGCCTGGTCAGTGCGGGAAGATTTCTCGAAAGGCTCTTCACCAGCGAGCTAGTCCTGGTCGCTGGCAATATGCCAGAGATTTTGGCAGCAGCACGCTACTGGCGCGATCAGTTGGCGCAGGCTGCCGTGAAATCAGACGGTGTGCGGCGACAACATCTGCAAGTGGAAGTCAACGAAGCACTCACCACTGAGGAGCTCGATTATTTCGAAGAGGCGCTGGCAATTGAATTTGCCCGTGCCAAAATCTACTGCCACACAAGTCCAATCTTTTCAGCACATGGTCAGGAGGCTTCGGTGCACCTGATCTTTGCTGCCAGTGCCGCCCAGGTCAACGGTAAAATCGGCTATTGGGGCTACATGACGCGCATGCGCATCACGCCCGAGCAGGTCGACCGTGAAGTCGGAGCAATCTTCGACTATGGCAAAGGCAACTGGCAAAACGTCTGGCGCAAAGCCTGACGAATATTCACCGCTGGTGGTAACCATCAGCTCAACCCACGCCTATCAAAGCGGTCGAGCAAAATTTATTGCTCGACCGGCTCAGGAAAAAACAATGGGCAAGTCCAATAACCTTGGCAAAATTAGCTTCATCGCCTTTGCCATCATTTTCACAACTATTGCTGTGACATGTTACTTCGGAGCGGAATATCTCGCCCCTATCTTCATCGGCAGCATCATTGGAGCAATGCCAGCACTGCTGGTCGTCCTGCTGACGAAATCATCAAAACGGCACACTTAGCCGGCTGCAATTCCAGCCCCGCCCAAGGTCGAGGCTGCAACTGCCGCTCAGCCCGGTTCGGACTTTTAGGTACCGACCCCGGCTGATTTTGGGAAATAATCAAAAATAATGTCGTCGACAATCGCCAGCAACAGGCTCTAATCCTTGCTCGCGCTCTTGTCGAAGACTATGGTGCCAGGCTTGCGGCAATACCCCAGACAAGCACCAGCATCCGCCATTGATTCACTGGCACAACCTATGGTCCATCCGAGAACACCTGGTACTAGCCTCCGTGGCATCTCTCGGTTTGTCTAAGTAGCCATTTATGCAAAAAAACGCGCGGGCTCAGTCTGCGCGTTTCTGTTAGAAGGATACGTACAATGCTCGCCATCCTAGCAGCATTGCCCATTCCCGTAGTGGCCGCCCTCGCTTCCACTTCTGGTAGCGATGCAGTCAAGTATCTGGCAGCCTGCCTTGTGGCATCACAGGGTTGCCTGATTTACACCTACGGCGTCAAATTCACCAAAGCCGATGAACATCGCACGCGCTACTTTTGCCTGGCTGTCGCAGTCTTGCATCTGGCCTGCGCTGGCATGATCATCTGGTACTCCATACTCAAGTAGAGGAGACTTTATGAGCCTCTTTCATATGCTCGCGGTGCTGACCGTTATCATTTCAGCAATCATCATGTGTAAGGGGTGCTGGCAAAGCAAGGTCAATCGTTTCGGTCCCTATGGTAAGCCAGAGCTTGCCGAGACCGTCAAATCACGCGTCACCAGATTTTGCTTCAACCTTTTCCCCTGCTTCTGGGGCACTGGTGGCAAGATCACGTACATCGCTCCGAATCTCAAAGAGATTCGCCTGCGATTGCCCCTGACCCTGCGCACTCGCAATTATGTTGGCACCATCTTTGGTGGCAGCATGTTTGCTTCGACCGATCCCATTTTGATGCTCATGCTCATCCAGCTGATGGGCAAAGACTACATCGTCTGGGACAAAGCCGGCTCGATTCGTTTTCGCAAGCCAGGTCGCACCACGCTCTATGCCCGCTTCGTCGTCACAGACGAGGTGGTCAACGAGATCAGGCAAGCTCTCACAGCAGCACCAAAACTCGATCGCACTTTCCGCATCGAGCTGGTGGACGCCATGGGAGTGGTGCACGCCGAGCTGGACCGCGTGGTCAACATCAGGACCAAAGCCTCCAGCCGTTAAAAGCAACCATTGCCGTAGCAAAACGCTACATCACCCCAAGCAAATAGGCTTCACTAATGAGCAACAACGACAAGACCGCCACCACCGTCACCGTCAACACCGCCGTCAATCCCACCCGCGAGTTCGGCATCTCCCTCTTCAAGAAGGAAGCCGCGGCCGCCAAGGGCAAGAACGTCCTGATCTCGCCGGCCTCGGTCGCTATCGCCCTGGCCATGACGATGAACGGCGCGCGGGACACCACACTGTCGGCCATGAAGACCACCCTGGGCTTCAGCGACAGTGACAGCCTCGAAGCCATCAACAGCAATATCGGCGCCATCATCGCCGCGCTGACCGACCCCAATTCCGGCGTCGAACTCAATGTGGCCAATGCCATCTGGGCCGAGCAGTCCATGCCCTTCAACGCCGACTTCCTCAAGGGCGTCGTCGAGGCGTACCGCGCCACCATCACCAATGCCGACTTCGCGGCCGAGTCCACCAAGGACGACATCAACAAGTGGGCGTCGGACAACACCAAGGGCAAAATTCCGACCATTATCGACAGCATCGACCCCAACATGGTGATGTACCTGCTCAATGCCATCTACTTCAAGGGGCAGTGGTCGACGCAGTTCGACAAGGAGCGCACCTGGGACAACAGCTTCACCGGCGAAGACGGCAAGGTCAGCACCGTGCCCTTCATGTGGCGTGAGGACGAGATGCGCTACACAAGCGGCAAAAACTACTCGGCGGCCGTCCTGCCCTTTGGCACCGCCAAGCAGATCGCGCTCTACGTCATCCTGCCCAACGCCGATGTCGAGGTCAACGCCTTTGTCGAGTCCCTCGACCAGAGCATCCTCACCGGCGTCAAGGGCGGCTACGAGACCGAATTGACACTGATGATGCCGCGCTTCAAGCTGGAGTCCGATGTCGACCTCAAGGAATCCCTGGCTGCCCTGGGCATGCAGGAAGCCTTCGAAAGCGGTGCTGACTTCAGCGGCATGGCCAACGCCGATCTCAAGATCAGCACGGTCAAGCACAAGACCTTCGCCAAGTTTGACGAAGAAGGCGGCGAAGCGGCTGCCGTCACCGCCGTCGGCATGACGACCGAATGCGTGCGCATGACACCTTCGCTGGTGCTCAACCGCCCCTTCATCATGGCCCTGGTCGACGAGAAGAGCGACACCCTGCTCTTCGCCGGCAAGGTCGCCGAGATTTGCTCCTGACCTTTCTTTCTGACTGAAGCCACTAGCTGGCTATAAAACTGTCGACCGACCCTCGCGGCCGGTCGACTCTCTGGAGTAGCCATGGAAATTTGGACGCATATTCCAACCATGACCGAGTTTATCGAGTCGCTACCGATTATCTTTTCGGTGGTGTTGCTCGATGGACTTTTGTCCGTAGACAACGGTCTCATCATCGCAGCAAGAGCCCAACACCTGGAAGGTAAAAAGCGCAAACTTGCCACCAATATTGGCATGACTGCAGCCCTGCTCCTGCGACTTGCTTCACTATTTTGTATCGGCTTCCTGCTTGCCAATCCCTGGCTCAAACTCCTTGGTGGTGCCTATCTGGTGCACATGATGTGCGCCCATCTGGGCCGCTCTGGAGTGGAGAAGAGCAAAGAAGTCAAAGTCGCCGAGACATTTGCCAGCGCGGTGGTATCCATCATCATCGCTGACTTTGTCTTTTCGATTGACAATGTCATTGCTGCCGCCTCTCTATCACCCAAGCTATGGGTGGTCTGGACCGGTGTCACAGCAAGCATCTTTATCATGATGTTTGCCGTCAGTGTCTTTGCCCGACTGCTTACGAGGTTTCCCATCCTGGAGTCACTTGCGTACCTGCTTGTGGGCTTCATCGGACTGCAACTCTTCGCCGAGTACTTCTTCCATCTGGAGTTGGCGGAGATGCAAAAGTTTGGAGCAATCATCGGCATCATTGTTGCCGGGCTGCTCTACGACCGCGTCAAACTGCTACAACGCCTGCTGGGACCCATCTTTTACTGGGTGGCTCGCCTGATGGGGTTGATTGCCAGCCTGGTGGACTTTGTCATGATACCAATCGTGGTGCCTGTCAAAGCAATCTCCAGCTGGCTGGCCAAGCTCTTTAGCAAAAAGAGCTAAAGCCAAAAGCAAACCAACCTAGAGGCCGGCAATCCTGCCTGCCACACACTGTCACCGCGGACTTCCGCAAACTGAGGACATAAGTCATGTTTATCTCGCACCCCTTCATCTCGCTCATCCTCTTTGCCGTGGTTGCCTTTGGCGCCAGCAAAGTCTTCCGCTTCATCAGCCACCACTGCAATCGCCTCATGCCCAGCATCGGCGAGCGTCGCGTCAAGCACATCGCCTGGACGGTGGTGGGCACGAGCCTGGCTCTCATGGCCGCCCCGCTCCTGATCCCCTTTGGCGGTCCGGTGCGCATGATGATCATGCTCATTTACGTGGTCTACGTCAGTGTCAGCCTCTGGTCGGTCTACACCGGCTACTTCGGTCGCGATAACACCGAGACCAAGTAACCAGCTCAAGAGGCAAGCTGAGACTAGCTCAGCTTGCCTTCACTGGCTTTTGCCGGGTAATTGAGCTATCTCTATATCATCTCTAAACAGTGGAGTGAGTTATGAAAAAGCTCAAAATGGTAATCATCCTGCGCAAAGATCTAAATATGCGCAAGGGTAAAATGGCAGCCCAGGCCGCTCACGCTGCCCAGGAAGCCCTGCTCGATCGCGATACCGACCCGGCTTTGCCCCGGCTCAAAAGCACGCCAGAAGTCCTGGAATGGCTCAGCGCCGACTACAAAAAAGTCGTGGTCAGTGTCAATAGCGAAGCCGAACTCCTCGCAATCGTGGAGGCGGCAGAGGCTAGCGGTCTCAACCATCACCTCGTGCAGGACCTCGGTCACACCGAGTTTCACGGGGTCAAGACTTACACGGCACTTGCCCTTGGTCCAGCGGACGAAGAAGCAGTCGACAAACTTAGCGGGCACTTGAGCCTGCTTTAAAAACTGCCCCGGGGGTCGAGCAGCGATGCACTGCCCCCGGGTTTTTCATCTTTCACATCAGGAAAAATCATGAAAATGCCAGATAAAGGCACGCTCTATCTCATCGGCGGAGCTGCTGACCAGAGCCTTGCCCGCTTCGTCGAGTTGAGTGGCAAAGACAAAGCTTGTATTGTCATCCTGCCACATGCCAGCGGCATCCCCGAGGAAGTCAGCGAAAAGCTCACAGCGGTTTTGACCGGATTGGGAGCAGCTCGCTGCGTCACCATCCGCCCCGGCAGCAATGCGTCCCTGCCCGCTGAAACCACCGCTGTCTATCTTACCGGCGGTGACCAGAGCCGCCTGTTTGCAGACCTTGACGCTGCCTTGCTCTTGCAAGTGCGTCAACGTCTGCAAGATGGCGGTGTTGTTGCCGGCACCAGCGCAGGCGCTGCCATTGCTGCTGAGACGATGATTGCGGGCGGCATGGACGACGGACTCTTGCGGTCGCAGTCGCTCTTGCTCACTCAGGGCTTTAGCTTCTTGCCCAACTGCATCGTCGACACTCACGTCAAGCAACGTGAGCGCACAGATCGTCTCATGGCGGCTGTCAGCCTGGTCGATGACAAGATTGGCATCGGGCTTGACGAGGACACTGCTGTCGAAATCACAGGCCGTGTCGCCACTGCCTACGGTGCCGGTCACGTGCGCATCTATCGACGCACACCGACGCACCGCAGCACTCTTACGGACAAAGGCGACAAGCGCGCCAGCGTCTACGACATGCTTGTGTCGGTGCTTTCGCATGGCGACAGCATCACGTTGTAAACCCTGAGAGAGGCAGCTTCGGCTGCCTTTCTCTCTTTTTTATGCATTTATGCTACTTGATATAGTATATCTTTTCAAAAGAAATAAGCAGAAAGAAGCAAGCATCGGAGGGGAGCCCAGGCTCCCCTCCATCTTCATCACATCCGCCGCAATTATTGGCGCCAGGCAACCGGAATCATCAAGCGCTCATAGAGCACTTCACTGATTCAAGCAACAAGCTTGAGCAGCAAGGCGAGATCGTCGTAGACTTCGGCTTCCTTGCGCACACGGCTTGTCAGATCCAGTTCGACCCGATAAAACACAATCGGAGCAACATGGCCTTCTTCGCCAAAGCCAATCGGGCCAGGCAGGTGGTAGGCATTGGCGCCGACCGGGGCGATACGGGCGACTTCTTTGATGTCGTAAGTGAAGTGCATGCCATTGGACCTGGTGGTGAGGTAGGACGGTCCACCCTCCAACTTTTGCATACTCGTCACCACGTACTCCGGCGCTCCTGTGTCGAGACCCGAGCCCTGCTTGAGGTACTGGGCAAACCAGCGGTCGCCATACCGGCAGAGCGGACGCAGTCCGACATCAGGAGTCTCGGAGACCGGCTTGAGCAAGAGCGGCAGGTGGCTTTTGATCACCCGGTCCAGATTGGGCAGCCCGCCGTGGATGTCGCTTGGACCAGTAGCGCTGCGCACACCAGCCAGACGCACGCCGTCAGTCCAGTCATGGCAGGAGATTGCCGAGACCAGACTTGAGTAGCTTTCGTTGCCGCTGCTGTGCCCAAGCCCCTGCGCCTGAGTGATGCTGAGCAGATGAGCGAGAGCATAACCCGGCTCGATTTGCTTGTACACGTAGGAGCAATTGCTCGAGGACTCCATGCGGATGATGTGCGGATCTTTGCGCTTGTAATGGCCCTCCTGGTAGTCGCGGCAAGCCACGGCATGCTTGCGCAGATATCGCTTGTAGTTGGCACCGAGACGAGCCTTCATCAGCGGTTCGGCAATGGACTGGCTCTCGGTCAAGACTTCATAGAGAGCGTACTTGTACCGCCCGAGCAGCTCGTCCATGTCGACCACAGACACCGGTCCATAGTGACCCGCTTCCAGCTTGAGAAATTCCTCCTGCGTGATGCGACCACCGCGGCGATTGCGCTCTTTGTCTTTGTACTCCCAGCTATAAGCCTTGAGCACACCCTCGATGGTGGCCATAGGGCCGACACCGTGGGCGACGATGATAACTTTGCGGCCACTGGCCGAAATCCCGACGTACTCGGCAGTGGCAGTGGTGAAATGGTTGTCCCAGGCAAAAGAGCTGGGAGCGGCCTTTGTGCCCAGACGAGCAGCGATGATGTCGGGCAGTGTGGCCACGCGACCGTTTGCTCCGCCAAAATCCATGGCGTTTTTCCAGGCCGGCACCATCCCGTGGGGATGGTAAAAGGACATGGCATCGAGGGCGGGGGTATTCTGATTGTTATTGGTCATGTTTTCTCTTTCTCTTTTTGAGAGTTTTAGAGTGTCGTTTGAGGGTTTAGTGCAACGAGTGCAGAGGGCGGCTAAAAGAATGCCACCAGGTCAGCGCCTTTGAGTTCGCCTTTTTGGACGAGCCGCGCAGCAAGACTGCGAATACGCGACTCATTGTTGGTGACGAGAGTGCTTGCTCTGAGCATGCAGCTCTGCAAAATGTAGGTCTGCAGGTAGCCCTGGGTATCTCGCCAATCGGGATTTTCCATGTCGGCGATGCGCGCAGCCAGTTCATGGGCAGTGCGCCAGGTACCAGAGTCACCGACAAAGTCCGCCCCAGCCAGATTGCCACCACAGACATTGCTGAGATTGGCCACCAGACGGTTTTTCAGAGTTTGAACCGTGCAGAGGTCTGGCATCATGCTGTATTCAACGCGACCCAGATAGTGTTCAGTGGGCACCACAGTGATGCTGGTCACAGTGGCTACATTGAGCTCACGCAGCAGAATAGCCATGCTGGCCTGGCTCAGTGCCACTCTCTCAGATTGAGCAAAGGTCATTGTAGTCCTTTCGTTGTTGCTAGCCTTGGGTATAGTCAAAAAATCGACAGCAGATAGGCAACGCTAATTGCTCAGTCGATTGGTCGTAATAAAGTGCTTGGTGGTGAAAAATGCCTTTTGGTTTAGGGGGTGGAAGTGAATAGATATCTATGACAATGCAATTAATGCTCTTTGCAAACAAGGTTGACGCGGGGATTACCACGTAGACAGACAAGATCTATTGCAATATCTGCTTAGCGCTAGACTGCAAGATATAAGGGTTTTGTAAAACGAGTTGCTCAGAGACTTTGCGCAGATAGCGCCAGCCAGTAAAAAACAACAACAATTGGTATGCCCCGCATGTCAGGTCTAGGCCTTTTACGGATTTATGCCAAAATAGTTACAGAGTCTGTTGGTTTTTACTGGTGTCATCGAGGTATCTCTTGAAGTATGGATTGACGCTGGAGCGCAACTCTCGCACTGAGCTGAGCCAGCAAATCTACCAGCAGATCAAAGACCAAATTTTAAGCGGCGCCCTCAAGCCCGGCGTCCGCATTGCCTCCTCCAGATTATTAGCAGAGTCCCTCGATGTATCCCGCCCAACCATCAATGTGGCCTTTGAGCAACTAATTTCCGAAGGCTACCTCGAAAGCCGACATGGTTCTGGCACCTACGTGCAAAGCGCGCTCAAGACAACACCAACTAAGCAGATAAAAGCAAGACCAGGGCGACCAGTTAAAAGCAAAGAGCATTCGCATTTTAAACAGGAAGCAGAAAAAGCCAGCGTCAAATCGACCAGTCAAACCAAAAGTAGCGATATTGTCTTTCAATTTGGTCATCCCGAACTAGGGCATTTTCCCCATGCTGAATGGAGCAGACTCTATGGTCGGATCACGCGCACTGCCACAAAATCCGATCTGATTAGCGCCGGAGGACCATCAGGACTCCCCCAGTTGAGAGCAGCCGTTGCCGATATGGTGGCAAGAATGCGCGGCATGACGGTAGACTCTCAACAAGTGATAATTATCTCTGGCTTGCATCAGGGGCTGGATCTAATAGCACGGCTCCACACCACCGCCGGCAGTACCGTAATCATGGAAGATCCCGGCTATCCTTTTGCCGCCAGTATCTTTAAGGCCAATGGCGCCAATGTTGTGTATCAGCCCATCGATAGAGAGGGACTGACTATCAATAAAGGCAGGATCAATAGATCGGACCAGTCCAGACTTTTTTATCTCACTCCATCGCACCAGTTTCCGACTGGGGTGACAATGTCTCTGCCAAGACGCTTGGAATTGCTCGACTACGCTAAGCAGACCGATTCCATAATTCTTGAAGACGATTTTGACTGTGAATATCACGCACACGGTAAGCCCATCCCCAGTCTGATGAGTCTCGACAAACAAGGCTGTGTTATTTATTCAGGTACCTTTAATCAATTGCTCTTTCCCACAATTGGACTGGGTTACATAATCGTGCCCAAAGCGCTGGTGCCACTTTACGAGAGGGGCCGGGCGCTATCTGGAGAAGCAGTAAATAGTCAGTTGCAAAAAACACTGGCGGCTTTTATAGACAGTGGCGACCTTGAGAGACACTGGAAACGTACACGCAGCCTCTATAGCGATAGAAGAAATACACTAATTGAGAGCCTGCAAAAGCATTTTAAAGGCCAGCATAAAGTGCAAGGCGATCAGTGCGGCATATTTATTACCGTCAATTTTGATCTTGCCCTATCTACTGGCGAAGTAGTCAATCGAGCACGCGACAATGGAGTCATTATCACTCCCACAGAACACTTCTGCACAAACAAACAAAACGCCAGCCAAAACCAGTTTATTCTAGGCTTCGGCACACTTACCGAAAGTCGCATAAAGGAAGGCATAAAACGCCTGGCCAGAGCTGTGCAGTGATGGCGCGGCTTGCGCCCAGTAAGTTACACAAAGTTAACGACAGTACCAGGATAACTTTATTGCATTACTAATAGACAAAGTTGTAGATCAAATTACCACCCTCTTTTATCGACAGAACCCACCACTCACTTCCATACCTTCCTATCAGCCTTGTAGACCGTTAGCACCTGATTTAAGTCAGAGCCTTTTATGCCGGTCTATTTTGCTCTCGCTAGTTTGAGTTCTGCCTGACTTAACAGGGTGTGTCGCGCTATCAACAAATTCCCGCAACTGACAAAAAGGGCTTTACCATGTCAGACACCGTCAAGAACTTCGCGCTCTCCGCTATCTTCGCCCTCGTCGCCACCAGCTTCTTCAGCATCTACCATCTCAGCGTCAACACCATGATCGCCAATGCTGCCCTCAGCGCTGCCGCTGGACTGATTTCGACCTTTCTGAGCACCCGCCTTCTGCGCAGCAATGCCAGCTTCGGGCGCATCCTTTCGGTCAATTTCTTCTCCATCGTCGCCGTGCTGCAACTCGTCCTCGTTGCTGTGGCCCTGTCCGAGCCGGCCATGTCCTCGCTTATGGCTACGTTCCACATCAAGTTCCTGATCGCCGGCGCCGCAGCGGGCGTGGGCAGCTATCTTGCCTGCTGGCGTCCCTTCCGGATCTGATACTACAGATCCCATCATCATCTCGCCACGGTATAAACACTAATACCAGTCGCGATGCCCTCTAACGGGCCTGGCTCGAGACGGACCAATGGTCCGTCTCGGCAACATTCTTAAGACTGGCACAAAACCGTGCCTTATCTCGATGGACTGAGCCTTATTCTGTTGGTATTTTGCTATTTTAAATATACTCTACAGTATAGTGTAATGCCCCAAAATTATAAAAATTGCGGCTGCCTCAAGCAAAGTGATAGGAAGCCTTTGAATAAGTTAGGGGGACAGCCAACGTTGTCTCAAAAGACACTCGCTGGCTGTCCTAACATTGCAAGCAGCTAACCTACAGCAGACTCTTGTACTACGCCGCCTTTTGCTCAGCGAGAGCGTTTACCAGACTCTCCACCAGCATCGACTTGAGAAACTCAGCCAGAGCGGCCGGGTCTCGCACATTATGAGTGGTAGCCGAGACACCGACGACCAGATGCTCAACGCCGTGGACTTCTACCACAGTGGGGGAGAAGAAATGCTCGCGCAGGTTGGGAATGCAGGCAACAAGCGTGACCGGGTCATAGAGGTTGAAACTCTCGACCAGATCCCAGATGCTGTCTTCCGCCTTGCGATCGGCACCCTTGCCACCCAGAAAGGCCGTCTGAAACCAATTACGGTCGCAGCGCATGGGCAGACCATGGCGAGCAGGATCACCTTCGGCCATAAAGACGCGGCGCCACAGCTCCTCGATAGCCTTCTTCTGAGCTTCAAGCAAGCGCACACCGATAGGATGACCGGTGGCAGCCATTTCGTCATAGACAGCACGCGGTGTCTTGGCGGCAGTGGCAGAGTGACGCGACACCACCGTGATGGGGATGCCCATGTCCTGGAGCTGCCGATAGAGAAACGCCGTCGACTCCTTGTCAAAAGCGTGATTTTGCGCCGTCATGTCAGGCAACATGCGACCGTCAGCGTCGAGCACCGGAGTCTCGTCCTTGGTCATGACACCGCCCATGATGACGACGCGCCGCACCGCCTGGCTAAAGAGGTAATGATGCTCACGCAAAACAGCAGCCGCATCGGTCAGACCGGAGATGAGCAAGAGCACGATGCTCTTGGGACGAGCCTGACGTAGGGTCTCGAGGATAAGCTCCTCGCCATTGACCAGAGTCTCACGCTCGGCCAGATAGCTCACTGCAAACTGATAGTCGAGCCCGTCATCTTCCTTTTGCAGGCAGGTGGAGCCGATACCCACCGGGATATCGGTATGACCGAGCTGGTTGAGTGAGCCCTTGGCCAGGCGCGCGCGCTGGATAGCCGGTGCCATGTTTGCCACCACACCCATGACCTGCAAAATCTGCAGCCGGATCAGGCGGTTGAGCATGACAAGCACGTCTTCATCGTCCTGGTCGCGGCCGGGGTCGGTGATGACAAACAAATTGCGAAAGAGCGGAATAACGACGGGTAGTTTTGGACTATTCTTGGAATCCATTGATTCAACCTCTAGGTTTTGTGTGATCAATTTGGCGCAAGCGCAATCAGAATGGCGCAGTCACAAGCCTGCAAGCAGGAGTGACTGCGCGACGCTGTTAGCTCAAGCGCACAAGTAAAAGTGCAGCGCTCAGGAGGCAGCTACGGTCAGATCTCGCACCTGGTCCTTGTGCTGCTGGAAGAGCGTGTAAGCCACCACCGACTTGGCGTCAGGCAGGCTGAGCAGCTCATCCAGCTCGATGATCTTGAGGGTGATTTGCTCACCTTCATCAAGAGCACCGGTGCACTTGCCTTGCATGGCGTTGAGCTCAGGGCGGCTCACCGTGCGGGTGAAGGCAAAGAAGCGAATGGTCTCCTCGCAGGCACCGGGCGAGAGATACATGCCGTCGGGAGCGCCGGAAAGCTCGCTCAAATTGGTCAAGTCGGACGCCGAGATCTCGATGTCCAGCTCTTCCTTGAGTTCTTTGGCAGCGACGCCGGCGAAGTTGCCTGAGCCATCGAGCATGCCGGCACAGACTTCGACGAATTCGAATTTGCCGGTGGCCAGACGTGGCTGCACCGTGGTGACGACATAGGACTTGCCCTCGCAAAGAAGGACAGCCAGTACCGATACCGAGCCGCCGCGGGCAAAGATGATGCCGGGCAAAGCACGGCCGTCAGCATCGGTCACCTCGACCTTAAACTTGACAAAACCGACACGGGGACCAAACATGTCCACCGACTGGACATGGATGGACTGCACCTTGAAGCGCTCGCGGTCGACTTCGGCGAGCCAATTGGTAAAAGGCTTGGCCGCATTGACCAGGGACAGGTCGATTCCGGCATCGCCACTAAGAGCGATACCACAGGGAGTGCTGGAGATGTTGGCTTGGTTTGACATTTAATTGCCTCTATAGGTCTTTGGGAGTTTTGCTCCCGTTTGCAAAAGAGCACCAAAGTGCTCAATATTCCTCATCTTTACTTGATTTGGCTCAAGCCAAGACACGTTTGAGAGCGCTCAGATAATTGGCAGCACCCTCGGGGGTGAGAGCAGTGGCGGCAAAGATATTGGTTTTGCCGTCAGTCTGCTTCATCAGCAACTTGCCCCAGTCGGCAGCATCACGCTGCAAGTAAGGGACAGCGGTGATTTCGACAGGCACGACATTGTATATCGACTGGCGCAGCTCGGGGTCGAGACTAAAGGCAGCGACAATGTCGTGAATGAAAATGAGCTCGTCTTTGTTCTTCTCCTGCCGGGGCTTGACGGCTGCGTCGTACCACAGAGCATAGAGATGATAGAGCATGCGTGTGCCACGGTTATCGGGCAGAGCGTCGCGCAGTGCTTGCGCGTTGACAAAGCCGATGGACTGTACACGCGTGACTTCGGTGGGCATCAGATAAATTGGACAATCGAGCCCGTAGATGACATTGTGAGCCGCTTGCGGATCGCAGGCGACGTTAAACTGCAGCGCGCCACGGGGTTTTTCGTCAAACTGCATGAGCTGGACATTGCCCCAGGTGGCAAACATGGCATGCAATTCGCTAAAGCGCGTCGCCACTTCCGGGCAGCGCGTTATTAGCTGATTGATACCAGTCATCGGTCCACCGACAGCTACTTTGACCGACTTGGGCGGCAAAGAAAGCAATAGCTTGATCAAGTCCTCTTGCGGCTCCAGCTCACTGTGACGCAGGGCAGACAAAGGGTCGACATCCAAAAACTTGTAGTATTCCTGGAAGTGGAGCCAGTGAGGCACAAGCGTGCGCGGGGCGATGCCACCATCGTAGACACGAGAAATGGGCACATCAAAGTGACGCAAGAAGTTGCGCGCACGAGCAGCGCTGGCTTCCTGTGCCATTTGCGAACTGCGAGTATCCCACTCCCAGTTAGCGTGATCTTTTGTGGCACCAAAACGAACAGGACGACCTGTCAGCATCACTATTACTTCAGCCCCCGGATTGAGCTTGTGCAGCGCAATTATTTGGGCGAAGTTGTCGGGATCTGGGGCGTCGATAGCAGCGAGTATATAGTTCTTTTCATTCGCTTGCATTGTTATTCTCCCTCAGGAATGCCAATTCCCGGGTCAGGGCGAGACTGCCGCTCCTGCTTACGCAAGAGCGACAGTCCAGCGGTTACTTGCGCATGTACTTACGGTAATAGCTACCGCGGGGGTCCATGCGGTGCTTGCCGTCCTTGGGGAAGTCCCAGACATTGCTGACTTCGCGCAGGTGCGGCAGGATAAGCCCGTCGAAGTCGGTGCAAGTGCGCAGAGTCTGACGCACACGGGTGCGGAGAGTGCGGTTAGCAATCACCTTGCCGGGCTTGTCGCTGTGCGAGCAGTTGCCGATGACGGGGGTCTTGCGATAAGAGTTAGACATTGTAGATGCTCCTTAAAGCACCTCACCAATGCTGACAGCCTCCTGGAGCCATTCTTAATTGTCCAGGACCGCCTTATCGTTGCGGTAAAATTGACTGTCGGCGCGGTGGGTACCTAGAAGACAGCACCCTTGCGCGAGCGTTTACCAAACGGGTGAAACGTCATCGGGCCTCCTTTAGTTGTAGTTGATTGACAGTGTTAGCGGTCTTGCAAACTGGCTGCGTCGATACCGAGCAAGGCTGGCATGACCACAGTGGATTCCGCCACGATGATATCGGGTAGGCTGGCGGCCACTTCAGCGCCAGCGCCAAAGAAAAACACCCTTCCGACCAGCTTTTCTTTGAGCAAAGCCTGCATGTCTTTTGGCTTAAGCTCGATACGTGCCCGTGCGATATGACCGTCTTCGACGTCGCAAATGGCGATATGAGTGGTCTCGCCCGTGGTGCCAGCGACATAAAGCCCATCGCTATCTTGACGCAGAGCGTAGGCGATGCGATAGCGCTTGAGCGGACTGCCCACAAACTTGAGATGGATTTCACTGCTAGCATAGCCTGATTTTTCCAACAGACCACGCAGCTTGTGCTCCAAACCATAGCGCACAAAAGCGAGCTTTTCGGCACCAAGAGTAGTGCGCAAAGTGAGCAAGCAGACAGCCACCTGACCCACCTGAAAAGATTTGAGACTCTCGATGGCTGAGACCCCAGGCACCTCATTTGCCGTCGCCCGAATCTGGTCTTCCAATGCCTCTGGCAAAGAGTGCTGTAAAAGCGCGCGAAAGGCCTGCCTCACCAGCTCCTGGCCGGTATGCAGAACCATTGTAGCGACGACCAGAGCAAGGGGATACTCCAACCAGGGTGCGCCAAAGAGCGGCTGACTGATGATGCCCACCAGGGCAATCAGCTCAATGCGCCCATCACTGGCGGTCTCCTCACCATCGGCGACGAGGGATGTATGCCCTGTGGCGCGACCCACAGCTATTTGATAGCGTGACACAACCCAGGAGAGAGCTCCGCTTATGGCCATGATGCCAATGAGCCATGGGTAGGTCGAGGCATCAGACAATAGCGGCTTATGCTCGGGTAAGGGCAAATAGCCACGCACAGCCAGATCGGCCGCAGGCAGATAGTGCAGCAGTCCCACCAGAGATTGCAAGGCAAACTGCAAACCGAGCACGAGCAAACTCAGTCCTATCGCCAGTGACGAAAAGAACTCAATATTGCTCTTGCCGAGTGGATACTCTGCGTTGGCAGGGCGTCTTGCCAGATAGACCACCACCATCACAGCCAGCGCTTGCAAGATGTCAGCGAGGTTGTGGTATCCATCAGAGATAAAGACAGGCGAGTTGGTGACATAGCCAGCACCGAGTTTGGTGACAGTCTTAATGCAGTACATCAGGACCACAAGCCACATCGCGACATAGGGACTGTAGAGCCGCTGCTTGAGGCTCAAAGACGGACTCAGGATTGCATCCTGCGACTTTGGTTTTTGTGCGGCAGTCATGGTGTCACCTCGCGACCAATCACCATCACTGGCACCGGGGACTTGTCCTTGACGCGATAGCAATAATCACCGACCTCCACCATCTGGCTTTGCGGCATGATGATCAACCGAGTGGACTGGCTCATGGCCGTGTGCAAGATACCGTCAGCAACATCATCGGCACATTCAACGACAGTGCTCGAGGCGATGTTGAGCTTGCTGGCGGCGGCTTCCAACTGGCTCTGTATCAGCCTGGCATCAGCGCAAATATGGTCGACAGGGTTTGCTGAATCAATCCGCGAGTTACGCCAGGTGGTGTGATAAAAAACCAGCGGCAGTGAGCTTGCCCGGGCAATGGGTGCAGCCAGGGCAAAAGCCTTGAGGGCTGAGACACCATTGCCAAAAGGCACCATGATATTGCCTATGCCTCGCACCGTCAGACCGCGCTCATCCATAGGAACGACCCAGGTGACATCGTGACGCGAGCAAATCGGAAAGTTATCGACGGCGATACAACCACTGGGAAAATCATCGAGGATTTGCACCTGGTCGATACTGAGCCCGGTCAATGTGGCCACGTCTGCACGCACACGCTCCACTTGCTCGCCTGCCAGATGGGCATTGGCACCAGCAGGAGCAAGAGCGCGCACATAGAGCGTGGGCGAATCAAAACAGACCATCAGTGTGCGAGCAAAAGCCAGATTGGGCACACGGTCGATGTTGCGGAAATAGTCTACACAGACTTTGAGAGTTGGTTTATCCATCTGCGACTCCTGTAAGAGTTACATCACCGCGTCAAACAGGCATGCCAGCATGGCACGCTCGGTTTGTGGCGCGTTTGTTAGAAGAGATAGAGACAGCTAGAAGATTGGAGTTACTGTTTCTTGTGAAATAAGTGAAGAGGAATTGGGAAGGCCTCTAACTTAAAGCTTCAGAACAAGGCTTTTCTAGTGAGATATTTTAAAAGCGTACAAAAACACCTTCAAGACATGAGACTTTTTTATTTAGCGCGACCCAGCTGGCTGCCCCCGGGCGTCCGGCAATCATGGTCAAAGCCAGGCCCAGTATGCATTTTGCCAAAAACAGCAAACCTGGCAGATTACCGGGAGTAAATGTTGTGTTTTGTTGCTCGCCCTTGCGCCGCCTGGCCAGGGATACAAGCTCAAATTTGTGATGTCAAACTAATTTGAGATAAAGACGACCATGCAGCTAGGGTCACAGTATCTATCTCTACCTTCACTCCAACAAAAACAGCAAAGACAAATCTCTGCACCAGTACTTCACTGCTCAGCGCGCTGCTTGACCCATCACTGTCACAGCAGAGGCATGGCACCGCAGTCTTCTTTAATCACTTCCGATAAGTCGGAAGCCAACCTTGTCGAGCATTTGCATGCAAACTCTAGCTATCGCAAACGGGAGCAGCCAAACTGCTTCCAAACTGATGTGGTTTTTCGCCTTCGTCTATATCGCCGAAGGTTTGGCCCAGACTTCGGGCATTTTGCACCAGCCGCTCTACTACTTCCTCATGGATGGTTTGCACTGGGACACAGCACAAGTGACTGCCTATCTTGGCGTGCTCGGTCTGCCCTGGGTGATAAAACCAATCTATGGTCTGGTCAGCGACTGTGTGCCATTGTTTGGCTATCGCCGCAAGAGCTATCTTTTTCTCTTCAACTTTGCCGCCACCATCGCTCTTTTGTCACTAACCACAATCACTGAGCCCTCCCAGATAATCGTGGCGCTCTTTGTTATCGTCGTGGCCATGGCAGCCAGCAGCGCACTCTGTGGCGCCCTCCTGGTAGAGCACGGCAAAAGCTCCGGACTGGCCAGCAAGTTTTGCAGTGTGCAGACAATCTTTGTCAACATCGCAAACATCGCCGCAGCCTTTATCGGCGGCTGGCTCTGCCAAAAGTATGCACCCAGCTCCGCACTCCACATTGGAGCAGCCCTGGCCGTTTGTGCACCACTACTAGTGGTGGCAAGCACTTACCGTCTGATTGATGAGAGCAGAGAAAAAACCAACCTGGCCCAGCTCAAGGTCGGCTTTGCAAGCATCGGCAGAGCACTCAAGACCCGCTCTTTGTGGGGTGTCGCCGCCTTCCTGTTCCTCTGGGCTTTTAATCCTGGCTTTGGTGCACCACTCTATGCACACATGAAGAGTGCACTGGCCTTTGATCAGGGTTTTATCGGCAAGCTGGCGATGATTTACGCCGTCGGAGCCGCTATCGGTGGTGTCGTCTACATGAAGATACTATCGCCCCGATATTCAGTGCGCACCTTGGCTGCCGCACTGATTCTTTCTGGTGCTACCATTCAGGCTCTCTTTGTCTTCATGGTGGGCGAGTACAGTGCATACGCACTCAACCTCGTTTGCGGTTTTGCCACATCGATGGCACTTCTCAACGCCCACGTAATTGCAGCCAACCGCTGTCCGGCTCATGCTGAAGGCTTCATGTACGGGATCCTCCTGTCCACCGCTAATCTGAGTTTTAACATCTCTCAGACGCTGGGTGGCTATCTCTACGTACATGTTTTTGCCTCCAACATCGTGCCATTGCTACTGCTCTCGGCCGGACTCACTTTCGCCTGTATCTTCCTTTTGCCTTTCTTCGACTTTGAGCGAGGCAAGCAAGGATCTGAGGCAGTCTTACCAGCCGGGGGTCACTAATTGACAGGGAGACCAACGGTCTCCCTACCATCTCGACGAGGTCCCTATGGACAACATAATGCACTACACAAGTCCCACCCTCACTTTGGTGGCAACTGCTGCTTTTGTCATCACCTTTATCATCGGTGTCTGGCTTGGCGCACGCTACGGCAAACGCGTCATCATCCCAGCCCTGGTGGTTTCGGTGGTGGCATTCTACTTGCGTTCCACCGCCTTCCCTCTGAGCTTTGTGGCGATTGCCTCTGTCAGTGCTCTGCACGTGGCAGCTGGAGCCCTCACAGCCCTTCTGGTGGGTCGCAAGAGCAAGGGCTGAGTTCACAATTGATTTCACCTCCAACCTGTGGAGACAACAATGACCAACGATAACCAAAATAAGATACGCTGGCTCCGACCGACAATGGCAGGCAGCGACGAAGAGATCGCGCAAGCGCTTGCGGACAGCCTGCCCACAGGCGACAGCCTCTCGGCCGCTGACATGGCGCAAATGGAAAAAGCGCGCGCCTACATGGCAGAGCTTTTCTTGCGTAGTGTCGCCTGCAACACCTTCATGATGCAATCTGGTATGACCGGCTTCCCCATCGACCCGGTCCCCAGTGGTACCAAGCGTCATGAGTTGATCGGCAAAGCCAACTCTATCTATTTTAAGTTTTGGCTCCTGGACAAGGATCCTGCCACAAGCGCTCAGGGCATCAAAACCATCCTGCGCTCTCGTCAGGACAACATGCCCGAGGAGCACCGGGGCTGGTTTACGCTGCAACTGGTCATCGACATCGACTCTGACGACAGCGAATACCACGGTCCCCTCGAGGTCGGGCTGACACCCAGCGCCATCTGTATGGAGGTCAGTCTCAGCGACGTGGACAGCCTCTCCGGCGCCATCGAGCAAGCCTGCCTCAAGCTGTCGCCCCAGGCTCACCATCAGCTGCGCTTCACCCTGGGCAGCTTTGGTCAGCAGGAATATGAAGGCATGAGCACAATCAGCCTTTTCAGCAAGCGCATCCCTTACAACATGGGCAGCGAATGGCTTCTCTTTAAGAACATTCGCCGACGTGCTGGTAAGTTTGGCTGGTTCTGGCAAGCTCTCGCCAAGCGACGCAATCGCAAGGACAACTAACAATTTTCACCCGGTCTAATTGACCGCCACTGTGGGGAAGTAGTCAGTGACTGACTTCCCCACTCGTTTTTATAACAAGAGACAAGGAGCAAGTAGAAACTAAGACTATAATCGATTTCAAAAAAGCGCTTTATACTAGGCTATGTAATACCAGATCGACAACCACATAGACCGACATTTCGCGCCGCTCTTATACTCAGCGTACTAGCTTGAGCAGCTCATCTTTCATGGCAGCAGCACTGATAAAGCGCTTAGATACATCAATCTGAGTGGCAAGTGCTACGACTCTGTCCATTGCTTCACTGACCTTCTCATTTTTTAAAGCTGGATGTGAGGTCGATATCGGCTCAGGGTCTTCACCTGTGAGTAGCCAGTAAAGAGTACAGCCACAAGCATAGACATCACTCTGGGCAGTTGCCTTACCCCTGAATTGCTCGGGAGCAACATAGCAGTGCTTGCCGACCATTGTCTTAGTTTCTTTGGATTCTAATTGCTCTGCCACGTTAAAGTCTATGAGGGCGATGGTGCCGCGCGAGCGCAAAAGCAAGTTTTCGGGAGTAAAGTCTCGGTGAATTATTGCTGGCATCTGTGCGTGCAAATATTCAAGCACTGTGCACATCTCGATGGCAAGCCTGAGAACATCACTCTCAGGCAAAGCTCCCTCATCCTGGACTAATTTACGCAACGACTTACCATCAATGTATTCCAGCACCAGATAAGCCCGTTGACCATCGACAAAACAATCCAGCATTTTGACGATGCGTTCGTTATCGAGCTTTTCTAGCAGTTTCGCTTCATGTTCGACATTTTCCAGAGCACGTTTTCTAATCTCCATGCCCCCACGTACAGGCAGCACGAATTCTTTAAGTACCAAGACAGTACCAGCGGCGGCAACACTACTAGCACTGCCAGCAGTACCATCAACTCCACCGGCACTAACCACAAGTGACTGATCATCACCAGTAGCAATATTTAAATCCTGCGCCAGATAGGTGACAGCCTGCCCACCAGCAGCGAGCCTACGTACAATTTCGTAACGTCCACCAAACACGGTTTCTCCCGGTTCGAGCGGACCCATAGTCAATCTCTGCCTGTCACCACCATCAAGATTATCGAGCCAGAGCTTTGTAAATGACTGACCGGGATGCTGCTCTTCTATCTCTAAGACCTCTGGTCCGAGCTTTTCGGCTGGCAGTAGATTTTTAAAAGCGCGCAGCATAAGGGGCAAATCTGCCTCATGTGTAATTGCAGCTATATCAAGGCGCAGCTTAAGTTTGTCGCCAAAACTAACACACCATAGCGATGGAGCCATAAAGCGCAATGCACGCCTGACATGAGCCGGCACACTGCTTTTGTCTATGTATAAATCAATTGCTCTAGACTTGTAATAGCCACGTCTAAAATTTGAGACTGTCACATAATCGATATAGTCAAAGCTAATCCAGGGACTACTTAGCTGTCCAAAGCTAGTAAGCCAGTGCATTTTGATACCCTCTGCACCAATCTGGAGGTTGGTGGGGGCAGTGACGACCGGATAGCTCAAAATTGCAAGCAGCGTATAAATGAGTAGATTGCCCCACACTCCAAAGTATTTAAAAAATGGAAAAACACCTAACAATGTAGGCAAAAGAAAATAAACAAAGGCGTAAACAATAGCCATAAAGGCAAAAAGTTTGAGTAAGTCTTTGCGTAAAGTAGCCTCTTGTCTGACCTTATGCCTGAAGCGTCCCTGTGCACGCCAGGCACTGTAAGGCACATACATCTCGTAAGGACCTTCTGGCAGCGGCGGCAGAGACGATCCTTTGTTGGCAGCTTCTCTAGCGTCTTTTGCTGCCATAAGCTTACCCAACAAGTCAGGAGACATCTATCTGTCCTCCTTTACGATTACTAGTCGGTGCCTTAAAAAAGCCCCGCACACTCTCAGCATCAGTTATTCTTTCGCCACTCTCAAAGGCCGTTAAACGCGCTATAAAGTCACTTGTGGATTGACTCACATCTGGGCAAACATCTCTGGCAATTGAGCTTGCTAGAGGCTCTGGATCTGTGCCTGTCAAAAGAAAAAACAAAGTACCACCCAGTGCATACAAATCACTGAGAGGAGTGGCTTTACCGCGCAACTGCTCGGGGGCGATGTAACATTGCTTGCCCACCATCGTGCCAGTGGCCTGACCGACAAACTCATTGGCTGCGCCAAAATCCACAAGACATAACTTGCCATCATCTTGCAAAATTATATTGTCTGGTGTCAGGTCTCTATGCAAAACAGGGGGCTTCTGTCCGTGTAAATAGACCAGGATCTCGGCTAGCTGACTGGCCCAGTTGATCACATCTTTTTCTTTTTGCTTGCCCTTTGCCTTAACCAGCTGCCGCAAAGTCAAGCCAGGGATGTATTCCAAAACCAGATAATCACGGTCTTCTTCGACAAAGCGATCTAACACTCGGGCAATTTGAGGATGGTGCAACTTGAGCAAAAGCACTGACTCGCGCTCAAAAAGCTCACGGGCTTTGGTCTGTTGCTCAGGACCAATATCGGCTGGCAAGACTGACTCTTTGAGTACGACTTTGGCACCACTATCGCGCCTGGCCAGATAAACTGCCGACATACCACCAGCAGCTAGCTCCATTAAGACCTTATAGCGACCTTCTTGCAAACTATGGGCGGTGGGCAAAGGCACATAGTTAGTTGACACATATCTCGGGCTCAAATCCTCCGCCCAGAGCTGAGTAAAGGACTGTCCATCCAGCCGCTCCAGTAGTATTGCCTTTTGCATTTTGACAAAATCGCTACTAAATCTGGAAGAGTCGCAAAATCTTTCGATGGCAGCAAAAAATTCTTCAGCTTGTTTGCGTGTCAAAAAATGCAATGCGATATCAGCTGTGCCACCGGATTTAAAATCAAAACTAACGTTGGCACTGATACCCATACCGATCATGTATTCGTTAAAACCAATACGCTCCCCCTTAAAATGCGGGCTAGAACTACGTCCCATTGACTCAGGATAAGTTACCTGCACCGAATGTACATCACTCCAAGAGCGCTCCATGCGGTTAAGCAAGCAGTGCTTCCAGACTGGACTAAATTGCAGTCCACTAGCGCTGAGTTTGAGCACTGCTTCGTTTTTTAGATTGGCAAAGTAGTAAATCGGTAGTAATGCACTGAGCGGAATAAGCATGCCCATGTAGCTAAACCAGTGTCTGTGAAAAGTGGGATACCTGAAATAGCTATAAATCATCATGCCAAAAGTTAAGAGCACAGCCAGGCCCATCATAAAGTTAAAAGTCAGCTTCATGCGCGGATTGACCATGACATACTGCAAGACAAAATCCTGCCCACCAACAGTCAAATCGATTGGATTTTTGTGACTCGACATATCGCGCTCGGCCATATCACCCCGCCTGCATCCGCATCTAGTAGTGTGCCACCGGTGCGCCCAAACTACACAAAGGAGGAAAAGGAGGCAAAACCAAAAGCCATCCACTATATGCCAGCATAGTACAAACGCCAAAAATTAAACACGAGAAGAAGAAGAAGAAGAAGAAGGGCCAATGCCCTTCTTTCTTCTTGGGGCTTAAGCGCTCAACTCGGCAATCGCCTCTTCGAGCATGCCCTTGAGCGTCACTTCGCAGGGGTCAGCAAAGAAGCTGCGAATGCACTGCAGGCGCGCTTCCTTGACGGCAGCGATCCAGCTTTGCAAAGCCTGCGTCTCTTCATCACGGCGCCAGGCAATGGCGGTGAGTTCTTCGTGACAGGTCAGCTCGGCTGCGCGGATCTTGCGCTTGAGTTCAAGCTCCGGCCCGTCCACAACGGCATTGTAGTCGGCACGCGCTTGACGCAGGTTTTCGTTGTGCAGGGCAAAGGCTTCTGCGACGAGACGCTGATAGACCTGGTCGGCGGCCCGGTGCAGCTCCTGATAGCGAGCCATCACGGCGCTCACGTCCTGCTGGCATTGCACGGCCCGTTGTGCCGCCTGCTGGTGCAGCCCGAGTTCGCGGTAGCAAGCCTCATCGGCCGCGCTTTCTTGCCTGAGCCGCAACAGCTCATCATTCAAGCCCTCGCCGCCGACCTTGCTCATGGCCTGAGCCTTGTTGTCGAGCAGGACCGGCAAAGCGGCGTTGAGTGTGTCGCTGCTCTGGCGAGCGCGGCTGCGACAGAGTTGGTCTGCGGGCTGCTGTACTTGCTGGTAGGCTTCGACAGCCAGTGCTTCGGCGTCGGCATAACGGGACTGGGCAGCGGCGACCTGTCGGTCAAACTTGGTTGTCAGCGCCTGCTGCTCGCTCTGGATCCGCGCCATGGTGACACCCAGGAGCTTGGCGTAAAGGGCAAAGAGAGCCGGATAGAGACGAGGAAAGTCAGCCGAGTTGAGTTTGGTGGTGGAGTTCAAAATAGTCCTTTGAAGGGGGTGACAATGCATTGACGAATAAAGGTGGTCAGCGAGGAATTACTTCCACGCTGACCGGTCGGCATACTACCGACTAAAAAAAATCACCTGCGACCTGAGCAATGCTCAGCGGAAGAGGTGATGCAGACGCCCGAAAATGTGGAGCGTGTCCTGGTGGTTGTTGCCGAGGTGCTTCTCGAGAATGTCCAGAGCGGCGACGAAGTTGTCGCGAGCCAAAATGACCTTGCCCTGGTCCTCCTGCAGCTGCGCCAGATCGCTCAAAGCGTATCCGAGCACCTGATGGTCTGGGCCGAGCTGTTCGCGAGCCATGTTGACCGCCTCGGTGTAGAAGGCTTCCGCTTGTTCATACTGCTTCCAGCGCTGATGCTCAGAGCCTTGCCTGAGCAGGTCTGCCACTTGGTGGAGGATGGGGCAGGGAGTGTTGGAGGTTTGCGTCATGCAGATTCCTTTGCGATTGGTTTGCGGTTTGATTTATAGCCGGATGATGATTTAGTCAGGCCAAAAAATTAGCGTCCGAAGACACTTTCTCAAAATGACCGTCCAGGACAGATAAAAGACCCCTTAGATGTGCTCCACCAGACGATCAATGCGACCGCTTGTTTGGTGAAGAAAATGATGGGGGTTACCGGGAGTGGTAAAAGCTAGATGGGTTTGTCCTGGAAAGAAATGATGAGAATGCTTACTGTTCTAGCGCTTCTTGCCACCCAAAACTAATGCATTATGACTGGATGTGACGCTAACACCATAACCGGTGCCCCTACGTAGCTAATGCGGGCAGGCATGCCAGCGACGCACCCCTGCCAGTATCCGAGACGATACCATACCCCACAAACCGTTGCCAAGTGGCACCAAAACGCCGCACAGTAAAGCCTTAGCCAGATAAATCCTAGTTCCAAAAGATAGCCAAATGAGCTAGCGCAGCTAGGCCAAGCCCAAGCTGTCAATCTCCGGTATATCTGGTAATCTCAAACAATGTCTATCGTAAGTGTTAAAAACCTGCGCAAAACCTTCGACAAAGCAGTGGCTGTCGAAGACATTAGCTTTGAGATCACAAAAGGCGAAATAGTCGGTCTTTTGGGACAAAATGGAGCGGGCAAGTCTACCACTATCCAGATTTTGCTTGGTTTGATTACTGCCACCTCTGGTGAAGTGACCATGTTTGGTCTCAATCCCTGGAAAGAGCGCATTAAGGTGCTCTCACGCACTAACTTTAGCTCAGCTTACGTCGCCATGCCGCACAATCTAAAAGTGCGTGAAAATCTAGAAGTATTTGCCAGACTTTATGGTGTCAAAGATCGCAAAAACAAAATCGATAGTTTGATGCAACTATTTGGTGTACAAGATCTGGCAAAAAAAATGACAGGCGCGCTCTCATCAGGTCAGTCCACCAGGGTCAACCTGTGCAAAGCCCTGCTCAACGATCCAGAGTTGTTATTACTTGACGAACCCACCGCCAGCCTCGATCCAGATATTGCAGATAAAGTCAGACAGCTACTCCAACAAATTCAAAAAGAACGTGGTCTGACAGTCATTTACACATCTCACAATATGGCCGATGTAGAAGCCCTCTGCCAGCGCATTCTCTTCCTCCACAAGGGACGCATCATCGCCAGTGGCACCCCTCAAGAAATAGTCAAAAATCTCGATGCCGAATCTCTCGAAGAAGTCTTTATCGGCATTGCTCGTGATCAATTCGATCCACTCTTATTGCACCAGCCTGGGGCTGGCAATGGAGGCGTAGTCTGATGTTATTAATTAGACCTGACCGAGTGGCAGGACTTGTGTACCGCTATTTTTTAGTGCTCTCACGCAGCAGCTTTAGAGTACTCGATATAGTCTTCTGGCCAGTGATGGACTTGATTGTCTGGGGCTTTGTCAGCAACTACTTCAACAGTATCGGTAAAAACACACCGTCAGCGGTGACATTTTTAATTGGCGCGATTATATTCTTCAATGTCTTGCACCGTGCCCAGCAGTCAATCTCAGTCTCATTTTTAGAAGACCTTTGGTCTCGCAACCTGCTGAGCATTTTTATTGCTCCAATTACAGTAGGCGAATTTGTCAGCGCTACTTACACTCTGGGCATACTCCAGGCCGTTGCAGTGATGACAATTACGTCGATTATGGCAGCATTGCTTTATTCCTTTGATATGTTTAGCTTGAGCTGGTACCTCATACCGCTTTTTGTCAATTTGTTGGTAATGGGCTGGTGGCTCGGACTGCTAACAACCGCATGCATCCTGCGCTTTGGCTATCAAGCCGAGGCCCTTGCCTGGGCCATTCCATTTTTACTGCAACCTATTTCTGCAGTATTTTATCCCTTATCAATACTGCCACAATGGCTCCAACCTGTAGCTTTGATGGTACCAGCCACCCATGTATTCGAGGGGCTGCGCTACATCATCAGTGGTGGCACAAATGCCGCACACTATCTCTGGACAGCTGCGGCACTCAATCTTGTCTACTGGACTTTGACCACGATATTCTTTGGCGCTCAAATCCAGCGGGCCCGAGTTAAAGGCTCGCTGGCCAAGCTTGTAACGTGAGATACAACGGTTATGGAAATCATTTGCAAAACACCTGCTTTTAGTTCAAAAACGAGTCATTTTGTGAAAATGAAAACGATTGCCAAAGCGCATCTGCTGGGCGTTTCAGAACTTTTTACATAAGCCAAAATGGTAGCAGGGCTGAGGTCTTGCAACATGTCCAAAAATTGGTGGCGCATATGGTGTTGACGTGTCGACGACAGGGCGCTTAGATATAGGAAGACCGCCTCAAAGGCGATTAACAGACAAACTTTTTAGTAGTATTTGCAGGAGTAAATGATGAGCTGCGACAGTGAGCATAAAAATCACGATCACACACACGGCGAAGGCTGTGGACACAAGACCGTAGAGCATGACGGTCACAAAGACTATCTTCATGATGGACACTTGCACAATGTGCACGACAATCATGTCCACGACCACAAAATCTCTGTAGGCGGAGCCAATGCCGCCAATTGCACACCAGATCACAAATGTGACGGTCACGACGCTTCCCACAAGCACTCAGCCGGCTGTGGTCACGACGCTGTACCGCACGGTGACCATACAGACTATGTAGTAGCTGGACACTTGCACCACACATGCAAGGACCACTGCGACGACCATGGTCCTATTACAGTCCACTAAGGCTGACAAGGATAAATAAACCGATAAAAGGGTCCGGCGCCGCCGGATCCTTTTGTTTTCAAGTATTTAACACGGTTTATACGAGTAAAATGTTGCGCAACTGATGTTTATCAGCTTAACTGGGTACATAGGACTCAGGAAACTGAAGAGGACATTCCATGAAAGGCATAATGAACGCCATCGCCGACCTGATTGACGACTTGGTCGAAGGAATTGCCAATATACTGGGCACCCGCCAAATAGCCGTTCAACCCATCCCCATTGAGGATGACAGAGTTTTACGGGCTAAAAAGTAATATTTATCAGCCTCTGACTCCCGTCTCATTCGGTTGAGCAGTACAGCATGGTCTTTGTAAATTGCGGCCAGTCGTCTCTTGAGTAGTCGGCTGGTCGTTGAATTTGGACCCTGCCCCCGCGGCTCACTGGCTGCCCCCAAAAGCAAATAGCCAGTCAATGAAGCATTCTGAATCAGCTCCACAGCCCTCTTGAAGTGCTTTTCAGCCTTAAAGAGAAGTCCCAGGTGGCAATAGGTCAAAGCCAGGCGATGATAGGTGACGCCAGTGAGCACGTCGCTATTACCAGGCAGCTGAGCTATCAGCACCAGGCAGCGCTTCAGGATTTTTTCGGCTTGCCAGCTTTTGCCAGTTTTGAGGTGCAGGCAGGCCAGGAAGCTCATGTCAGAGATAAGGTTATAGTCCAGGTGAAAGCTCTGAGAGACCGACAGAGCATCTTCTAACAGTTCTTCTGCCGCCAGGAAGTCGCCGCGCTTGAGATAAATTCGACCAAGTCGTGAAAAGGCGCCATGCAAACCAGAGAAAAATTCTGTCTTATCACTGGAGACAAAGTTGTAAGACTGAGGAAATAGATCAGCAAATGTGGTTTCTGGAGGTGTCGGCTCCTGCGCTTTAAGATCATCATCAAATTTGACATCTAGTAGTGCGGTGTCATCGATGTCTTTTGCGCTGTCAGCACTGTTTGCGCTATCACCCACTGCTGGTGCACACAAATCATTTTCGGCTGCGACTTTTTGCGCCATCAAATCTAGATTGAGATCTTTGAGGGTTATGGTTTTTTGCGGCATCATTGCCGGCAATTCGCTAATAGTACGACTGGCATTGCGCGCTGGCCTTTTAAAGTAGCCAGGCACACTGTCATTTACTTTGCAAATTTCAGCCTGACTTTTACCAGGAACAGCTTGTGCCTTGACCAGATTTAGCTCCAGCAAACACTCAGAGACTGTTTTGTCAGTGTTAAAGACTTTAACCAGACAGGCAGTGGCTTCGCCTGTTGTGAGCTTGTGGTCAGTGACCATACGCTGCAAACTGAGCGCAGCATCAAGCAACGCTCTAGTGATAAAGGCACGAGCGACAAGCATCTCACCGATGGGATGTGAATGCGCCAGAGCCAGCTCAAGAGCCTGAGCAACATCAGCCTGGGTCAGTATGCCGGCCCGCACAAACAGCTCACCCAAGCGCACCGGCTTGGCTTTAGCAGCTGATTTTGCAGATTGCTCAATCTCACCGGCAGCACCTTGCGGTGCCATCAAAAATGGTGCTATCAATTCCAAAAGTTTACGCGGGTCCTGACGCAGAGCCTCAATAGCCTGCTCCCTACTGAACATGCCGTCACGCACTCTAATTTGCAACTCCAAAGCTGCATCCACATAAGAGTTAGTGAGCAGTCCTTCACTGACAAGCACCGCCCCCAGTGGATTACCAGAGCCAATACTTTGATGATAAGCGCGTTCTAAGTCCTGGGCACTGACCACACCAGCTTCTTCCAATAGCTCGCCGAGCTTGCTCGTATGCTCAAATGCTTTAACAACACGGTCTGCATTGAGCCCACTGAGCGCTTCTTCAAAGCTAAGCCCGCTTACACCAGCATGCGATAGAGCTTTAAAAGCCTTATAAGAATCCACCACACCATCGCGCAATAGTGACTGTGCTTGCAGTGCAGCCTGCAATTGCTCATTGCTTAGAAGCCCACGACTGACGAGAGTGCGACCAATGAGACGCTCTCTTGTGCCTGCGTCTTTTACAGCATCATCAATATTGTTTTGTGATACCAATCCCGCACGGACAAGGACCTCGCCAATTGGCAGATCAGAAACATACCCTTTCAAGTCTTGCGACCTCTGTTTGTTTAATTGGGGGGAGGGTTTCCTAAGGACGCCGGTGTAATGCCTTACACATGTCTGAAAATGATAATAGGAAACGCACCCTAACATCCGTGTAAAGGACATATAAAACGCAGTGTTTACATAAAAAAGTCAGTCAAGTGGCACTCTCAGTGACTCAACAAAACAGTTGAAAAGCGAAACGCATCAATATTTATCAGTCTCTCTTGCCGCGCCTGGCACGATTGCACTGTCGAGTTGGCTGACAACCTGCGGCGTCAGTGATGCCAAAACCACTAGCAAAGAAGTGATTAACTTGAAATCATCGATATTCAAACTTGTCACTATCACACCAAAACTAGAAGTGGCTAGATTAACCTGAGCAAGTATTTGCTTTTCGACTTGGCCTCTTTGGGTCGTGCACTCTAGCACCGTAAGCCCTGGCAAACTTCTGGTCAGCACCTTGCGCACCGCTTCCTGCGTGCGTTTGTCTATATCGTTGGCTGACGATTTGACGATTTCAGCAGTGTGTTTTGTCACACTGGTCCTTGTAAATGCGTTAGCAGTATCACTTACCCTGTTTTTGCCAACTGCCTTGATGACATCATCGATGCGATAAGTAAAATCGCCTGACACAGCCGTTGTTGTTTCGTTGCCTATAAGCACCTTAGGCAAACGAGTGGAGCGTTGAGAGACATCAAAGCGCAGTTCTTTTTCGATAACAGGCCAGATAAAAGTCAGCCCCGGTCCATGCGAGTTTGTAGGTTTGCCAAAGCGATAAACCACCATGCGCTGGTAGCTGTATACGACCTTGATACCCGCCAGGAAGTAAACCGTCAGAGGCAGGAGCAACAGAAATATTTCAAAAGTCATATCCATGATGTATTTGGCATAGTATCTTCACTTTACCCAGTTGCAAGCAAACCCAATAACAGGCAATTTAGGAGAGACTGTTTCCCGTGTATACATGCTCTTGCTAAAATACTAGCCATGAAAACTAATGCAGTACGCATCATTGATAGCTTAGGCTTCAAATACGAGCTAAAAGAGTACGAGGTCGATCCAGAAGATCTCACAGCCGAAACTGTAGCTAGCAAAATCGGTTTTCCCCTGGAGCAGGTTTTTAAGACGCTCGTGGCTCGCGGCGACAAAAATGGTGTTTGCCTGGCGGTAGTAGCCGGTGATGCCCAGCTCGATCTCAAAGCACTGGCAAAATTATCAGGTGACCGCAAAGCCGAAGTAGTCTCACTCAAAGAAGTACAACCATTAACAGGCTATGTACGCGGAGGCGTGACCGCCCTGGCATGCAAAAAAGACTATCCTGTCTTTGTCGACGAAAACGTCTATCTATTTGATGTAATTTCAGTTTCGGCTGGCGTGCGCGGCACACAAATTATCATCAACCCCGAGGACTATATCAAAGCAACAAATGCCACGGTAGGACAGATTGCTAAAGCATAGACTCAAAGCAAAGTCAGCAGCGACTTTAAAACTGTTACTGGCATTGGTACTGCTGACAACGCTACAGATCAATAGTACAAATGCTAGCCTGGCACAACAAAAGCTAGAAAAATCCAAAGACAATATTGTCGATATAGTGACAAGCACGGAACCAACTCAAATCAAAGTTTACGCCTTTTCGCAGCAGGTTTCAGAAGGCGCAGTTTTGATGGAAGTAACTGGACAAAACATCAGTACAATTCCTTCCAATCCCAGGTGGAGCTATCTTTCCAGAAGCTATAACGATCCGGTGGTGATTATCCAATTGCCGGGCGCTGGTCAAACCTATAACTACAAATTCAAGTATCAATACCATTCAGGATTGCCAGGCGGACATCCTGATCTTAAGTACGTATACAAGTTACCAATAAAACCTGATCAAGCCATACGAGTCAACCTGGGCTATGGTGAAGGCTCGCATGCAGTGGGCACAGTCAATGAATTTGCCATCGACCTGGCAACCCCCGAAGGCACGCCTGTTTGTGCAGCAAGAGATGGTGTCGTAATAGCCTTTCGCTCAGACTCAAATATTGGCGGACCTGGTGCCGAATACCTCGAAAGCGCTAATCATGTCACTATCAAGCATGCAGACGGCAGCTATGCTGAGTACGTGCACCTCAAACAAAACGGCGTGCTGGTGCACCTCAATGAGCACGTCAAAAAAGGGCAGATAATTGCGCTGTCTGGCAACACCGGTCAATCTACAGGTCCTCATCTACATTTTTGCATCTATTATTATGACCAAAACGAGATAAGACACTCAGTCCCCTTTTATATGCTCACTAAAAACGGTCCGACCAAAGTATTTACTGTGGGCAAGTTATTGCAGCCCTAAATAATCTGGCAATGCCAGTAATAGACATACACTAATCGCAGCTCCAGGAATAAAGTCGATGCACAAAAACCAACCCGCCCTGCTAGTACCAATCGCCATGACCCTTACAATGCTTGGCTTAAGCGGCTGTAGTGGCGGCGTCGACAAAGCAACAAGCGATCGCCTGCTCAAACTTGAAGAACAGAACAGACAACTGCAAAGCCGTAATGCATCACTGGAAGAGAGATTGGCAAAGGCAGAAAATCAGACCAACGCGGCAGCAAACTCTAAACCGACAGCCCCAGCCGAAGGCACTAACAACTCTGGTGATGGTAATCAGACCAATACATCGACTACAGCCAATAAGACAGCCACGGATGAGACTACTCCCAGCACACCGGCCTACACAGACCTAACCGATTTGCCGCAAAAGAAAATGATCCTCGATTTGGCAAAGTATCCAATATTTGAAAATAGCGATAAGTTCAAACCATTTGAGACAATCAGCCGTGGCGAATATTGCACATGGCTATTTAAAGCTACAAACGCACTACTACCAGCAAACAAGCAAATCAATTTAGCACCAGGCACCAAGCCGTTTTTTACCGACCTAAAAGACACCGACCCCTGTTACCCGTACGTACAAGCGCTGGCAAATGCTGGATACTCGGTGGGTTACGAGGACAATACATTTAAGAGCCAAAAGCCCATCACAAGAGAAGAAATGATTGGCATCAAAGTAGGCGTCGACTGCGGCAAAGCTATTGAGCCATACCGCTCACAAATGCAGTTTATCTGGAAGTTTGCCGACGGCAAGCAAATCGATGAGCGCTATACCGGTTATATCCAGCGTGATTTTTATGAGCATGGACCGTTGGGCGGCAACATCCAGAGAGCATTTGGCAAAATTGGTGCTTTTAAACCCAAGCAAGCAGCGACCAGAGCCGAAGCAGCTGCGACATTATGGCAAGCCGGTGAATTCGCCAATCTCGGAGCCATAGCAGATAAGACTATGGATGTTTTTAAATAATACAAAGAGCAAAACTCAATGTGTCACAGCGCTAAAAGCTTTGCTGATACAGGCTGACATAGCGCCCTGAGTGATACCCATACAGGTAGCGATTACTACCCACCACAATGGCACCATCAGTAGTATACGGTTACGCACCCACCCGCTGATTATCACAAGGACCAGCAAAGGCAAAGGAAAGCCGACTAAATACACTAGCCCAATTGCCTTATCTCGATCCAGTCCTAGATTGGAAGCAATCGTCACAGCAAAACTGCAAAAGCTACCCCAAATCAACGGATAAAACCAGCAGCATGTGGCAAACCAGGACGGGGGCTTGTCTAAAAAACTTGGACTTTTACTTTCCGCTAGCATCTGCTGTCTCCAATTAATGATTCCAGCATAGGTGCGGCTAAAAGACGGCAGGCTAACAGCCTGAACAGTTGGTTAAGTGCTGGTCACAACCAAGCCGTACAAATTGGCGCCAGTGGCACTTCTAAGGACAAAAACGAGCCTATTTATAATTTCGCGGCTCCTGGATTTATAATTTCGCGGGCATTGCTTTTATAATTTCGCGGGCATATAATATTAAAAAACGCGGCATCTGCGGAACAGCGAGCGGCAATGTCATACAAATATCAAAGATGGCTAAAAAAAATTGTCTCCAGCGCGATCAAAACAAGACGCGTCCTACTTTTGAGTGGCGCAAGACAATGCGGCAAAACAACTCTTGCACGTGAATTGCTAGACAAAAACAGCGAATATCGCACTCTCGACGACATCGGTCTTAGGCAACTTGCAGCCAGCGACCCCAATGGCTTTGTCAAACACAACAAATCCACCCTAATAATCGACGAAGTACAACGCGTGCCGGCACTTCTTTCTGCCATTAAAATGGTCGTTGACACTGATACACGTCCAGGACAATATCTACTCACAGGATCTGCCAACATTCAGTCTCTGCCCGGTGCTCAAGAATCACTCGCAGGCAGAGTACGCAAACTTCGACTACGCACTTTATGTCAGGGCGAAATATCGGGCTGCCAGCCTACATTTTTAGAGAGAGCCTTTGCACAAGACTTCAAGCAAAACAGTATCACTTACGAACGGTCAGATATCCTAAAACTAGCAGCCAGAGGTGGTTTTGCCGAAGTGCTGCTACTATCCGAACAAGAGCGCGCATCCTGGCACAAAGATTACGTCCAATCACTAATAGAAAGAGATTTAAAAGACATCGCCCAGATATCAAAACAAGACGCCATGCACCAGCTCATTGAGGTGCTAGCAGCGTGGTCAAGCAAAACCATAGACATTGCAGGAATTTGCTCTGGTCTATCAATCCGCCGCCCTACGGTGGAGAGTTACCTCAATGCGCTGGAAGCAATGTATCTCGTAGAAAGAGTCAGGCCCTGGATCAAGACAGACTACGATAGAGTAGGCAAACACGCCAAGCTATTTATGAATGACGGTGGTTTGATGGCATCGATCCTGGGTTGGCGCCTAAACAAACTAGCACTAGATGCAGATAGATCTGGCAAGCTGATAGAAACATTTGCATTTAACGAAGTGGCTGCTCAAATTGATGCAAGTGAAAATGACTACAACTTGTTTTACTATCGCGACCGCGAAAAACGAGAAATAGATTTGCTCATTGAAAACGACAACGGCGACCTCCTGGGAATCGAAGTAAAAGCGGCATCCGTGGTGCATCAGGACGACTTCAAGCACCTCGCCTGGTTTAGGGATAACATAGCCAAAGAGAGACACTTTGTCGGCATCGTGCTCTACACAGGTCAGCTGGCAGGCTCTATGGGCGAACGCTTGTGGGCAGTACCGTTTGGCTCACTCTGGTCAACTTAGATAAGCTCAAAGTCAATATAAGCATGAGCCTCATCGACTTTAATCAGACGCACACGCACATCGTCGCCAACGTCTAGCTTTTCCTGTCCTTTGACGATGCGTCCCTCAACGGGTGGACGGACTACTCGCACATACACCGCACTATTTTTGATACCAGTAACGATACCATCGTAAATGCGCCCGATACTGTGCTCCAACAGACTAGCCGCAGCCACTTTACGCATGGTGCGCTCCACCTTTTTAGCAGCTGCACTCTGGCGATTGCACTTAGCAGCTATCTCAGTCAGTTCCTCGTCCGTATAAGGCACCGGTTTACCATCCATAGCTGCTTTTAGCAGTCTTTGAGTGATCAAATCCACATAGCGCCTGTTTGGTGCTGTCGAGTGTGTATAGTCGTTGACAGCAAGAGCAAAATGCCCAGTGTTATTTTGTCCTGGCGGATCAAGCTCATATGAGCCCCCACCTAGTAGCTTTACTACGCGCAAAGACACATCCGGGAAGTGCCGCGGGTCCTTTTGACGTTGCTCCATCAAAAACAACTGTAAGGCTCTGGCATCAGGCTTATCAGGCAAAGAGCCGCCCATGCCTTTAACAAGTTGTACTAATTTGTCCCAGCGATCAGGAGAGCGCACCACTCTCTTTATTGATGGGAAATTCTTTTTGTCTAAATACTCTGAAACAGCGATATTGGCTGCAATCATCAAGTTTTCAATCAATTCTTTGGCTGGATTGTCTTCTTCCAGTTCCAGCTCTAGTACCACACCATCGCTGGTCACAGGGCGGGCTTCGACAGAACCCAAAAACAAAGAGCCCCGTTGTTTACGCAAGCCAAATATTTGTTCTTTGATAGCCACTTGTAGCTTAATCTGCTCGGCAAGCCCGGGTACACGTGATACTTGAGTCGGCACATCGGTTAAACCATCCAGCCAATCACCAATAGTTTTATAGTCGAGCTTGGCATAATTATGAGTAAGAGCGCGGTATACCTGGCTTTGCAAAACATGCCCATCGGGACTAATTAACAGCTCATAGACAACAGCCAACCTGTCTTGACCTGGTAGCAGTGACGACAGACCGCACGAAATCTCATCAGGCAACATCGGAAAGGTCAAAACACCGGTATAGACAGATGTTGTATTGGCTCTGGCGGCATTGTCTATAGCCGTGTCTTTAGGCACGTAGATATCGACATCAGCAATGCCAATCAAAACTCGCGCGTTGCCGTCAGAAAGCCTCTCTGCATACTCTATCTGGTCGAGGTCTTTTGACTCTTTGTTATCCACCGAGGACCAGAGCAACTTACGCAAGTCTTTTGTCTCAGACGGAGCGAGCTTGAGTAAGTCACCACTAGCCATCTCTTTGGCTTTATCGACCTGCTCGATAGACATCTGATCAAAGGTCGTGCGCAGCCCCTGGGCGGCCATCTCCAGCCTCGCGCGATCGCGCAAATCAGTACTGCCGTGCTCGCTTGCTTGTTGCAAAATCAAATTCCAATAAGGGTCTGGATTATTCTACATTATGGCTTCGAATGCTTAACCATGGCGCCGTCGATGTTTCGCTCTTCGAGTGGGATCATCAAATCTTTTTTGAATTTCCGGACATCATCCACGCCTCTCAAAGTATTCGCATTCCCGTTGACAAAACTATCAGGTCTGACAAAAACAATACCGCGTTTTATCGACACTAAGTGGATGGCGGTATAGAGTAAAACCAATACCAGGCTCGCGCGAATTAGCACTACAACAGAGGGCTTCTTCATCACAAATTACTTCATTGAGCCACTGCTCAAAACAGGCGCCCTGTCATAGCCATAGAGTGTGTCATTGCCGTCTTCAATAAATTGCTTCGCGCTGAACTGATTGCGTATCTCCAGATGCTCACCTTTCTTTTCGCATAAGGCGACGTCACTTACAAAAGCAATCAGGACTAAGATCACCGCAGTTATTTTGATCTTCAACATTGCTTCGGCTTCGATTTTTAGCTTAGTCATACATCTACCACTACCTGCAACTTTATTATTCCCAGCCGCTGGCCAACCCCAGGATTTAGTTATCCTTCGGTTACAACTATTTGGCAAACTGCCCTCACTTGCAAGCAAGCATTTTCTTCTAGGAGTACGCCAAATGAATCTCGAAACCACCAGAGAAGTACAGGGTAGAGTACAGCAAGCACCAAGCCACTTGTATGACGATGCCTACTCAAGAAATGCCGAAGTTAAACCAAGAACAGAACAAAGGTCCACAACCCAATTACCAGAAAGCCTATTGCCAGGCGCACAAATTGGCAGCTGCGGATCGATAAACTTAGATTGCTCGCCCGCTGCCAGAAACTGGAGACCAGCAGCCCCAGATTCGGCGCAAGGAAGAGCCTGGGAGCAAAGAGCTGAAAGACAGCGCAATGCCCCCCTGGAAAGAGATGAAGCAGGCAGATATGTAATAAAAGACGGCGACAGCCTGGGTCGTATCGCTGAGCGTATGCTGCGCGAGCAAAAGCCAGGCGCAAGCCGCAGAGATGTTCAAGAAGGTATTCAGAGAATACTCGAAGCCAACCCTGCTCTCAAGTGCAATCCAGACTTAATTCGCCGCGGACAGGTAATAGTCATACCCGGACGTGGAGGAGACGCAGCCGTTCCTCAACAGGGCGAGCGCACCGCCCCCGCCGATACCGCCAGACCTGCTGCACCGCGCCCAATCGAACCCTCTAACCCTTCTGGGCAACGAGACTTACCACGGACAACAGATACAGCCAGACCGGATGCTGCGCGCCCGCTTGAGCCGATAAAACCCTACGGACCAGCCAGGCTTGAACCAGCAGCAACTGAAAGACCTGCTACCGGCGGTGACTCTGATTACAATTCCACCTATGAAGGAAAAAGACCAGGCCAAGAAATCAGAAAAGGCAAAAGCGAAGATAAAGGCGCTCAGTCGAGCGATGTAAGCCCGCGTAAAATCAGCCGCTGGTAACACCCATCAAAGCAAAGAGGGGAAAGACTTAGGCCTCTCCCCTCGCTCTTGTGATTTGCTTATCGCTTAGGCGATGGTTACATCGTCGCAGAGGTAGACGTCCTGGATTGCGTTGAGCAATTCGACACCGTCTTTCATTGGCTTTTGGAAAGCCTTGCTACCGGAGATAAGTCCAGTACCGCCAGCTCTCTTGTTAACGACAGCAGTCATGATTGCTTGCTCCAGCACACCAGGATTAATCTTGATCTTACGCATTCACCCCCGGATATAAGACTTCAGAAAACACGACGACAGAAATAAGAGAGAAACAACGGTACACTTTATTTTGATATATCCATATTGACAGCATTAACAGTAATTGGCACTGCCTGATAATATCTCACTGTACCAAGGCAAGGTCACAACCTCTGGACTTTACTGCTTGCTTGTCACGAACTCCGCCAAGCAGAGGAAACTATTTGTTATGGACAAAGATGCAAAGGCACAAGAGATATTGACTGTGAAGGAATTTGCTAGCGGGCATGTTGACATTGAAACTTTAAAATCAATTGGTGCCTCAAATTTCCGCTGCTATGACTTTTCAAATCTCGAGACCAGCACACCTAAAAGTGCGCCACTTACTATAAGACTAGCGGAGGGCCAGGACAAAGAAAAGTTCATCGCTGCAGTAATCGCTAATGCTATGAGAAACCCAGTTCCCACCCATGATTTCAAGTCCAATATTCATCCAGACAAGCTCTGGATTAAAAACAACAGACCTCAACTTTCAAAGGCTTTGTTTTCAAATTGTCTTTACTTTGAGTTGCTAAATAGCGGACAAGTGACCAGGCGGATGTATCAACAACTGTTAGATGGAATTGGAAAGGATAATTCCTGCATAATTGTCGGAACCTCCTCGCCCCCTGGGTTAGGAGCTTTGATTGTTCCAGCGCCTCTCTTGGACGTTGAGACAATGTTTCGTTTTGTCGGTCTGGATCCTTCATCAAACAAATCGCTACCATCGTTAAATACTGAGATAGCGCTATGCAATAGATTATCAGCACTAGGTTGCACTATTACTGGTTTAGATTCGGAAAAAATATACATCTTGCCTCCTTCTCCTAGAACCCAGTCACAAGAATCAAAAATATTAGAAACATTGATGCAGTTATCAGAAGAGCTGGAAGCAGTAAAGAGTGATTTTATAGAATTGGACTTCAAACTATGGCCAAAGAACCAATACATCATGGGCGTTAAACGCAATATTAATTAGCAGCCTTTCGAAACGCTGTATTAGCAACCAAATAGGCACCGACAAAAGTCGCCATCGAAGAACTCTTCTCACAAAACGAGAGGGAGAGACTTTCGTCCCTCCCTCTCGTCATTACGTTTACTGCAACAGCCGTCTCTTAGGCGATGGTTACATCGTCGCAGAGATAGACGTCTTGAATGGCGTTGAGCAATTCAACTCCATCTTTCAATTGCTTTTGGAAAGCTTTGCGACCGGAGATAAGTCCAGTACCGCCAGCTCTCTTGTTAACGACAGCAGTCATGATTGCTTGCTCCATGTCGTTAGCACCAGATGCGCCACCAGAGTTGATCAAACCTTGTCTGCCCATGTAGCAATTAGCTACTTGATAGCGAGTCAAGTCGATGGGGTGGTCAGTGGTCAATTCGCTGTAAACGCGACTGTCAGTCTTGCCAAACTTGAGGGCATTGTAGCCGCCGTTGTTTTCGGGCAGCTTTTGCTTGATGATGTCAGCCTGGATGGTGACACCAAGATGGTTTGCTTGACCGGTCAAGTCAGCAGCGAGAGAGTAGTCTGTATCGCCTACTTTAAAGCCTTCGTTACGCAGATAGCACCAGAGGATTGTAGCCATACCCAGTCTGTGAGCTTCAGCAAATGCTTCCGAAACTTCCTGGATTTGGCGACCCGACTCAGGTGAACCAAAGTAGATGGTAGCGCCGACAGCGGTAGCTCCCATATCCCAGGCTTGTTGTACATCGCCAAACATGATTTGGTCGTACTTATTGGGATAGGTGAGGAATTCGTTGTGGTTGATTTTGACGATAAATGGGATTTTGTGAGCATATTTGCGAGCAACAGAGCCCAGTACGCCATAGGTTGATGCAACAGCGTTGCAGCCGCCTTCGATAGCCAGTTTGACGATGTTTTCGCCGTCAAAGTACATGGGGTTTTTAGCAAATGAAGCACCACCGGAGTGCTCAATGCCCTGGTCTACAGGAAGGATTGAGAGGTAACCAGTACCAGCCAGACGACCATGATTAAAGAGAGATTGCAAAGACTGCAATACACGAGGTGAACGGTCAGATACTTGCACGATGCGATCGACAAAATCGCCGCCTGGCAAATGCAGATGCTCTTTAGGGATACCTTTGCTTTTGTGCTCGAGGTAATAAGCGGATTTGCTTCCGAGAGCTTTTTCAATTTTAGATAGTTCTGTCATAACTGGCATTTAGACAACTGCCTCCCTTTGGGCTAACTGCGCGGACCAATACACCTGTAATGTCCGTGATCTGCGCCAAGAGTAACAGCCCTTTTGCATAGCTAATGCAAATACTCAGGAAAGTTCAACATTTGCAAAGCAAAATCACACTTGAAAACGGTCAACTAGTGACAGTGGTCCTCATCTTTAGCACTGCCCGAACAAGGCTGCGACAGCTCAAGAAGCACACCACCAGTGGCTTTTGGATGGACAAAAGCGACTTTGGCGCCCCCTGCACCGATTTTGGGCTCCTCATTAATGAGTTTGACCCCTTCACTTTTAAGGTGTGCCAGGCGCGGCTCTATTGTTTCGACACCAAGGCAGATGTGATGCAAACCGGGACCATTTTTGGCAATAAACTTACCAACTGGCGTATCAGCTCCCAGTGGCTCCAATAGCTCAATATGCGTATTGCCTACGTTGAGCTTAGCGACACGTACACCCTGTTCTTCCACTACTTCTATATCGAGCATATCGAGACCGAGGCTGTCACGGTAAAACTTGAGCGACTCTTCCAGGTTATTGACAGCAATTGCGACATGGTCCAACCGCGTGCCTTTGGCTTCTGCGCTCATAAAAACTCCTATTTAACCGGCCAGACCTATGGTCCAAACCCAGACCAGCGCTCTAGCTTGCGATTGACGCCATTGAGCACTCTAAACTCCGAAAACTGATCATACTCTTGAAAAGTAGACATCAACCTGGTACTGCGCTCAATTAATGAGATCTGATCAAAGGGAGCCCAGGTCTCGCCTCGCCATTTGGGGTCATAGTAAAAACCAGAGATAGCGTTGGTCAAATTGATGGTAGTGTCGATGTTTAACAAAAACGGCTGACCATCTGTGCGTATCGGGAAATAAATTTCTTCTCCAGCAGGAGGCACAAGGTTGTCGGGAGACGGCTCAGGAGCGAGAGGCTCTGGTAGGGTTTCTTTCTTACGGCCCCAGGCGACAAGCTGGGCAGTTGCACCCACTCCACCACGCCAATCAGCAGCCATAGCCGGGCTTGAGGCAGAGATCAAGAGCAGTATCAGAGCTAACAGTGAGTGCGTTTTCATCTTGAGAATTATACACAGCTCAGGCCCAGCACAGCAAAGAGCACAGACTAATCGTAGCTAAGCTAGTGCCTAACTTAAAAAATCGCGCTAAAAACTATGGCTGGACTTTAGTAAACTAGCCGCTCAAGCAAGCTTGCATTACTGTCCGAGGAATTGACCAAATGTCTGAAAATCTCGTAGTTTCTGGCGTCTCAAACGAAATGTCCGAAGAAAGCACAGAGCGCACAAGGCGCTCAGCGACAACTATTATGCTTTCGCTTATCCTCTCGGGCTCTCTGGCACCAGGCATGCTTGGTCAAACATTGCTAGGACCATTGCTGTTAGCCCCAGTTGTCTCAATGGCTACGCAGACATCAGCGCAGGCGCAATCGCAGACATACGAAGGTCTGCCAATTAAAGACATTACAGTAGATGCCAACAAACAACTAGTCATAGTCTTTGATGCTGGCGGCTCCTTCCCCACGCAACCTATTATCAGCGAGTTGGATACGCCACACAGACTCTCGCTGGACTTTCCCAATGCCGTGCTTGACCTCTCTACCTTACCCAGCGCTGACGCTCTCACTGCACGCCTCAGCGAAGCCATCCCGGGAGTCAGCGCTGTGCGCCTGTCTACCGTCAAAAGCCAGCGCGAACCAATTGCCCGCATCGTCCTTGAATTTAACGAAGGCATAAAGATCACTCCTCGCGTAGCAAAAGTGCAGGACGGAGCAGTGACAGTAACAGTCAGCGATGCCATTGCAAGCAGTGCTGCAACTACTTCCACTGCTTCTGCCGGCGCCAAACCTTCAGCTTCTTCTAGCGCACAATCAGCCTACGAAGACTATTACAATCAGTTTTTAACGCAAAAAACGGCGGATAAGGCAGCCGAAAAAGAGTGGGGTCCACGCAAAGGCTCTCTGGCCGAGACTGGCGGCAAATTTCAAATCAAAGGTCTAACTAACTGGCTGGGCAATAAAAATGCCAAGAAAGAAGCGAGCGCAGGAGAGCTGGACTCTAACGATAAAGCAGCTGCGGCTAAATATGCCACACAAAAAATGGCAGATCAAAAAGCACGCGCACTGGCCCAAAAGCCCGCAGAAACAGCAACAGTCGCACCTGGCGAATCTTTAGCAGATAAAGCCGGTTGGGACTGGAGCGAATCAAATAAAACTGGAGCTGACAAACCAGCAGCCGATAAGCCTCAAAGCACAGCAAGTGCCCAGGAACCAGCAGGTGAAGCCAAAAAAGGCAAAAAATGGCTGAGCACACCAAAGATCAAGGTGCCCTCCATTAAAATGCCTGGTCTCAAACTGGGTAAGGGCAAAGGTGAAGCCACCACTGGCAATGCCGCAGCTAGCGCAGCAGCAACCGACAATTCTGGCTCTGGACTGAGTAACAATACCGCCAGTGCTACCACACAGCCTAACGAGCCAGTACGCTCAGCTACACTCGATACCACCCCGGACAATCTAGCTGCCGAACCAGTATCGCCGCCAACTACCGAGAGCAGACAAGCGAGTGAGACTGCCACAAACTCCAGCGAGACTGATAGCAACAACACAAGCAGCAATGTCACTGCCAATAAGCCCCAGGAGAGTTACTCACAATCCAGTTACGCTGCCACAAAACCAGCTCCAACTCCCGCCGCTGACTCAGGCACACTGGCAGCAGACGAGACGGCCGCTATGCTGGGAGGAGACGAGACAGCCTCCAGCGATGGCACCACCGACACACACACAGGCGCACCCGTGCCTAAAGCCAGTCCAGCCGCCAAGCCTGCTCACACCCTGAATCAACCAAAGCCCGTCAAGACTGCCATCGCCACACCACCAGCAGTATCAGCACCCACACCATCTATGTCCGAAGACAATGGTGAAACTGATGAAGACGGACAAACAAATGATGCTGCCCCCGCTGTAACTAGTGCCGCAGCCACAGGCGATTCACCCAAAATAAAAGCTCGCAAACTCTTTAAGAGCGCTGTCGACAAACACATGTCCGGCAATCTCACTGGAGCTATTGCCGATTACAAAGCAGCAGTAGCAGCCGACGTAGAGCTACAACAAGCACATTGCAATCTGGGCATCGCCTACAACCAGCAGCACAACTACGCCAGCGCACTGACAAGCTTTAGAAAAGCGCTCGCTATAAATCCCAAAGATGCCATCGCCTATAATGGCATTGGTGCTGCTCTAAAAGCGCAAAAAGATATCATCGGCGCCACCAAAAACTGGCAATCCGCTGTCAAACTCAACCCCAAACTGGCGGTCGCTCAGTACAACCTGGGGACTGCCTACGAAGAGCAAGGTCTTTATGATCAAGCCCTTGATGCGTATAACGAAGCAGTCAAAAATGATGCACGTATGGGTGAAGTTTATTACCGCATGGGTCTGATTGCTCAAAAGACCAAACGCATCGATGAAGCTCGCAATCAATTCAAGCAAGCTCTTAAGATGTCGGGCAACTCCGACTACTCAGAAGACGCCAGAAAGCGCCTTGCACTAATAGACAAAAAGTAAAAGCCCTTAGCTTTTGATTTTTTCGACCAGCGAAGTAGTGCTTTTGGATGGTACCAGGGGCAGTAGCGTTACTTTGCCGCCAAAAGACTCGACAACAGGGGTTTCAGCTAGCTGAGCTGCGGTATAGTCAGCGCCTTTAACGTGTACGTTGGGCTTGACCATTTTGAGAAATTCCACCGGTGTGTCTTCACCAAAAACATAGACATAGTCCACACTGGCCAGATGCGCTAAAAGCTCGGCTCTATCTACTTCATTGTTGATAGGACGAGTAGGGCCTTTGAGGCGCTTGACCGAGTCATCACTGTTAAGACCAACAAACAGACAGTCACCAAGCTCTCTAGCTTGCTGCAAAATGCGAGCATGGCCCACATGCAAAATGTCAAAACAACCGTTTGTGGTGACGACCTTGCGTCCTTTTTTCTTCTCAGCTTCTGCAATCAGAGACAGTTCTTCTGCGGTTACGACTTTACCCAAAACACTCCACCTTCGCATGCGGCTCGCTCTTGAGAGCAGCCTTGAACAAGGCTGTAAGTTTATCACCGATCTGTTGCACCGCATTTTGGCGCGAGCCAGACAGTAGTCATTTCACAGACGACATCACATCGACTGCGCTAGCTACGCCAACTTCTTGACATATTAAATTGAGAGCTCATGAGTTTATATACAAGCTTTCTTTACTAACCGCCGCGAGAGTTTCTTATGGGGCTTATTGTTTTGACTCTGTCTGAAAGTTTAGTCTCGATCTACGTTTCACTTTCACCAATCTAAACAAACAAGGCATTTTTCGTCCCCAAAAGACAAGCCTTCTAGCTTTCAACCCATCGCCAGCTCTCCTTTGAGCCTCATAGCTCATCGACTGCCGTTTGGGTTGACGCATGTAACTTCCACCTTGTGGCTGCAATCGCAACCATTCTCAGCCACATAACCAGGAGTGACGTATGAAACTATCTTTTGCACTGTTGTTACTGGATGGCACAGGTATACCGTCGACGGCTCAAGCAGTCAATGTCGACCCCTACGCTGGTGCCAATCAGTTGCCTGAGTTGCTCCGTCTTGCGCAGATGCTCGCCATCCCCACGCTCAACCCGGCTCAACTCCAGATGCAGAGCATCGAAGCGCTGCAAAACACGGTGGTCTTTGTGGCCGGCTCGCCGACTGCAAAGCAACTGACCGACGCTGTAGCTGACCTGACAACGAATGGCGCCACGCCAATCTTGTTGGTCGATGCCCTGCAAAACCGCCCTCAGCTCATGGGAGCACTGCACCACCTCTCCGAGAAGCGCTATCAAAGCGCACTGGTGGCGCATGTCAGAGGTCTGGTCAGGAACAGTCGCCTGATGCTCTACGAGTTTGCCAAAGGCGATGCCACAACCACGCTGGTTGTCGTCATCAATGCTGGCACTCCGCAAGCCGCCATCCTCACCATCGAACGAGCGCTACCACCCTTCCAGGGCTGCCGCTCCTTCCCTGGCGGCTTCCTCGACCCGCACCTGGAAAATTTGCCCCAGTGCATCTCCAGAGAGGGCTCGGAAGAGACCAACACGAACGTGCCGACGCGCGACCTCATCCTGCTGGATGTACGGTCTGATGTCGGTCGCGATCATCGCGGTCATGTGGTGGACCACGGCTACATGTGGCTGGTGCCTGCGGCACTGACCGAGCATGTACTCAAGTCAGTCAGGGCCGGCGACGATGCCAGTCAGGATTCGGCTAAGTTTGTCAGCGTCAAAAGCGTGCTCGAAGAGCGTGCCATGGCGTTTGACCACTACGACCTGCTCCTCGCCGCTGTGCGTACGGGCAAGGTGCTACCACCAGCTAGACCGCTCCTCAAGCTGGTGCGGCGCTGCATGAGCTGGCTTGAGGGCATCGCCCTCAGGCTGGAAAAGTCTGACGCGGTTTTTGGCCGCTTTCATCAACGGTAACTGACTGCTCCGCTGGTTAGCGAGGCAGCCGGTTGCTCAACTGTAACCGGGCGAATCCTCGCTCAACCTGGAGAACTGTCATGACCCAGATGGAAACCCAAACCCAAACGCAAGGTAACAACGCGGAGACCTCCTTGGCTGAAGCCCTCAATCGCAACAGCAACCCCTATGTCTGGCTGGACATCAGCGCCCAGCAGCCCATGCTCTTCAAGCAGCGTACTGCTCGCCTGGGCAACTACGAAGAGCGCACCGAGGTAATTGAATGCGGCAACCCCGGCGAAGTCGGTCCCTTCAAGGACTACAAGGACTTCGTCGCCCGCGGCATCCTCAAAGTGGAGCGCAAGGTGCGCGTCTACAAGGTGAGCGGACACAACTGCGAAATCATCGTCCCGGAAGACTACAACCTGGACGAAGTGCGGAAGCTGCGTCAGAGCCGTGAGGACCTGACCCGTGCCAACGCACCGCAGGACCAGCTCGATGCCATCAATCACCTGGTGGCAGCGCAGCCCTTCGGAGACCGCATCCTGCCGGAAGACCTCGTCAGCCATCTCGACGAAGTGCCCGACAGCCGCTACCTCGGCAAAATCTTCTTGCTCGACCAGAGCAATGCCGAGGAGCTGTGGAATCGCCTGACCTACGACCGCAACTTCGTGTCGTCGGCTTCGGTGATGCCCAACGGCGACATCATGTTCTACCGTGGCAAGAAGGACGTCTTCCTGCGGGACAACGTCTTCCACGAGTGGTCGCATCGTCTGGAGCAGAAGTACGGCGATCTGTCCGAGCACTGGGGCTACACCCTGGAGCTTGAAAACGGCATCGCTCCTCGTCCTTACGCCTTCCGCAGCTATTCGGAGCACTTCGCTGTGATTTCCGAGGAGCTGTTGGCGCTGGATGCCGGTCGCTTCATCAAGGTCTGCGAGTACGCTCCTGTGCGCGTGCCGATGTGGCTTGCTGGGCTCAAGAAGTCGCTGGAAGACAGCCTCTACTTCCGCCCCAGCTGCTACCACACGCTGTACATGGAGCGTGTGCGCTACGCCCAGGAAGTGCTGCTGCCGCGTGCCCGTGATTACCTCAACGGCACCGCGCATCGGCTGACCGAGAAGCTGAACGCTGCAAAGGAAGCGTATTCGCTCGACAAGTCGGACGAAAACGCCGCCAAGGTCAAAGCCGCCGAAGAGAAAATCCCGCTCGATGTGGCCAAGGCCGCAAAGGTGCTGGCGTTTCTCGAAGAGTGGCTGTCCTGACAGCAAACTGACCACTCACTGAGAGTTGCTCTAAAAAGTCGGCAGTGCCAGTACTCCAGTCCGCAAGGGCTAGATGTGCTGGCACTGCCGCTTTCCTTTTGGGCAAAGCTTTATTTTTTAGCCATTGCTACTACTTTGCCTAGTATCGCATAAACACGCCTACCATCGGGCATATTGCTTGAGAGCAAAAGCCCAGGCAACCTATGAAACATCAAAATACAGACTCAAACCAAGGCAAACCAGAACGTGTCGGCGACAACCACGACGGGACTAAATTCAATCAGACCGAGGATGCCTCTGCACGACTGCGTCTAGCTGCCTTTGAGCGACCGACCACCAGTACTCGCGATAACGCCAGACAATTAGAAGCACAAAATCTGGTCATAGCTGACCAGCGCACAAGTCTCAGTGACGCACAAAAACAAGCTCAGATTGGTCGTCTCAGTGGTAATCCAGCGGGAGCACAAGTGGGACGCTCAATGGAGCTCAACGCCCTTATACACGCTCTCAATCACTCACCCACTCCTGAGGGCCTGGGCAAAGAAGGCTGCATGGCGTCTATTTCACGGTATGCTATTTTGCCAGCGCTAAAAGAACGTGGTATCAATATGCCGCATTTTATCGACTCGCATCAGTTTTTAGCCTACATCAAAAAGCATCCCGAACTAGCTGATATAACGACTCAGAGCCAACGCAATCTGCAAGTAACCGACTTGCAACCAGGCGATGTAATCATCGGTCAAAAATCCACGGGCAACCATGTCATGATGGTGACTCGCGTCCCGGAGTCCTGGCAATACCCGCCAGGGGCACTGATGTTTACTGGCAATACCGGGCTTAAGATGGCTGATGGTCCAGCTTATCCTCACTTTAGAGCAGCCCAAGAAGTAATCGGACCAGGCACAGACCGGTATAACTACCACCACGGCCAACTCAACAGCCAGATGTCCACCAACCCTTATCTAGGCGGGCGCTTCCAGATTATTCGCTTCAGAGACAATCAAAAGTAGTGCTATTTAGCCTTTAACAATAGTGACTCGTGCGATAGAGCTGGCGCCACCGCATTGAGATGCCGCAACAGTTGCCCAAGTGTTGCCGCTCAACCCAGCAAGTAAAGTCAGTCAGATAGACTCTATCCAGGTCAAAAAATGCACCGGCACAAGCTCCTTAGCCATTGCCGTAAAAGTAAGAGTGGTCAAAAAATGGCTAAATCTTTTATCCACTGGCGCCCCACTCCTTTTAAAGAAGCCAGAGCAAATACAGCAAAGGCGCTGGCTCTGGTGATCTGGACGTCACTGGCCCAAACAGTTTGTGGCAATTTTAATATGCCGGCGATGGCAGCTCAGGCAGACAACCCCACTGTACAAGCACAAATAAATGCAGCCCAAGAAGTCCAGTCACTTGTAATAAAGCCAGGCAATAAGCCAGCTATTGATTGCAGTGAAGTTGACTATGATGGATTGCAAGTAACAATCTGGCAGCAAGCAGGGCAAGTCGAAGCAGCACCACTGGTGGTGTTCAGCCATGGCATTTACAGCTTCGGCAAGCATTCACGTTTTTTAACAGAAGCCTTAGCCAGAGCAGGTTACATTGTAGCTGCACCAACACACGCTGACGGATTGGGACAACCCCGATACCTGACAATCCCTGACAAATCTTTTTTGCGACCGGGAGAGTGGAGCGACAGCACTTACTTTGACCGAGAGCAAGACATAGCCAAAGTATTGCAATTTTTACACCAGGACAAACGCTGTCAAAATCAAATTGACTGGTCAAAAGTGGCTATGGCTGGACATTCGTTGGGTGGCTATACCGCTCTTGGTATGGCTGGAGGTTGGCAGTCCTGGAAGACACCCGAAATCAAAGCGGTGGTAGCACTCTCCCCGTATCTGGCACCTTATTTACTTGACGATAGGCTCTCGCAAATAAATATCCCGGTGATGTATCAAGGCGGCACTTTTGATCCAGCCCTCACACCCAAAATTAAAGGCAAAGCCGGTGCTTTTGCCCGCACCCCAGGTCCCTGCTATTTTGTTGAATTTAATGGTGCCGGTCATCTGGCCTGGACAAACTTTGATCTATCCAAAAAACGCAGAGCCCAAATTGAACACTATTGCATTGCCTTTTTGGACCGCTATTTAAAGGACAAAACAGACTCAGACCTGACTACTAGACTGCCTGGCGTAAAAACGGTATGTGTAAAATAAAGTCCGGCAAATCTCTTTACCGGACTGTCTTTTAGATTGCAAAAGCCAGCTAATTAGTTAGCTTGTGCTGCTGCAAACATTTCGGGATTGGCGGCCTTGAGCTTTTGAACAAAGCTCTGGAATTTGGACTTTACTTCAGCATCCAGATCCACCCGGGCTTCGATTGATTCCAATGATTTGACCACACGGGCTCCATCTTTGGAGAGCAGATCAATTACTACCGCACGTTGAAGAGCGCTAGGTGTGGAGTGTGTAGCATCGCCCGGCCATAGCATCAAAGCGCCATGCACTTTGTTGATGTCGTGGTGCGCTTCCAACCAGGGCAAAATGTAGCCTTTGACAAAGACTGGCATCTGCTCAGTGATTTCTTCCAAGTCAAATTTTTCGTCGACCCACCACTTACCGCTAACCGGGTGCACAGCAGCAAGCTCTGGTCCAACATTGGCAGAGATTTGCACAATTGTCTTGGAGTGAGCATCTGGCTTAAGTGGCGGTGCCAGTACATTGAGTGTTTTTTCTACTTCTTCAAATCGCACTCCACATATAACTGAGATTTGAAACTTACCAGAAACATCTCTGAATGTAGAAAGAGTTATGTAATCAGAAAAAACTGGACCAGTACGTCTGAAGTGATTGAGCTTAGGGAAGTATTCAAACCCTAACGGTACAAGAGTAGGCGAAAGCAATTTGGCTACGACCTCAACCAATTGTTGGGTCTTGGGTATTGATTTTGGGGTCGGCATTTAGGTTCCGTTATGGTTAATAAAGTGTATTTTTATATAATCGCACGTATTCTTGCCGATTGCGCCTATTTACATGAGATCTGCAAAAAACTTCTTGTGTATTACATCCAAATGCAAAGAGGAAACCCCCGGGAGCTTATCTTCCCTCAAAGTTAGTTTTTAGCACGGCAGGCGGTTTTTCAGAGTTTTAGAGCACAATTCAAAAAGGCCAGCTCATCTTCCACTAGAGACGAAGGTTTACCATTAGCGTGACCAGTTCCATGCTCCAGCCTGATTAAAAAGCGCGCTTTGCTACCCAATTTGTGGGCAAGCATGCCAGCGTATTTAAATGAGTGCCAGGGCAAAACTCGATCATCGTCCATCGAAATACACAGTAGTAGTGGCGGATAGTCTTTACTGGCTTTGATATTGTGATAAGGCGAATACGATTTTAGATTTAAAAACTCAGCTCGTCTTGTCACCGAACCATACTCTTTTAGCCAGCTCCAGCCATTTGAATGAGTTTGAAACTTGAGCATATCAAGCAAGCCGTTATTGATAATCGCCGCTCCATAAAACTCTGGATGGCGATTTAACAATGCTGCCACAGTCAATCCGCCATTACTTCCCCCTTGCAAAGCCAGCTTTTTACTACTAGTCAATCCCTTGTCCAGCAGATATTTTGCACAGGCTTCGGCGTCCTCAAAAGTCTTGTGTTTATTAAAAACAGTAGCCGATTGATGCCAATCTTTACCGAGCTCCTGACCACCACGCAAATAAGGCTGAGCCCAGATTCCACCGGATTCGATCCAGCTCCAGGATTGATAGTTAAAACCAGTAGTCATATTAGCGCCAAATCCACCATACACTGACATCAGGCAGGGTGTGCGCTTACCGGGCTTAAGATCCGCACGGTGACTCAAATGCATAGGCACTTGTGTGTTATCTTTTGATTTGACCATCACTACCGTTGTCTTGATTTTTAATGATGGCTTAAAACTAGAATGAGCATACACAGTGGTTTTACCACTGCTGAGATTGTGACAGTAGATTGTCGAAGGACAGTCTTTGGCTGAAGCATAGAAATAGATCTGATCTCCAGCATAGCCGAGACTGATACTGCCAATGATACCATTGACAGGACAGGCAATTTCTCCTATTTGCTTGCCGCTATAGTCATATTTTAAAAAGACCTGACGACGGCCATGCTCTACCAGAGCCATAACCAGGATGCAGGACTTGAGTAAATAAATACTGGTGATATTGTTATCACTTTCCGGAATAAATTCTCGAACACTCAAAATCTTGCTATATCGTTTATCCAGCTTAACGGCTATCACCCGCCCACGCGGCGCCTTTTGGTGGGTATAAAAAAACATTTCCTGGTTGTGCCAGCCCACATAGCGGTAATCTCCAGGCAAGCCAGCAAAAAGCTCAAGTGGGCGCGCACGCGACTTTTGATCAGCGTTTTTGATATAGACACGGTTATTAAAAGAGTGACTGTAGTTTTCGCTGACCAGGACTTTTTTACCAAATATTGATGGATAGGAGCTAGAAGCTTTTGGATCTATAGCAGTATGAATCACTCGCACACTGGCCAGATTGCCCGGCAATCTATAGTAAAAAGGCGCTCTCAGCCCGCGTTTACCATCTACGCCCTGATCAATTTGATAGACCACTCCCTTACCATCACTGTGGAAGTGAATCGCTCCCCAGACAACACCGTCAAACGAATAACCGATATCAACGCCACGCTCGATATCGCGCACCCGCCAACTAGTCAGGTCCGAACCCTTTTTACTGACACCATAAAGCAGTTTACTGCCCTTTTTATTTATCCTGAAGCCGGCAAACAACTCATCGCCTTTAAGCAGTTTTGCTGTATCGAGAATGACTTTACCCTTGAGTTTGGCACTGGTGGAGCGCCGCAATACTGTGTGGTGAGTACCAATAGGAATCTCAGACTGGAAGAAATAATCACCATAAAAAAATGGCAGCTTTTTAGTTTGGGCCCAACCAGCAGCATAAAAGTCTTTAGGCAGAGTGTAGTTATCTTTTGCCACAGCCATAGCTATTTGTGAGCGGTGCACCTGTTCCTTGATCCAGGGATGCAAAAGCTCCGATTCTCCCGATTTTTGCTCGCCTCTAGCAGCTGCCTGAGGCTTTGGCGGCGTTTCGAAGTGAGCAAAAGGATCTGCCACTCTGACATTATGTTTGACATAGCTAAACCGCTTGCCCTGGGCTTTAGTGGCGTGCCAGAGCCGGTCTATCGGTCCGACTGCTTTGAGAAATTGTTTTTGAGCAACAGATATTTGCGTCAGTGCTTTTTTATTTTTAGTGCTGCGCTTGAGGCTTACCAGACTACCAAAGAGCCATAGCATTGTGGTCTTGCAATACTCGCTACCGGGCTCCAGACGGGCAAGTGAATGGCGCCAGTAACGCAGAGCCAGTAGTGGCCGTTTTTGCAGCATTGTGGCGTAATAGGCCAGGCTATAGTAATAAGCCAGGTTATTGTTGGGCGCAGCAGATTTTGGACGTTTGAGGGCGATGCACTTGAGATACAAAAGGCGCGCCTGTCCATATTTTTGTGAGCCCATACACTTTTGGGCATCAGCCAAAAGCGACCTTATCCGGACGGCACTATCTTGTGCTGCCTTGGTGCTCTGCCTGGAGGATTGCCGTTCACTACTTTTCACCCAGATGTTATACCCGGCAAGCAGTTGCCAATAGCTAGCAGGACACCGCACCAACCCACTAAGCAAGCTGCGCTATAGGCTACGGATTGCGCCCTTTCCGCATGACATCTGGTTTTCAAGCGACAGGACTGGTGCCGCATCCTGGCAGGCAAGAGCAAATCATGGAGTAATTGCGGGCTATCCTGTAAATTTCCGGGCAGTAAATAAAGCTGTCTTAAGGCTTATGCCTATGAATCAAAAACTATTTCTGTTGCTTATTAGTTCATTAACCAGTTAGTTTCTACAGGTCTTCAAACCCTCCCCAATTTTTCTTGTAACAACAGCTCCAACACCTTTCCCCCAGCGCATTTTGCTCTTTATCCCCAAGGTCTTATGACCCGCAGGTTGAGCGTCGCTTTGTGTCCTGGGTCAAAGTTGACTGGAATGTTCTGACGGTAGGTCGCACATGGTGTGCGGCTTTGCTTTGCATTGAAGACCCAACAAATTTTGGAGGCTATATGTCCAAAAAGTATCGGGTCATCGGTCCTGATGACCCAAAATTCCCCCAGATCAGGCGGCGCATGCTTGAAACCTGGGGCAAAACCATTCTCGGCTATCTGGCGATGGGTGGGCTCGTATGGGCTGCTTTCGCTGGTTTCGGCTACAGTTATCGCTTTCAGCTCGGCTTCGGCCTGCTCTGGTTTCTGATACCGGTAGTGAGCTGGTGGTTCAGTGCCAAATTGGCACTGGCTATGACAAAGTCCACTCCGGCCGACCCCAATGACCCTGAACACAAGCGCCTGATCGACATCGTCGACCGTGTTTATGCCAAAAGCGGTCTCAAGTACAAACCGCCCGTCTACATCTCTGACAATCCTCTGCCCAACGCTTTTGCCACCGGTCCAATCCACCGCAAAGCAGTGGTGGCAGCGACCAAGGGACTGTTTTTGACGGGCATGACCGACGCTGAAATCGAGGCAGTTTTTGCCCACGAGCTTGGCCACGTCAAAAACTACGATGTCGCCATCAACAGCATGCTCTCGGTGCTCTCCATGATTTTCTTCATGATCACCGACGCAGGCGTGCGTGTGCTCCTCTCTGGCATCCGCATCTTCAACAAAAACTTCGGACTGGCCGACAATCTGCGCAGCAAACCGCGTGGCTTTTTCGGCGGCGTTCTGGAGTGGGTTGTGATGTTCCTGATCTTCCAGGTGACGGGACAGATGACCAAAATCGTCCAGATGTTTGTCATGCGTTCTCGTGAGTCCGGGGCTGATGCCACCGGTTCGCTCATGACTGGCAAGCCCTGCGACCTGGCATCGGCACTGCTCAAGCTCGTGTCCTATGTGGAAAAGAATCGTCCCAAGGGTCGCGAAGCAGAGCTTTACCGCGCGCTGCGTCCAATCATGACAATTGATCCGCTCTTCGATGCGGTCAAACCGGCGGCAACACCGACCAATCTCTGGCAGCGCATCGTGCGCTTCTGGAAGGAGCTGCAGCTCACCCATCCCACCGTGCCTGACCGTGTCGGTCAGCTCGAGAAGATGAACGGCGGCTCTTGCAACCTATCAGTGAGCTAGGCAGCCCACCAACCAGCGTACATCAAGCTAATTGAAAAACGCTTCTACGACTACCTGGAGCGCTAACGAGCGCTCCTTTGCTTTGGTCGGTCGCGAGCTTTGTGCGCTGAGGTGCACACCGCGGCCGATCTCGTGAGGAAACAATGAAAATAACCAAACCCAAGACCCTGGCGAGTTTTATCGTCGCCATCGCCCTTATTTCTCTCAGTGTATGGTTCTCCAATGGACCGAACTTCTTCAGCTTCTTCGGCAGCACGGCTGACGTCACGTTGACTGGCAGCACACCAGATACGGTGAGCGAGTCGACATTGGTCAAGCATGCCGACGCTGAAGCCAACATGGAAATCGTCATCGGTCTGGCCGGACGCAACACAGCCGACCTCGACGCACTTCTGGAGCGTCAGAGTGACCCGCAGTCATCTGACTATCTCAACTACCTCAGCGTCGACGAATTCGTCGCACGCTATTCGCCCACCCAGAGCGATGTCGACAGCGTGGTCAAATACCTCGCTCTCAATGGCATCAAAGTCAAGCTTATCCCAGCCAATCGGCTGCTCATCCATGCAGAAGGCAATGTTGCCCAGCTGGAACGCGCCTTTCATGTGCAGATAAACGAGTATCAGTATCTGGCTGGCACTGCTTCCACGCCGGTCTCGACGACTTATCTGAGCAATGACCGCGACCCATCCGTCCCGGCTCACCTCAAGAACATCGTCGTTTCGGTGATTGGTCTCAACACTCTGGATAGCTTCCAGAGCCGCATCGCACGCCCCATGGGACCGCCTGCTCATCCGCGTCAGAGTGCTCTGACGCCGAAGGATGTGGCAGAAGGTTACAACCTGCCCAACAGCAACAACAAAAACAGCACGCGCAGGTTGAATGGCTCTGGTGTGACCATGGCTATTGTCACTGCCGAAGGCTACGACCCCAAAGATGTCGAGTCTTACTGGCAGCGCACCAATGTCAATCGCACTGGCAAGGTCATCGACGTGCCCATCAACGGCACGACCAAAGCCATCAACGAAGAGACAACCATGGATCTTGAGCTGATGGGCGCCCAGTTGCCCGCGGCTGACATCCACATGTACATCGCTAGCGATGCCCGGTTTGTCAACTTCGCTCTGGCCTTCAACCAGATGGTGACCGACAACAAAGCCGACGTGATGAGCGTTAGCTGGGGTCTGTGCGAGCGTGGCACCGGCTGGCTGATGATCAAGACCGAAAACATGATCTTCAAGCAGGCTGCTTCGCAGGGTATTGCACTCTTTGCCTCTTCTGGCGATGACGGTGTTTACGACTGCAAGCAAAAGAAGCTGCGCTGGGAAGTCGACTTCCCGTCGTCCAGCCCCTATGTCACCGCTGTCGGTGGCACAACCTTTGTCATCGACAAGGGTGCACGTGTCAGTGAATCAGCATGGGAAGGCTCGGGTGGTGGTATCTCCAACCACTTCGACCGTCCTACTTGGCAGACCGGACGCGGCATCCCCGATGAGGACAAGCGGCAGTCTGCCGATGTCTCCATGGCGGCCGATCCCTACACAGGCTATCTGGTCACCTACAAGGGTGGACTGATGAAAATCGGTGGCACCAGCGCCAGCGCTCCCACCATGGCTGCACTCTGGGGCATGAACGTGATTGCCACTGGTCGCCGCCTTGGTCCAGCCAACCCGCACTTCTACCGCATCGGACGTTCGCCCGACTACAACAAAGTCTTCTTTGATGTGGTCAAAGGACAGAACGGTGCCGGTCGCGGTCCTGGCTACAAAGCCAAAGCGGGCTGGGACAATGCCACCGGCTGGGGTGCTCCTGATGGCGAAGAGCTGGTCAAGTACATGACCCGCACTACGCCTAAGAAAACCAAGTAAACCAGCACTAACGCAGGATCTTTATGGAGTGGGGAAGAGAGAACAAATGCACTTTGTGCACTCTCTTTCCCACTTCTTTTTTTGTTTTTTGTCGGTATCTCTTACTTGCTATAGTATCTTTTCCAAAAAGCAAAGTGAATGGCTTCACTGGCAAAAACGGAAGGATTTAAATATCAATAACACCTGGCATCAAAACAATCATCACTGAAGCGGTCTGGCGATTTCTAAAAGTATAGTATCCTCTTGCACCGGTCTTGAGCCCGCTTCTTCCGCCGGAAAAGGCACAGTAGCACCAGTTTTTTGATAGCCAAGTCGCCTGTACCATTCGAGCAATTCAGCACGCTGCGATAACACAAACATCTTGCCAGTTTTAGCACCAAAGTGTTGGCGGCCATATTGCTCAGCGGCCTCGACCAGTACTTTGCCCAGCTTCATATTCTGAAAATCCGGGTGCACAGCCAGCATACCAATGTGCACACTGTCTCCGTGCTTTTCGGCAAGGACACAGCCAGCCAGTTGACCATCACCTCCGGTCATCACTTTTATTACCGCTGCCTCGTTATTAGCCAGCAAGGCTCGCATTTTGTTTCGATCTATGCGCGGTCCAGTGACTAAATCATGTTCATTTTTCCAACCGACTTTTGCCAGTCCGCCGCGATAAGCCAATTGCACAACATCCACGAGCATGGCCACATCAGCCTCAACGGCTTTAGCGGTGGTAATGGTTTCGTTCATTTTCTTTCCTTTCGTAAGGACACTTTAGATAGCTTATTTACCGAGCATATAGCCCATCAGACCGCCCAGAGCCGCCCCCGTCACAGCGGCATTGCGCATGCGGCTAATATTATACTTGCCTCCCCGAGCGTTTTTTGAAGTCAAAAGCGTACTAGCGAGCACCGACGTAGCAGCGCCCGCGATACCGTAGGTAATGGCACGCTTGATGCGCTTATTTTTGTCCGAAGGAGCGTTTGCTGTCGCCCTACCAGAAAAAATCTCACCAGGCTTAGCCGCCCCCGGAGCCTGCGAATTGGCAAAAGGCTGGATGTTACCAGAGGCAGGAGTGGACGGAGCTGCCCCCACAACAGGAGCAGCGCTGCCACTAGTGGTAGTACCACGCATATCAGCCAGAGCACGTTGATAACTAGTATTGGAGGGTGCCAGGTCGGCTGCCCTGACCATATAAGACTGTGCTCCTACCATGTCACCCTTGGCTTTATAAGCCTGGGCTATAGCGTACTGCACATCTGCATCTCGGGGATTATGATTAGCCACCATTTTGAGTTTGTCGATAGCCTGATCATATTGTTTGGCCTTAAAATTGGCAGCTGCCTGACTGACAAGCTTTTTATCGGCGGCACTGACATTTTTACCAGCCCCGTCCACCGAGCTGACACTTGGAATACTGGCAGGGGCAGAGGCAGAAGTAGCACTGGATGTCGGTTTTGCATTAGCAGACGCAACAGCTGTAGTGCCAAACGCCGGACCGAGTTTGGTCTCGATAGCTTGAACAGCACTGGCATAATCAGCCTCAGTGGGTTTTAGTTTATAAGCCTGACGATAATTACTGAGGGCTCCTGCAGTGTCACCGCGACTCTCCTCAATTACCGCTAGATTGTAATAAGCATCAGCACTTTTGGGATCACGGGCGATAATGCCGTGGAATGCCGCTTCTGCCTCGGCGATTTTGCCGTCGCTATAAAGCTGCATGGCGTCTTCTAGAGCACCACTGCTATCGACCTCATACTCGGGCAGACTGTTGTCTCTTTTGGTTTTAGTGGCTGAGCTTACTGTATCGAGAGTGGGTGTCAGATCATTGACTGACCCTGGCGCCTGAGCCGCGCCATACGAAATTGCCCGGGCAATAGCAGTCAATCTGGTATCGGGAGTGCCACTCTGCCCTTTGCCAAAGAGTTTGACCTCAAGCTCTTTGAGTCTGGCATCCATGGTCAAATATTTGCGCGGCTCGCCATAAATCACTTCTTCAAAGTCATCTAGTCGCTTGTAGCTCGCTGCCATATCATTGGCAGCGCTAGAGCCTGAGCTATCAGCGGTGGCAGCAACAGCCTGAGAAGACAGATAGGCCGGCGTCAAAGGCAAAACCATCAAACCTGGCGCTAAAAGCAGGGAAAGTGCCAGTGATTTGACCCTGCCAGACTGCCTTTGTCTTATAGTAAAACACTCCAGCTTGCTGGATTTCGAGCATTTAAACAGATCGCTTGCCATCATAATCGCCTTCTTGGTCTTCTTACTTTTATTTCCCCACAGTGAGCAGACGGTAAACACATGGAGAAGTGCCACAATCTTGATTGCCTGTATGCCTATTGACTCAAGCAATAACGCCGATATTCACAGTTTATGACCAGGACAAAATGACTACAATTCAACTATATGCTTGAATAGATCTCGTGCAAAAATAATCAAAATTGGTCAGCAGTCCGGTAGACCGCCAACCATTTTGACACATCGAGCTAACAGAACCCGGTAGGAAAGCCTTTTTGATGGGGCTTTCCTACCGTCTCTGTTAAGCAAAGACGATAGCTGCCGATGACTAAGAACGACACCGGCTAAGTGCCTGGGGTGAAAACCGGACAAAGATGCGTACTGGATTTGAGCCAGCTTTCAGTGAAAGTCCAGGGTGCGATGTCGCTTGGAAGCGGCACGACCCGGATTTGCACAGCCTCGCATTGCATGACAAAGGCATCTTCGCCGTCGGCGTAATGTTGCGAGTTGGTACGCACGTGAGCAAAATTGAGACTCTCGTAGAGCCGCTGAGCTTGCACGTTGCTCCGACGCACGTTGAGCGAGAGAGCACGGCAGGGATTGGCATCCTTGAGAGCAAAGATCATCGTGCTGCCGATGCCCTGACTGCGATGTCCAGGAGCAACGGCAATGTGCGCGATGTGGTTGAGAGCCAGGCTGGTCTGGTAGAGCAAGTAGCCGACAACCGTGCCATCTTGCACAGCAATCAGACCACGCGAGTCATGACTGTTGGCAAAGCGGGCAAATTGCTGGGCGCTCCAGGGACGAGCAAAGCTCTGTTGTTCGATTTGGAGCAGGCTGTGAAAGTCCTGCTCCCAGTTGATGTCACGCAGTTGAATCTGCGCTCCGAGTTGCTTGGTTTTTTGCATGATTACCTCGTAGATAAAGTTAAAGAGAGTCGCGCGGACTTATGCGCATCAAACGTCGCACCTGAAGGGAAGTAAATCCCTCCAGGTGCCGCCGACTCAGTACGAGGTACTCGCTACTGTTCCAGCTTGGACGCCTTGTTTGTGTCCTGATCGAGATGGCGCGAAGCCCAGAGCCAGACGACGCCGCCCACCAGGACGAGCACCGACACGACCATGAAGGCTTTGCTCATGCTGCCCGTGGCATCAGTGATGACGCCGATGACGAGCGGCGAGAGCACATCGCCAAAGAGGTGGATGATCAGGATGTTGAGGGCAAAGGCACTGGGACGCAACGAAGGCGCGATCACATTGGCCAGTGCTGTGTTGCTTGGACCTGTGTTGAAGAACAGGCAGAAGCATGCCAGGAACACGAGGATCCAGGCAGTGGGGAAGGGCACATAGACGATGCCCAGGCAGGCAGGAAATGCCAGCACCATCGCCCAGCCCGAGACAAGGAAGTAAGAGCCCTTGAACCGCGGCGCGAGCTTGTCGGCCAGATAACCACCCAGAAGCGTGGCAGTCAGACCGGAGAGCACCAGAATGGCGCCGAAGATGATGTTGACGCTGGCCAGACTGCCCGCATTGCGATACTCATGGATGTAGGTGGGCATCCAGAAAGCCATACCGCCGATGGCAAAAGTCATCAGCGTCATGGCCAGAGTATTGAGCACAAACGAGCGGTTCTTGAGAAAGCCGCGGTACTGTGTCATGCGCGACTGCTCGCGAGCCAGGCTCTGCTTCGGTGGGACCCGTGGGTCTTTCATCAAAAGGCAGAGCAGGCCCAGAATGATGCCTGGCGGCACCACCACATAGAACGCCCACTGCCAGCCAAGCGTGCTGCCCACCAGTCCGCCCAGGACAAAACCGAGAGCACTGCCCACCGGAATCGCCAGGTAAAACCAGGAGAGAGCCTTGCCGCGCGAAGCAACAGGGAAGTAATCGGCCAGAATCGACGGTGCCACCGGACCATAGGCAGCTTCACCAATGCCCACCAGACAGCGGGTCAAAAGCAAGATGCCAAAGCCGGTTGCCATTCCTGAGCCACCACTGGCCAGAGACCAGATGATGACGCCGCCGCAGATGATCCACCAGCGCTTGACGGGCAGAGAGCTGAGCAGCGGTGCGGCGATGATATAGCTCACCAAAAACGCCATCGAAAGCAAGCTGACCATGGTGTTTTCGGCATTGCCGCCCAACATGGTGCCGAGCACCTTGAGCAAAAATGCCACCACAGGCGAAGCGTGGTCCTGGTGGGCGAGCAGACTCTCCTTGATTTGCGGCACCACCGCGGAGAGGACCTGGCGGTCGATGTAGTTAAACAAGTTGATCCCGAGCAAAAGTGCCATAGCAGCCTTTGCACCGGGCAGAGCGACCTGGGGGCCACTCTGGGAAGGGTCTGGGGGTGTCTGAGACATCACGTCTCCTTGTTAGTACCATTAGCCATGAGCAGAGGAGCCGGTCACTGACCAGCTCCTCGCTCTCCCACTGACAGCTGGATTGCTGTCAGCCGCCCTCAGGCAGTACGCATCAGCATCGCCGGCGCATGTCCGGTGATGTACTGGCAAAGACGGCCGTAGAGAGACAGAGTGTCCTCCACGGTGTCCGAGACCAGAGTGCGCACCCAGTGAGGGGCTTCATCGTTGACGGTGATCTCGCCGCCGACGTAGAGGACAGAGGTGACGCGGGCGAGGACCTGCTTGAGGTCATCGTAGGTACCGGTCACTTCTCGAGTAAAGCTGAGAGACTGGCTGTCCGCCTGCCATCCATCACCAGACAGGGCAGATGCCACATACTCGAAGGTATCGAGCGAAGTGGTCTCGACCTGCACGGTGAAGCTGGAGCCGCTGTGACAGCGATAACCAGCGGTACCGACAACGGTGGCAAACGAAACGACGAGAAAAGTGGAAACCGACGTGCCAGCACTGCGGCCGAACTTGGTCATGAGGCTTCTCCAGTCTTGTGCATATCTCCAGCTTAAAATCCGAGGCGCCAGGCGCAGCAGATTTCCGAAAGTAGCGGAGACCCATCTACCATCGTCTAAAACTTCACCCAAGCCAGCCCACAAAATCGCGTTTTTCACTTACGACACGTAAGTGTCAAAGAGCATTAGCGATGTTGTGATTTTTACAGGGTCTTTGGTTTTTCTGGCATTAAGGTGGAGTTGAAGATAATTCGACGGTAACTGAAGCCAAGCCTTAAACCAAAATGAGATTTCGTATAAACCGTGCGCCCGTCAGGTAAAGCTATATTTCTTACAAACCTCAAGAAGCTCTACGCGCCATAAATAACTAATAAGAGCGAAGATCTCCGCACGCTCGCGCGAAGTATAAGTTTTATTCACCGGGTTAGCGAGGCTGGCGAACGTGCTTCGGTTTACTGTCTTCTTTTTCCACGTCAAGCAAATCAGTAAGCCCGTCAAACCCTGTCATTGCCGACTTTCCCAAAAATGACCGGTCAATCGTGCCAACATTGCGGTAGCCACTCTGAGGTGGGTCAAATACCTGAGGAGCCACTTCGGTCTGCAATTTGCCAGTGGTGCGCAACTGCCATCCGCGTTGTCTACCTGTGACTGTCACGACCTGGCAGGGTACTCCAGGCAAAGATGGCAAATTGAGAAAGCGCGATATAGCAGGCTCTACAGCCTGATCTAGCGGGAATTTGACACTCTCGATTTCGACAGCATTGATTGTTGCTCTCTCTCTTTTGCCGCTTTGCCAGAAGAGTTCGCTGGTGCCCTTAATTGCAAAAATATATCTAAAGGCTGGCAGTTTATCTTTGTCGACAAAAGACACAGTTTGGCTGGGGGTCTTAAGTTCCTGGGTAATTCCAGCCATGGTAAAAGAAGGCACAACCATTGTTTTAAACTGCGCCAGGGTGCAACTGGCTATTTCTTTGGCGCTTTCGCGGATGGCGTAAAAGCGCCACTGCGGTGCTTTTGCCACCAGCGTAATATCAAAAGATTTATTGCTGAGGCGCACACCTTGCGGTGCCAGTAAAAAGTCATATTTGCCATTGGCACTGGACTCAAGCAGCAAATGCCAGGCCTTGATTTTGGCCGGCGCCTTGGCCGATGGCAGAGGATCACTAGCTAGTCCGTCCGGCGCCAGACAGCACAATGCAACAAAAGTACTTAAGCCAAACACGACAATTCTTGGAGTTTTTGCTAAAAACATGGGGAGATTTTTACCTTTGGACTTCTGTACATTATGCACCGCTAGTGTGAATGTCTACCTTAGGGAGTATGATCAGCCCGTGCAAAATAGAGACAGACATAATTGCAATTGGTGCCCCATCTCATTCAAATTGAGTTGGACACTATCGCTCAGCCTTTTATTTGCTAGTGCTGCCAGCGCCCAAAACGGCTTTAAGCTCTATATGGCACCCGCCAGCAATTTGCCTGCCCCTGCGGCAAAAACGCCAAAGCCAGGACAAATCAAAGTGACAGCACCAAAAGCTCAAGCACCTGCAATATTTATACCAAGCAGTCCAAACTCTGACAGTCGAGTCGATGCCACCAGTGCTCCGCTGGGCAAAATCTACTATCCGACCAGCAATGGCAGACCAGTAGTGATTGATGCTGCGCTCGATCCCGACGCAACTTTGACGCCCAAACACTCCATTAAGCCAGTTAAGCCACAAAATCTCACAACGACACCCGCTGCTATGCCAGCTCAGCTAAAGCCACCAGCTAGACCCGGACAGCCGGCTCGGGTCGGCCCCGATGCGGTGATTCACACCAGTGCCGATGATTTTGTGCCCAAGCCCAAACCAGCTGCCCCTCTCAAGACTCAAAAAAATGAGCCAAATGAAATAAGCACGCCAACAAACAATCAGGTGAGCGCTGACACAACCGCTAAAGGTGGTGAAGAAAAACCCTTTACTGGTAGTGCAGCACCAGTACAAGATCCGGCTACAAACAAGCATATTGGCGCCAATTTTAGCAACGATGCAGAAGTCAAAGCGATCAAAGAAGCCGCTCAAAGGCGCTATGACTATGTCTTACCCAAAGTAATTGCCGCTCCAGTAAACTTCAAAGTAGTCCAGAGCAGTGGCTTTGTCACCTACATTTTGCCGTCGGACAAACTCTTTATCAACGATCACGCCGTCTTTGCCATCAAGGCCGACAACCTACTCGAAGAGCTTTTGCCCCATGTAGTCAAAATGGCTGACCACCCTCTGATTATCAGAGTACACACAGACAATCTGGGCTTTGATCACTACAACACAAAACTCAGCAAAGCCCGTGGGGACGTACTCAAAGAATGGCTGGTCAAGCACGGCTCCATGCACAATGTCGAAATCGAGGTAGAAGGAGTTGGTGGGCGCAAACCACTGGCGCCCAATAGCCTTGCAGGTGGAGCGGACAACGTAGTCGGACGGGCTCAAAATCGCCGTGTAGAAATTTTTATCGATACCAATGTTTCAGTCACTCAAAAATTGGCAGCAGCAAAAGCCGCAGCGCTGGCTGAAGCAATCAAAGATCAATCCGAACAAACCAGTCCAGTGACAAGACTACAGAACGGTATGACCACTGGCAGAGCCCAGTTACAACAAGCCTCAAAAGAAGCTGGCGATGCGCTACCAGCAGCCTTGCAAGAGGTAGGACCACTGAGCGACGAGGGCATGGAACCAGTAGAGCTGGAAGAAAACATTGAAACCGCCTCCGAAAACGGTGATAGCAGACAGCAAGCAAATTGGGACAGAGTCTCAAACAATCAAGCTAACCGCAAAAATCTCAACGCTGAAGGCAAACGAGTCGTACCAGCTATGACCGACCAAGAAAAAATGCTACTAAAAAAAGAGCGCGACTGGGCCCATGGTGAGTTCGGTTTATTTCTTGAGAAATAGTCAGACCAAATAGCTTAGCAAAATCTATGCTGCATCATGGCGCACATAGGCTAGCCAAGAGCAAGCCGGGTCACCATGCCATGGGCGTTAACAGTGCACTGACTAGGGCTTGAGGCAAAGCCATAAGTGCTGTCCTGAGAGCTGGACCTGAATCGCCCGCTACCATTAAGCGCTGCTTATCGACAAAGAGGTGATGTCGGGCCTGCGGATCCTCTATGACATGGTGTTTTCTTCTTTTTTCTTTTCTGGATTTTTCTTACAGCAACTCATCGCATTGTCTCTAACCCAATTGCTCACTGACCCAGTCAGCCAATTGGTTATGCCATGAGACTCTGCTTTGCCTGGTCTTGCTCGAGATTAGCCCAGAATCCCCTGCCTGCCCAAAAAGCAGGTGTAATCACCCTGGAGTACACCATGAACATCATGGCACTTGTTCTTCTCATCGTCTTTTCAATCATCGGCAACATTGCGGGTCGTCAGATCCAGGCGATGTTCTCTGGCGAGGTCAGCCGCATTTCGTCCAACGGTCTGCGCAACGCTGCCCACGCCGCTGTCTACGCCCTGAGCTCGACTGTTGTCGTCTACATCCTGGCCATGCTGGCGGGTATCGGCTTCTCGGTTCTGCTGTGGTTCATCATCCTGTTCGTCATGGAACTTCTGATGACCAACCGCAGTTAAGCTCTTAGCGGCACACTCTTGAGGAGAGGCTGTTTTTGCTTGCAAAAGCAGCCTCTTTCTCATTTGATTTTAGGCCCGCACCCTCCAGCTTAGCGGCAACTTGTCCGCATCAGCGCCAATCACCAGAGTTCGTTACAGTAAGGAGGTTAGCGCCCAGTTGTGCGGTGGTAAATTGCAATAGAGGACATCAATGACTGGCACCAGCATACGACTAACAAAACAAAGACGCTGGCTACCTTCGCGGCAGCTTGCCTATACAGCGTTTTGTTGGCTTTATGTGCTTTTTTGCTTTGGTGCTGCTATTTTTTGCCTGAGTATCGCTATACCAGAGACTCTGACTTTTGGTACCTACGGCAGTCTCATTTTTTCGCTATCACTTTTGCTGGCATTTACCTATGCTTTCGCCAGCTATTTGATACTTTCACCGCCGATTATGCGCACCATCACCATGATGAGAGAGCGTCGCTTTTATCAGGCCGAAAAAATGATGTCACGCTCAATCAATATCGTGCGTCGGCTGGGCTTGCGCAAGGACTGGAGCTATTGCACAGCAGTCTCCAATCTGGCTGTTCTAAAAGTGGCCACAGGTCAGTTTGCCGAAGCCGAATTGATGTACGACGAACTGGTGCAATACATCAAAAAGGACAAACGTCTGGCAAAATCCTGCCTGGCAGCCATTTATCTCAATAATCTAGCCTACGCCCATCTGCGTCAGGATGAGCTAGAAGCAGCAGAAATCAATGCCCTCAAGGCCAAAACAATCTGGTCCAATCTCAAGCCAAAACAGCGCTCTGGTACTGCCTTTCCACTGGTCAATCTAGCCGAGATTGATTTATGCAGAGACAATCTCGCTGCTAGCGAAGCCAAACTCGATCAGGCTCTGGCTCTCATAGACGAGCAAACCAAGCCAATTGAGCTGATGGAAGAAAGTTTTGTCAATCTCAAAATCACCGCCTATATTTTAAAAGCCACCATTTATTTGCAAACCGATCGCAAGGCCAATGCCGATGCACTGACCAAGCTTGCCCTGGAGCACATGAATGGAGAAGATTGTTACACCGGTTTTTGTATTAATACAGTCACCAATCTAGCCAGTGCTTATCTCGAACAAGGTGACAAACAGTTAGCCGAAGCCCTTCTGGAGCATGCTTATGATCACGCCCGGGCATTTCCCACTCATCCAGACAACGTGCACTTACTCGATTGCTACGAACAGTTGCTTGCAGGCTCAGAACGCGCCCATGAGCTGCCAGACCTCAAAGCCTGGGTAAGACCAATCCATATCGGAGAGGATCCAGCCGGATAAGGTTTATCTGCATAGCACAATATTTTTTTCAGATCGCATTTACTTTTTTTCAAATCACATTTACTACTCTTCATAGTATTTCACACAAAAAAAACGTGGAGAGAAAGGCCAAAAGCCAATCTCTCCACAGAGTCAGGGTCCAGTCAGGGTCAAGCCAAGTTCAGGACCGACAGTCTATTAGCTCGCCAAAAGCTTGAGCAACTTGCCGCCGTTGACGGTGCGCAGCTTCTGCAAGGCCTTGGCCTCAATCTGACGAATGCGCTCGCGGCTAACGCCGTGAGTGACACTGAGCTGCTCCAGTGTTTGCTCGCCATCACCGACAAAGCCAAAGCGCTTCAGGACGATGTCCTTTTCACGCTCTTCGAGAGTATCGAGAGCCTGACGCAGAGCGGCGATGGTCGTTTCCCTGTCGATCGCTTCGGTCGGGTCGGGGACGTTGTCGTCGGCGATTACATCGACCAGAGTGAGCTCATCATCATCACTCGTCATGGGGCTATCGAGAGAGGTAGTCCCGAGAGCGGCCATTTCGAGCTGACTGAGCTTTTGCACATCCACCCCCAGAGAGCTGGCCAGCGCCTCGCTTGTGGGCATGACGCCGCGGCGAGCAAATTCATCCTGCAGCTTTTTGAGAGCCCTCAGCTTTGCTTGCACAGGAGCTGGCAGACGCACAGTGCGCGACAGGTTGGCGAGGGATTCAGAGATACGCATGCGCACCCACCAGCCCGCATAAGTCTTAAACCGGCCTTTGTCCGGCTCAAACTTATCGAGAGCGTCATAGAGACCCACAACACCATCCTGCACCAGGTCTTGCAGCGAGATACCGCGACCGAGGTAGTTGGCAGCAACAGCCACCACAAGACGCATATGCGACTCCACGAGACGTTTCTGCGCGCGCTGACGCAGCACACCCGGCTGCTTCAGCTGTTCGTAGAGACTGCGCTCTTCTTCAGGGCTGGTAAAAGGAGCCTTGCCAATTCCGCGCAAAAAGCGCTGAAAGGCAGGGTCGCTGTAGACTTCGTAACCTTCTGTCTCCATAGCAATGTCCTTTCTGATTGCTACGAACTGCCGCTGATTCGGCAGATTCGGTTGCCTCGCGCCATCTTTTGCCTGCCAGAAGTCAACTTGTGGCTTCCACAGACACCCCTTCCATGGCGGCAATCTCTCCAACCGTTCCTACCTCGACCCAAACTTGCATGACCGTGCACTTCTAGCTGAAGCAAATCAGGCCATAAAAGCTCAAGAAGAGGAAAGGGAGTTGGAAGTGATTAAAAAATCGGGGATGGAAATAAAAGGGGTACTTCTTGATAACAAATCCTGAGAAGCAGAAGGAATGGTTTACCAAAAACCACTTTACAAGTCTCAATCAAGCTATTTGCCGATTGCCGGACTCCGCCCAGTTTAAAACTCTGCACACGGCTGTTTTTGGGACACACAAACAAGCAAAAAATGGTCGGTACAAAAGCAGACCAATGCAATAGCAGCTAGCAAATCGCAGCAATTAACCGCTAGCTCACCTAGCGCGACTGATTGATAAAACCTACCTCAACCTGGCTTGGGATTGCTTTAGTGGTCAAGCCAAAAAATGACTTTTCAAGCCAGTTGGCAATTACGAGAGAGTATATACACAGCTCACTTCTTGGCAAGAGTCTTGATAAGAGCTATAGCTAAGCACTAAAAATAACTGCTCTCTTTCTTTTAACTCACTATAAGTTTTCCACCAATATCTGACCCCGCCTACATCCCAACCTGCTTTTGAGAGCTTTAGCCTCTTTTGCAGTTGTGTCCTGGCTAGCAGTGTGCGCCGGTTTATCGGATGACGTCGCACATGGTGGTTACTTGAGAGCAGCCTCTCATCCGGTGCTCCATTTTGGAGAAATCATGAAATCCGTTTACAACGTCCTCTTCTGGGTCATCCGCGTCCTCGTCCTCACTTTCGCCGTCGGTCTGATCCTGCCCCATTTCGACAACATCGTCCTGGCCGCCGGTCTGCAAAACGCCCTCATCGTCGCCACGCTCTTCACCCTTATTGGCATGGGTCTGCGTCACGCCATGCGTTTTGCCACTTCCATCCTCGGTGGCGTCGTGGGCTTTGTCGTCGCTGTTGCTGGCCTCTTCGTGCTACCAGCCTTCGCCCTTCTCGGCGTCTCCGCCGTGCTGCCCCAGGTCCTCACGGTACACACCTTCGGTGCGGCCTTTGGCGCTGGTCTTGTCACCCTCGTGGTAGACCTCGTGCTGGGCCTTTGCTTTGGCATCGTCATCGCCGGTCTTTTGCTCAAGGCCGCCGCCGAAGCTGCCAAAGCAGCCAAAGCTGCCCGCCAGAAGCAAGAAGCAGAACAACAACAACAACAACCCGAACAGCTTGAAGGTCCGGACCAAAACCCGGATCAAAGCGGCGAAGATCAAGGCTCGGGTCAAAACCCGCAAGACAAGCCGTAACAAGCCTTTTTTGATGGCCTGAGGGGTGGGACTTTGTCCCGCCCCTTTTTTGCTGCCATGCCAGGCAGAAAGGGACAAAAAAATGAAAAGTGTCAAAACCGAAGAGCTGAGCAAGCTCTTCCTGGTCAAACCCTATCTACAACTGGGACAGCAGTTTGCTGTCACCACAAACGAGCACTACGAAGTGCTCTGGCATACCTACGACATGGAAGGCGACTTCCAGGTGCAGTACCGCGCCTATGACGAGACTGACAATGAGACCGGAGCACAAAGCTGGAAGCCGCAGGTGTCATTGATACCCACACTGGTACGCACCAGTGGCTCAGTCGCACCCCATTACCGCTATCAGGCCGTCATTGGTCCGATTGCCGCTGGCAAGAGCTTCACCTACCGCGTCTACAAAGACAAAGTAAAAGTCTTCGAAGCCAGTGGCAAAGCTGCACCCAGGAAGGACCAACCCTGGCGCTTCATCGCCATCGGTGATATCGGAGATGGTGGCAAGGGCGCTCGCGCCAATGCTCACGCTATTCAGGCGTACCAGCCACAGCTTTTGCTCATACCGGGCGACGTGGTCTACGACCGTGGCCGTGTCGGTGAGTATCTGAAGCACTTTTTTCCCATCCTCAACAGCGACCGCAGTGCCAGATCGCATGGTGCGCCACTGATGCGCTCGACTATCACAGTGGCTGCCCCTGGCAATCACGATGTCGGCACACCGGTGCAAACCGAGTCTCTCAACTGGAAGAAATTTCCAGACATGTTTGGCTTTTATCTTTTCTGGTCGCACCCGGCAAACGGTCCTGCGCTGCCCCAGGGGCTGATGGGACGTCTACTTTCGAGCGCTCGCAACCGCAAAAAGATGCTGGCGCTACGAGGCAACACTTTGAGTGATGGCTCCAATTTCCATTTCCGCTTTGGCAATGCCCACTTTGTCGTGCTCGATGCCAACATGCACATGGACTGGACCAAGCCCCTTGTGCGGCAGTGGCTCAAGGATGCCTTGCAAGCCGGCAGTGATGCTCAGTGGCGCATTGTCACATTCCACCAGCCCCCCTTCAACTCCGACCGCAAATACAATGTCGAGCAGCGCATGCGCATGATTGCCGACATACTGCAGGAGGGCAAAGTCGACTTGGTATTGGGCGGTCACTGCCACTACTACGAGCGCAGCGCTCCCATCAAGCTCGATGGTGGCAGCAGTGGTCTCAGACTCAATAACGACGGCACGGTCAGCGCTCGACTCAACATCGACGACAAATATGACGGACGGACAATCACCAGTCCAGACGGCATCATCTACGTGGTCACAGGCTCTGGTAGCCGCATGGTGGACGAAGGACATCTGCCGACCAGGTCGTCCTTTACCCGTTGTCTCAATATCACGGACAACTCTTTTACTGTCATCGATGTCGATGGTGCCAGACTGACTTTGCGTCAGCTCACACCGGACAACAAAGAGATTGACAAAATCACAATCGACAAGTCTGGCAGCCACTGATACCGGTGGCTATAGCCAGGCGTGTCTCTTTTAACTCTCAAAACCAGCCCACAAGAGGCTCGGGAGAATGATATGAAAGAACTACTGGCTATAGACATCGGCAATTCCAATGTCAAATACGCACTGTTTGTAAACGGCAAGATCACAGAAACCTGGCGCCATCCCACTGACCAGGTCACCGCTCAAGCCGCCCCTATCCTCAAGTCGCAAAGCTGCCCAGTGGCCATCTCCAGTGTGGTGCCCGCAGCCGAACAACATCTACGCTCGCTTTTGAGCGATAGAGAAGTGATCTCGATCAGCGAGATCAGTCAAAATCTCCTCACCGGTATGGACCGCACCATGGGCGCCGACCGTGTCGCTGACGCTGTTGCGGCCTGGATGCTGCATGGCAAAGGACGCACACCGGTAGCAGTAATTGGCATGGGTACTGCTACGACCATGTTGGTGTTGTCGGGCTCTGGTCACGTCAAAGGCGGCTGGATTGCTCCCGGACTCAGTGTCACACTGGAGTCCCTGCACCAGCGTACAGCCCTTCTGCCACTGCTCAAGATGGAGGGTCAAACTCTCGGTCTCGGTTTTGACACTGCCACGCATATGCGCAACGGTGTCTTCACCGGTCACATTGGTCTGGTTAGAGAATGGCTCAGTGTTGCCAAAAGCAATCTCAGCGGCCGCGCTCTCACTGTCGGCACCGGAGGTTGGAGCAAGTCTGTCGACCAATTTGGTAAAGTGTTTGATGTGGTAGACCCCAATTTGACACTCAAAGGCATTTATCTTCTGGCCACTCATTCCAACAAACCACCTCTGGTTGCCTCAGCTACTCAAGTGGCGCTGGCCAAAAAGAGCTTTGCCAGACTGATGGCAGAGCTAAACGTCAGCGAAGAAAAGTGGCTTAGCATCTGGCAAAAGCTCGAAACGTTTTATGGCGAACGCAGTCGCTACTACCACAATCTCAAGCACATCAACAAAGTGCTCTACTGGTTGCGGCAGTTTAGCTCAGGCTCTCCCAGTGTGCTTTTGCGCCTAGCGGCCTTTTACCATGACGCCGTATACGATACCAGGCAAAGCGACAACGAAGACAAAAGCGCGATTATGGCCCTTAGCGATCTCAAAGAGCTCGGTCTACCCGACCAGCTTGGTGAGGACGTCGCCGCCCTTGTCCGAGCCACAAAAGGACATCGGCCTCTGGCTGGCAGACTGGCGCGTGAATCTCGTATTTTCCTCGATGCGGATCTATCCATACTCGGGGCTTCTGCTGGCGAATACGGACGCTATGCCGCCAATATTGCGCTGGAGTACGACTGGTTTGAGCCAGAAGCCTACCGCAAAGGACGCGCTGGTGTGCTCAAGCGCTTCGTCGATCGCAAGCAAATTTTTTACACCCAAAAAGCGACTAGCTTACTGGACAAGGCCGCACGCAACAATCTCCAGAGAGAGTTTATGCGGCTGCGCCAGGTACGCAACGCCTGCCACCAGTAACCTAGCGCCAAGACAACAACAACAGCAAAATCCGAAGGAAACACATCATGTCGGACCGCAAGCTCTATGTGGGCGCCACCGCTCACTGCACGATTTACATTGACCAGGACGACATCAGACATCTTGCTCGCATCTCTGGCAATCAAAGCCAGGTCCATGTCAACTGGCAAACAGCGGTCGCTGCCGGCTTTGGCAAGCTCGTCGCCCAGCCAGCTTTGCTCGAAGCCTATGTGGAAGCGGTAATCGCCAACCATCGCGGCGGTCAGAGCCTCTCCAACTGCCGCAAGACCACGCATATCGAGCACTATGCCAGCCCCCATGCTGGTGAGCGAGTCTGCGTCGCCGCCACCATCAAAAGCATCGCTGGCGCTGTCACCTCCTACGAAGTGACAGTAGAAAGCGAGCGGGGCAATCTGCTTGCTGCTGGCACGATAGACATCGTGCGCCAGTAAGCATCACATCTAGGACCCACCATGACGGCAGTCATGGTGGGTCTGCTTTGTTTGTCTCCACTAACTTTTAGTGCCTTCCGAGATCAAACAAACCAGAGCTATTGCAATATTCCAGGGCATTTCAAAAACGATAATTCTACTACTCCACTTCGTATACAGAGAGTCAGCTGACACTTTTTGACGACTATCAACAAGCACTACAGTTGCCACCCATAACTATGAGACGGTACTAGGACAAATCGACACGATAGGCGCAAAAGCCCATACAGTGGCACTGTTAGCTCCTTAGAGCAAAAACTGCTGCGCCACCCCAGCTGCTGCGTAAAAGTACCACTGAGCTACATTCTTTGTTGCCACCACGACCTCATATCTGATACCAGTAGTTGATCTCTTTTATTTTTGCAATCAACAAGGACGCTTATAACAAGCCTTAAACACCTACATAGCAATGCTTTTGAGATGCAACTAGTTGCTTTGTAGGCATAAGGACTGAGAGATCGATTGCAGTATCCCAACTTTTTTAGCAACCAATAGGGTGAACAAATGACATATTTTATATTTGCGCTTATTGCAGGCGCTGCCGCTGGACTGGTTACCAAAAGGTTTCTGGCAGCGACTCTAAACTTCATAATTTTCTTGGTATTGGCCTGGTGCTTCATGCCGACTCTGGCCTTCGGCTTTTATCCAACTGCTATCTTCTTTGCAGCGATGGCTCTATCAGTCTGGCTCTGGACCCTTGTTCTCAATGACTTGGATGAAAGCACTAAATCTATAAGCACAATATTTGCCTTCACTGGTGCATTTGCCTTGCTCATAGTAATACCGCTATTGACCACATGGGGAGCCTTTCATGATGATGCTTACCGCGGACTGCTAGATGTCGAAGAAAAGGACTTTGATACCGGGCAGGTCTTGCTTGACCAGACGCAGGCGCGCTTTGTCGATCAAGAACTAGCAGTAAGAGCTGCTCATGAGCTTTTGGGCAATCAACAAGGACTGGGCAGCATGGTCGATATCGGCACCATGTCAATACAGTCAGTCAAAGGACGTCTTTGGTGGGTGGGACAACTGGAGCACAAGACTATTGCTAAGTGGCTGACAAATGAGACAACCCCTGGCTATGTCATGGTCTCAGCTAGCAATTACAGTGATCGCAGAATAGTCCTGGGGCAAAAGTACCGCATCGGCATGAAAGCGTTCTTTAGCGACAATCTGGTGCGACACCTTTATCAGAGCGGCTTTGCCACAACTGGCTTTGACGATTACACATTTGAACTTGACGATGAAGGCAATGCTCACTGGGTTGTCACTTCAATTGCTCCCAAAGTGGGATTTGATGGTTTTGTGGCCACTGGTATCGCCATCGTCGATCCTACAAGCGGCGCTGTCCAACACTATGGCATGGACGACGCACCAGCCTGGGTAGACAGAATTGAACCAGCGGAACTGATCGAAGAGCGCATCAACGACTGGGGTACTTTTGTCAAAGGCTGGTGGAATCAGTTAACTAGCGGCAATGATGTAATTCAGGCATCAAAAGGCATGGCACTGGTCTACACCAAACAAGGACACGCCGCCTGGTATACCGGGATGCAGTCAACAAGTAACAACAACGGTCAAGATGAGCAGGGCACCATGGGCTTTATGCTTGTTGATACACGTACAGGTAAAGCTAGCTTTTATCGCCGTGCTGGCATTACCGAAGACGCAGCAAAGAAAGCACTGGAAGGTGCTGTACAAGAAAAGCAATATAGCGCCACCCATCCTATCCCTTACCTGGTAGACGGTGTACCCACTTTTATCAGTGTGCTTAAAGACGTCTCTGGCAATATGCAGATGGTTGGTCTAGTCTCTTACAATGACAGAAGCATTCTATCTGTAGCAGACAATCTGCCCAATGCATTGCGTACCTACAGTGCCAGACTGCGCGGCAAAGGTACCGGTATCGCTATCGGCAGCACAGCAGAAAAGATAACACTGGAAGGCACCATAGTGCGCTGGGGTACTGAACAAATCAAAGATGACAGCTATGTCACCTTTATGATCGACACAATACCCAATAAAGCATTCAGCATGTCTGAACGCCTTTCTCCAGAAGTTATCATAAGCAAAATCGGAGACCACGTAAAATTTCAGGTCACCGCCACTGGTGTCACCTTGATTGGCGTAGACAGTTTTGACAATCTGGAAATAAACCTGACAGAAACAGGCGACGAAAAGATTTTAAGTGAGCGCTACCAGGAAGCAATCAAAGCCAGACAGGAAAGACAGAACGCTATGGATGCTAACACGCTGCTTAAAAACGTTGATCCAGAAACACTGACTCAAATACTGGAAGCAATTAGAAAAGCCAAAAGCAACTAGGACTGGTTGAGGTAAACGGATTATTTAGCGACATGGAAGTCGCTTTTTATCCATTTTTCGCACATCAGGACCAAATCCCAGCTCTCATGCAAAAAAAATCAATCACATCTACTACCATCCATCGTACTCGCCACGATTGCGCAGACTGGTGCACCGCAAAGTAATAACTCTTACTCTCCAGCTACAGTCATTTTGCTAATTTTGATTGTCGGACTGACAGTGCTGGAGCGGAAGTTCAGGTCATTGCCGATGGCTTCGATATTGCCAAACATCTCAAGCACATTGCCTGCCACTGTGATACCACTGACTGGATAAGCCAACTTGCCATTCTCAATCCAGGTCCCACTGGCTCCCATCGAATAATCGCCCGTGACCGCATTAAAGCCCATGCCTGAGACACTAGTCAAAAGCAAACCGTTTTTAACAGACTCGATAATTGACTCCGGTGTGCTGTCTCCAGGCTTGAGATAGAGATTGCCAACTGAGCCACTATTTGGTTTGCAATTGAGTTTGCGACCAGCATAACTTGAGAGCAAATAAGTCTCCAGACGTCCATCTTTGATTAATGTCCTAGTCTGGCATTTCATGCCTTCACTGTCAAAAGGCTTACTACCAAGCCGTCCTGGCATCAGCGGATCATCTATTACAGTAACAATGCTATTTGCTACCATCTCACCGAGCTTATCTACCATAAACGAACTCTTACGATAGATATGCGCGCCAGATGCTGCACCGATAAACTGAGAGAGTAAACGAGCGGCCATCAACGGATCGTAAATAACAGGTACTTCTTGCGATTTTACTTTGCGCGCGCCGAGCTGCCTCAGCGCTCTTTGAGCGGCTGTTTTACCGACTTTTTCGGGACTCTCTAAGCCCTTAAAATCTCGACTGGTAGCCCACCAGCCGCCAGTCTGCATCTCGCCATCTTTACTGGCTACAACACCAGCAGAGAGACTGACATGACTACCCTGATAACCACCAACAAAACCGCGGCTATTAGCATGGATAAAGGCACCACTGCTATCGTTAAAGCTAGCACCATCAGAGTTTGTGATACGACTATCAGCCTCGCGGGCAGCACTTTCAGCGGCCATGGCTAGTTCAATTTTGCGCTCTACTGCAATCTCAGCAATGCTTGGATCGTACAAGTTTAGCTCTGGATAACCTGTACAGAGGTCTTCTACCTCGGGCAAACCTGAGTAGGGATCGGCTTCAGAGGCTTCTGCCATGGCGATGGTGTCGCGTACCATTTGCTTGATAGCACTGGCGCTGAGATCTGATGTCGAGGTACTGGCACTCTTATGCCCTACCAGAGCGCGGAATTCCACTCCGCGCATTTGCGCGCCTTCAAGCTTCTCTACTTCGCCCATGCGCACTGTAGTTTCTACGGCCGAGCGAGTAGAAATAGTGACATCACAATCGGTGGCACCAGCACGCTTAGCTTCAGCAATTATCTTACGGGCAATTTTTTCCAGGTCTTCAGATGGCATTGATACTCCAGCATTTAAAATTAGAGACTAGCTCTTAGAGCCGCCTACAGTAATGTTATTGATACGTATTGTAGGCATACCGACACCGACCGGCACACCCTGTCCATCTTTACCACAAGTGCCGACACCCTTATCGAGTGAGACATCATTGCCCACCATCGTGACATTATGCAGAGCCTTGGGACCGTTGCCTATCAAAGTGGCACCCTTGACCATGCGTGTGATTTTGCCGTCCTCTATGAGGAAAGCACCGGTGGCACTAAAAGTAAAATCGCCATTGGTGATATCCACCTGACCACCACCAAAGGTAGTGGCATAGATACCATACTTAACCGAAGCGATAATCTCCTCAGGACTGGACTCGCCCTCAGCCATATAAGTGTTGGTCATGCGCGGCATGGGCGCATAGCGATAGTCTTGACGGCGGCCATTACCTGTCAGCTTGCTCTGCATCAAAGAAGCATTCTGCTTGTCCTGCAAATAACCCGTCAGTCTGCCGTTTTCAATTAGCACAGTGCGACCTGTCGGTGTGCCTTCGTCGTCGATATTGAGTGAGCCTCGTCTATCAGCGATTGTGCCGTCATCAATTACAGTGACCAGCTTTGATGCCACAGATTGACCCATCAAAGTGCTAAACGCCGATGTCCCTTTACGGTTAAAATCACCTTCAAGACCGTGCCCAACTGCTTCGTGTATCAGTACACCAGGCCAGCCACCGCCGAGGACCACATCCATCTCCCCAGCCGGAGCAGCTGTTGCGCCAAGTAAATCTACAGCTTGTTTGGCAGCTATTTGGACGTGCTCGCGCCAGTAGGTTTCATCAGACAATACTTCAAAGCCAAATCGTCCACCGCCGCCTGAGCTGCCTGTTTCGCGCCTGGTGCCCTCTTCGGCCAGACAGGAGACATTGAGCCTGACCAGTGGTCTCTTATCTGCCATGATGTCACCACGAGAGGTGGCAATAATGACAGTATAGTCCTCCACAAACAACCCGACAGTGACATTGGTGATGCGCGCATCGTAAGCTCTGGCTAGTTGATCCATTTTGCGCAATAAGGCGATGCGCTCTTTGAGCTCAATACCAACTGGCGAGTCGGTCACCGCATACAGGTCATGAGGCACTGAGCTGACAGGGCTCAATGGCACATTGCCACTATCAACAGCATGCTCAGAAATCGCTCTAGCTATCATGGCACACCGTCTCAAATTGCCAACTGTGACATGGTCTGTATGAGAATATCCGGTCTTATCACCGACAACTACTCTCACTCCCGCCCCACTGGTGTGCGAAGCAGATGTGCTCTTAATCACACCCTGGTCCAGACTGACACCAAGTGCTGATCCTGCCTGCAAAAAGACATCACAAAAGCCATTTTTACCGCCTGTGCCTTTGACGGCATCAGCAATAACCTTTTGTAGTTGCCCATAAGTCAGACCAAAGCGGTCATGCAACGCCGCCTCCGCGCTCATAACATGAGCGTCTAGAATGGACGACTTAGCTGGGGTGTTAGATTTAGCCATGGCGGTGCAACCTGAGCGAGGGATAAGTTAGTCTTACCCTACTTTAGAGGCTTGCGCACCATTTTGCCAGGCTTGAAAACACCTGCCAGCCAAATAAACAACCGACTATCTTAAAAACGTCCCGTGCGGTTCTGCACCACACCCTGCAAGAAATGCTGAATGCCAGCCTTCATGTTGGCAATGGGATTGTGGTAGCTAGAGTCGCCCTTTTGCCCACCACTGTTCTTTGGCAAATCAGAGGGTATTTTTGTAATAGAGCCTTCTTTATACGCAGAGCTATTGTTAGCATCCTTACTAGAGCCGATTTTTAGCCAAAACCTTGCAAGAGACTGTCACTCGATGGCAACCCGGCTTTTTGCACGGTGTCTTCGTTTTTTTTGCATCTGTGTGGCCTGTAAAAAAATCAGTAACACTTTCCGAATTCCTACTACCTGCTTTAGTATTACAAAACAAAAAAAGAGAACCCTCCAGAGCATTGCTCCAGAGGGTCTCCACAGTTCATTCGTCGACCACGCTGACCAGGTGACTGATCAGTGAGTAACACTGCCAGGCATCCGGGTCGATGTCGTTGACGGCGCTGGCAATCACTTCCACTTTGCTGTCGGGACGGCTTATGGCAAGCGCCTTGGCTGTCTCGTACACACAAGCAGAAGTGTTGACACCGCAGATACGGAAGTGCCTCTGGTCAAAGCCGTAGGTGTGGCAAGCCTTGAGCACTTCATTGCCACCAGCTACGGTGGTCTTGATTTTGAGCACCCAGAAGGCTGGATTGTCGACATCGTCGAGAATGTCCAGCAGCTCTTTGTGCGTCCGACTGAAGTCGGGTGCCGTACCAGGTACAGCCAGCTCCAGGACGACAATTGGCTCATGGCGAGCAATCGCGCCCCGGATCTGGCTAGCCACGTTTTGCAACGTGCGGGGATCGCAGCTAGCGCGGAAGCGCGGCTGCATATCGACTACCACCAGCACAGGCTTACCAGCGATGAGCGGGCGATAGTCGATTTTCTTGCGGGCAACAGGTTGATTGTTCATCGCACCCCTGTGTCCAAGGTTTGCTGTTCCTTCGCCTTGAAGCGACGGTCCAGAAGAGCCACGTGCCGGCGAATGCCCGCAGCGTGGAAGGTTATCGGTGCTGCCGGAATGCGCCGCTGAATCAACCCCTGAGCTGCGGCATCGGCAAGCGAGCCAGCAGCTTCGTAGTTGACCGTGGAGGGCAGAATCGGCATCAGGCCAAGGGCGGAGTAGGCCCGCTCGGTCTTCGCAAAGCGCTCCATCAGCTGATCTTGACTGAAGAGCTTGCCGTACAAGCGAATCGACTTGAAGAGGTTGCCGATCTGATGGCAGGCCGACAGGTAAGCGCGCACGTCTTCGCGTTGAGCCGGTGTCAGGCCAGCGATGATGCGAGCCGAGTCGCTCTGGTAGTTGACGCGCATCTGCTCGACATCGACGGGCAAGCCCGACTTGACGTTGAGCCTGGTCACTTTGCTGCGACCAAAAGCGTCCACCGCTCCCTGATGCACCGGTGCAGGACCGGTCAGGAGCGGCACATTGCGTGCAACAGGTTCGGCCGGCACTTCGCTCTCAGCTTTGAGACCGAGGCAAGCGCGCGCCAGGGAAAGAAGCCCCTTGAGGATAGCTCTCATAAGAATTCTCCATGTTCGGACTCATGGTCCGTTGTTTGGACCGTGGTCCGGTTTCAGGTTTCGACTACTTCACTTTTGCGGTTACTCCGTTCAACTTTTAACGGCAGCCGCCACCGACGCCACCGGCAGTGGTGGCGTCGGGCACGATTCACGGACTGTGCTTGGAACCGGTCAAGACCAGCGGCAGGTACCGGGAGCGCAGGGTTCGACCACTTCCGAGAGGGTCAACACCACCTCGCCGTCATCGGGACTGAGCCCGGTGATGCTGAGGATGGGCGTACCCGCACAAAAGAGCGTCTTGCCGATGTCTTCGGTGCCGATGCTGATCTGTTGCGTCTCGAACTCTTCTCCGTGGATGGAGACTTTGCAGTCGAGAGCCATGCCGCCGGAGGGAGCACCAAACCAACCCTTGGCCCGACCGTTCTTTACCGTGACGACGGTACGGAAGTGGGACAGGTCGAGCCGTTCACCGTTTTGAGCGGTGACTTCCACTCCACTACAGAGAGGCTCGCCCCTTCCAGGAGGAAGGAGCTGCAGTATTTTCTTTGATATCACGTGTTGTTCCTTATTTGTCCCAGAGGCCGCCGGTGGGCTGACGCACCCCCCAGATGTCGACCACGCCATCGAGCGTGGAGCGAGCGGCGTTGAGATTGGCGGAGACGGACTTCATCTGCCGCTCGATGAGAGCGGTCTCGACGTTGATGCGAATCAGCTCGTTGCCGGCAGGCCGGGACTTGGTCTTGGTCTGCTGGGCGAGCACGGCCTCCACTTCACGCACGGCGGTGAGCATGGAGTCCAGCTCACGACGGCTGTTTAGGCAGATGCTGTAGGCAAAAAACGCACACTCCTGCTGACCCGGCGTGGCCATATTGCCTTCAGCTTCGCCGACGAGTTCAAGCAGACGCTTGGACTCGCTGGCAGCACTGGCGCGCACGGTCTTGATCTTGTGTTCGATAGCTTGAGTCATGTCATTCTCCTGGTAAGTGTTGGAGGAGGGTCGCGATCCTGCGACCCTCCTTGGATGGGATAACAGCCACTACTGGTGATGCCCTCCCGGGTATCACTCACTCTTCGGTTCCACTGCCGGCTCAGACGCTTCGCCCGCTTCCTTCCAGATGCGGCGGAACTCATCACCGGTCAGGGTTTCCTCTTCGTAGAGGACCTGCGCGCAAGCTTCGATTTGCTTGCGGTGCTTGGCCAACAGCTCATCACACGACGTTTCTGCGTTGTCGACAATTTCGCCCCAGGCCAGGTTGAACTTATCCAGCAGAATCTCACCCACCTTGGAGACGGGGAAGCCATGCTGATCCAGCGGCAGGGACTTGACGCCGAAGGTCTTGGACATGCCGTAGACACCGACCATCTGACGCGCCAGCTGGCTGGTGCGCTCGAAGTCGTTGCTGGCACCAGTCGAGATCTTGTTGAGCACGAGCTTTTCGGCACCGCGACCAGCAAGCATCGTCTCCAGACGAATCAAGAACTGCTGATCCGTCCAGTCGTAGCGCTCACCTTCTTCCGGCGAGCTGTCCATCAGACCGAGAGACTTTTCGGTCATGACGATGGTGATGCGATTGACCGGATCGCCGCCACGAATGGTGGGAATGGCAGCGTGACCAATTTCGTGCACGGCAGTGGCCCAACGTTCCTTGTCGGTGCGCACACGGCTCTTGATCTGAGTACCATAGGCCATCTTGTCCACGCCCTCGTTGAGGTCGTCGACAGTGATGATGGCCATGTTCTTGTACTCTTCCATCTGCTCTTCGGTGATGTCCTCGGTGACGTTGCCGAACTGACGCTCGACAGCGATAGTGGCACCATTCTTGATGGCACCTTCGATTTCAGCACCGGAGAAGTCATGGCTGCGGCGAGCCATGTCATCGAGCAACTTGGCGTAGGCAGCCGCCTTTTCTTCGACCGTGCCATCGGGCAGCACGATCTTGAGCTTCTTGAGGTAGACGCCGTAGATCTGCGAGCGCCCCTTCTTGTCCGGCTTGGGCACCTTGACCTTGATGTCGAAGCGACCCGGACGCAGGATGGCATCGTCCAGGATGTCGAGCCGGTTGGTGGCAGCCATGGTCAGAACGAGACCGTGATTGCCGAAGCCGTTCATCTGCACGAGCAACTCGTTGAGGGTCTGCTCGTACTCTTTGTCACCACCACCTTCACCGCTGCCACGCTTCTTGGCGATGGCATCGATTTCGTCGATGAAGACAATCGAAATGCGACCACTCTTGCGAGCAGCAGCACGGGCCTTGGCGTACATCTCGCGCACGCGCTTGGCGCCGACGCCGACATACATCTCGACAAACTGAGAACCACTGCAGGCTTCGAAATGTCCGCCGATTTCACCGGCCAACGCCCTCGCGAGGAGTGTTTTCCCTGTGCCCGGAGGGCCGAAGAGTATTACACCACTTGGGACGGGCGCCCCGAAGACCTTGTAGATGCGTGGACGTCGAATTTTCTTTTCGACAACGCGCAGTTCGTCGATTGCTTCCTGGCAGCCGGCAACATCGGCAAAGGTCTTGCGATCTTCATCGCGGATTTCGACCTGAGCGTTGCCACCACCACCACCGCCGGCGCCGACCAGGTTGGTACGACCCTGCGGTGTCTCGCCTTCCTTCCAGTCCGACCAGCAGCTGATCAGAGTGACACCGACACCTATCGACAGCACCAGCAGAACGAGGAAAGTAACTCGTCCGGCGGAGGTGATGCTCTCGAAGTAACCGGTCTCGCGGGAAGGAGGCACTTGCTTGTATTCGATCTTCTTGGCCTGGACCTTGGCGATGAAAGCGTCATAAGCCGCCTTGCCAGCCGGTGTGGCCGGGAAGACAACGGTACGCTCCACCGAGAAGGTCTTGGACGCTGGCGAAGGTCCAGACGGCAAGATCGAGTCTTCTTCATCACCGTGCTTGGGAGCGGTTTGCGGCGTGACAGTGTCGAGCACGACATAGGCAGCGCTCAGCTCCTTGATGCCGGTGACTCGCAAAAACTCCGACGAATGACGGTCGAGGTGACGATCAATTTGCCAGGGTTGAATCGTCTTGATGTTCGCCATCTCGGGCGGCAAGACGTACATGTTGTTGTCGTGATAGAGCCGGCCGAAGAAGCCCAGCGAATTGATGCCCACCAGCGCAAAGAGCAGCACAAGGAAAAACTTGCGCTTGGGCAGGCGGGACATTTTGACCAGAGCATCAAAGACAGGCGGGGTGCCTTCGAGGATGACGCGCAGGCGCGAATGCTCTTCTTTGTTGTGACGACGGAAGAACATCAGCCAGCTGAACCAAGCGAAGAAGGCTGCCACAGTCCACCACCACCAGCTGGGCAAACGCTCAGCCTTGTTGTCGGAGAATTGTGAGGACTTCTCGATCACCGGCACTTTGGCGCTGGCGGCGAGCTTGCGCATCTGGTCGATATCGGCCTGGAGGACGATGCGATCGGTTTCGAAGCCGGCGCCCTGGACGACAACAGTCTTGATGCCATCAAAGAACACCAGCCCTTCGACCTCGGCGGAGTTCTTGCGCAGCAAGCGCTCCAGGTCGACGGCAGGCATCACTTTGGTGGGAGTAGCGAGGACAGCGTATTCAGCAGGCACGACACGCTCGGGAGCGCGGGTGATGATGTCGGCGGCAGTGAGATAGTAAAAACCTGCGATTGCCGCGAAGAAGATGCTGAAATGCAGCAGCGTTTCACGAAAGAGCAGATTCCGACTCAGCTTGCGCAGATACACAAAGAGCTGTTTCATAATCAGTTTCCTTGGGTTTGTCTACACGCGGGCACAGAGCAAAGCTTGACTGGCTGTCAGTCTGTGCTGGCGGGTAGGGTTAATCTTGTGCCTCAAGAGCCCTTGTTGGCAGGGCTTTTAGTAGGCAGGTTTTGCAGGAGGTGTTGCACGAAGGCATAACTGGCGGGCATGACGTCCTCCCAGTCATTGGCGTAGTAAGCCAGACAGCCACCGCCCATGAAGGCAGCGACAATCTCAGCGAAGGTCTCGCTCGGGCCCTGCGGCTCATCAGCGATGATGTACGAGAGCGCCGATTGATGACTGGGGGCAAGTTTGGCGCGGATACGTTCCACGTCACTTTTCCAGGCAGCGACAAATTCGGGCGACTCGGAGATGTAGTCGAGAGCAGCGTCAACACAGTGTGCCAGCTCGTGGTTGAATGTGCCCTGGCGTCCGTCCACCTTGCGGTAGTAACCGTCGCGCTGAGCGTATTCAGTGATCACAAGCAGGTGACCTTTATCCTGACACAAGCCGCTAACGGCTGCCCAGGTAAATCTGTCACCGTGTCCGCGAGGACCATTCATGAAGTGCCAGTCGCAGACCTCGTAGATATCTCGGATAGGAGCCACCGCCACACCATAGTCCGCAAGCAAGGGCTTGAGGTATTCAGGTGTGGCAGCGACCATGACGCCTATCGAGCGGATGAATTCTTGAGACGCCGTGGTGCGAGTAGCCAGCTCAAGCATCTTCAAGCCGTAAGGTCTGAATTTGCGGAGCTGTGGCTGCAAGCCAAGATAGCGCCAGGTCCTGGGTGGGGGAGTGGGAGCCTCTCCAAACCACAAGACTCTGTTGAAGTCAGGTTTAGCCATAGTGTCCTCTCTGAGCCTCTCTTAGAGGCTACACAAGAATGTTAAAGAGTGGGTGGATGGTTATTAGAGAGAAATGCCTGAATGAAGTTGGAATTGAAATACACGTTATAGCTATCAAAAGCGGCGTTAAATAAGCAGCGAAAACTTTGCTAATGTGCCTCTCATAGATCTAATTACAGCTCATAAACCCATTTATGGGGCTTTGCTAGCTGCGCTGGCTGCTGCGAAGTGAGCTAGTTTTCTATTCTCAAAATTGCTCAATTTTTGCCCTCTCAAACCATCGATTTCGGGTCATTCGCGAAGCTCTTGGCAACTAGCGCTAGCTCGCGCCGGAGCCGGTTTGCGGGGATCCCCACTGATGTCTTAAACGGCGCTCATAAGTGTCCCATACAAGGTTGTTATTAGCGTCCTAATAAGAGTAGATTCTAGAGTAATCTCATTCCACCAATTCCCCCAAGAAGTTTTCAAAACCAAGCTATAGCAATGCCTTAAGCACAATCTCTGTTTCAGCACAGCTGAAAGTCGGAGCCTGTATTTGGCATGGTGGTGAGATAAAGCGTTCGTGCATGGATGCATGAGCAGTCGTAAACCTTCACCCAGGAAGGAGAACCAAGCATGGCAAGCCCCGCTCGCCATATGCATGACCTCCTTCCAGGAGGGATGCAAGACCTTCTAGCGAACTCAGGCAATGCAAGTCGAGGCACGATAAACGAAGACTGGAATGTCTTAGTTTCTGCCCTCGCGCCACAACAATCCTCCGATAGGAACGAACATGAATAAGCGCAACTGGCTGAATACAGCGCCGACACTCTTCGTTCAATCGGAGGGTCAATCGTGCGAAAAATTCTTTGCCAACTTCTTCAGTCAAACTCGGCACTTCGTGCTGCGTGGGACCGGAGGCTGCGGCAACATGAAACCCGAGTTTTACCCGGGCATCCAACGGCTTCAAGATGCACTCAGTGGCGGACCAGCTGACTCTTCGGGAACAACCACACATCCCAAGTTTGCTGGCTTCTGTCTCTTTGGTGGCACTCGCATGATTCTCAAAGACGACCCTTCACAGGTCGTTCAGGGTATCACTGAAGCCTTTCCGGCCCTCAAAGAACGCTGCCCGGACTCTCGCGTCCTGGGTATCGTCGTCAAGGCCGGACACCTCCAGACAACCGCTCACGGTATCGTCGTTTCTAATAGCGACGACGACCCCTATGCCACCATCATCCATCCCGAACAGCACAGCGTCCTCTTGCTGCAGCCGAACGTGGATCACAAGGCTGACTGGGACGCAGAATGGCAGCGTTGTCTGGAGATTTGCGAAGCGCACCAGGCTAACAACTGGGACGCTTTGCTCACCGTCTACAACGGCGGTGGGGTCTCAGAAAGAGAGCTTCTGGCATGGGCCGAACTCGGACTGACCAACCCGTTTTATCGAGTCTTGCTGATTCGAGACAGCGGTGGCACAGCCGACAAGTACGCCAACAACGAGGCTTTTCTTGCTGCGCACCCCAACGTGCATGTGGCTCAAAACGACGCTGAGTCCATGCGCGCCAAGCTCCTGGAACTGGGTGCAATCGTCTGATTGCACTCACTTTTAAACCACCCAACCAAGGAACATCAATGACCTCGACCAACGCAACCACCCCCAAGTTCGACAACGACGCCCGCGGCTGCCTCATCACCGTGATGACGCCCAAGGAGCCCCTGCCGGCCGCTTTCAAGCTCAAGGCCGCCAACGCAGCTCACCGCGCCATCGTGCGAGTGACCGGCGGCTGCAAGGGCTTCACCAAAGAGGCCCAGGAAGGCATGATCCCGTTCTTCGTCGACAGCTTCGCCGTGCGCGACGCTGCCGGCAACATCACGCAGGAGTTCCAGGGCGTCGCCTTCTCCGGCGGCACCATCAACCGCGACAAGGCAGAAGCCCTGGTCACCGACATGGTCACCACCGTGCCGGCTGTCCTGGCGCATCACTACGCCTGCGTCGCGCTCTCGTCCACGCCGCGCACCGACGACATCTTCGCCGCGCGCCACCGCTCGGGCCTGTCCATCGGCAACCAGGACATCGACCTGGGACAGCATGCCGCTGCCATCGTGCAGGTCTCGGCGGCGCTAGCGGCCTCGGCGTGGGACCTCGACCTGCCGGTCTACTTCGACTTCATGGAGGACCTCCAGGGCCAGGGCTTCAAGACCGCCATCATCGCCATGAACGGCGGTGACATCACGCGCGACGAAATCTACGGTGCGATCAAGCGGGGCTTCCCGGTGATTGCCATCGAAGGTTCGCTGCGCGAGACCGACGCCTTCATCAAGGCGGCGCGTGACGGCGACTGGTCGGCGACGGCGGCGGAGTTCAAGGCCAAGCAGCTGGGCAAGGGTCTGCCGGCCGCTGACGTCGACGCCAAGGTCGATGCCATCGTCAATGGCTGCAAGGCCATCCTGGCGAACGTCGACCCCGAGAAGGTCTCGATCGTGCCGCTCAACGACAGCGCCGCCATGCGCGCAGCGCTGATCAAGCACGGCATGCTGGTCGCCTGAAGCGCGACTAGCGCTATTGCGTAAGCAGTAGCACAAGAAGAAGAGGCGGGGTGCTCGTGCACTTCGCCTTTTCACCTCGGATTCTAAAACCCAATTCTCAACTGAAAACCGAAGGAAATCACATGACCAACATCATCTCCACCTCCGCCGCCTCTATCGCCGCCGCCGCCGTCCGCGCCATGCCGATGCCGGTCCTCGCCGCCTCCGACTCGGTGCGCCAGTACTGCCTGCCCACCCACGTCATGTACAAGGGCTCGCTCGCCGAACTCGCGTCCGACGGAGTCAACTTCGTCGAGCACCGCGACAACGGCTTCGCGCTCTTCGACATCCCGGCTGGCTGGAGCATCCACGGCACCGACCTGAGCGTGATGCAGCACCGTCTCTACGACGATGCCGGCCGCTGCCGCGCCAAGCTCTTCTACCAGCCCGGCAGCGCCGGCGCCGGTGGCGAGATCATGGTGCTCGACCGCGACAACGACGAGCCCATGCTCGACATGGAAGCCGTCTACGCGCCGGTGAAGCAGCTCTCGGTCTACCTGGCCAAGAGCGACAAGCCGACCGACTACTGCCTGCCCACCAAGATCTGGCACGGCAAGGGCATCGCCGACGTGGAAGCGATGGGCGTCAAGCTCGTCTCTGAGCGCGGTCACAACTACGCTCTCTTCAGCATCCCCGCTGGCTGGAGCATCGTCGAGTCGCCGGTGAGCATGTTCCAGCTGCGTCTCTACGACGAAGCCGGTCTGTGCCGCGCCAAGATCTTCACCAAGCCCGGCAGCCAGGGCGGCGGTGCCGAGATGGAGCTGCAGTCCATCGAGGGCTGATTCAGCGGCTGAGCCAACAATAAGACCGTCACTTATGACGGCTTTCTCCATGGGCTGACGGGCAACCGTCAGTCCATTTTCTATAAGCAAGGGACCTCAATGAAACAGATACTTTCCGCTCGCGACACCATGCATGACTTCGACGTCATCGCTGCAGTCAACTGTGTTCGAGCGCCATCTGTCGTCCTCGCGTCGACCGATGGGGAGGTCAAACACTGCCTGCCATCAAGACCACGGCCAGGCACGACGCTGGCAATGTTGGAAGCTATGGGCGTGTACATGGTGGACATGCGGTCGGAAGACCACGCCATCTTTGTCATCCCATCGGGCTGGAGCATCTACCGCTCTGGTCTGAACATCCACCAACAGCGTCTCTACGACCAGGATGGTCGACCTCGAGCCAGGCTCTTCTATCGCCCCGGTAGCCCCGGTGGTGAAATCGAAGTGCTTGCCCTCGATTGTGAGGAGCCGACGCTCCAGCAACTACTGTCCCCGCCACGCTACTGACGCGGACAGCACTACCCACGGTGCCATAGACAAGATGGCATTTTCTTATATCAAACCAGATAACAGAAAGGGTACCCCATGGATAAGGCACAGCAAATCGAGCACTTCCTCGGCAAGACCAACGCCGACACGCTCGACCAGTACGCCCAGACTGCCATAAAAGCAATCCGCGCCCTGAGCCGGCTTGCCACCATCGCCGACGACCGGGGCGACTACAATGCCTTCGTCGCCGTCGACCACGCCCGCGGCAGCGCTGTGTGCGCCTTCGCCTGCGCCCATGCCACCAAGGACTACGGCTTCGCCGAAGCCGTTGCACCGGGCATCGCCGAGCTGACTGCGCAAATCGCCAGCCAGCAAGTCTCCGGCGAAGACGCCGCCCCGCACATGCTCGCCCACGCGCTGGCTATCGTCGACCACTACAAGGACGTGCTGCACCCGGTGACCGCCATCCGCGGCATCACCTCGGTCGCCATCCTGCGCGGCGATAAGTGCAAGCTCCTCGTCGCCGAGATGAGCGCGCACAACGACAACTAACCGGTAAACAGCCCCTGAAGTTCCTCGCCGAATCTCAGGGGCTGTTTCACCACACACTCTTTCTCTTTTTTTGAACAGGATTGTCAAGCATGCGCAAACACCTCCGCATCCTCGCCTCTGACGAAGAACAGGTCAAGGCAAACTGGCTGGTCTGGTTTCTCATGGCAGCCAAAGTGGCGGCCCTGGTCGGATTGGTCAACTGGCTTTTCCCGACAGCCATTCCCTACAGCTTCTTTCAGCTGTGGCACACCACCGGCACCCCTGTCGAGTGGCTCTGGGCTTCCTGGCCGATTCTCGTCTGGGCAATCGGCTGGACTGCTCTGATCTCGGCGTTGACGCTCAATAGCCGCCGCGAAAACTACAACGCCGAAGCCTTCTACGCCCGCGGTCTCTGGCTCAGCTTGCGAGCGGGCGTCATGGAAGAAGTCGTCTTCCGCTGGCTTCTGTTCATGTGGTCCATCGCCATGGCCAAGGCCGTTGACTACATCCTCGGCGGCTTCATCTTCGAACATGGCTTCGTCTGGTGGTTTCAGACCACGCTCGTGTTGCCCGTGGCCAACTTCTTCACCATGGGACTGCTCAAGAGCGTGCTCACTGATGCCAGCACCTGGTACATCGCGGCGGGGCTGATCATCGCCAACTCGCGCTTCCGCGACGGTCACAAATACCAGGGACTGTTCGGTCTGATCAACTCGTGGTTCATCGGGATGTATTTCTTCTACCTGATGTTCACCTTCGGACTGGTCGCCGCCATCGTCGTGCACCTCGTCTATGACGTGCTCATCTTCACGATTCGCTATCTGGACCAGCTCCAGGAGCGCGCTCGCGGAGTGCACAAGGACAGCAACCAGTAGCGAAAGTCAATTCTCAAAAATGGTATCAGCGGCCGCTCACAGGATGAGTGGCCGCTGCCTACCCTATCAATGCCCACGTCAACTCAAGTAGTATATTTTTAAAAAAGTATGCTTACTATATTTTTTAATACTACGCACTCAAGTAACAACAAAACTTATGCATATGCAAATCTCTAAGCACAAGTTACTGCAAGCGGTAACTTGTGCTTACACTGTTTAAAATCAATAGATGCAGCGCGTTCTAATAGCTTGTTTTAAGGTTGCCGTGGGACTCTCAATCATTAGCGATTCCAGTTACGTACTTGGGGTTTTGCTCCCGTGCCGACTCGACCCACACCAGCTCTGCGTATACCACCACCGCTTGGGGTGAGATTATTGACACGTTTTCCACTGTTGCCACCGACACCGGCTCTAATATATGGTCCATTGGATTGGGTTGAAGCTTGAGTAGAGGCGTTGACGCTGGATTGGGAAGCTGGTTTGCCGCCAGCTTGTGTTGCATTGCTGGTGGCGGCCTTTGTTTCATTTTGTGAGCCAGCTTGCGAGCTGGCTTGGCTGCCAGCCTGACTGCTGGACATCGACGTTGCTTGCGATTGCGCTATAGCGCAGCCGGCAGAGATGCTCATTGTCAGCGTCATGGCGACAAGCGCGTATGCCGTGTGCATAACCATTTTTTGTTTATTGCTTCTCACGATGAACTCCCATTGTCTTATCTGATATCGCTTAGGACTGCCTAGAGGTCATCCAGTTCCCCTGACGACTGCACTGGTCAATACACCTGCCTCACAGTCATTTTGAGCCCAAACAGTCTTACTCCACAACTATTTCAAAAGCGCTTTCCCTCAGACTCTACTAATCCATACAATACTCTCAATCAAAAAAATTGACCGCCGGCTCGCAACGTTGATGGGCTTATCGTTTCTCGGATCCGGCGCAGTAAGCGCTGTAGTCCAAGTCATCTTCAATAGTCGTGCCAAGTCGGGAGAGAAGCGCATAGTCTTACTCCATAACTTTTTTGTGAATGAGAAGGCGAAGTGGTGCACCCACAAAGTCCTGAGTGCACCACTGAGTTATGTTTTAGTGCGCGTCGACCGGCACCAGCGAAAGACGACCGGTGGCGACACGGCTCTGCATGGACGCAGCCGGCTTGTCAGTTTTGCCCTGAGCGGCGGCCAGCTCGCCGACAGTCATGGTATGACCGTCACCGAGGTGGTTGCGGTCGCCAAAGCTGGTGTGAATGGCAGTCTTGTGGAGGGACGCCGGTGTGTGGGAAGCAGCAACCGGAGATGCGACAGCGGCAGGCATGGCATCATTGACGATGACACGCAGACCGAGAGCGGTGCGACGAGCAGCGATGACTTCGGATTTCTTAGACATAGCGGTATCCTTTCGACAGAGGTTAGAGAACTGTTGGAATAGTTCTTCGCTCATGTCCACAGTCTGTGCCAGGCCCACCGACAAAAGTCGAATAACAAGTGAGCATTGATAGCGAGGCAACTGGGCTGGTGGAGATTTTGTTTTTGGAATTGTATTGAGTGAAGATGCTAAGAATCTGCCATATACTCGATGCTGCAAAAAGGCTTATTTACGTATACCTACGTAGAGACCGTGCATAAATAGCTCAAAATCAACTCTCGCGGCACTGCAAGATATAAGCGTTTTGTAAAATCAACGCAAAAGCTCGCGCGAGGCTCTCTATTAGTGAGACTTCTCACTGCGAAACAAATCATCGATATCTTCCTTCTTGAGGACACCGTCCACCGAAAAATATAGTGCCGATTTGTCTTTAGCCGCCTTGAAGTCTTTTGGCACGACAAACCGGTCCGGTCTAAAGGGCACAGCCTCGAGAGACTTGTAAGCAATCATAGTGCGCCAAACTTTGTCGGTAGGGTTAGTGGTGACAGTCAGATCGCGTCTCTTAATTGACTTGTTGTGCCTCACCGTTACAGGCATGCCATATTGCGGCTCAACAAAAAATATGCGACACCAGGCCTGCACCATCAGTGGTGACACTTTTAGATCAGGCAAAAAAACCGCCTGGACCTTGTACCCACGCCTGGCAGTTTGAGCGTCAAACATTATTTGACTGGCCTTGCGTCCATCAGGCATGACCACTGGAGTTGGACCGGTCTTAACCGACCCACTGAGGTCCTTGAGACCACTGCTGATGTCGTCGATATACTCATCGAGAGGCACGGTCAATACTGTGCGATTTTCGGTGTTGAGCAACTGTACTTTACCAGGCTCTTTGTCACGCCAGATCACAAGACCATTGCTGTTGAGGATGCTAAAGCTGTGCGGAGCAAAAAAAACCTCTACCGGACCAAGCATACTGCCAGTGCATTTAAGCAGGAGCATTTTACTGGCTGTCGGCTCAAGCGCACAGACAGGCTGGACTGCAACCAGAGCTAACGCCACAAAAGCCAGCGCGATCAACCACAGTCTAAACTGCAAAAACATCCATCACCTCTTACTCATCCAGCACTTGCGCTCAAATGGTGTAAGTCATCGATTATACCCAATGCTCAGACAGCCTGCTAAAATCAACCTAACAACAAGTAGCTGTATTAATGGTGAAAGATGCAAGGTAGAGAGACATTTGTTTTTATAGTACTGGCTCTGATTGTAGGCGCTCCCGCTAAAGCCGCTGATACCTGGCAAAACATCGCGGCACAGGGTCGCAGTGCTGAAATTCAAAATAATCCTCAGCGCACAATAATGCTATTCGAAAAGGCGCTGTCTATATTACCGGCCGCCAATCTGGAACAAAAAATCAAAATCGAAGGCAGCCTGGTTAACGCCTACAGAGAATTAGGACAAATCAGCAAAGCCTCGGCACATTGCAGCTCAATGCTCCAGGCAATCAATGCCATGAAACGCACTCAGACTCTTAGCTCTGATGTTATCTATACAGTGCACGAAGTGGTAGATGCACCCGAGCATCCGCTGCCAGACAATATGTCGGAAGCAGCGCGCAAAAAGGCCAATTTAACCGTTCAGCTGGAGAGCATGGACCTCTGCCAGGCGGCCAATCCAGAGTTTATAACCACTAGGCGCCTGCACAATTTGGCCCACGCATATGTAGGCACAAACAATTTACCAAAAGCGCTCTATTGGCTCAATCAGTGCATAAAACAACCTGGCTTAGCTCAAGATAGCAAAGAGCGCTACATCCTCGAAAAGTCCATATTGGAGGCTAAATCAGGGCATCCAGAGGCTCTCAAGAATCTCAAAAAACCGAATTCACCAAAGTCCAGTCAACAGCTTGCTTTTGCCGCAATCTTTGCCCAGGATTACACACTGGCCAAAGCAACACTTGACAATGCCTATAAGCAACTACCCAAAGGTAAAAACAAAAGCGAAGAGTACTACTTGCTGGGTGATTATATTGAATATTTTGAAGATCGCAATGACAAACAGGGTCAGGAAATATATTTGCGCAAACGAATTGCCCTTTTACAGTTACCGCAATGCGGAATACATGACGCAAGCATCCAACTGCCTAACCAGCTTGATGCCTTAGCCCAATTACTTAAAACTCAAAACAGAAACCAGGAAGCACTGCAAGCGTTCAATCAAGCAAACGCCATAAGATTTGAACGTCGTAAAAGAGCCAAAAACCTGGGTGAAAGAGAGTTTTTCTTAAGCGACAAAGACAAAGAAGAACTGGCAAAAGTGAAAGAAAAAAGCACTAAGTAAAAGCCAAAAGAGAGAGCCTTAACGACTCTCTCTTTTGCTAAATAACAGCTATAACTCAGGCTGTAACTGAAGCATTGGCTTCAGCGTGGGCCTTACGCGCAGCGCTCAGAGCTTCTTGCAGCTTAGCTTCTTCTTGCTTAGAGAGGTTAGTCTGCAAAATTGTGCCGCCAGCTCCTTGTAACTCGGCCAGGACTTTATCTGGAGTCATCTGGCGAATCAATACGCACAGAGCCGAACAACCTGGTTTAAGTGTTTCGCCCAGTTGCTTCATAAAGTCATCATTGATGCCAACATCAGCAAGAGCACCAGAAAGCGCGCCAGTAGCCGCACCCAGTGTCATACCAAAAAGTGGACTGAAGAACAAACAGCCAATCAATGTGCCCCAGAAGCCACCCTCAAGGGCGCCCATTGCTGGCAAACTGACGATTTGATGTAATTTTACTTTGCCCTTTTGATCCCTGACAACAACAACAGCGTCTTCAAGGTCGACCAGGTATTCACGTTGTAATTTGAGGAGATTGCCTCTCATTACTTCTGCTTTTGCTTCATCATCGTAGCCGATGACAACAAGTGTGCTCATGTGCGTTCCTCTATTTACGGGGCTTGAGTTAACAAGCGCCGCTATCAAACTGTAATGGCGTAAGGTTAGCAGATCGTCCTTTGGATCATCTCAAATTCTAATCAAAGCTAGAGAACCAGCTCATCAGTTACGACCGGTCATACCATGTCAGCCCTAGTAGAACACGCTGAGCAAGCCACTTTTTCGATAGCCAGATTGAGATTGACAATAGCATCAAACCGACCGACATCGACCAGCACAGCACCGAGACGGAGACGGCAATGAATCGCCTGCTTGCAATTAGCACGGTGCAGATTTAGTGCGATAGAAAGTGTGTGAAACCACCACATGCGATACCACCAAAGCAACCCAAGCCACTCAAAATCAATCGAGCGGCCGTAAAATTAGTATGTGTAAGTATGCTTACTAGCGTCACAATGTAATTGATTTGTAAATGGAGAAACCATGAAAGCCCTGCTAATTACGCTATTTGCCGCAATACTGCTAACGATGTTGACAGTGACCGGTCAAGCATCTTTGAGCGAGAGTCTCTTTAAAATACCGCCACAAGTCACTGGCGATCCATGGTTTATCGCCACACTCTTTGATGCTTTTTGCGGATTTGTCACCTTTTATGTTTGGGTCTTCTACAAAGAAAAATCAATCCTGGCCCGGTCCATCTGGTTTGTATTGATTATGGCGCTGGGCAACATAGCCATGGCTAGCTATGTCCTGATCAAATTGTTCAAACTGCCACAAAACTCCACTCTGAGAGATTTAGTAGCCAACTAGCCAACTAACTAACTAGCTAACTAGCTCACGAGCTGTTAAAACAACAAAGCCCCCGACAAAATCGAGGGCTTTGCTTTTAGCTCAAATTCTTTAGACCTTAGAGACCAAGCTGCCTGGCAATGAGCAGACGCTGAATTTCCGAGGTACCTTCGCCGATTTCGCAAAGTTTGGCATCACGCAAGAAGCGCTCAGCCGGGAAGTCAACGATATAGCCATAACCACCGTGGATTTGCACGCAGAGGTTGCAAACTTTGCTAGCAATTTCGGAAGCATAAAGCTTGGCTTGAGAGCCTTCGAGAGTGACACGCTTGCCATGATCCTTCATCCAGGCAGCATGATAGAGCATCAGTCTTGCTGCACTGATGTAGGTAGACATATCAGCCAGGTAAGCCTGAATCATTTGAAACTTACCGATGGGTTGACCAAAGGCTTCACGCTGTTTGGCATAAGTCAAAGCAGCATCAAAGGCTGACTGAGCGATACCAAGTGCCAGCGCACCGATAGAGAGACGTCCACCTTCCAGGGTCATGAGTGCTTGCTTATAGCCTTCGCCTTCAGCACCGATCATGTTTTCGACAGGGATTTTGCAATCTTCAAATGTCAAAGACGCTGTCGGAGAGCCTCTCATACCGAGCTTTTTCTCTACTTTAGAGACGCTATAGCCTGGTGTATCTTTCTCTACGATAAAGCACGAAATACCTTTGCGACCGAGCGACATATCAGTCATGGCCATGATTACAGCAACATCAGCATCAGTGGCATTAGTGATGAATTGCTTAGTGCCATTGAGTATATAGTGATCACCAACACGTTTGGCAGTGGTCTTTTGTGCTGAGGCATCAGAGCCTGTACCTGGCTCTGTCAGAGCCCAGCAACCAATGTATTCACCGGAGCAAAGCTTGGGCACAAATTTTTTCTTTTGCTCTTCGGTACCAAATTTGTAAATTGGGTTAGTACCGAGAGAGACATGGGCAGCATAGCTCAAACCAGTCGAGCCACAGGCACGACCAATTTCTTCTACAGCAATCACATAACTGCGATAGTCAGCGCCAGCGCCACCATATTCAGAGCCGATGGGCAAACCAAGATAACCGAGCTTGCCTAGCTCCTTAAAAGTTTCAATCGGAAACCTTGCTTCTTGGTCTACAGCGTGGGCTTTGGGTGCTATTTCGCGCGTTGCAAAATCACGAATTGCTTCACGGATAGCATGATGCTCTTCAGTAAAGAAATCGCCAAAAGGCAAAACGTCGTTGTCGGAAACTGCAGTGCTCACAGTCCTGTCTCCATAGAAGTTTAGTCTGCGAGAAATCATAGCGCCTATAGGCGCATAAGAGAGGACTTTGGCGCTGCATAAAACTTAAAAAATCAGCACTTCTAGACGTGCGCTTCCAAAAACTGCTCAATTACTTCCACGATTTTGGTAGCGGCGTGCCCGTCACCAAAGGGATTAATTGCCTGAGACATAGACTGATACAGGCTTTTGGATGTCATCAGCTCGCGAGCGCCTTCGTAGATTGTATTTTGATTGACACCTACGAGTCTGGCAGCTCCGGCATTAACTGCTTCTGGTCTTTCAGTATTTGTGCGCATCACAAGTACCGGCTTTCCAAGAGCAGGAGCCTCCTCCTGCACACCACCAGAGTCAGTCAAAATAAAATGACAGCGGCGCATGGCTGAGACAAAAGGCACATAATCAAGAGGCTCCACCAGTACCAGGCGCTCCTGTCCAGCAAAAACTGGCTCTATGGACTGTCTCACTACTGGATTGCGGTGGATAGGATAGAGGATTTGCACATCAGGGAATTCTTCAGCAATTTGACGCAAAGCCAGGGCGATTTCATCCATACCCTGTCCCCAGTTTTCGCGGCGATGGGCAGTGACCAGCAAGACTTTGTATTTTTCAAAGTCGGCTGCGCCAAAGAGACTTTGATCGATAGTATCTTCGGTTAGTCGGTTAGCCGTATCGAGCAGGGCATCGATGACGGTGTTGCCAGTCATAAAGACGTTTTCGGTAATGCCTTCACTGGCGAGATTTTTTACAGCCAGCGGAGTCGGGGCAAAATGTAAAGTGGCGATTCGCCCAGTCTGACGCCTGGACATCTCTTCGGGAAAAGGGTTATACCGATCATTTGTCCTCAAACCAGCCTCGACGTGACCGACTGGCACCTTATGATAAAAAGCGGCCAGTGCAGCCGCCATCACAGTGACCGTATCGCCCTGGACTAGGAGCAAATCGGGACGGTCTTTTTTGAGCAAATCATCCATACCAGTCAAAACTCGACTGGTCAGCTCAGCCAGACTCTGACCATGCTTCATCAAGTCAAGGTCATAGTCTGCCTTGACATCAAACCATTTCATCATCTGGTCAAGCATCTCGCGATGCTGAGCAGTAATTGCCACCACCGGTGTGAGAGCGGCGGAGTTTTTAAGGGCATGCACCACGGGGGCTAGCTTGACAGCCTCTGGGCGAGTGCCAAAGACACACATGACTCGTTTTTTCATTGTCATAGTATATGATCAAACAAATGATTGGAGAGAGACTGTGGATGTAATAGTTGAAGGTCAAATAAACGCCGAAGAAACCATTAGCGATGTGATTGCCACCATAAATGGCATCAAGACTTGTCAGACACCGATTTTGAGGTTAAATGACAATAAGTCTGATTTGCAAGGACGGGTACTATTCAGCCAGCCTGGCTTTATCCTGGGCGGTAAACTGGCACTGACCGATGAGAGCGGCTGGGATGCCGTGCGCAAACTATTGATGATTACAGATGGCAACTATGCCATCCTAGACCCACTGCGCAAGCAGACTGGTGACCTCAATCAAGCTCTCTGGATCGCCACTGACAAGCTCGTGGCCGCCCTGCCCAATCTCCCTAAAACCGATGAGACTCTGGCTGACAAAGCCCCAGAGCGCCTTAGTGGCAGCGCTGTCAGACCGCACACCGGACAAAAGGACCTGGCACCAGCAATGGCCATGGCCGGCGCCCCCAAAGATGACGGCGGTGCCGACAGCGTGCTCAAGGGTCGCATCACCGGCGAGCACCGCCAAATAACTCACACCAAAGCGCCTTCACGCAAATACAACGAGAGTCGCTGGCGCATGATGAAGTTCATCATGCAAATGACATTTGGTCTGGGACTATGCTTTTTGATGATGACCAACAGCGAAGCAATGTGGGATATGACAGTCAAAATCAGCAAGGCTTTTGGCGCTGGCGATCCGATGAACAACCCAATGTTTGTCAACTTCCAAAAGTCTATGGTGGATGTGATCAGCCAGAAGGCTAAAAAACCCGCTAAAAATACTCACTCAGGGTCGCACCGCTAATGGTGCAATCTGGCATCCTGGCAAAGGCAAAACTCTGGAGTTCCGCGCTACTAGCGGTGCTGTCTATCACTATCCCGCTAGCTAACTGTGATAGCGCACTGGCCAAAGCCAAAAGCAAAATCCAGCCACAAAACGCCCTGGACCCAGTGCAGTCGCAAAACAGTGCTGCCGACGGACTCTTTGCAGAGAGAGTGCCATCTGATGGCATCATGCGTGACTTTTATATCCACCTGCCACCACAGGTGATGAAAACAATCGCATCCGGCAACCCGCCTCCCTGCTTGCCCATGGTTATGGTCTTCCACGGTGGACTGGGACTGGCCTCACGCATGGACCAGATGACCGGGTTTAACAGCATCGCCGACCGCGATGGCTTTATCGTTGTCTATCCACAAGGCATAGATAGGCACTGGTATGACGGTCGCAATGTCGAGGGACAAAACCGCTTTGATGATGTCGACTTTGTCAAAAATATCATTGACCATATGGAGCGCAAATACCGCGCCGATAGCCAGCATATCTATGCCTGCGGCATCAGCAATGGCGGCTTTTTTGCCCAGTATGTAGCCCTGCAACTGCCCACTAAGATTGCGGCGGTAGCCTCTGTGGCTGCTACTCTGCCAGCGCTCATTGCCAGTGGGCGCCCTTCTCTTAAACCAATGAGCGTCCTTTATATCCTGGGACTAAACGATCCTCTTGTGCCCTTTAAGGGTGGACCAATCCATTACAAGCATTTTAAAGACCGTGGCATGTTGATATCGGCCAGCCAGGCTGCGGTATTTTGGCAAACAGGCAACCGCGGCAGCAAAGTGCCCACATCTATTGATTTGCCAGACACCGACCCGACAGACAACTGTCGCGTCAAAGTGGCAACTTTTGGTGGTGGTCTGCGCGGCAGCGAAGTTGTTGTCTACGGTATAGAAGGCGGCGGTCATACCTGGCCAGGCTCAATTCCAACACTCTCAAAAGGACTGGTGGGCGAGACCTGCCGCGATATCAGTGCATCTGAAGTAATCTGGGATTTCTTCAAAAGGCACTAAAATGTTTGATTATCTCGATATAGCACTCGATGCGGCCAAACACTACGGCGCCACCTATGCAGACGCCAGACTGATAGATCAGTCAAGCGAACTAATTGAGACAAAAAACCTCACTGTATCGGTATTTAACCGCGGCAATAGCCTGGGCATCGGCATCCGCGTCATCGCCGGTGGTGGCTGGGGTTTTGCTGCCACACAAAAGCTCACAAAAAAAGCCATCATTGAGTGCGCTAAAACCGCAGTCGAGGTAGCAAAAGCTAGCGGTACGCTAATGCAAAAGCCGTTGCAACTGGCGCCAGAACCCATCTACAATGCCACCTGGGTATCACCCCACAAAGTCGACCCTTTTAGTATCAGTGTCGAGACAAAGTGCGCTCTGCTTATCGATTGTGCCAAAACAATGCTGGCGGTAAAAGGCGTCACTCTAGCGCAAGGGATGTTGCACTTTATCCGCGATGACAAATATTTTGCCAGCTCAGAAGGCACAAGAGTAAGACAGATAGCCATCCGTAGCGGTTGCCTTATTGCCGCCAGTGCCAGCTCAGAGCAAGAGAGACAGAGGCGCTCCTATCCTTGCTCGTTTGGTCAGTACGAGCTAGCCGGCTATGAAATGGTACAAAACTGGGACCTGCCTGGTCATGCGCAGCAAATAGCAGAAGAAGCTGTAGCCTTACTTACAGCAGCAAACTGCCCGCAGGGTGAGATAGATACAATCATAGGCTCCAGTCAACTCGGTCTGCAAATACACGAATCAATGGGGCACCCCAGCGAGTTAGACCGGGCGCTGGGGCAAGAGATAAACTTTGCCGGTGCCTCGTTTTTGACACCAGACCTGCGTGGCAACCTCAAGTACGGTAGCGACATAGTCAACCTCGTGGCCGATGCCACCGCTCCCGGTGCTCTGGGTAGTTTTGGTTTTGATGATGAGGGTGTGGCAGCTCAGTGCACTTATCTAGTCAAAGACGGCATGTTTGAGGGCTATCTCAGCAGTCGAGATACTGCCCTGTCAATTGGTTTACCGCGTTCAGGCGGTGCCATGAGAGCGGAGAGCTGGAGATTTGTGCCAATTATTCGCATGACTAATATCTCGCTTTTAGCTGGTAACGCAGGCACCTTGCAGGAGCTTATCGAGGACACGGGCTCAGGCATCTATATGGAGACCAATAAATCCTGGTCCATTGATAGCATGAGATTTAACTTCCAATTTTCTACCGAGATTGCCTGGGAATTCAAAAAAGGCAAACGCACAAAAATGCTAAAAAACCCCAGCTACAGTGGCATCACACCAGTATTTTGGAATACTTGCGATGCAATTTGCTCAGAGAGCGACTATACCTATTGGGGCACACCAAACTGCGGCAAAGGGCAACCGATGCAAGTAATGTGGACTGGCCACGGCGCTAGCCCAGCTAGATTTCGCAAGCTCACCGTCGGTATCTCCGGCTCTGGCGCCAAGGCATAAGAGGACCAATCATGCTCAGTGAAAGCCAGGCTAAAAAAATCGTCGATTTTGTCCTTGAGCTGTGTGCCAAACACTCAAGCAAAAAACATCCAGCGCAAGCAGAAGTCAGCATCACAGGCTCAAACGTCGCAACGTCACGCTTTGCCAATAACGAAGTCACACAAAACCAGGCACCAGACATAACCACTGTGGCTCTAAGAGTCTTACAAGATCAAAGACAAGTACGGCTGGAGACGCTGGATTTAAGCGACAAAGGACTGACCAAACTAGTCGATAGTGCTTTTGAAGCAGTCAAATTGCTAGACCGTGATGAGCAAATTTTACCGCTGCCATCTAAAAGCAAAAAAGACAAAGATGACAAACTCCCCGTGCGCTACGACAAAGCGACAGCCTCAGAGACAGCTGCAGACCGGGCTCAAAAGATTGGAGAAATAATCAGTCTAGCTAAAGCCAGCAATCTATCAGCAGCAGGTGTGTACTGTACTGGAGCCAATTTTGAAGCAATCGGCAATAGCAATGGACTCTTTAACTATTACCGCGAATCCAGCTGCGAATGCAGCTTGACCATAAGCAAAGACGGCATCACCAGCTGGGCCAAAGCTCATGCTCCAAAAGCGCTCGATATAAAAGTCAAAGACATGACGGAGCGTGTCATCGCCAAAACAATCAAAGCGCAAAATCCTGAGAGCCTCCCTCCCGGCAAATACATGGCGATACTGGAGAGAGCCGCCGTACTCGATTTGCTCTGCCAGCTGTGGTGGGACTTTAGTGCCACCAGTCATATCGACAAACTCTCATGTTTGCTCGACAAAGTAGGACAAAAAGTCTTTGGCGACAATGTCACTATCTATGACGATGTCTGCCATCCACTCCAGTGTGGCAGCCCTTTTGACGGTGAGGGGCAAGCCAGGATGAGTCTGCCACTTGTGCAAAGAGGGGTGCTGACAGGACTGGTACATAGTCGCCAATCAGCAGCCAAGATGCAGGCCAAAAGCACTGGACATGCGCTGCCGCAGCCAACAGGCTATGGCGAGATGCCGGCCAATATCATAGTCGAAGGCGGCACATCGACTATCCAGGACATGCTAAGTCTTGTGCAGGGTAAGGATGTAGCGGTGCTGCTCACTAGAGTCTGGTATGTGCGCGAAGTGGATCCTGCTACCAAACTAATCACCGGTATGACTCGCGATGGTACATTTTTGGTGCAAAACGGCGCCATTGTGAGGCCAATTAAAAATCTGCGCTTTAACATCAGCTTGCTGGATCTGCTCAACAACGTCATCGCCATGGGACCAAGCTTGCGTACTGCCGGAGAAGAAGGGCAACCAGCGGTGGTGCCAATGATGCTCGTGCGCGATTTCAACTTTACTGAGGGGACGCGGTTTTAAGCTCATTTGCAACTAGCCAACCCCTATCGTATAGTAAATCTAGCATTAGGAGAGAAGCTAATGAGTAAGTTACTATTGAGCACTTTAATGGCTGGCTGTGTAGTTTTAGCAGCACCATTTGCTGAGGCTAAATTTCCTTACGATGTGCAAATCAGAAATCACCACCATGTCGCTTCTTTGACTGCGCAGCAATGGTTGGATTTATGCTCTACAAGGCTTTCGGCTCAGTGGCAGAATGAGTCCAATGCTGTATTTAATCGACCAGTGATCTATAGATTTAGAATCGATACAACCGGAACAATTACCGATCTTAAGTTAGACCAATCGTCTGGAAATCCAGCCATTGATAAATCTGCCAAATTGGCACTTTTATCTGTCTTTCGCGATGCCACTATCTATGAACTAACCCCTGCTAGACCACACCCAAAGAGCAAGTCGAAAGTTACACCAGTAACACTTTGGGCCAATATGCAACAAGGGTTTCTCGCAGATTTCAAAGATTCTACTCAAGTTGGTATGAGTCGAGTGAAATAAAACGTAACGGGTGAAGCTTTCCGAACCGAAGAAGAAATAAGGGACGGTGACCCGATCGGTCCAAGGATACGAATAACTCACAAATATCCGCTAGGAAAAGCTCCATAAGCTCTAAAGCGAGTATGCGTGCAAGAGAATAGCCGAAGCCGCCTCTGACCAATACTTTGAATTCGATTATGGCTTAGGGAAATGCCTTTTAGCCACTTTCATGAGTTCTTTCCATTCAGGATCTTTCTCAGATTACACTATAAATTGGTAGCCCTCTAGTGCAAAACAACCTACTAGTCATTAACACCGATTTCAGTAAACTGCCATGTACCCTTTTCTTTGTTAAAGTAATAGATATCATCACCACAAAAAACCAAGTAGCTGCCTTGATCCGCAATGGCTTTGGCTTTAGCAAAGCATTTCACAGTAGCCTTCGGAAAAAACTGGTCGTACTTTGCGATGAACTGTTCTTTGTTTAGTTGTTTGGTATCTAGTAAGTACGGCAACTTTGTCATGGAGGCAACCGCCGCCTTATCTCTTTTGACTACTGATGCCTTGAATTTTACAAAAAAGGCATCAAAGCTGGCATCAGCAAATGCTGGCAATGTACCGAATATCATAGTTAGCGGCAGAAGTAATAAACAAATCGATGGCGTTTTCAAGTCTAATCTCCAAAAAGGGACGCAGCCCCGGCGCTAGTAGGCGATTAATTGTATCAGGAGAGATTATCGAATTTCCGGCAGGTTGTATTGAAACCATTCAGCAACCAGTATCCGAACGGACACTAAAGCACTATGCTCACAAATGAGAAAGGGACGAATTCCTCAGAATCCATCCCCTTCTCCAGCCACTTACTATGCGTTGCAGCTATTTCGATCAACTCTCCTTTTAGTTAAACAGAGCCGCATCCCGTGCCGAGGCAACGAACCAATTGATCAGTCCCGGCATGGCAAGACCCGCAAGGATCAAGCACACACCAAAGGCGATGCGCTGAGCGGAAGAGAAGTGCATTTCATGGCCCATCATATCGGTGCTCCATCGACCTCTTCTGACGAATCCGTGTATTGCTATCACAAGACCAGCTATGGCACATCCGATTTCGCCCAGGTTGGCGATGATGTTCAGCATGGCTTCAAGATTGGCAAGGTTATTGACTCGTACAGTTCCAGCCGTATTCACACCCATCACGTAGGTGGCATCTGCACCCGCAGGAGCAATGGTGCCGTTTGTGGCTCCTTGTATCGGAGAATTAGACCCACTGCCACCGGTGCCACCGCCACTGCTAAAGCCTGCTCCCAACTGCGCCTGTGCTTTATCGGCTGCAGGCTCGATGGTGTCGTCGGCGTTATCATCGGTATTAGCAACAGCGTTTGTCACCAGGGCACATGACACCGGTGATACCACTCCGTAGGCTACAGCAACTCTTGCCGCTTTGCGAATGTGTTTGCTTGAAATGAACTCGTCGCACTGTGCCTTGGCACCTAGAGCTACCAATTCCTGTGCTTCCTGCTCAGATATAGCAGTTCCACCCTTTGGCAATTGAGTGGTCTGGCAGATGGTTACGGCGTAGTCATTGCTGTTTGGTTTCCATTTTGAAAAGAAGGCAGCAAGATCTGCCGACAAACTATTGGTATTCCTTGGCACCTGATTAAATGGTCCAATTTCGCTGTGGTTTTTGAAGAAGTCGAAAGTATCGGTGTCGCCGCTACCTACCGGCAATTCGTAGAAGGTCGGTGAGGCAGTGTACTGCGACATAATATAAATCTCTTCGTTGAGATTGGGTTGTGGTCCATGGATCCAGAGCACAGCGCCGCCTTTGCGGTCACCAGCCAGTTCCGATGCGTTGATTACAGACTGCAAATTGTTCTGACCACCGACAAAGTCTACTTTCTTCAGCTCTGCCAGGGCTTTGGCTAAAGGCATTGCTTTACTAAATTTGTCATGCTCCTGAGAAGCGACAATTACATCAGTGGGTATGCCCGAAGGTAATGTTGTCAGCGCTTGCGTTACTTGTTCGGCATATTGTTTTACAGCTGCCGAGCCGTCTACTACAACCACCAGATGATGCGGTGCTGGTGCAGCCACTCTCGTGACGTTTTGCACAATGTAGTGTGGCGGAATTGTTTTGATGATTTGCTTATGGTTTACTCTGCCAGCGGGTTTGCCGTCGAGAGCTTTGTTGATGTCAGCAAGTTGTCCGTTGACACCTTTTGAGCCGTCAATCATCACTATAATTTGACGCTCAGCCTGAGCGGCGTTTGACTCACGAGCCAGTCTTGCCTGTTCAGCGCGTCTTTTTTCATCTTGTTGAGCAAGAGCCACTGCCACTTTGTCTAAAACAACAATGGGCTTGGTCATTTCGTTGCGGGCAACCTTAATATTGATGTTGCTTGCTTGCAGCTGCTCATCTGTAAACGCTCCTTCAAGAGTCTCTAGAGCAGTGCCGCTTGAGCCATTTTTAAAATTGCCCTGGACGCTTGCTAGCTTTAAGGGCGAGCGCAGTTTGAGAAGATGACTGAAGCCTTTGGTCTTAAAATTTGAGGCAAGAATTGAAGGCAGGCTCAGGGTGGCTGCTTTGGAGCCGTCCGGCTTGAGTGGCACCACCAGCTTAACAGCTACTTTCAATTCTTCAGCCGGTGAAACCGGGAAGCAATGCATGAGCATTCTACCGCGACCCAGGTCAGAGATAATGGCTGGGCCGTCGTGGCCTACCTGAGTCCAGTTTGATTCAGCGAATCCCTCAGCTTTACCGGCTGCCGCTATTGTTGCCGGTTGTGGTTCACCTTGCCTCCACAGGGTCAGCCCTGTAACCACTGCCCCTGGTGGCACCATAATCTCGGAGCGCACCTCCTGGGCCTGAGAAGTATCGTTTTTAAATACAAAGGTCCAATTGAGTGTAGATGACAGCGTATGAGGATGCACCGCTCCATCAAGGGTTGAGCGTATTAAGGAGAGTCCTTTTACAGGTTCACCGACGATGCGACGCCTGAAGTCGTCGTCCGGCATGTAGGAGATGTCTTTGGTATTTTCCTCGCGAAAGCTAAATGGCTTACCGGTCACAGCGAAATACAATTCCAATTCGCTGGATGGCTTAAGGGGCATGAATAACCCCGCTAATCCTGCTGCACGCTGATCTGAGCACTCCATGCGCAATTCGCGTTCTGGTGCCAGCGCTCTCAGCTCGCGCAATCCTTCATTGCGCTCCTTAGCCTCGGTCGAGACGGCTTTTACTTGAGCCAGGCGAATCTGCCAGGGGCGTGACTCTGCACCAATGAAGCCCAATACAGATAGGAGAACACCAAAGAATGTGTAGGCCACTACCTGAACGCGCGCTGCGTCAAAGTGCCTGGCAAGACGCATGCGATTGGCTAAGAATAGACCGATAAAAGCCGCGCCCAGAGCCATAAAAGCCAGCCAGCAGAAGCCGGTGGAAAAGTCTGTGCCAATAAAATCTTGCAACTCTGCTGAGCCATTGAACAATGCTGACAGACAAACCCCAGCCACAATAAGTGCACTGCAGATGGAGGCACCGAGGGCGATGCCACGACCGAGCGTATAGCTAATGTTATTTTTGCAAAGCGAGGACCAAACAAACAAAATAGTAATTGGAATTGCCGAGATCAAAAATAGCTCGACTGAGGTCTCAAGTGGATGGTTTAGTAAAAGTAGAGTGATACGCTTGGGCGCCGACGCGCAGCTTATGGTTGTGAGGAAAACCGGCAAAACCACACCAAAGATCATCACTGCTTTGCCATCGAAGCCCTGCCACAGATTGCGCTCCTTAGGTATGCCAAGATCATCATGCCACTCGTCAGTGGCAGCTTTGGCAGCGTCTTCAGCGGATGGTTCAGCAGGTCCATCTGTAGGTCCTGCTTTTGCACCATTCTCAGAGTCCTGCGTTACATCGATAGGTTTATTGCCAGACTCGGTGCGACGCGGCGCAGCATCACCACCTTCCTTCTTGCTAGCATACATACCAGGCAACCCGAACGAAATGCCTTTCTTTGTCTTAGCTTGTGAATTATTTCCATTCCCGTTGCCGTTACTGCCACTGTGATCATGACCAGTAGAGCCATCGACTAGACCGGGCTGGCCTGTAACTGGCATGCCGACCATGCGCACCTGAGCCAATGCCATACAGCAGGAGCAGGGCGCAAATTGATGATTAGGACTATTGGTCCCCGGAGGGCTTTCGTTACTAAGCGTATCTTGGTCATTCATAGAAAAATCCCCTATTTGAAGGTGCGTTGATATGGTCCTGGCTTTTGCTAAAGCAGGACAAAATGAATTTGGAAATTGGAGCCACTTAGTAAAATTTGGTTGTCAGCAGCTCAGCGGCAACTATACGTCAAAGGGCACCACGAGTCGATGGGGTTAACCCTGAAATAGAATCTCGCTGTGTGACTTCGCGCCTCTTGCGACGACTAGTGAGACTACTGTCTACCCATGCGCCTTTGCCATACTGCTGAGTCTGTTAATACCGTCTGGCTTTGTTACTTTGCCCGCGCGGATTTCGGTTTGTACATCGAGCGCTTGTTTGAGTAATTGCTCGTCGATAACACCCATAGATATGAGCACACCACCAAGCGGATTGATAGTCTCACGTACTTCATCCAGCGCACGGCTGAGCTGGTCTGGACTGACCGCTCCACTAGCAAGCAACAGCTCCCCCAACCTGGCAGAGGGCATTGTCAGCTGTGGATGCCAGCCTAGTTGATCGAGAGCCTGGTCAAGAGTGATATGGTTGCGAGAGGCAGCCGATAGTGCCACAAAGGAGAGTTCTAACTCCAGATGTCCATCGCGCACCAAGGCTTGAGCTTCGACAGCCGCCTGCAAATCTTCTTTGGTGATAAAGCCCGACATAATCAGCACTTTACCAATCATCTGCCCGGTTTCTTCGGCAATGGCACAGGCTTCATCCAGGTCTAGCTTGCGCAATATCCCTGCTCTGGTGAGCATTTCTCCGACTCGGACTGGCTTCACTTCTGACATTGCTTACATCCTGCAAAATGCTCTGCTGCATTACCTCGGCATTATCTTATGCCCTTGATAAGCAGCAATGAATAACAACTATGACGAACAGTTAAAATTCCCGACGTTCGAGGGCAAGCTGTCCGCAGAGTGCCAAGATGGGCAACACGGTTGCAATTAGCTCTTAAACAATCGCTTAAGTTCACAGGATGTTCGCCTTAAAAAGCTAAAGTGAAGGGTTAGCCAAGGTATTTTGATATGACGGGCAAAGCCAAATCCCCACAAGATGCGAGCCAGGGAAGCTCGATTGTCTGGTTTAGACAAGACTTGAGGCTCGCTGACAATCCAGCGCTCAGTCGCGCTTTGGACGAGGGCGATTCGGTCTATTGCGTCTATATCCACGCGCCACTTGAGGAGGGCAGATGGGCTCCTGGTGGTGCTACAAAAGTCTGGCTCAATCAATCACTCAAAGCCTTACAACAAGACCTCGAAGACAAAGGCGGCAGGCTGCATATCTTTGATGTCGGGGCGGATTCGGAGTTTGCCACGAGCCAGGCGGTACTGGCAGCGATAGTCAAACAAACTCAAGCTCGCGCACTATTTTGGAATCGCCGCTACGAACCAGCTATTATCGAGCGCGATAAAGAGATCAAGAGTCATTTTAAAGAGCAGGGCATAAATGTAGAGACTTTTAACAGCGCCCTGCTCAAAGAGCCCTGGCAGGTCAAAACAAAAGAGGGCAAGCCATACCAGGTGTTTACACCATTTTGGCGAGCCTGCCTCAACGAAATGCATCCAGATCCACCGCTCAGTGCTCCCAAAAAACTGCCAGACAACAAACTCCATAAGCTACAGGGCGAAGTTGCTCTCAAAAAGCTGGCGCTATTGCCACAAATACAATGGGACAAAGGCATTAAAGAAGCTTGGGTACCAGGTGAGCAAGGCGCACTTAAGCAACTCAAAACGTTTTTAAAAGACGGTCTGGCTAATTATGCCTCAGACCGCAATCGCCCCGACATTGAGGGTGTATCGAGACTGTCGCCCCATCTGCATTTTGGTGAGATCAGTCCGCTTACAGTGTGGTATCAGACAAAAGAATATGTCCAGGCTCATCCCAAACTGGTAGAAGCAGGTCAGTGCTATCTACGCGAAATAGGCTGGCGCGAGTTTTCACACCACCTGCTTTACCACTTCCCAGACACCACCACTGAGCCTTTGCGCAAAGAGTTCAGTCACTTCCCCTGGCAGCGCAATGACACACATCTAAAAGCCTGGCAGAAGGGTCTGACGGGCTATCCCATAGTCGACGCCGGCATGCGGGAGCTGTGGCATACAGGCATCATGCATAACCGTGTGCGCATGATTGTGGCGTCCTTTCTCGTCAAACATCTGCTCTTACCCTGGCAGGAGGGTGCTGCCTGGTTTTGGGACACTCTGGTGGACGCTGACCTGGCTCAAAACACTCTGGGCTGGCAGTGGACAGCCGGATGTGGTGCTGATGCTGCGCCTTATTTTAGAGTCTTTAACCCAATTTTGCAGGGTGCAAAATTTGACCCAGATGGTGACTATGTGCGGCGCTGGGTGCCAGAGCTAGCAGGTCTAGACAAAAAATATATTCACACCCCGTGGGAAGCCCCACCACTTACCCTCACTGCCAGTGGTATCACCCTCGGTGAGGACTATCCCAGACCAATCGTTGATCATGGACAGGCCAGAGCGCTTGCTCTCGATGCATTTCAACAGCTAAAAGCCTACAAATAAAGACTGTGCATTTGCACATACTGACGAGCGTAGCAATGGTTTAGCCTGCTATCAATGCACTGCCATTGAGGTATAAGCCATGTCCAGAGAATTTGACGAACTACTGAGGCAAGACGTTGAGCGCAGTCAACTGCCCAAAGTAATCAGTCCATTCGATGAGCCAACGCCGCCTCCTGAGCCCGAGTATCGCTCTTACCTGACACCCAGAGCAGCAGACCAGGGCTTTAAAGAAAACGCTTTGTTTGACTGGTTTGTTGATAGACACAAAAACCAGACAACTGCCACACAGATGAATGAAGCCATCCACAAAGGAGGCGCTACAGCTGGTGGTGCCACGACTTTTTTGACTCTCGCACATCTCAATAATCAGATCAAGCCTACATTTGAACTCGATTGCGCCAGGCAAATCTTAAAAGAAAAACCATCCAGCATTGCCAAACAACCTGTTTCACGCGCTCTGGGCTTGTACGCCCTCGGTACAATATCAAACATGGCGATTGACCAAGTATATTTCAACGACCGTGTAGCGAGTGAAGGCACAACCCTGGTGGATACAATCACACCTCTAGTGCTGTTAACTCGCGCGCACTTTGGCATAAAGCTACTAACAATGATCTTGCCCCACGTAGCAACACAGTGCAGAGCACCAAAACAAAATCCATACAAGCCGCTGTCGTGGTGAAGTCTCCAAGTAACTAGTAAAGACAATGCATCTTTTAATACGATGAGAGCAATTGCTCATAACTCCAGCGCGCCTGAATCAAATGGATTTCCGTCAGGAGAGCAGCTCCTCAGTTATTCCTCAGGTATAAATTCACATAGCTCGGGAGCAGAATCGAATATCCGCTATTCAAGCATCTGCAATACTAAAGCTCGTCCACTTCTCACTACTTTGTATAGTATTAAAATCAAAAGAGAAAAGTCCCGGGTTGGTGGATTGCTCCACTACCCGAGACGTTTGCTCAGTGAGCCGTTGCCTCAGCAAGCTCCACGTCACTGACAGTCATCTTGACGCCAGTGCCAAAGAGCCAGTCAAACAGCGGCAATAGCACGTTGTAGTTGGCGTTGGGATGGAGATGATGCAGCCGATGCCGCCGCTCGAGATAGCGGTAGACCGGCGTCCTCGCATAAAACCACCCCTTGCGCAAGTGCATTTCCAGATGCACAAAGTACATCACCAGGGCGTAGAGGATGCCGACCACTACAAGGACTTTGGCGCCGAATGGATAGACGAGATAGAGCGGCAATGTGCCGACAAATCCCACCACCATCCCAGCCACAGTCAATTGCAGAGGGTCGTCGTCCTTCTGATGATGCTTGTGCTCGTAGTCGCTGCCGTGATGCAGCTTCATGTGGTTGGTGCACATACGCCGCAAGTACTCGCTACCCAGCCGATTGGCCATGCGCATCTTGTGCAGGAGCCAGCGGTGGCCGGAATACTCAATCCAGCTGAACACCACATAGCTACCTGCAAGGCAAAGGAGTACCTCCAACAGTTTTGTCATGCTGTTCCTTTCTACAAATGATTGCAAAAGACAGTCGGTGTCAGAGACAGTGCCTGAGCAATGTCGCCGACGGGGTTAGTGGCGTTCGGCCTTGAGGCTGAAGCCATGCACGCCGAAGTAGCACATCTGCTGCATGACGACGAAACCGACTTGCAGCCAGTTCATCGAAGCATCTTCCAAGGGAAGCCGCGGACCGAGTTCCATCGGAATGGCTTGGAGGGCAAAGCCAAAGGAAAGCAGCAGCACCACACCGTAGACGAAGATGTGAACAAGGAGTTCGCCGTCGATGTGAGGGTGGAGGAGGGACGCCGAAGTCATCAGCACCAGCGCCAGAACCGAAGCGACGGGCAGCCCCCAGGCGAGCGGCAACAGCTGCAGCGAGGCAAAAATCAGCGCGATAGCGGCAAGGATGGCCGGGAAGATGAAAAAGCGTGGATTGATGTTCATGGATTGGCCCTCAAAGTAAGTCAGGTAAATAAAGAGAATCAGAAGGACGACACCACTAGTGGTGCCGTCCTTCTCGTGGTTCAAGCAGTATTGCTACTGCTTATCAGTGGCAGCGACGACGGCCAAAGAGACGCGCGTCGCGACGGCACTCGAGCATTACTTCGAGGGCGTCTGCACGAGTCCAGCCGGTCTCCGCTTCCAGGGTGTCTTCCTCCAGGTTGACGGCAGGGAGAACGGCAGCACGCGGCTTGCGGGACAGACGCGCGATGCGACGTTCCCGGGCGATGTGCTTGTTTTCCTGCGCGGCGTCCTCGTAGGTCCAGCCGACCACACCCGGGATGGGAGTGCCGATGGGAGCGATGGAGGAGCCGTTGTTGCTGTTATGGATGTTGTTCATGATGTTTTACCTCAGTTGAATTAGCAGTAAAAGAAAACGCGCTGGGCTGCTGCTTTCAGCTCAGTGCGTAATGCCTCCACCTGGAGAACATTTGCAAAAGGAGAAAAACTCCTCTTGCAGATGACCTCTACCGGAGTGTCAAACTTGCAGTGACAGGGCAGCAAAAGAGAAGCACCAGCGGTGCCGGTGCTTCTCTTTGCTTGATTGGCTTAGCGCCGCGGGGGCTGACGCCGACGACCATCACCGGGACGTACCGGTACGGGAATCGGAATCGGCTGCGGCTGCGGGCGCGGAATCAAGGAATCGAGAAAGTCCTTGATGCGTTGGCCCAGGGATGCGAGTGCTTTCTTCATGTTCAGACCTTTCCTTGTTGAGTGACGTATTCAGACGGTCCGCATCATGGCGTGCGCCATTTCCTGCATGATCATCTGACGCTGACCGAAGTCATCGCCGGGTTGCACGTCCGATGCCTTGTGCACCTGGGTCGAACGATTGGCAAAGGCACCGAGGGTGAGACGAACATATGCAGGCTCGTCCGGATAGTCCGGATGAACCAGCGTCACAGTCGCCGTACCCTGACCGGTGGCCCTGGCAGCATCGCTCCAGGTGATCGTGTAGAACTTGATGAACGAGCAGGCGCCGAGCTGTTCGACCGTCATGCCAGCATCACCGCTGACGGAGACAGCGTAATCGGCGCAATACACCAGAGCCATATTGAGAGCCTTGTCGCCCTCGAAGCTCACGTCCAGCAGCTCACCGACAAATCCGCGCCCCCAGTTGTAGAGCCGCGTGAAGTCATCGGATTGACCGGTAACGCTGAAGCGGATCTTGTCCATTTGGTATCTCCTGTTTGTCGCACCTTTGCTCTTGCGCGACGGGTTAGAAATGCACAAGCTGGTTTATTAGACCAGCTTGTCTTTGGTCGACAGACCGAGCAGCTCCTGGAAGTCCAGGCAGTGAGAGATCTCACTGAGCGCGCCATCAAAGTAAGCCATGTGCCGAGACAGCTCAGCCACAGCCGCATTGAAGCCAGTCAAAAGACCAGCGCGCTTTTGCTCGACCGTCAACTTGAAGCGGAAAGTGTTGAGTTCAGGCATGGCAGACATGATGTTGACGTCAGCCACACTTTCCTTCAGGGTAAACTCCACCTTCTTCGAATCGCGGCAGAGCAGCCGGCGACCGAGGTCGACGAGCATGCTTTCACGCACACGACTCTTGCCCACCGAAGAACACCGCACAACGGTCTGGTCTTCAGCCAGGAAGTGCTTGCGCACCCAGGCCACAGGACAGCCGCCAAACGGGCTAAGGGAGCCATCAAAGAGGAGACGACCGCGGTAATGCACCGATTCCAGAAGACCCGGAATGGCACACGTGGCGCGAATGGCAATGCCAACCGGAGCCGGCACATCGGAGATTTGAGTGACCGAGCCATCAAAGCCGTATTCCCACACACCGATTGAGGTGAAGAGCACATGCGAGTTTTCGGTCATGGCCATGGTCCAGAAATTTTCCGGCCATTCTTTGACCACTTCCTCAACTGCTTCGCCCAACAGGTCCGTATGCAGAGCACTGCGCTGCAACAACCTGGCGACAAAGCCACGAGGCTTGGGCAGATTGCCCAGCTCGTCGGCGGCATAGCAAAACATGACGTCCTCGCGGTCAGGCGAGCTCTTCATCAGCTTGCTAAAATCCAGCTTTTGCAGCCGTTCAATCAGTTCAAGCGGATTCAGACCAGCGGCCATAAAGAGCGCCGGAATGGAACCACCACTGACACCGCCGATAGTGCTCCAGTCCTTGAGACCACCCAGGCGCAGAGCCAGGACAGCACCGAGACCGGTCAGAAAAGCGCGAGAGCCTCCCGCACCGATAACCAGATGACGAGCGTTCATGATATCCTCCAATTTTTGACCACGGCTTATGCTGTGGTTTTGCGAGACATGCGCCGGGAGGCAAGCGCATGTCCGCAGGGACATTACGCTACGACCAACCGGTTACGACGACGAAATGCAGCCCAGGCACCGGGCTCATCAAAGTTGGTTGAACAGGCAGCCTTAATCACACGCACAAGTGCGCGCGGCAACCGCTCCACCAGAGAGACTGCAGTGTCAACCACGCAAGCATCGATATAGACGCCCACCACGCGGAAGTTGTCTTTATCAAAACCATACTTGTCGCAGGTCTCGATTACTTCGCGGGAGCCATCGTCATTGCTTTTGCGTTTGACCTGAAAGCGTTTGTAACCTTTGAGCAGGGCCTTGATGGCGTCATCAGTAGCACCCCATTTCCAGGGAGCAACTTCAAGCGCCACAACAGCCCAACCCAACTTCATTGCTGCTTCAATCTCTTGCAAGACTGAGGTAAGCAGGAGCGGATTTTTGCAATCAAACGTGTAGCCTGGCTGCATATCCACAATTACAAGCGTGCCATCGCGCGCTCTTGTTTCTTCGGGTTTTGTCTGCATATTGCTTCCTTTGTTTGGCATCCATCAGCACAATCAAGATGTTGTGCATAAACAGCAAGAGTGGCTATGGATGATTTGTTGGTTGAGTTAAAGGCTCTGAGAGATTGATGTGGAAAAACATATCTTTTGCTATCAGATGAGACTCTAGAGAGAGCAAGTTAAATCGTCCCTTTGCAGATCTCTAGAATTGTCAGCTCATGAGCCTTAGAAGCCTTAAGCAGCGAGCGATAGAGAGTCCTTTAGGAAGCCGAAGCTGAATTTAGCCAGGAGAAGAGACCACGCTTTAATGCGCATCAAGATTAGCGCAGCTTAACAACCCGGCAAATGTCAGTCACAGTCAATGTTATAAGTGACACTCTCAGCGCGAAAACAAGAACAACAGAAGACCAAATTGCAAGTTCAATGAATTTCGGCTATGAGGCAACAACTATCGAAGCTTGCTTAACGCCATTTCATTAAGACTCGCTAACCTTGCGCTAGGTTTGGAGAGTTTTTGAACCCAATCCAGAATTTTTTTGACCGAAAAATGCAAACGCTTTAAGCGGCTAGCATGGCTTTGCAAACGTCTCATAATCGTTTTGCCAAAAAAGCACAATGCGCCGACTGGCTCCCAGTGTCCCACTCACACCAGCCGCGCTAACGAGCAGCCCCATCCAACTACGTATAACCCGCATTAAATCAGGGCTTTCGACCATCAACAAAATATTTTTACAGCTACCCCAATAATACTCATAAGACTACCCCTAAAAGCCCACTTGACTAGCCTCGCGGTCAAACAGATGGGCATTTGTACAAATTTCGACGCCCAAATTAACGGCAAATCATTAGTTGCCTTACATCTTTCTCTTTATATAGGGTCAATTTACGTTTTATCTCTACCCATCTACCCGAAGTCACAAATCCAATTTAAATAACCACCCGCTCCTCATTTTCCTCAATCCTCTGGCACGTATGCGTGTCATGAAAAAACAGAGCTCTTACTACTAACTACTTCAAGTTCTACAAAGCGTTTTCCAAGCTTTCAACAATCCTCTATCCGCACCTTCCTGCGGTGGGGCTCGGTCCAATGTGTCAATTCTCTTTTGAGTTGATGCCTCGGGTCGAGTGCTGGTCATGCCAGGTTACTGGGGCACGACTGGGGAAATCTCCCAACGGTTTTACACACCGTTCAATCGTCACTTTTACGCAACCTGAAACCGATCACCGCGGTGATCCAAATAGGAGAACTACCATGTTTGACTCTACGCAAAGCAACAACGACACCACTCTGGCTGTCGTCGACAACACTCCCGCAACCACCAACACGGAAGTGACCATGCCCCCCAAGCGCAACAACCGTCGCGTCTATCGCATCCGCGAGATGAACCCCGGCGACAGCATCAGCCCCATCACCACGTGGACGCGCACGATTTCCTTCTCGGACATCCGCGCTTTCATGATGTGCCAGGGCAGCTACCTGATGTATGTCGAAGGCGACAAGCCCGGCAAGCGCACGGTCAGTGACACGGTCGGACGCATCGTCCACGCCGAAGTCGCCAAGCCCAAGGAGGAACGCACCGAAAACGTGGCCCGGCTGCTCAAGTCTGTCCCCGCCGAGGAGCGCGCCGCCGTGGTCGCCCGTGTCAAGGAGCTCATCGCCAAGACTTCCGACGCCCAGGACGAAGTCGAAGCCAATTCGACCAACATGCAGAAGGAGCCGGAACCCCTCGTCTTCTACGACGACTACACCGACACCTTCTGGTATGCCAAGCCGGATGAGATCGCCATCGGGCGTGACGAACGTGGCTCTTTCCTGCATGTGGTCGATAACAAGACCACGCGCAGCCGCCACTGGAGCCATGTCTCGGCAGCGTTCTTCTTTGGTCTGGTCGCTAAGGGTGCAAAAGCCCTGAACTTCAGCGGCCCGGTCAAGGTGGCAGTGCGTTACATGCGGGACATGCGGGGCGAAATCCTCGACACTCCGCATGAGGAATCTGCGTTCATCGGTCGGACTCTCTCTGTCCACCAGGACCAGAAGCTCCAGGGCATCCAGGCCACCATCAAGAAGATCGATGAAGCCTGGGCTGACGGTGTCTTCTCGCTTCGCAGCGGTGGACATTGCAAGGGTTGCCCCTTCCGCGAAACCTGCCCGAAAAATCGGGAGTGGTTGGAGGCACGCCGGTTGGAGCGCGAAGCTCGTGAGCAGGCGCAAGCCAGCGAAGCGATGCTGAGCGCCCCCGCCAACGACGAGTCGCAAGATCCCCTTGCGGCTTAATGATCATCAACAGTCAACTATAGGAGATCCATCATGGATACCGGAGACTTTGATAGTGGCGACGTCGGTGGTCATGGCGGCCACGACGGAGCTTTCGACCTCGGCGTGGGCTTCGGCTCACACTGCGGTCATGGTCATCTCGGCTTCCACAGCAATGTGGATATGAGCATGACCGGCGGTGTTGACGGCGAACTCGCTGTCAACAATGACTCGCGTCGCGACTTCAGCTTCAAGGTGGTGGGGCACGGAGAGGCACAGATTGCCACTCTGACGCAACGCATCGCCGGCGAGTTGTCGCTCGTGGAGCGGGCCATCGACATGGGGGGACAGCGCAAGCTGGACCTCAACAAGCAAGGCATCGTGTCCATCAAGGGCGCGTCGGGAGAGACTGCGATTCTGCCTGAGGGCGGTGTGGAGGGAGCCAGCGGATTCACCATCCTGTGGCGCAACTTCTACTCCCTGGGCAGTCGCGGCTTCCTCGGCTCCATTGTGGGTAGGTCGCCGGTGCTCGACCGCGGCACTTCGGTGCGCATCCGCGTTGCGGCGGTGCAGTGGTATCTGCCACTGACCGACGACTACGAGACGCGCATCGTCATCTCGGTGCAGTCGCCCAACTCCGTGTACAACGCGGTGGTTGGTGACTACTGCATCAACGCCGGCGAACTCAAGAGCCACCTTGCGGCGGCTCGAAAGCTGGCGGAGTCGCTCAACAAGGCGCTCACCGACAGCAAGGCCAGTGCCTACTCGGCAAGCAAGCGCGCTCAGTCCCTGACCGCGTAAGCAACCGACAAGCACTACAGGCGCTCCTGTTGCACCATCCGGTGTGGCGGGAGCGCTTTCTTCTTGAATGCAACTTCAGACAAAGGAAAACCACATGTTCCCGACTCTCTTCAGCAAAGTCATGCTCCTGCTCACCTGCTGCCTCGGCGTCTCCTGCCTGGGTGTGCTCGTGGGTCGCAACATCCGCTCGATGGTGGCCTTCATCGTGCTGCTCATCGCCTTCATCGGCGGCGCCATCGTCGTCATGCTCGCCTCCAACGCCGCACCGCCGGTGGCGATCGGGCTGCTCATGGGCTGGACCTTCATCAGCGGACTCTTCCTCGGACCCTGCATGCAGGCGTACTCGGAAGAACTCGGCTGGCAAACGGTCTTCCTCTGCTTCCTGGGCACCGCCGGCGCCTGCGCAGTCTCGGGCATGGTGGGCATGCTGTCCGGCATCGACTTCTCGGTGCTGAGCAGCTACCTGGCGGTCGGACTGTTCGGTCTGATCATCTTCGGCATCATCGGCATCTTCGTCCGCATGTCGCGCACGGTCAACATCGTGCACGGCGTAATCGGCATGGTGATCTTCACCGGCTACTTCCTGGTGGACTTCTTCCGCATCACCCGCGGCGAGAACACCTGGGGCGAAAGCGTGCGCATCTCGATGTCGCTCTACCTGGACTTCGTCAACTTCCTGCTGTATCTGCTGCAGGTCGTGTCGGCGTCGCACAAGTAAGCGACAGCTGAAGGCACTAACGGTCAGCACTTGCTCTAACAAGTGAGTGCTTACCTTGCTGCGCGCTCTCACAGGCACGCAGCTAAAACGCAGCAGCTTAGCTGGTCTGCGGCCGCGTTGGACTGAGAAGTCCATTAAGCCGACGGTAAGAAATCGGCGAACAGTTTGCGCTGAATAGCAGTGCAAGCCAATGCATCAACTCTAAACAAGTGAGGACACCATGAACGCAATATCAGCCGCATATCGAGTACATCCAATCAGTGCCACAGCACGCCTGCAAAATCCTCCGCAGCGCAAGCCGCAAGGACGTTTCCTCTCCCCCGAGGAAATGGAACAGCAGGACGGCATCAAGGCACAGCACGCCGCCGCGCGCTTCATCATCGACTTCCTCAAAGCCGCCAACAACGGCTGGACGGCAGAAGAAACCGAAGTGGGCGGTCACTACGACAGACAAGGGTTTGACCTGCTCCTAGTCGAGACCAGCACTCGCCGGGTGATACCAGCCGACCTCTCCTTCGCCTACAAGGACGAGGCTTCGGTGCAATACAAACGCGAATGGTTTGACGTCGATGCCGATGGCAGCTGGGTTTTCCGCAAGGAATTTGCTCAGCCGCTCTTCCGACAGTTCGTCAAGCTGATGTCCAGCAACCAGCACTTCACCCGCTGACCAGTCTCTATCAAGGAGTTTGCCATGAAAACTCGTGTAATCCGCGTCATGTCTTGTGGCGCTAAGCATGGTCCTGCCCCGGAAAGCGCTGACTTGTTCATCGACTGCCGCGGCTTCATCAACCCCTTCTACGACAAAAGCCTGCGCTCTAAGACCGGTGCAGCCAATGCCGTGAAACAGTACCTGGAGCGATCGGACGAAGTCATCGCCATGCGCGAGGCAATCGGCTGCATGCTCAAGGCAATGTTGCCCGGGCTCGTCACTCGCTCCAACTACCACAGCGACATCCTCCTGGCGTTCATGTGCACGGGTGGTCAACACCGCTCGCGCTACTTCGCCATCGAGGCTCAGCGCATGGCTAGGGAGATCGTCTCAGCCAATCCTGGTTGGGGTGATGTCCGGGTGGTCCTCAACCACCGCGACAAGGCACAACACTAGTACGACAAACAAAGTCAGATGCCCTGGGCATCTGGCTTAACCCTTACTCTCCACCGCAAGGTGGAGAGCATTCACATGCGGTGCCACCAGGTCCGCAGCTGAATGCTCTTCATACGAAGACATTACGAACCGTGCTGACAGCAGCAGCACAGCTCGTTTTCAATCACTGCTAAACCAACGGAGATTACTACCATGAACACCACTCACAACAGCAACATCGGCTCCTCCAGCGCTTCCATCGGCACCCCCATCCCGGGTGTGGTCGGCTGGACCTTCGAGGATGCACTGGACGAAGCCATCGAAATCCGTCGCGACAAGCGTCTCTACGGCAGCCGCAAGGTCAGCCGCACGAGCGCTCCCGTCGCCGACGACTTCGAGGCTCAGACCGGCTGGACCCGCGAGGACGCTTTCGCCGAGGCGGTCGAACACCGCACCGACGCTCGCCTCTTCGGCTCCCACCGTCACCACTAAATCGACGGGTGTCT